>Ga0207716_100594_pt1 | contig 11292 bp, 12 predicted proteins | sample TtaePargueraPR_FD_187739 | JGI IMG/M metagenome (GOLD analysis project Ga0207716, IMG submission 187739) | Aerobic enrichment media microbial communities from Bioluminiscent Bay, La Parguera, Puerto Rico - Tt and P2 (5) (SPAdes) | ecosystem: Environmental > Aquatic > Marine > Unclassified ... | reverse complement strand
TTTGAAGGAATCATTCAGCCGGATGATTTTTTTGATTTGACGATGTGCAACCCTCCTTTTCATGAGTCAGAGACTGAAGCCAAGAAAGGAACTCAACGAAAACAGAAGAACTTGAAATTGAAGAAGTCAGAGTTGAATTTTGGAGGAAAATCTGGTGAACTTTGGTGTGAAGGTGGAGAAAAGCAATTCCTCAGCAATATGATTCAGGAAAGCCAACTGTTTAAGCATCAAGTCTTCTGGTTCACATCCTTGGTATCAAAAGAATCAAATCTCAAGCCTTTAGAATCACTCTTGAAAAAAGCTGGAATCGCAGAAAGCAAGGTTGTCGAAATGTCACAGGGAAATAAAAAATCCAGACTTTTGGCCTGGACATTCCTTTCCCCCAAACAGCAGGGAAATTGGAGAAAATTTCGATGGGCGTAAGTTATAGTGCCAAGGCCATCGGGATCAAAACCAAATAACCAGCGAATCCGATTGCCCATCCGAATCCCATTTTTAGACCGGATGAATACCTCAACTCCTCTGTGTTTTTAAAGATAATTCCACTGACACCTGCAGCAATGGGAGTCAGAATCAAAGGCAATAAAACACCTTCAAATCCAAAGCCCTGAAAGAAGCCTGCAATCAACAGAATCACAAGTGTAATGGCCGCATGGATGAAAAAAATAATCCTGTTAGAACCAGAGTTCTTGAATGGATGTGTGGTAGCTTCCATAGTATTTGGTTTAGTATTCAAAGACTTTATCCTAAAGTCCAATACCTATACCGAATAAAGCAAAAACAGGTTCCGAAGAACCTGAATTTTTTTTGAAAATTTTATCAAAAATCAATTGAGTGTATACTCCACTGAAATTTCGGTATTCAAAACCTTTGAAATTGGACAATTTTCCTCGGCATCTTTTACCTGCTCAGCAAATTGTTCTTCACTGATACCAGGAACTGTAGCCTTTAATACCAAATGGGATTTTTTCAAAACGCCTTCTTCAAAAGTAATGTTACAGGTCACATCCAATTCATCTGGAACAAAGCCAATTCCACTTAAATTGAAGCTCAATTTCATTGCAAAACAACCGGAATGAGCTGCCGCGATTAATTCTTCTGGATTGGTACCTACTCCGTCCTCAAATCTGGATAAATAAGAATATTGTGTTTTGTCCAAAACAGTACTTGGAGTACTTACATGGCCTTTGCCATCTTTTCCGCTGCCTTTCCATACGGCAGTTGCTTTTCTAATCATGGTTAAAGTATTTAGGGTTAAAAATTTACTTCTCTAGTATAAGGGATTCCATCTGGAAATAGTTTGAATCAATTCTTATTTCTTAACAAATAAGCCTTTTATCCTCCGGAAAATCTGTTTTTCTTTTTCCCAGAAAAAATGAAACTGCCCGAAAATAAAGCCATAAATCAACAAGAAAATCTGATATAAAGGAAGAACGAGCAACAAATACACCATGGTATTTACAAAGCCTCCCTTTTCCACGTCGAAAAATTCCAAAATAGGACTTTTGATAAACAAGATTGTAAAACCTGTGCAGGCAAAAACAACCAAAACCATGATCACCTGAAAGACACTGTCAAGCTTCCACTTACTTTGAAGCCTTTTTAGAAATGGTTCCTTCTTTGGTGATTTGGACATAAAACAAAAATAACAGGAATTGATCTAAATAAAAGAGCCAGAATATTTCAATCTGGCTCTTTCAAGTTATTTAGCAAAGAATAAATTAATCCCAAACAAAAACGCCTTCATTCAATTGCTGAAGCGCATCTTTTTTGAATTGGGAATCTATCAATAAGGATACATTATGTCTACTTCCACCATAAGAAACCATTCGAATAGGGAAATTGTCTACACTATCCAAAACAGATCTCACAACACCTTGGGTTTCAGAAACCAAATTCCCCACGATACAAACAATGGTTTGGTTTTGATCTACTTCCACAGATCCCAGAACTTCCAACTCTTCCAAAATTTGGCTCAAGTGAGTCAAATCATCTATCGTCACAGAAACTGCTACTTCAGAAGTGGTAATCATGTCGATTGGAGTTTTGTATTTTTCAAAAATCTCAAAAACTCTTCTCAAGAAACCATAAGCCAAAAGCATTCTACTGGACTTGATCTTGATAGCAGTAATTCCATCTTTTGCAGCAATTGCTTTTACTCCGGTAGTTTCTACATTTTCCTTGATCAAAGTACCATGCGCTTCAGGATCCATGGTGTTCAATAATCTTACAGGAACATTGTATTGCTGTGCTGGCCAAATAGAAGCTGGATGGAGGATTTTCGCACCGAAATACGCCAATTCCGCTGCCTCATCAAATGAAAGCTCAGCAATCGGACGAGTTCTATCCACGATACGAGGATCGTTATTATGCATTCCATCGATATCTGTCCAGATTTCACACACAGATGCGTTGATGGCTGCAGCCACCAAAGACGCGGTATAATCAGAACCTCCACGCTTCAGGTTATCTACCTCGTTTCTGTGGTTTTTACAGATATAACCCTGTGTCACGAATAGCTTTTGCCCTGGATGCTGAGCCAAAATTGCTTTCAGTTTTTCAGAGATTTTATTCAACTCCGGCTCAGAGTTTTCATCTATGCTCATGAAATCCAAAGCACTCAAAAAGACCGCAGGAATTTCAAGTTCGCCTAAAAGCGTATAGAAAAGCTTGGTTGACAACAACTCTCCTTGAGCCAAAATATCACGATTGATAGCTTCATTAAAAGAAATTTTCAAGATGATATTCAAAAACTCAAAATGCTCTTTGATAATGGATTCAGCCTTTTTCCTAGCTTCTTCAGTTTTCAAAAGCTTTGGATAAAAATCCATGTAATGAGCGTGAAGCTCATCGATTCTTTCTTTAGCCAACACACGATCAGCGTTTGCCAAAGCATCTCCGATTCCCACCAAGGCATTGGTAGTACCGGAAAGAGCAGAAAGAACCACGATAGTCGGTTCATCTCCACGAGTTACCAGGTCTTTTACCTGGTGCATACGTTCGGGCTTCCCTACTGAGGTCCCTCCGAATTTCATTATTTTCATAAATAAACAGGTATTTGTAATAGGTATAGGTTTAACCCGAAATATGCATTAGAAAATCTATTAACTTATTCCAATTGCCTCAAAATCAGGAAGTAAAACTCAATTTTTATCCCGATTTTTTTCGGGATCACCATAGCGATGCTATGCAAAAATTTCCAAACTGACTGATTTTATTGCAATTGAATTACTCATTGCGAATCCTAATCCAAAATTCGGGTTTGAGAGTTATTGCTTAAAATCCGAGCATTTTGATGGCTGTGATTGCAGCTTCGTCACCTTTGTTTCCATGCTTTCCTCCGGCTCTATCCAGAGCTTGTTGTTGCGTATTAGGTGTCAAAACACCAAAGATCACAGGCTTATTATATTTCAGACTGACATTTGTAATCCCCTGAGCCACTGCATCACAGATAAAATCAAAGTGTTTAGTCTCTCCTTGGATCACGCAGCCTAAGCAGATTACAGCATCGATTTCCTCTTGCTGAGCCATCCATTGACCTCCCAATGAAAGCTCAAATGAACCAGGAACATTCTTTCTTATGATATTTTCTTTAGCAGCACCGTACTGTACCAAAGTCTGGTAAGCTCCAGAGTACAAAGCTTCTGTCACGTCTTCATTCCACTCAGATACTACGATTGCAAATTTCTTATTACTGATATCCAAGATGTTTTTTGAGCTATGCTCACTTAGGCTTTTAAGAGATGTAGCCATAGGTATGATGTTTTTGATAGATATTGACTATAACAAAAAAAAGAGTAAGACCTTTTGGGCCTTACTCCTCTAATTTCTGCGTATAAATAAGCATTACTTAGCGGCAAGGCCTTCCAAGCGAGCTTTTTGTTTTCGTGCTCCAGCAAACTCATAAGACTCGAAGTATTTTTCTTCGATCTCTGCGTAAGCATCGATAGCGTCTTGCGTTTTACCTGCTGTTTCATATGCTACAGCTAATTTGTAAAGATACTTTGGAGTGAAATATTTGTTTGGCTCATAGCTAGTAGCTTTCTCATAGTTAGAGATAGCCTTGTCTACATTACCAGTCTCCAAGTAAGCATCTCCCAACAAAGCATCAGCTTGTCCTTGGATCAAATAATCATCAGCAGAAAACTGCTCCAAATAAGTGATCGCATCTGCGAAGTTTTTCTCAGAAAGATAGATAGAGCCAATGTAGAAGTTTGCAAGATTTGCAGCTTCTGTTCTCGGATACTCCTCAACGATCTGTAGAAGTCCAGCATTGATTCCATCACCATTCAAGGCAAAATCCAAACTATCCTGCTCGTAGAAGTAAACTGCCTGGAACATTTCTTCCTGTGCTTCTTCATTTTTATTAGCATTGCTGATTTGGAAAAATAAGATCCCTCCGATCAAAATGATCGCTGCAATCAATACTCCTCCTAATACTTTGCTATTCTTTTTCAAAAAAGCTTCACCACGACCAATAGATTCCGCAAGTGCTGCTGGATCCTCCAAAAGGTCATTATGATGGTCTGGGTGTACTTTTTTAGATTGTTTCGTTGCCATGTTACTCAATTTTCGAGTCGCAAATATACGCTTTTTATGATTTTCACAAAGCCCAATAAAAAAGCCATGAAACCAAATGAGAATCACGGCTTTTGAACTTCGTTGTTAGGTTTATTCCATTACAAATGGATAGTCCTCCTGAACATATACATCCTTGAATGCATCTTGTCCATCAGGCCAAGGTGACTCTTCAGCGAATTTCACTGCGTCAGCCACTTTTTTCTTCACTTTGGCGATGATGTCGTTGATTTCATCTTCAGTCAAAATGTTATTGTCCTGAATAGTTTGCAACACCTGCTCAACTGGATCTTTTTGCTTGTATTCTTCTACTTCCTCTTTGGTTCTGTATTTCTGAGGATCCGACATAGAGTGTCCTTTGTATCTGTAGGTTCTGAATTCCAACAAAGTTGGCCCGTCTCCTTTTCTAGCTCTTTCAGCCGCTTCAGAAACAGCCTCATGAACAGCCTCAACATTCATCCCGTCAACTGGGAAAGAAGGCATGTCATAAGATTCTCCGATTTGATACAATTCGGTCACATTGGAAGTACGGGCTACAGAAGTACCCATCGCATATCCGTTGTTTTCGATCACGAAAATCACCGGAGTCTTGTAAAGCATTGCCAAGTTGAAAGCTTCGTGAACAGCTCCTTGACGAACAGCTCCATCACCCATATAGCAGATTGCTAGGTTTTTGGTGCCTTTATATTTTTCAGCAAAGCCTAGACCCAATCCCATAGGAACCTGAGCTCCCACGATGCCGTGTCCACCTACAAAGTTTTTCTCCTTGTCAAATATGTGCATGGAGCCACCCTTTCCTTTGGTAGTTCCGGTTGCTTTTCCGAAAAGTTCTGCCATCACTGCTCCTGGATCTGTACCCAATCCTAGTGGATGAGCATGACATCTATAAGCGGTGATCCACTTATCGCCTTCTTCCAATGCAGAGATAGAACCAGAAGCACAAGCCTCCTGGCCAATATAAAGGTGACAGAAACCTCTGATTTTTTGCTGACCATAAAGTTGTCCGGCTTTTTCTTCGAAACGTCTCATTAAGAGCATGCTTTCATACCAGAAAGCATAAGTTTCTTTCGAATATTTCACCTTTGACTTGGTCGCTACAGTTTTCTTTGCCATATCGTAATGATCAAAATATGCTATTTTAGGCCCCAAATATAACCAACCTCTCCTAAAAATCAGGCTGCCGCTAAAATAATTACCCAAACGGATGTATCTAAAGTCTCTGGAACTCTTACAATTTAAAAATCATCAGAAAACCCGATTGGACTTTAGCTCCCAGATTAATTGCTTTACGGGCCTCAATGGAAGCGGAAAAACCAACATTCTGGATGGAATTCATTATTTGTCATTGACAAAAAGCGCCATCCAATCCAGCGATACCTTGAACGTGCTGCATGAGCATGATTTTTTTGCAATCAAGGGTCAATTTGAATTAGATCATAAGCCTTTGGAGGTCCGATGTACTTTTGAGTTGGGAAAAAAGAAAATAATCTGGCAGAACGCAAAAGCCTTGGACAAGACCGCAGAACACGTAGGCTTGATCCCTTTGGTATTGATTGCTCCTGATGATACAGAGCTCATCAAAGGTGGTAGTGACGGGAGAAGAAAATTCTTTGATGGGTTGCTTTCCCAATTGGATAGGAACTATCTAAATCAACTAATTCGCTATCACCATTTCTTAAAGCAAAGAAATGCGCTCCTCAAGCAATTTGCCGATACTGGAAGGAGGGATCTGACCCTTTTGGGAAGCTATGATGAGCAAATGATTGCTTTGAGCCAAATTTTGGCAAAAAGAAGATCGGAACTGATGCAGGAGGTAGCTCCAATGCTTCAGGCTCACTATGCAGAAATCTCTCAAGGCCAAGAAAAAGTAACGATCGTTTATGATTCAAAAGCCTTGGATGAAAACTTTCCAGCTTATTTCAATTCCCTTCGAAAGAAAGATTTCATTACCAAAAACTCCAATGCGGGGATTCATAAGGATGATTACAATTTTCAAATTGAAGAACATCCGATCCGAAAGATTGGAAGTCAAGGTCAGCAAAAGTCTTTCATCATTGCTTTGAAATTGGCCCAATTCCAAGTTTTCGAAAAAGAGAAAGGAGAAAAGCCTCTTTTGTTACTGGATGATATTTTTGACAAGCTGGACGATACAAGAATTGCTCAAATGATGCAATTGATCTCCAGACATACTTTTGGGCAGATCTTTTTGACCGATGCCAGACCCGAGAGATCTCATTCGGTTTTAACCGAGCTGGATTCTGAGGTTTACTTTTTTGGAGTGGAAAATGGGGAAGTGAAAGCGGAGCAATAAAAAAGAGGCCGAAGCCTCTTTCAATATTTTACCAAAGTTTGGATGGATATTCACCCTCATCGTGTAGCTTCTTCAATGCTGCAATCACAATCGGTTTATCATCTGAATAAGTTACCCCAAACCAAGTCTTACCACCAGGCAAGATTTCATAAGCTGCTTTACCTTCTTTAATTAGGTTATTAGCAACGGTTGGGATGTAGAATTCAGATTTAAGGTTGTCCAAATTGGCTGGAAGAAATTCTGCCCACATTCTTTCGATCTCACCAAATACACATTGGTGAAAGCCCCAGAAGTTCATACTTACAGGAGTATCTTCAGGAATCTCAAATACTTCTCCTTCGCCACGGCTGATGATTTTATCACCTTCTCTTGCGATTGAGGTTCTTTCTACCATTCCTATTAATTGACCTTTTTCATTGGTTTCGCAGACACCTCTACTTACTGTTCCATTATCCGATAGGACATTTTGCACAGCATATCCAACCATCGCATGAAGATCAGGCTTCACATCTGTTGCAAGGAACTTACCTAATACATCAAATGCCTCTTTTCCATAAAAATCATCCGCATTGATCACAGCGAAAGGCTCATTGATGGCATCTTTTGCACACAAAACCGCATGTGCGGTACCAAAAGGTTTCTTTCTGTCTTTCTGTTTCAATTCTTCAGGTACGAAGCTATTCAAGGTTTGAACTACCCAATCCACTTCAATTTTTCCCTCAAGTTTAGGCAAGAATATTTCTTTAGCCTCTTCTAGGATCTCCTGGCGTACAATAAAAACTACTTTCCCAAACCCAGCCTTGATGGCGTCATATATGGAATATTCCAAAATGGTCTCCCCATTTGGTCCGAAACCATCAATTTGTTTATCTCCTCCATATCTGCTCCCCATTCCGGCAGCTAAAACTAGTAATGTTGGTTTTTGAGTCATTGCTCTGTGTTTCTGTTAAAAGCGTGGGCAAAATTAACTGAATTGCTGTGCGGCGCAAGGATAATTCCATCCTTCATTCAAAATGAGAGGTTCATTTTAGAGCCTACTTCAAGAAAAAAGAAATTTATTCTTTAGAGAAATGGATTCAAAAAACACTATAAACAAACTTTTATACACGTTTTTTCTATAGTCAGGATATTTTTTTGCCCTTATTTTGATTTTGATACAATTTTTGAATTACTTTCATGCCGAATTCTCAACAAACCATTAAACCCATTGAAAAAATGAAAAAAATAGAAGCGATCATCAGGACCTCGCGCTTTGAGCAAATACATACTTGTATTTCTGGTCTTGGAGTAAAATTTCTTTCCTTCTATGAAATCAAGGGAATGGGCTTTGAGCACGCACGACTTGAAAAATACCGTGGAGTTGCTTATGAACCAGCCTATATCCCAAGAACCAAATTAGAAATAGTAACTACTGATGATCTGGTAGAGCCAGTAATCCAATGCATTCTCAAAGAAGGTAAAACTGGAGAAATCGGAGACGGTAAAATCTTTGTTTTTGATGTCTTGGATGCTTATAGAATCAGAAACAACGATACAGGCGAAAACGCTCTTTAATCATCTCTAATCACCAATCGAACCTATTTAAACCTATGCAAGAATTATTTACCGTCAACAACCTATGGATGATGGTGGCTACTATTTTGGTATTCATCATGCACCTAGGATTTGCCAGTCTTGAAGCAGGACTTACCAGAGCAAAAAACACCGTTAACATATTATTTAAAAACACCATTATCCCGGCAATTGGTCTTTTGACCTATGCTTTTGTTGGATTCAACTTAATGTATCCTGGAGCAGCTTTCGAAGGCTCTTTCTTCGGATTTGCAGGTTTTGGTCTTAGCCTTCCTGAAGGTTGGGATTCATCTAACTACAACGAGGGATACACATTTTACACAGATTTCATCTTCCAGGCCATGTTTGCAGCTACTGCAGCGACCATCGTATCTGGTGCTGTAGCCGAAAGAATCAAATTGGGGCCATTTATCTTTTTCTCAGTCCTTTACGTAGCCATCTGCTACCCGATCGTAGGTATGTGGAAATGGGGGGGTGGATTCTTGAATACCTTAGACATTCCTTTCTATGATTTCGCAGGATCAACTATTGTTCACTCTGTAGGTGGATGGGGAGCTCTTGTCGGCGCCTATCTTTTAGGTCCAAGATTTGGAAAATATACTGAGAAAGGAATGAATGCGATTCCTGGTCACAACTTGCCATTGGCTACTTTGGGGGTATTCCTATTGTGGTTCGGCTGGTTCGGATTCAATGGTGGATCTGTATTGAGCGCTGACCCAGGATTAGTTTCCAAAGTATTTGTTACCACCTCTCTAGCAGCCGCTGCTGGAGCATTTGGAGCTTTGATCGTTTCTTATATTAAATTCAAAAACTATGATATCACCATGGTTCTCAACGGAATCTTGGCAGGTCTTGTAGGTATCACCGCTGGTGCGGATGTGATGGGTCTTTTGGACTCAGTAATCATCGGATTCATCGGAGGAGGATTGATCGTATTTGCAGTTGTATTCTTCGACAAAATAAAAGTGGATGATCCAGTGGGTGCTATCTCTGTTCACCTTGTAGGTGGAATCTGGGGCACATTGGCGGTAGGTCTTTTTGGAGATCTTGCAGGTATGGGCCAAGTGATTTCCCAATTGATCGGAATAGCAGCCGTAGGAGTATTCTGCGTTCTATTCGCAGGAGTAATATTCTATACATTGAAGAAAACTGTCGGCATCAAGGTCGACGAAAGAGAAGAGATCGAAGGATTGGATATCAACGAACATGGTATGAGAGCCTATCCTGATTTCGCTTCTAAAGATTAACCAGATTACATTAACCAAACCACCAACCGAAGAGCCCCGGTCCGAAAGGATTGGGGTTTTTTACTTTCTCAAAAAATAAATCCGAAATCAGTTTAAAAATTTGCCATATATCAAAAAACCCTGCTTTTGGCAGGGCTCAAATTTTAGATTGCGGGCTGAAAATAACGGTTGAGAATTGTCTTGTGGACTTTCCCAAACATTTGATAACACCAGTCTTTAAATTCTTCAACTTCATCCGGTAAAATAAGTCTCAGGCCTTTTCTCAGCTCTCTTTCAAATAAATAAGTAGAAAAGCTGACTTTCTGCAAAATGGTCTTTACATATTCTATCATAGTTTAAAGAGTTTTGGTTTATTAACTGATTTTAAGTTTCAATACGAAGGCATTTCCTCCATTGTTACGTAAAATTGAGTCAAGAGATATTTAAATATCCTTAATTTCGCAACTATGTATAAAACGCTTATCACTTCTTGTTTGGTATTGCTTTGCACCTTTTTTACAGGAATTCTGCATGCGCAGGAGGTAGAAGTGGAATTGGGTCCGGATCAAATCGGACTTAACGAAACCTTCACCATCAAAATAAGTGTAGCCAACGAGAAAATCAAATCTTACGACCAATTCCCCGATATTCCTTCATTCCAAAAGCAGGGGATTTCCCAATCCTCTTCCATGAATGTCATTAATGGTCAAGTGACAAGCTCTAACAGTATCATTCAATACTACAAACCATCCAAAAAAGGATCATTTACTCTTCCAGCTTTTTCCATAACTATTAATGGCAATTCATTTGATTTTCAAGGGAAAACCATCACAGTAGGTGACGCAGTCAGCTCTCAAGGACTGGGAGGAGGAGATCCTTTTCAGGACTTTTTCAATAGAAATACTGAAGAACCAGAATATATAGAATTGGATGATGAGGCCTTTTTCTCAGTAACTGTAGACAAGGAAGAAATCTATGCCGGAGAAGGATTCAACATCACTTTGGCATTTTACATGTCTGAAAATAATCAGGCCCCTTTCAATTTCTACAAGCCAGGTGATCAATTGGATGAGGTATTGAAAAAAATCAAACCGACCAACGCTTGGGAGGAGAACTACAATATTTCCAATATCGAGCCTGAGCAGGTTACGATCAATGGAAAAAGATGGGTTAGATATAAAGTGTACGAAGCGACATTCTTCCCATTCTCGGACGGAAAGATCGACATCCCAACCATACCTTGGGAAATGATTAAATATAGGATAGCAAAGAACCCGACCTTCTTTGGAGCCAATCGCCAGGAAGATTTTAAAACCTTCTATTCTGCTCCAAAAACTATCACGGTAAAGCCTCTTCCTCCACATCCATTAAAAAATGAAGTCGCAGTTGGTCAATTCCAGCTACGCGAGAATTTCAAGGATATTGAGGTAGAAACCGGCCAAGGTTTCGATTATAGTTTTGGAATTACTGGCGTAGGGAATATCAATGCCATCAATGGACCAAAACTGATTTCTTCCCAAAACTTCAACACCTATGATCCAAATGTACGTCAGCAAATCAATCGTGGGTATGGAAGAGTATCTGGAATCAAAGAGTTTAATTATT
>Ga0207716_100593_pt1 | contig 11295 bp, 10 predicted proteins | sample TtaePargueraPR_FD_187739 | JGI IMG/M metagenome (GOLD analysis project Ga0207716, IMG submission 187739) | Aerobic enrichment media microbial communities from Bioluminiscent Bay, La Parguera, Puerto Rico - Tt and P2 (5) (SPAdes) | ecosystem: Environmental > Aquatic > Marine > Unclassified ... | reverse complement strand
CGTGATGATGACCGCGCTGTCGTTCCTGCTCGGCGTCGTGCCGCTGATGACCGCTTCGAGCGCTGGCGCCGCCAGCCAGAAGGCCATCGGCTTCGCCGTCTTCGGCGGCATGCTGTTCGCCACCTGCATCGGCGTCCTGATGATCCCGATCCTCTACGTCAGCCTGCAGAGCCTGCGCGAGTGGGTGAAGGGCAAGCTGGGCGGGGAGATGGCTGAGGGGGCGTCGGCTGCATGACGGGAGCCTCCTTACCGCCGCGAGCTGTGCCTGGCCCGGCGCAGCACGGGGCTCTTTCCCGACGTATCGATCCATCGGGTGTCTGTTTTTCGGCTTTGGGCAAAGTTATCGGAAATTTTGGTGAGCCGACAGGGGCTTGAACCCTGGACTGCCTAATAAAAGAGTGTTCAGTGTATATACTTTTCAATGCTTTATGAATTCAGACCGGTTCTTTTCTTGGTGAAAGTCACACGGAACCGCGGGGAACTATCGAGTTTTCCAGGGCGTCGGACGGTTCCCTAATCCCCAACGGTCCGGATTTTCAGGAACAGCGATTCAGTCGTCTGTGAGATCCGCCTTTAGCAGTCTGTACTTCTGAATGTCATCCAAAATTTCTTGGGGTACCGGGTTGCCTTGATCTACCGCCAACATACGGATCTTGAGATTTTGAAAGTGTGTTTTTGCCTTGCGATATCCGGTCCCCTTTTTGCCAAATCCAAAGTTCTTTTCTAATGTTCCGCCGATAGTGGTAAGCAAAGCTAACGTTGCAGTGCAAATTTTGTCCTGATTGCCAGTCGCAGCATAGAATGTCGTTAGAGCGCCAGAAGCTATTACTGCCAGTAAAAGAACTGCAGATACGCTTGAATAAAAATAATGCTGATTTCTAGCGCTTTTTATCTCGCCTTCTATCGCTTCGTATACTTTTTCGTAATTGCTTTGAACTGTCATATCATTACTAGCCTCTGAAAAATTTGTTTGCATAAAAATTATACGCTAAATTTGGGTTGAGGCGGGCGGATTTCTGCAAATCTAAGGTTTGGACTGCCTCACCGCTTTGCTTCACCATACCAAGCGGCGAACTGCGCGATCGCATGCTTGGCCAGATTCGGGTGCATTCCGCGATAGTGTTTCAAGATCTGGTTGACCGACTTGAGACTATGGCCGGCGATTGGCTTTCCTTCGCTCGCGTTAAAGCCATTGCAAGCCTACAGCCAATCAGTTGCTTGTCACACACTCTTGTGCCGTACAGGATATTGAAAAATATAGAGTAATCAAATTTCGAAGCAAGTCACACGTGTGACTTTGTGACTTCATCAATCGGTTCAAATATCCTCATTCTGTTTTCTTTCAACAGAATGATAGAAATTTGTGATTGTTGGAAAATTTTGGTGAGCCGACAGGGGCTCGAACCCTGGACCTACTGATTAAAAGTCAGTTGCTCTACCAGCTGAGCTATCGGCTCTCACCAAATTCCGGTGCGGGGAAGGGCGCTTTCGAGGGGCGCCGCCGCGTTGGTGGCGTGTGTTTAGGCTGACACCGGCGACAATGCAAGAGGCAAATTGGATTTTTTCAACAGGTCCAAAAGGCAAAGTATCAGCGGTCAACATCCTTACGTTGTGTGTCAGATTTCGGTGGGTAAGTGCGTATTAGACATTGGTCGTATAATAACTAAATACCGATCGGTAGTATTACTGTCAAAAGAGGCAAATTCGATACTCAATGCAAATTTTTTTGTTTCATTTTTAAGAAAATAACGATCGTTCTCCTGCAAAAACTGTCAGGTGGCGCAATAAAGCTTTGTGATGTAACCTTGTTTGGAACGTGAGAGGTTACATGCATACAACAACAATGGATACCCATTCGAACTCCGTCGAGTTCGACTTCGTGAAAGGGCACATCGCAGCGACGATGACCCTGATTCACGCACTTATCGATCAGGGTCTGATCGACCGGGAGCGCCTGGATACGTTTTTCGCAACGTTCCTCGGCGATCTGCCGCACAACCGCGAGACGCTCGGCCTGCGGCTGATCCTCGATCAGTGGCGGCAGGGACTTCGGGACGGCGAACCCGTCGAAGAGCTCAAAGGCCAGCTCTTTGAGGTTATCCGGGGGGGACGGACCAACTGATCGCCGCAGATATGGCCGGCCCGGGGTGGGGGCCGGAGCATATTTCTTGGCAGAATGGATCGGGCGCTTCGGCGCCTTTTTTTGATTCCCGGTACGAGGACAGGGGCCTGGCTAGCCGAATGCGCTCCAAATGTGGCAGACTGTCGCGAAAGAATGGCTGCCGTCCTAATGCGCCGGACAGGCGGCCTCAACGCAAGGAGCGGGGTTCACTTGGGCAAGACTGCGGGCCATAGCAAACGCCAGACGGGGCGCCAGCGGTTTCGCCGGCTCGGTATCTTCCAGGTGGCCGGACACCGCGCGGCGGCGCATATATTCGTGCTGGCGTCGATGGTTCTACTGGCCGCAAGCTCAGGCGTGAGCCGCGCCGCGGACCAGACCTTCGTTACCATCGGTACAGGAGGTGTTACCGGTGTCTATTATCCGTCCGGAGGCGCCACCTGCAAGATCGTCAACCGCACGCGCGCAAGGCACGGCGTTCGCTGTTCGGTGGAAACGACCTCCGGTTCCATCGCCAATATCGAAAAACTGCGCAATGGCGAAATCGATTTCGGTTACGTTCAGTCCGATTGGCAGCATCACGCCTACCACGGCAGTTCCGTGTTCGAGGAAGCCGGTCCGTTCAAGGACCTGCGCGCGGTGTTCGCCCTGCACACGGAGACCGCGACGGTGGTGGTTCGGCAGGCGTCCGCTTTCCGGTCGTTGTCCGACCTGAAGCAGGCACGGGTCAACGTCGGCAGCAGCGGCTCCGGCTCGGCGGCCTCCTGGCACGCCCTGATCGGGCGTCTCGGCTGGAGCGAGGCGGATCAGACCAACCTCAGCGGGCTCAAGACATCGGAACTTGCCGAGGCGCTCTGCTCCGGTGAGATCGATGCGTTTTTTGTGCTCATCGGACATCCCGCGGGTCTGATAGAGGAAACCCGGCAGCGCTGTGCCATCCGCCTTCTGGGGATCGAGGGCGCGGCGGTGAACCGGCTGGTCGAGGAGGCCCCCTATTATCAGCCGGCCGTCATTCCGGGCCATCTCTACGATCTCGCCGGCCCGGTCCGCTCCTTCGGGGTGGTGGCCACCTTCGTGACTTCCGAAAAGATGCCGGAGCCGATCGTGGCGACCATGGTCGAGGCGGTTCTCGACAATTTCGAGGGTTTCCGGCAGTTGCATCCGGCGTTGAGCGGTCTTTCGGCGAATGATCTTGCCGGCCGAAAGATGACGGCGCCGCTACATCCTGGCGCATTGACCCTTTACAGCGAACTGGGTCTATTGCCCGCCGAGGCGTCCGGCCGGGCAGAGTGAGCAGACAGCGAAGCTCTCAAAATGGTGAGCGCAAAGTGTGTTTTCCGGCGAACGCGAACCAACTAAATCCGTGGTGCAACAGATTTGGGATTAATCGGGCCGGATTTCCCGAACCGCTCGACCAACAACCGGACTTCACATGATCCAGGACGTGACAATCATCGGCGCCGCCCTTGCCGGGGTACTTTCCTTCATCTCGCCCTGTGTGCTGCCGCTGGTGCCGCCGTATCTCGGCTTTCTGGCGGGGGTATCGCTGGAACAGCTCAGCGGCACGGAGGACGACAACGGCGCGGCTTCCCGGCGTGTCTTCCTGAGCTCCGTCTTTTTCGTTCTCGGGTTTTCAACCGTGTTCGTGCTGCTCGGCGCCACGGCGAGTTTCCTCGGTCAGTTCATCCGCGGTTACCTGGATTTCTTCGGCTATGTCGCCGGCGCTGCCATCATCGTCATGGGGCTGCATTTCCTGGGCGTTTTCCGGATCGGGCTGCTTTATCGGGAGGCCCGCGTCCATGTGGAGAAGAAGCCGGCCGGGCCGCTCGGGGCCTATGTGATCGGACTTGCCTTCGGGTTTGGATGGACGCCCTGTGTCGGACCGATCCTGGCTGCGATCCTGTTCGTCGCCGGGACGGAGGACACCGTCACCCAGGGCGCGCTTCTCCTGAGCGCCTATGCCCTCGGCCTCGGCATCCCGTTCCTGGTCGCGGCTCTCTTTGCCGGTCCGTTCCTGAAGTTCATGAAGCGCTTCCGCGCCCACATGGGCACGGTCGAAAAGGCGATGGGCGGCCTTCTTGTGGTAACCGGTCTCCTGTTCCTGACCGGCCAGATGTCCGTGATGTCCTACTGGCTGCTGGAAACCTTTCCGGCATTGCAAACTATCGGGTAAGACGGGCCAGAGCCTTCAGAAGGCGCTGTCCCTGAACTTGGCGGCGGTCACCAGCGGGTCGCCGGCATAGAGCGCCGGGTGGCACAGTTCGGTCACGTCCAGAAGATGCAGACAGGCGACAGCGGCATCGGCGGCATTGGCGAAGGGGCCGACCATCAGTGCCACTCCACCTTCCTCCGTCTGACGCTGCATCAGAAGGGGGCGCAAATCGCGCATGCGCTCGGCATTCTGGGTCTTGAAATCGGCCCAGGCCTTGGCCGCTGCCGCATTGGTCCGATAGTGGCCGATGATGGCGCCGAAGTCGCTCCGTTTCAGCTGGATGTCGCCACCGCCGCGTAACCGCCCGGCGGGCGCGGACGGTTCGATAATCTTCGGGCGCGCTGTCGTTTGAGTCGGCGTTGCATCGAAGGCATCAGGCAGGGTTGCCTCCGTTAGTGTCGGGATGGATCCCGTGGTGAGAGGCGCTGCGGATGGCTCCGGCAGGTCGATCACCGGTAGGACGGCAGGAGACTGGCGGACAATGCGCACCGGTTCTTTTGGATCGATCGGGCCGGCGGACGAAGTGGCGGTGTCACCATCGGTCCGGTAAAGACTGATCAACCGGGGCGTCGTCGTCCTCGGTTGCGTTCCCGTTGCGGCCTCGGCTGCAACGCCGACAGGTGCGTCCTGCGACTTGGCGGCGGTTTCTGTCGGAGAGGCTGCCGATTGGGGGACCTCGGTCGCAGTCGGCGGTTGTTGCGGTGCGGCCGTCGTGATGACGACGCCCGGTCCGGGTTCCGCTGTCGTGTCCTTGCTTGAGGCGGGCACCGATGCGCCGGAAAGCCTGGCAACGGCCACCTGCCGTTCGAGGGCCGCGATCCTGCGGGAGTAGGCCAGGTTCTGTTCGGAAAGCGCGCTCAGACGACGGCGCAACCCGACAACCTCGCGCTGCAGGACATCGATCTGGCCCTGGCTGACGTCGAGCCCCGGTCCGGCGGCGTCCCTCGGAACGGCCGGAATTCCTTCCACGGCAATGTCCCGGCGGGTCGTGGCGGCAACAGAGGCCGTCGCCTCGACATCTCCGCCCGAGGGCAGGGCGACACCGCCCCTTGCCCCGACCCTTGGCATGAAGTCGGCGTCAAGATAGCTGAACTGGTACGAGGCAAGCCCTACCGTTCCCATGAAGACGGCTGCAAATGCCCATGACAACAGACCGACACGCGACGGCGTGAACGTATCCCGGACAATGTCCCGAACAGATTTTTTCGCCCGTTGTTTTGCCAAATGCCCCGGATCCCGAACCTGACTGCGAATCTGATGAAAGATACCCTATCAGGCGTTAATTATGGTTAACGAAACGCAAACCGGAATGCCCCGGCAGTCAGAACTTTCATTGTTCTGTGGATCGGGGCATATAGGGGCGGCCTCGCGTCGCTTGCGCCTGAAAATTTGACACAGGATCCTTCATGACACTGCGCACCTGTCTTTCGATCGTCCTGGCTGCCGGCCTGGGCACCCGGATGAAATCCGACCTGCCAAAAGTCATGCACGAGATCGGCGGACTGCCGCTCGTGGGCCACGTCGTCAAGGCGCTCAAGAGCGCGGGATCCGACCGGCTTGCGGTGGTGACGGGCCCCGGGATGCCGGCGCTGGAGGTATTGGTGCAGAAACTGGCGCCGGGAGCGGGGTGTCATGTTCAGGAGGAGCGGCTCGGCACCGCGCATGCTGCCCTGGCGGCCAGGTCGGCTCTTCAGGATCCCGCAGACGACGTCCTGATCCTGTTCGGCGACACGCCGCTGGTGACGGCCGAAACCATCGGCAAGGTCAGGGCGGCCCTGAAGGACGGCGCGGACGTTGCCGTGCTCGGCTTCGAAACGGATGCGCCCTTCGGTTATGGCCGCCTTCTGACGGAAAACGGGCGGCTTGTCGCCATCCGCGAGGAAAAGGACGCCACGGACGAAGAGCGCCGGATCACCCTGTGCAATTCGGGGATCATGGGCTTTCGCGGGCAACAGGCGTTGGGACTGCTCGAAGCGATCGGCAACGATAACGCTAAGGGCGAGTATTATCTCACCGACGCGGTCGAGATCGCCAATGCACGCGGTTTGACGGTCGTTGCAGTGGCCGGCACCGAAGTCGAGACCCAGGGTATCAACACAAGGGCTCAACTGGCGTCCTGCGAAGCCGACTTTCAGGAGCGCATGCGGCTGGCGGCGCTGGAAGAGGGGTGCACGCTGCTGGCACCGGAGACCGTGTTCTTTTCCCACGATACGGTGCTGGCGCCGGATGTGACGGTCGAGCAGAACGTCGTCTTCGGCCCGGGCGTGCGGGTGGCCTCAGGCGCCAGAATCCGTGCTTTCAGTCATCTGGAAGGTGCCCGGGTCGGCGAAGGCAGCGTTGTCGGGCCCTATGCCAGGCTGCGGCCCGGCGCGGAGCTCGGTGCCGACACGCGGGTCGGCAATTTCGTCGAGGTCAAGAACGCGACCTTCGGCGACGGGGCAAAGGCCAACCATCTCAGCTACATCGGCGACGCCAGCGTCGGTTCGAAATCCAACATTGGCGCGGGTACCATCACCTGCAACTACGACGGCTTTCTGAAGCACCGCACGGAGATCGGCGCGGGCAGTTTCGTCGGCTCGAATTCGACGCTGGTGGCCCCGGTCAGGCTGGGTGACGGTGCCTTCGTGGCCGCCGGTTCCGTGATCACCGACGACGTCACGGCCGATTCAATGGCCTTCGGGCGGGCGCGGCAAGTCGAGAAGGAAGGCAAGGCGGCACAATTGCGCGCGCGTCTCAAGGCTGCCAAGGACGGCAAGGCCTGATCCCTGCGATCCTTGTCATTTTCTGAAACAGGGTTTGATTTCTGGTTGGACGCGGCTGTCGTCTAAAGCAGAGCGGTCATTGTGAGTTTTCTCAAAGGGTTTGCATATGTGTGGAATCGTTGGCGTTCTGGGTCGTGTCGAAGCGGCGCCGCGTATTGTGGATTCGCTGAAACGACTTGAATACCGCGGCTACGATTCCGCGGGCGTCGCCACGCTGGTTGACGGCAAGCTGGTCCGCCGGCGTGCGGAAGGAAAGCTTCGCAATCTCGAGGCCGCGCTGGAACAGACGCCGCTTGCGGGTACCGCGGGGATCGGACACACGCGATGGGCGACCCATGGCGCGCCGACCGTCGGCAACGCCCACCCGCACATTGCCGGTAACGTCGCCGTGGTCCACAACGGCATCATCGAGAACTATCTGGACCTGCGCGAGGAAATCACCGCGTCCGGAGCGGTTCTGGAGACGGAAACGGACACCGAGGTGGTCGCCCACCTGGTCAATATCGCCCTTGGGACGGGCAAGACGCCGCACGAGGCCATCGCCGAGGTGCTGCCGCGGCTGAAGGGAGCCTTCGCGCTGGCGGTCCTGTTCTCAGGAGAGGAAGACCTGCTGGTCGGCGCCCGCAAGGGCTCACCGCTCGCCGTCGGCCACGGCGACGGCGAGATGTTCCTGGGGTCCGACGCGATCGCGCTGTCGCCGTTTACCGACCGGATCACCTACCTTGAGGAAGGCGACTGGGCGGAGCTGACCCGGGCGGGCGTGCGCATTTTCGACGCCGGAAACCGTCCGGTTGAGCGGCCCGAGGCCAGGTCGTCGGTGACCTCGAGCCTGATGGACAAGGGCAACTACAAGCATTTCATGGCCAAGGAGATCCACGAACAGCCTGAAGTTCTCGGCCACACCCTGTCGCGGTATTTCGACTATGCATCGCAGCGGGCCCGGGTCGAAACCGCGGAACGGCTCGGATTCAAAGACCTCTCCCGTTTGATGATCACCGCCTGCGGGACTGCTTATCTGGCCGGTCTCGTCTCCAAGTACTGGTTCGAGAAATATGCCCGCCTGCCGGTGGAAATCGACATTGCCAGCGAGTTCCGCTACCGCGAAACGCCGGTCGGCCCCGGGGATGCGGCGCTGTTCATCTCGCAGTCCGGCGAAACGGCGGACACGCTCGCGTCTCTGCGCTATTGCAGGGCGCATGGCGCGACCATCGGCGCCATCGTCAACGTCCCGGAGAGCACCATCGCGCGCGAAGCGGATCTGGTCTTTCAGACGATTGCGGGACCGGAAATCGGCGTCGCCTCGACCAAGGCCTTCACCTGCCAGTTGGCGGTCCTGGCGGCACTTGCGCTGCAGGCCGGACGGGAAAGGGGGGTGCTGTCGGAAGAACAGGAGCGGACACTCGTCGCCGAGCTCACCGAGGTGCCCAGCCTGGCTCTGAAGGCGCTGGCGAGCGAGGCGGCAATCGAGAAGCTGTCGCAGCCGCTGTCCAAGGCCACCAACGCGCTTTATCTCGGTCGCTCGACCAGTTTCCCGCTCGCCCTGGAGGGGGCGCTGAAGCTGAAGGAACTGTCCTATATTCATGCCGAAGGCTACGCCGCCGGGGAGCTCAAGCACGGCCCGATCGCGCTGATCGACGAGAACATTCCCGTCTTCGTGATCGCGCCCCACGACGCGATCTTCGAAAAAACCGTCTCCAACATGCAGGAGGTGGCCGCGCGCGGCGGCCGGATCGTGCTTATCACCGACGAGCGCGGGGCCGCGGAAAGCGGCAATTCGGCGCAAAGCACGGTGATCCTGCCGAACATGTCGGACATCGTCGCTCCGATCGTCTATGCGCTGCCGGTACAGATGATCGCGTATCATACGGCCGTGTTCATGGGTACGGACGTGGACCAGCCCCGCAATCTGGCGAAGTCCGTCACCGTGGAATAGCGCATGTCAGCCGTGGATCAGGTCAGGATCGTCCCCTTCGAGGAACGGTATCGTGCACATGTCATCGATCTTTGGAAAAGGTGCGGCCTAATTCGGCCGTGGAACGATCCAGACAGGGATATCGACCGCAAGCTCACCGATCGGATGGGTATTTTCCCGCTGCTGGTGACCGGAGAGCGTGTCGTCGGTTCGGTCATGGCGAGCTATGACGGTCATCGAGGGTCGATCTATTATCTCAGCATCGACCCGGACTTTCGGTCGGCGGGCCTGGGGCAACGGCTGATGGTGCATTGCGAAAGCTACCTGACCGGTCTCGGCTGTCCGAAGGTGAACCTGTTTGTCCGCCGGGGCAACGAGGTTGTCTTCCGGTTCTACGAGCAGCTCGGCTATGCAGAGGAAACGTCGGTACCGCTCGGAAAGCGGCTCATTGCGGACGATTGACGCTGCTGTCATCCGGGCCCGACGGCCGGCTCAGAACGTAAGCGGCGCAGGCGGCGATGAACAGGCCGACCAGAACAGCCAGCCAGGGTTGAGGCTCGGCGGTATAGACGAACATGCCGAAGCCGAAGGCCATGCCGCCCACCGCCAGGGTCTTGGCCTTCCTGCCGATGGCGCCGTGTTCGCGCCAGGCGACCACGGGCGGGCCGAACACCGGATGCCGCAGGATCCGGGCTTCGAGGGCGGGGGAGGATCTGGCAAAGCAGGCCGCGGCCAGAATGAAGAAGATCGTGCTCGGCAGCAGCGGCAGGAAGGCACCGAGCAGACCGAGGCCGACACAGCCGGTGCCCAGGAGTTTGAACGTTGTCCGCCGCAAATCTGCCTCCGAAATCGGCGCTCCGCAGCGGGAGCGCTGAAAAATAAATCAGGCGAAGGATACCGCGCTGCGGTAAACATGCTTATTTAAGAGCAGGTGTTTAAAAAGACGAGCGCTAATAGGGACTTCAGTTGGGTGTCGCCCATGAGCCGGAATAAGCATAAATCAGATGACGCGCACAAGATAGGCCATCACCGGCCAGGTGCGGCAACACGTCTTAGGAACTATTTCCTGACGGGACTGGTGATCACCGGCCCGATCGGCATAACGCTCTGGCTGACCTGGACCTTCATCAAATGGGTCGACGGCTGGGTGAAACCGTTTGTCCCCAGGGTCTACAATCCGGAGACCTACCTGCCGTTTCCGGTTCCCGGATTCGGCCTTATCGTCGCTATTTTCGTGCTGACCATCGTTGGGTTCCTGGCGGCCAATTTCCTCGGGCGCAGCATGATCTCTGTTGGCGAGAACCTCGTCGGAAGAATGCCTCTTGTTCGCAATATTTACAGTGGCTTGAAGCAGATTTTTGAGACCGTACTTGATGAGCGTGGTAGCAGTTTCAACAAGGCGGCGCTGATCGAGTATCCGCGCAAGGGGCTTTGGGCGATCGTTTTCATCTCGACCGAAACCAAGGGTGAAGTGGCCCGGCGCCTCGCGGACCGGACGGAGACGATGTCGGTCTTTCTGCCGACCACACCCAACCCGACTTCCGGGTTCCTTCTGTTCGTGCCGAAGGAAGACATCATCGAACTGACGATGAGCGTCGAGGATGCTGCCAAACTGGTCATCTCGGCGGGGCTTGTCAGCCCCAAACATGCCGAAACGCTGAAGGACGAGATTGCCGATCCGGCGCAGCTCAAGCGCATTCGCGAGTCCGAGGACGCCTGACCGCAAGGTTTTGCGTTCGCAGGTTCCGGCCCGGAAATGGGCACTGCACATTAGGAAATTGGATTGCGGCAATCATCAGGAGCGCAATGACATTCTCGAAGAGCCTGTCTTTTGGATTGCGCCTGAAGTGGTTGCGCTTATTGAAAAACGCTCAGCTGACAGCCGTTAATCGCGGCGGTAGACGGTCATAACGGCACCATTTTGGCAAGGTTCCGACTTGATCAATCGCAGATCCGCGATTGCAGGGCCATTCTCGAAGAGGCGCTTGCCTGAGCCGACCAGGACCGGGAACGTCCAAAGCCGGAATTCATCGATTAGGTTTTCGATCAGGAGTTTTTGGATCAGTTGCCAGCTACCGTGGATCTGAAGAAGGGGGCCGTCCTGAGCCTTCAGGCCCGAGACCGATTGCGCGATATCGCCTGTCAGGGCGGTGCCGTTGGACCAATCCGGCAAATCGGGTTTTGACGTTACCACAAATTTCCTGGCGGCATTCATCGTTCGGGTCACGGGGCTGTCTGCCGAGGTCGACCAGTGGCTGGCGAACATTTCATAGGTTTTCCGGCCGAAGAG
>Ga0207716_100591_pt1 | contig 11389 bp, 12 predicted proteins | sample TtaePargueraPR_FD_187739 | JGI IMG/M metagenome (GOLD analysis project Ga0207716, IMG submission 187739) | Aerobic enrichment media microbial communities from Bioluminiscent Bay, La Parguera, Puerto Rico - Tt and P2 (5) (SPAdes) | ecosystem: Environmental > Aquatic > Marine > Unclassified ... | reverse complement strand
GCCAGATGGGCGATCGCCGTTTGCGGGATCTGCGGCAGCAGCAAGGCCAGGCGGTCGCCCCGGCCGATGCCGTTGGCCGCAAGCGCGTTGGCGAAGCGGTTGGCGGCGCGGTTCAGCTCCAGATGGCTCCAGTCCCGGTGCGTTCCGTCGTCGAGCACATGGCGGATGGCGAGCCGCTGCGGGTCTTTTGCCGCCCAGCCGTCGCTGACCGCTCCGGCCATGTTGTAGCGGTCGGGCAGGGACCAGCGGAAAGTCGATGTCAGCGTGTCGTAATCGCTGGCGGGCTGCAGCATAGAGGAACGTCCGGTGCACTAATTTTGGGCAGCGGAGTTTAGGGTGAGCGATGCTGCAGTGCAATAGAGCGTACGGCAAATGGGTTAATCTTTGAGACCGGCAGCCACGGGCATGTGGCCTTACCGTTTCGCCAGCGGGTGCGCCGTCTCCACCAGCTCGCGCAGGCGTTCGTCCAGAACGTGGGTGTAGATTTGCGTGGTCGAGATGTCGGCATGGCCGAGAAGCTGCTGGACTACCCTGAGGTCGGCGCCGTTCTGAAGAAGATGCGAGGCGAAGGCGTGGCGCAAGACATGGGGCGAGACCTTTGCCGCGTTGAGGCCGGCGGCAATCGCGAGATCCTTGAGGTCGCGGGCGAAGTGCTGGCGGGTCAGGTGGCCGCTGCCGCCGTGGGAGGGAAACAGCCAGGGGCTGTTGCCGTAAGCTCCCTCCGCGGTCCGGAGCGCAACATAGTCCTTCATGGCGGCCTGTGCCGCCGGCGTCAGCGGCACCAGCCGTTCCTTGCCGCCCTTGCCGCGGATCTCGATCAGGCGCGCGTCGCGCAGCGCGGCGGTGACCGGCAGGGCGACGAGTTCCGAGACGCGCAGGCCGGCGGCATAGAGCACCTCGATCAAGGTGTAGAGGCGCTGGGCCCGCAGGCGCGCGGCAGCGCTCCGGTGAGGTGTTTCGGATCCCGCCCGCGCCGTCTCGATCAGCCGGTCGACATCGTCCATGGAAAGGACCTTGGGCAGGCTGCTGCGTTTCTTCGGCGCCGACAGTGTGCGCGTCGGGTCGTCTTCCCTGAGCCCCTCCGAATAGAGGAACTTGTAGAATTGCTTGAGGGCCGACAGGCGTCTTGCCTGGGAGGTTTCCGCAAAGCCGCGGCGCGTCAGATCGCTCAGGTAGGCGGTCAGGTCGTCCGTCGTTGCCTCGGCGATTTTCCTGCGCCCCAGAAAACCGGAAAAATCCTCGAGATCGCGCCGGTAGCCGGCCAGCGTATTGTCCGCCGCGCCCCGTTCGGCGGCCAGCATCTCGAGGAAGTTTTCAAGATCGAACCCGGTTGCCATCAGCGGCCGAAGCCTTCCTTCTTTACCCGGACCTCGATTTCCCGTTCGCGCGGATCGACGAAATGGGCCAGCGAATAGATCGCGCCATAGCCGAGCGCGCCCAGCAGCAGCAGCACGAACAGCAGGCGGGTCAGGGTCGGCACGGCAGATCTCTCCAGGAGCGAATCGGTTACCGGAATGTTCCAGCAAGGACAGGCTGCGCGCAAGGCGCGGCGGCGTCCGGAGCGGACGAGTTCCCCCGTGTCTTTTCCGGCGAATATGCTAAAACGCCGCCATGAGACAGAACGACACCATACGGTTGCGCGAAGAAAGCGCCGGCGGCAATGCCGCGAAAACCGTCGATCCGGCCAGCCTGGTCCGCGCCCTCGGGCAGCGGTCCATTGTCCTCGTCGGCATCATGGGATGCGGCAAGTCTACGGTCGGCAAGCGGCTCGCCCAGCGTCTCGGTCTTGAATTCGTCGATGCCGATACCGAAATCGAGCGCGCGGCCAACATGTCGGTCGCCGAGATCTTCGCCGAACATGGAGAACCCTATTTCCGCAGTGGCGAGGAGCGGGTCATCGCCAGGCTTCTGCGCGAGGGGCCGCAGGTGCTGGCCACCGGTGGCGGCGCCTTCATGAGCGCGGCAACGCGCTCCGAAATCGAGGAACGCGGCCTGTCGATCTGGCTGAAGGTGGATATCGACACGGTGATGGCGCGGGTGCGCCGACGGTCGACCCGGCCCCTGCTGCAGAACCCGGATCCGGAAGCGACGATGCGCAAGCTGATGGCGGTCCGCGATCCGGTCTACGCGAAGGCGGCATTGACCGTGGTGTCCAAGGACGTTCCGCACGATGCGGTCGTCGATCAGATTGTCCTCACCCTGGGGGATCATCTGCTCGGCAACGGCGGCACGGCCGCCGCGCAAACATCAATCTCCTGACGACGAACGGCAAACGGAATGGCAGAGACAGTGGCGGCCCGGACATCGACGGACCGGGATGACAAGACGGTACGGGTGGAGCTCGGGTCCCGCAGTTACGATATAAGGATCGGGCGCGGCGTGCTTGAGACGGCGGGTGCGGAAATCGCCGCGGTTCTGCCGGGGGCGAGACTTGCCGTCATCGCCGACGAAACGGTTGCGGGTCTCCATCTGGAGGCATTCTCCGACAGTCTTAGAGCTGCAGCCATTCAGCATACCGCGATCACGGTGCCCGCAGGCGAAAGCAGCAAGTGTTTCCGCGAATTCGAACGTCTCTGCGACGAGGTGCTGGCGGCGCGGTTGGAACGCGGCGATGCGGTGGTGGCGCTGGGCGGCGGCGTTACCGGCGACCTGACCGGCTTTGTCGCCTCCGCTGTGCGAAGAGGCATGGCGTTCGTGCAGGTGCCGACCACATTGCTGGCCCAGGTCGACAGCTCCGTCGGCGGCAAGACCGGCATCAACTGCCGGCACGGCAAGAACCTGATCGGTGCATTCTACCAGCCGGCGCTGGTGTTGGCCGATACCGCGGTCCTGGATACGCTGCCATTGCGCGATTTCCGTGCCGGCTACGCGGAAGTGGCCAAATACGGCCTGTTGGGAGATGCCGATTTCTTTGACTGGCTCGAAGCCAACTGGAAGGCGGTTTTCGCCGATGGCGAGGCGCGCGACGAGGCGGTGGCACGCTCCTGCCAGGCGAAGGCGGATGTGGTCGCTGCCGATGAGCTGGAATCCGGCAGGCGGGCGCTGCTCAATCTCGGCCACACCTTCGGCCACGCGCTGGAATCGGCGGTCAGCTACGAGACCGAGCGTCTCGTGCACGGCGAAGGCGTTGCCATCGGCATGATGCTCGCGCACGAGTTCTCCGAACGGCTCGGCCTGATCGGCGACGATACCGTGGCCCGGGTGCGGGCACACCTGGGCGAGGTGGGTCTGCCGGTGAGGATCCAGGACATTCCCGGGCAGCTGCCACCGGCGGCGACCTTCATGGATATCATCGCCCAGGACAAGAAGGTCAGCCGCGGTGCGCTGACCTTCATTCTGACTCGCGGCATCGGCGAAGCCTTCGTCGAAAAGGACGTCGATCCCGCGCTGGTTTCGGACTTTCTTGAGGAGAAACTCGAGGCATGACGGAAACGGCTCTCTGGCTGGCGCTCGCCGCCATTTTCGTGCTGCTGTTCCTGTCCGGATTCTTTTCCGGTTCGGAAACGGCACTGACAGCCGCATCGCGAGCGCGCATGCATCAGCTCGAAAAGACCGGCGACTGGCGCGCCCGGGTGGCCAGCGCCCTGATCGCCAATCGGGAACGGCTGATCGGCGCGCTGCTTCTGGGCAACAATCTGGTCAATATTCTCGCCTCCGCGCTGGCGACCAGCGTGTTCCTGACGCTGTTCGGCGAGGCGGGCGTCGCGTTGGCAACGCTGGTGATGACGGCGCTGGTGCTGGTCTTCGCGGAAGTGCTGCCGAAAACCTGGGCGATTTCCAATCCCGAGCGCTTCGCGGTCACGGTGTCGCCGATCGTGCGTGTGGTCGTGGCGGTGTTCGGTCCGGTGGTCATCGGCGTCGAATGGATCGTGCGCTTCATCCTGAAGCTCGCGGGCGTCAACGTCGGCGCCGACACCTCGATCCTGTCCGCGCATGAGGAACTCAGGGGAGCCGTCGACCTGCAGCATATCGAGGGCGGGCTGGAAAAGGGCGAGCGGGACCGTCTTGGCGGCCTTTTGGATCTGGCCCAGCTTGAAGTGTCCGACGTGATGGTTCATCGCACTAATATGGTGGCGCTGAATGCGGACGAGGATCCGGCCAGGCTCGTCAACGCGGCGCTTGCGTCTCCCTATACGCGCCTGCCGCTGTGGCGCGGCGAGAGCGACAATTTCGTCGGCGTCCTGCATGCCAAGGACCTTTTGAGGGCACTCCACGCGGCCGACGGCGATGCCTCCAGGATCGATATCCTGGAGATTGCTGCGCCGGCCTGGTTCGTGCCGGACACCACCAGCCTGCAGGACCAGCTCAACGCGTTCCTGCGCCACAAGTCGCATTTCGCGCTTGTCGTCGACGAGTACGGCGAGGTGATGGGGCTGGTGACCCTGGAGGACATTCTGGAGGAGATCGTCGGCGAGATCGCCGACGAGCACGACGTCGAACTGGAGGGCGTGAAGCCGCAGGCGGACGGATCGGTGATCGTCGACGGCTCGGTGCCGATCCGCGATCTCAACCGCGCCACCGACTGGACGCTGCCCGACGACGAGGCGACGACCATTGCCGGGCTGGTCATTCACGAGGCTCGAATGATTCCGGAAGAACGGCAGATCTTCACGTTCCACGGTTTTCGCTTCACGGTGCTCAGGCGGCAGAAGAACCGGATCACCCGGCTCAGGATCATGCCGCTGGGGCAGATGCCGGGTCAGCCGATTGCCGTTAAGGCTCCGGTCGTCGGAACGGTGGCCGCTGCTCCAGGGACCGGAGCCGCGTCCGCCAAATCCTGAGGTGGGTAGGGCGCCCCGGGTTTGATTGGTTTCCGGATGCAAATCGGGACTGATGATCCGCTTCGTGCGCCGTTCTGGCAGGACAGTGCCCACCACTCGGCGCCGTCCCCGGCTTGATCGGGGACCCATTCGTTTCCAGAGCGTATCGAGGGGCGTTGCAGCCGTTTCGCCTGCCCTGCCCAAATGCATCGCCGGGGCAGGGGGAGAGGTGGATTAGGTCCCCGCTCGGAGGCGGGGAAGGCGCCCAGAGGTTTGGCCGATGTTCAAATGCAGATCCGGAGCGCTTCTTTCGCGGCCCGGACGAATCAGGCGTCGGCGATCCGGGCCGCGCGCGGGTCGGGTTCGCTGTCGGCACGGATTTCCAGCGCCAGGGCGTGGACGCCGGCCGCGAGTTCGTCGGCCAGAAGGTCGTTGATGGCCCGGTGACGGGCCACCCGGTTCATGCCCTCGAAGGCGGATGCGGCGATCTGCACGCGGAAATGGGTTTCGCCGCCCTCGCGCCAACCGCCGTGGCCCTTGTGCTTGTCGGACTCGTCGATGACATTGAGAACGGACGGCTGGAAGGCTGCCGTGAGCTTCTCGGTGATCGTCTGTTTGATGGTCATATGTTTCACGTATAGGCGGCGTTCGGGAAGTTCAAGTCTATGCGGAGCTGACCGCGGCTGTTAAAGTCGCGGGCTGTTCGACTTCCGGGTCGGAGCTGGTCAATTAGCTTTGGATACCGGGATAATGCAACCTTCCGCGGCTTGCCCGCGGGCCGACGGATTTCAATAGTCTGCCGTATGAAACTGGACTCAAAACTCTTTGACAGCATTCGGGTGAAGCCGGACAAGGAGCGGGCCGAGGAAGGCCGGCATCCGGTCTGCGACCATCCGGGCTGCGACCGGCCGGGCATGTACCGGGCGCCGAAGGGGCGCGACCGGGAGGGGCAGTATTTCAACTTCTGCGTCGACCACGTGCGCGAGTACAACAAGTCCTACAACTATTTCACCGGCATGGCCGACGACGACGTGCGCTCCTACCAGAAGGACAGCCTGACCGGCCATCGGCCGACCTGGAAGATGGGCGTGAACAAGCAGGCCGCGCAGGGTCCGGACGGACATGACGCAAGGGCAGGCATGCGCGCGAATGCGCAGCGGCGCGCGGAACAGGCGCGCCGGCCGCGGCAGCGAAAGCTACTAACGCTTGAAAAACGTTCCCTGGATGTGCTCAATCTGCCCTACACGGCCCGTGGCGCGGAGATCAAAGCGCGCTATAAGGAGCTGGTGAAACTGAACCATCCGGATGCCAATGGCGGTGACAGGTCTTCCGAAGATCGCCTGCGGGAAATCATTCAGGCCTATAATGTCCTGAAAAAAGCCGGTTTTCTTTAAGTCTGCGGGCTCCTGCGGGCTTTTCCCATTCGACCCTTCCCGGCCCCGGGACAGCGGAGGACTGATGACTGAGACGACGACTGCGGCCATGGCCATGCCGGATACTGAAGTTTCTGTAGAAGAGGTTTTCGGGTTCAAGTCCGACCTCAAGGTACCGGCATTTTCCGCGCCGTCCGAACACGTGCCGGAGCGCGACGACGATTATCTGTTCGACCGGGCGACCACCCTGGCGATCCTGGCCGGCTTTGCGCACAATCGACGCGTGATGGTGACCGGCTATCACGGCACTGGCAAGTCGACCCATATCGAGCAGGTCGCCGCACGTCTCAACTGGCCGTGCATCCGCGTCAACCTGGACAGCCACATTTCGCGTATCGATCTGGTCGGTAAGGATGCGATCGTGATCAAGGACGGCCAGCAGGTCACCGAGTTCAAGGACGGTATCCTGCCCTGGGCGTATCAGCACAACGTGGCGCTGGTGTTCGACGAATACGACGCCGGCCGGCCGGACGTGATGTTCGTGATCCAGCGTATCCTGGAATCCTCCGGGCGCCTGACCCTTCTCGACCAGAGCCGGGTCATCCGTCCCCATCCCGCCTTCCGCCTGTTCGCGACCGCCAACACGGTTGGCCTCGGCGATACCTCCGGGCTCTATCACGGCACCCAGCAGATCAACCAGGCGCAGATGGACCGCTGGTCGATCGTCACCACGCTGAACTACCTGCCGCATGACAACGAGGTCGATATCGTCCTGTCCAAGGCCAAGCATTTCCAGACGGAAGAGGGCCGCACGACCATCTCCAAGATGGTGCGGCTCGCCGATATGACCCGCAATGCCTTCATCAACGGCGACCTGTCGACGGTGATGAGCCCGCGGACCGTGATCACCTGGGCGGAGAACGCGGAGATCTTCGGAGACGTCGGCTTCGCCTTCCGCCTGACCTTCCTCAACAAGTGCGACGATATGGAACAGTCCCTGGTGGCGGAGTTCTACCAGCGCTGCTTCGGCGAAGAACTGCCGGAATCCTCCGTCAACGTCGTCATGAGCTGAGACAAACCATGGCGCCACGGCCAGGCAGCAACTCCCTTCCGGGCAACAAGCCCGCTCCGACCACCGAACCGTTCAAGCAGTCGGTGAGCGGCACCATGCGGGCGATCGCCGGCGAGCCGGAGCTCGAGGTCCTCTTTTCCGGCGACCGGCCCGGCCTGTCGGGCACCTCGGCCCGGTTGCCCGAGCCGCCGCGCAAGATCAGCGCGCGCGACATCGCGGTGACCCGGGGCCTCAGCGACTCCATGGCGCTGCGTATCGCCTGCCACGACAAGGCGGTGCACGCGAAAAACATGCCGCAAGGCTCGGAAGCCAGGGCAATCTTCGAGGCGGTTGAACAGGCCCGCTGCGAGGCGGTCGGTGCCCGGCGCATGCAAGGGGTGGCGGAAAACCTCTCCGTCATGCTCGACGACCGGTTCCGCAAGTCCGGCGCCCCGGACATCTCCAGCCGCGAGGAAGCCCCGCTCCAGGACGCGCTCTCGCTGATGGTGCGCGAACGGCTGACCGGTGCGAAGCCGCCGGAAAGCGCGGAAAAACTGGTCGACATGTGGCGCGGCTGGATCGAGGACAAGGCCGGGGCGGATCTGGACCGGCTGGAAGCGGAGGTCGAAGACCAGACCGGTTTCGCCGCCCGCCTGCGCGACGTCCTGAAATCCCTCGACATGGCCGACGAACTTGGCGACCACGACGAGGACATGGATCCGGACCAGAGCGAGGACGACGGCAACAACGACGAAGCCGAGACCGGCGACGACGGCGAGGAAGACAGCGGCGAGCAGGAAGCCGCGCCTCAGGAGATGGAACTCTCCGGCGAGGAGCAGGACAGCGGCGACACCGAGGCGGCGGAAGCCGACATGGAGGATTTCGCCGATCAGGACATGTCGGAGGATACGGAAGAGCCCGGCGAAAGCGAGCGGCGGGAGAGCCCCTTCTCCAACCGGCCGGAGACGGACTACCGGGTCTTCACCACCCAGTTCGACGAAACCGTCACCGCGGAAGAACTGTGCGACACCGCCGAGCTGGACCGCCTGCGCGGTTTCCTGGACAAGCAGCTGACCCATCTGCAGGGCGCCGTTGCGCGTCTCGCCAACCGGCTGCAGCGCAAGCTGATGGCGCAGCAGAACCGGGCCTGGGACTTCGATCTGGAAGAAGGCCTGCTCGATACCGCGCGCCTGACCCGGGCCGTCACCGACCCGATGTCGCCGCTCGCCTTCAAGCAGGAACGCGACACCAATTTCCGCGACACGGTGGTGACGCTGCTCCTGGACAATTCCGGCTCCATGCGCGGCCGGCCGATCACCGTGGCGGCGACCTGCGCCGATATCCTGGCGCGGACGCTGGAGCGCTGCGGCGTCAAGGTCGAGATCCTCGGCTTCACCACCAAGGCGTGGAAAGGCGGCCAGTCGCGCGAAAGCTGGATCGGCGCCGGCAAGCCGCCGACACCGGGCCGGCTCAACGACCTGCGCCACATCATCTACAAGTCCGCCGATGCTCCGTGGCGGCGCGCCCGGCGCAATCTCGGCCTGATGATGCGCGAGGGCCTGTTGAAGGAGAACATCGACGGCGAAGCGCTGCTGTGGGCCCATGACCGGCTCTTGGGGCGGCCCGAACAGCGGCGCATCCTGATGATGATCTCCGACGGTGCGCCGGTGGACGATACGACGCTGTCGGTCAATCCGGGCAATTATCTCGAACGGCACCTGCGCTATGTCATCGAGGAGATCGAGACACGCTCGCCGGTCGAACTGATCGCTATCGGCATCGGTCACGACGTAACGCGCTACTACCGCCGCGCGGTGACCATCGTCGACGCGGAGGAACTGGCCGGTGCGATGACCGACCAGCTCGCGGATCTCTTCGACGATGTGCCCGAGCAAGGCTTCCAGCAGCGCGGCCGCCGCCGCGCGGGCCGCCGCTAGGCGGGCCGGGGCGGCCTGATGGCCAGAGCACGAGCCCGTCACCGGTTTCTCGCTGCGGCGGTCGCCGCCATGCTTCTTGGGCTGCCGCCCGCGGCGGCAACCGCGCAGGACCTGCTCGCGGACGGCGAGGCCGTGACCACCCGCACACGACCGATCCAGACGTTCCGGATCGGCAGCGAGGACACCCGCTTCGGCAAGCTGGTCTTTCTGGGCGGGCTGGAGATACTCGCCTCCGACCGCAAGATCGGCGGGCTCTCCGGCCTGATCAGTCTGGACGACGGCGCAAGGTTCCTGGCCGTGACCGACAACGGCCACTGGGTGAGCGGGACCGTCGAACAGACCGCCGGGGGCAAGCCGCTCGGCATCTCCGACGTGCGCTTCGCGCCGCTGCGCGGCGCCGACGGCAGAACGCTTACCGCCCGCTGGGGGCACGACACCGAGGCGCTGACCCTTTCCGAGTCGGGCCTCTATGTGACCGCGGAAACCCGCAACGCGATCTATCACTTTCCCTGGCCCTTGGTTACGGGAACGGAAAGGATGATCGGCGAGCTCTCCCTGCCTGAGGACATCCGCAACCTGCCGCGCAACACCGGACTGGAGGCGCTCGCGGCGGCGCCGCACGACGGTCCGCTTGCCGGCAGGCTGGTCGCCGTTGCCGAATCTTCAGCCAGCGATCTGCACGACCTCAGCGGATTTCTGATCGAGCCGGAAGGGACGGACCGCTTCACGATCCGCCGGGGCGACCGCTTCGATGCCACCGACGCGGCCTTCCTGCCCGATGGCGATTTTCTGCTGCTGGAGCGCCGTTTCAGCCTGCGCGACCTGATCGGCATGCGCCTGCGCCGCTTTGCCGGCAGCGATATCCGGCCCGGCGCGGTGCTGGAGGGCGATCTGCTGCTGGAAGCGGACTTCGGCAACCAGATCGACAACATGGAAGCCCTGGCCGTCCACCGGACGGTAGCGGGCGAGACGATCCTGACGGTGGTCTCCGACGACAACCGCTCGATCCTGCAGCGGACGCTGTTCCTCAGGTTCCGGCTGGAGCAGTGAAGGATTTCCTTTTTGAACTGTTGGAAAATGCCGCCGTCCCGGCCTTGAGCCGGGACCGTATCGAAGCCGGGGAAAGGCCCCGGCTCAAGGCCGGGGCGGCGCGCTTAAGGACGGCAAACGCGAGGAGGCATTCGACAATGCAGGTATTCGCTTCGCCTCAGGCCATCCGGCCGTTCGGCGCCGCTTGGAACAGGCCGAGCACGACCCGGTAGGGCGCCAGCAGGGCGACGGCGACCAGCATCTTGATCAGGAAATCGCCGACGGCGAGGGACACCCAAAGCAGCGTCTGGGTGTCGTCGGAGATGCCGAGGAACGGCACCGGGAAGGCCAGCGAGCCGTCTTCCATGCCGAACAGGCCGTCGATGAACGCGAAGGCGGCCGCGAAGGCGATGCCGAAGAACAGGAGGGTATCGACGACGGAACCGATCAGGGACGAGACGATCGGCGCCTTCCACCAAGTGGTGCGGCGCAGGCGGTCGAAGATGGTCACGTCGAGAAGCTGGGCGACCAGAAAGGCGGTGCCGGATGCGATCAGGATGCGCGGCGTGGTGAAGGCCTCGTTGAAGGCCCAAAAGACCATCGGCACGACGATTGCGACCACGAAGCCTGTCGCGACCACCTTGCGGGCCGCCGCAGGGCCGAAACGGCGGTTGGTCAGGTCGGTGACCAGAAACGCGATCGGGTAGGTGAAGGCGCCCCAGGTCAGCGTGTCGGCGAGGTTGATGCCGCCGACGACGTGTTCGACCGGGAACTGGACGAGGAAATTGGACGCCGCAACGACAATCGCCATCGCGAGAACCGCGATGGCGAAAGAGGCCACGGAGAAACTCCGGGTAACCGTCATGTCTTTTCCCTTAAAGGGTTCAGGCGGCAGCGGCTTCGGCCTGCTTGCGTTTGATGCTGACCTTGATCTTGCGGGCGGCGTCGGAAAGCTGGTCGTCGGACGCTTTCAGGAGATAGGCGTCGAGGCCGCCGCGATGCTCGACGGAGCGCAGGGCGTGTGCGCTGACCTTCAGCTTGAAGGTTTCGCCGAGCGTGTCGCTGATCAGGGACACATTGCACAGGTTCGGCAGGAACCGGCGGCGGGACTTGTTGTTCGCGTGAGAGACGTTGTTGCCCGTCATCACATCTTTGCCGGAGAGTTCGCAACGGCGTGCCATGATATCACCTTTTGTTTTCGTGGCTGGGCCGTTACATGGAACCCAGCTTGTCCAAACC
>Ga0207716_100590_pt1 | contig 11432 bp, 10 predicted proteins | sample TtaePargueraPR_FD_187739 | JGI IMG/M metagenome (GOLD analysis project Ga0207716, IMG submission 187739) | Aerobic enrichment media microbial communities from Bioluminiscent Bay, La Parguera, Puerto Rico - Tt and P2 (5) (SPAdes) | ecosystem: Environmental > Aquatic > Marine > Unclassified ... | reverse complement strand
CCACATTTAGAGGATAGTACATGATCAATCTAATTTTTCCAGTTGGATCGATAAAGAATACAGCTCTTACTGCCGCGGTCTCACTTTCTCCCGGTTGAAGCATTCCATATAATTTGGAAACGCTCATGTCAATGTCGGCAATGATTGGAAATTCGAATAAAACACCGGTGTTTTTCTTGACATTGTTGACCCAGGCAATGTGGGCATGGATGGAATCAATGCTGAGTCCAATCAATTTGGTATCATGCTCATCAAAGAACTCTTGATCCAATGCAAACCCACTCATCTCTGTTGTACAGACAGGTGTAAAATCCGCTGGGTGAGAGAACAAGATGGTCCAAGAATCTTTGATGTATTCGGAAAATTTAATCTTTCCTGTGGTAGTCATTGCCTCAAAATCGGGAGCTTGATCTCCAATTCTAGGCATTGTTATAGTTTGAGTTTCCATAGTTAATGGTTATGATATTTTTTAATTAATAGTATAAATCTACTGTTATTCTTCTGTAAAATCTGTGATAAAAATCACCAATGATCAATGATTATTTGAGTTCCCATTCCCTTTGTGATGTTCCTTGAACCAACTAGGTTCCTCCAATTGGTTAGTATGAATGTAGTCTACAATTAATTTGATCTCTTCTTCAGGAACTGGAGGTTTTGGCATCACCCCAAAGCGCTTCATAGGTCCCTTCATAATTCCTTTTTCTTCATTAGGATCGGAGACGAATCCAATCATCGCAGCTTTAAAGTCCTTGCTTTCTGGATAGGCTTTTTGATAATGCGCTTTGATACCCACCAATGGAGGGGCCAACATCTCATCATGGGAAGGGGAAGCAGGATTGTGACAGGTATAGCAGTGTTTTTGAAGTAATGCTAACCCTTTTTCGATTTGTTCTTGGTCCGGATTAAAATTTTCGAGTTTGCTCTAAGGAGACTGAATGCTCAAGGAAAGAACCGAAACCAACACCCATGACAAAGGAATAATTGTTAGGTTCATTTATTTAATTGATTTGACAGGTTGTTTTTGCTGACGTGATGATGTCTTCGTAAAGTGTTTGACTGATATAGCTAGGGGAATAATCAACTCCATATTGAGTTGCTAATCCATAAAAAGCCCTCATATGGTTTGAAGAGCCACATTGTAAGCTACCATAGACAGTAGCCAATGAGCTTTGACTAGTTTCTGCAATTGCATTTTCCAAGTCGTAGATGTCAATATCTTCAATCCATAGTCCTGCGATAATTGCATCATTTAGTGACTGATCAACTTGGCTAGTGAGATTGTCATAAAGGGTTTGAATGGCGGATAATGTAAATTCTCCGGGTATAGTGCTTCCATTCAAAGGATCAGAAATATCAAAAGCATTCATCTGAGTCAAAATGGACTGGATATGCTGTGATTCACTATTTGCAATGTTTTGGAAAAGGATATTTCCATATTTCTCATAAGCATAGATGTAAACATCATGCGCCAGCTTTTCTTCTTCTCTGGTGAATAGCAAAGTTTCTATCTCTGCATCTGATAGAATGGTGCTTACCATTGGCTTCTCTTCATCTTGGCAAGAAAATAATCCCGCCAATAGAATAATCAAGGGGAGGATTGATCGTTTCATGGTTTCTAATATATATAGAACCAATGTCGATACTAATTGCCTCATAAGCAGTGATATTTCTCACACGAAAATCCTTATGGATTAAACTTTTTAGAGCTTGAAGCTCCTTATTAATCCGATGCTAATCCTGTGTTGATTTAGAATTTGATTTCCGTTTAGATTTTGATTGATTGGACTTTGGTAGACCAGAGAAAATGTAGTTTGAGACAGATTCAGATCCAGCCCCAACTGTGCAAAATCCACTTGCCCTCCGGTAAGATCCTGCTTTTCTCCATTGTAAATATCCCGCTTAGCAGATTCATGGTATACTCCCAAATTAGGAGCTAGCAGAAAGCTTCCTCCAATTTCAAACTGATGAAAATACAGCAGATATGCGTTGAATGAATTTCCAAATTGATAAGATTGCTTTCCCTCTGTGCTCCATTGGTAGCTCATTCCGGCATTGATACCTCGATTTTCTAAAAACCATTGATAATTCAATCGTGGAATAAAAGAAAAGGCACCTTTTCCAGGTTGAATGATTGGGTCAAAAAGGTCCCTGTTTTCATTCCTGGACTGAACTTGAGCCTGACCTGTTGGAAGAGTAAGAGCCAACCCAGGACGAAAAGTATGTCTGGATTTAGGGTTGTAAACCAAATGGATATATTCCACCGCGGTAGTTAAATCTCCCCATCCTTGGACATAAAGTGTCGTATCAGAAACCGGGTTGGGTAAGTCCAGGTATTTTTCATAATAAACCTTGTTGAACTCATAAGGCAAAAGGAAGGTCAAGTTCCATTTATAATTCAGAGTGATATTTCCTCTTGCCTCAATGGTTTGATAGGTTTCAAAATCCTGTTTGGTCTTTTGGACATACAAATTGTTTCCTTCCGGTTCATGCATCACTTCGTTGCCAATCCAAGGTTGAAGTTGGGTACTTTGCTGAGCTGGAAAACTTAGAATTGCTGTAGTAGTGGATGGAGAGCTAGTCTTATAATTCCGAAAATCCCTGAATCTATAGAATAGGCCAAAATAGCTTTTGTTTTCAAGGAGACTGTATTCAAAGAAATTGCAGCTATCGCATGCAAATGACTGATTTGATTGGGATAGGAGTCCCAGAAATAGGAGAATGAGTAAAGATTTTTTCATGGTAAATCAGGATTGTCCTGAAGCTGTTTTTGAATGAACTGATCGTCTTGAAGAGTTTTTAGAAATGTAATCAAGGCTTCCTTTTCCTCTTTGTTTAAAGGTATACCATCTTTTAATTGTGGAGCCAATGAACTGTTTTGCTTGATCCCTGAAGAATAATGAGTCAATACCTCTTCCAGGCTTGCGAATCGTCCATCGTGCATGTAGGGAGCTGTCAAGGTGATGTTTCGAAGGCTTGGGGTTTTGTAAGCTCCCAAATCCAAAGAGTCTTGACTGATTCGAAATCTTCCCAGAAATACACCTTCTTTGTCAATTGGATCAGGGTAACTTTCATCCAATCCATTGTTGTGATAACTGAGGTCAGTAAAAAGGCCTTCCTCATGACAACTAGAGCAATTAGCTTGATAGATTTCATAGCCTTTTAATTCTAGAGAATTGAATCCAATCTCTCCATTCATCCAAAGATCATAGCGTGAAGTTTGAGAGATCAATGTCCTAGTATACTGAGCTATGGCTCGGCTCATTGTAGCACTTTGAATGGGAGTTGCAGGAAATGCTTTTTCAAATAAATTCAGGTATTCTTTCTGTTGATTCAAATAGGTCAGGATAGTAGTCAGATCAGCTCCCATTTCATTAGGGTGGGTGAGTGGGCCAAAGTTCAAAGACTCTAAATCATGTGCCCCACCATCCCAAAAGAGTCCAGTAGTATTCCAGGCCAAATTGAAAAGGGCTGGGGCATGTCGGTCTAATTCTATCCCCGTCACTCCATGATCTGCAAGTGGAACTGCATCTGTGAATGCCAATTGAGGTTGATGGCAAGAAGCACATGAAACCTTTCCATTGCGAGAGAGATTGGTGTCGAAAAAGAGCTTTTTGCCCAATAGGACTCCTTCTTTGGACATGGGATTCCGATCTGGTTGCGGAAAGCTTCCGACATTCAACGATTTGGAAATGGATGGAACAAAAAGCTCGGGATCATTTTTAGCCAATGTCTCCTGCTGCCCCTGATCCTCACATGCCCAAGTCCAAGAAATAGAAAGGAGTAAAATGAAAGCCTGTTTTTTCATTGGAAAGAAATCCCCCGAAGATATCCTCGGGGGATTTTGATTAGTTGGCTTTTATAAATCCATCAGCATAGTTTTGACCAATTTGATCGGCAACAGGCCCTCCCATGACGGTGGTACTTGCCAGATTACTTGGAACCAATGTATTTGGGTTGGAAAAAAGCTCGTCAATTGCTGTTTGCAAAGAAATAGAAGCAGATTTTCCAGCAGCTAAACCAGAAAGCGGCAATGTGACTGTTGCATAGTTTTGGTTATTTCCAATATGAAATACCAAACCGGTTCTTTCTTGGGTGCTTTGGTGGATAAACTCGCCTTCCAAAACGACGAATTTATAACCCGAATTCCAGTTCCAGGCCATGTCATTGTTGGGGTCTAAATCACCTGTCTGATCCGTTCTGGAATTGGCTACTTCGTCAACACCGATGGAGAAAGTGATTTGATCATAATTGGCCGAAGGGATCATTCCCAATTCAATTGCAGAATTGAAATCCTGTCCCATCAAGTGGTAACTGTCGGTTTCTATATAGTGAGTATTGGTTTCCGAATCTGTCAAAATCACATTGGAGATGTAATATTTAAACTTTTTCACCATAAATGATTCTCCAGAAGGGAGTGCAAAAATCTCTTGATTCAACTCCAGAGGGTTTCCATTCAAGGTGTTCTCAAATGTGATTTCCACATTCATTTGAGCGGGAGTTTCGTCCTCTTTGTCACAAGAAGTGAATGTAAAAAGGACCGCAAGGAATAGATAGGATATATTTTTCACTGTGATAGTTCTAATTAAATGGATTTGAAAATTTTGGATTTGAAACAAACTCTTCGTCCGTGAGCGTTTGGAGAAAGGCAATGATTGCCTGCTTCTCTTCGGCTGAGAGGTAGAGTCTGATTGGTTCGGATGGATCAAGGACTTCATTACTAGCTTCCAAAATGAGCACGTCAAGTGTTTCGCTATTTTGGATGTGCTCATTGTAATGGTCCAGTACTTCTTCCAAGGATGAAAATCTTCCATCATGCATATAGGGTGCAGTCAAGGCTATGTTTCTTAGACTTGGAGCTTTGAATTTTCCTTTGTCAAAAGGGTTTCCGGTGACAGATTCTAGCCCTGAATTCAAATTTTCATCTGAGTCCAAGCCATTGTTGTGAAACCCAGCAAATCCGTTAGGATCTCCAGAAGTCAGAAAACCTAGGTGGCAATCCCCACAATTGCCTCCCCTGAGTTGAATGGATGGCTCTGGGTGGGTAAAGAATAGTTCTAGTCCCAATTCTTCCTCGGGACTAAGTTCTACCTCACCACGAATCCATTTGTCAAATTTGGAATTGGCGGAAATCAGCGTCCTTTCAAATTGTGCCAGTGCCTTGCCGATATTTTCAGAGGTCACTTGGTCAGATCCGAAAGCTGCCTGAAATAAACCCGGATAGTCCACATCCCCTTGAAGTCGGGAAATAGCTTCTTCCATAGGGAGATTCATTTCTGTTGGGTCTTCAATCGGTATGAGAGCTTGTTCCTCCAAGGATACAGCTCTTCCATTCCAAAAGAATCGGGTTTGCCAGTGTAGGTTGCTTAAAGCCATAGCATTCATAGACCCAAGAGTTCCATTGACTCCAGGGCTAAATTGAAGACCATCACTGAACCCTTTTTCTTGCTGATGACAGGAGGAGCAGGAAATGGTTCCGTCCTGAGAAAGCTTTTTGTCATAAAAAAGCATACGGCCAAGACGTACTCCTTCCTCCGTCAAGGGATTGTCTGAAGGCATGACCTGTTGATCCGAGAAATAGTCGGGTTTTTCCAGTGCAATGGGAGTAGATCCCTGATCAACAGGGGAGTCTCCCTCATTACAGGAAAACAACAAAGTGCTAGCCATCATCCAACCCGCATAGCGGATAAGAGATTGCATATTCTGTTTTTGTAAAAGGAAATTTGAATTAATTCAGAAATGAATCAACTCTGAGGAGGATGATCAATTGAAAAAGTGGCAGTTTGGCTAAACTCATGATGGTAAGTTTCCTGATGAGTCAAGAAAGCCTCAAAAGTTAACTCTATTGAATTTGCAATTGATTCTGAAGGGACAAAAACACCGAAATCCTTATTGAAAGTGAATGCAGGAAGAGATTCCTGTCTTTCTTTTTCGGCTTTGATTTTTTCAGCCAAAAAGCACTTTCCGTCACATTTTAGTTCTGGTTTATCCTTGTTGATACAGAAGTTCTCAATGATGTATTTTCTATTGATCGTGAAATCCACTTTGATCAACGAATACACCATGCTATTGAGAACCATGGTCATCGCAAGAGTAATATAAATAAGGCTTTTCAGCATTTGGGGGTAAATATACGACTCGGAAGTGAGCTTGTTATGTGATTTTTATCCCATAAGGCAAACATTTTTTGAGAGTCCAATCGAAAATGATTTTTATATAATCAATAAGGGAATAGTTCAAAAAATAGCGGCTAATTAATCCAAAAGCATTTTTTTTATTTAAGACGCATAGAATTGACTGAAAAAAAATTGAGTTTTGCGTGTTTAAATCTTTACCACAAACAAGCAAAGTGATCAAAGTCATAAATGAAGGTTTTCCGAAAGTCCTTCAACAAATAATCCTCCTGTTTTTAAGTTTTTTTTGCTTGTTTTTCCTTTTGGTTTCAATCGCGAACGCCCAAGTTCGGGTACCTTTTCAAAATAGGGCTTCCGAAGCAAACCCAAGCCGGACGACATTTGATGTAAAAGGAGATTTTGCTCTCATAGGAAATACCAATCTGAGCTTGGAGAATTATGATGATAATCTGATGAATGACAATCAGCTACTCTATGTAGATGTTGATAATGACCCCAATACCATTAATTCCTCTTCTGCGACTTTAGTCTTTTCAGCTGAAAATGGAAGTGATGCTTCTTGTACCAAAGTATTGTTTGCAGGACTATATTGGTCCGGTCGAGGACCTATAGAGGATGATTTTTATGTGAGTGATTCAAACGGGAACTCCAAAAAACTCAGTCGAAAACAAGCAAAGCTAATTGGTCCAAATGGTAATCAACAGCTTTTTACAGCCAAAAATGAAGATATACGTTATACCTATGGTTTGGATCTGCCCAACGATCTGGGACTTTTTGTAGGTTATGTAGAAGTGACAGACTTTGTTCAGGCCAATGGTCAAGGAGCCTACACGGTTGCAGATCTCGGAGTGTCTGAAGGCACAGATTATCATTATGGAGGTTGGTCTATGGTTGTGGTCTATGAAAACCCCTCAATGAACAACCGAAGTATCACAGTATTCGATGGCTATGCTTTTGTCAGAGGTAGTGTAATGGCTGATTATACCATTCCTGTATCGGGTTTTGCAACAGTAGATTCTGGTCCGGTCAAAATGAAATTAGGTGTAGCGGCAGGGGAAGGAGATGTGGCTGCTGTTGGGGACTATCTGGAAATTGAGCAGGGAATCAATAGTGGCAATTTTGTAAGACTTTCCCATGCTGGGAATAATGAAAGTAATTTTTTCAATTCCAGTATTTCCACAGGGGGAAATCCAAGGAATCCCGAATTGAAAAATAATACCGGGATGGATATTTCGGTTTTTGATATACCAAACGGGGGAAATTTGATTTTGGAAAATGGACAAACCAGCACGAGATTTCGGTATGGTACAGACGGAGATGCTTATGTGATTTATTCCTTGGTAACAGCAGTGGAAACCTCTGAGCCTGTTTTGGAAGGATATCATTATTTTTCATCCTTGCCTAATGGTGGGGTTCTCCCAGGTGAAGAGCTAGAACTGACGGTGGAGGTAAGTAATAAAAGTGCGATTCCAGTTAAGGATGCCCTTCTCACGATAAATTTTCCTCCAGGATTGGAGCTGATCTCAGCAGAAGCAGAGTTTTATTCAATAGCTTCCGGCAATTCCTTGCCTGGATTTGATTCCCGTCCAGACGTTAGGCAATTTTATTGGATGGTGGGAGATGTGCCAGTGTCAAGTAGTCAGGGAGAGGTTTTTGCCAAAATCACCTACAAAGTGAAAGTCACCGGGGAATGTGCCCTGCTCATGAATAGCTGTGGCGTCAATTTCGTTTTAGATGGAGAATTGAATGGATTTAACGGGATAAGCGGTAGTCCTATCTCATCTTCTCCTTTGAAAATAGGCGAATCTCAAGAGAGTGCTTGCTTTGCTGCTCCCGTTTTTGGGCCTTTAGAAGTGTCGATCAACGCGCAAGAATATGTCAGAACCAACTGTGGATTTGATGATTCGACTTCCACACTATTTATTTGTCAGGCAGAGGATAAAGAATACGTCCAAACTTTTTACATCCAAAATACATTTCCTACTGGAACTCGATTTTTTGATAGTTTTCCGGTGGAAGAAAGCACAGTTGAATTTCAAGATTCCCTTCAGATATTATCTGGGAAAATTTACTTTGCGGTATCTCCTGATAGTCCCAATTGCCCCAGAGAATTCAGCTTGGAATCTGGCTATATTGAAGTTGAGGTAGAAATGGAAGAAGGGGATTGTAGCTCTGAGAGTAGTGATAGACTGGTTACATTTCATGTCATTGAGGGGACGGCTCCTTTTACGTTTGATTATTTGGATGGTGCGGGATTTGTATCGGATTCCAGCCGTATGTTTTCTTTGGGAAATCACAGTGTCCTAGTCAAAGATATTTCCGAATGTTACCGTGTAGTTGAATTTGATGTCTTGCCTTTAGGTGATTTTAACTTTTCTGTAGAAAAGTCGGGTGTCGAGGATTCTTGTCCAGAGAGCCCCAATTTTGCTTTGAGCATCTTGATTGAGTCTGAATTGGAGGATCTTTTTCAATTGAGTATTGAAGGAACTACCATAGATGGCCAGGATTATTTTTATACAATGACAGAATTGCCTGTGGGTGAATTTTATTGGGAAGAGTTGGTAGCTGGAGACTACTCGATTTGGGTAACAAACTCTGCGGGTTGTGAAAAGGAACAAGTTTTCACGATTTCCGAGGACGAATTGTCGTATTTGAAAGCAGAGTTCCAATTGAAGAGTGGCCCCTTAGATGAAGGGTATTTTATTCCAGGTTCGCCAATTGAGTTTGTCAATCTTTCACAAGGGACTGAAATAATTTCATATATGTGGGATTTTGGAGACGGGAATATGAGTTTTGATTTTTCGCCCGTACACAGCTATTATGTATCTGGCAGTTATGAAGTGAATTTACAGGTTGAAAATGCAGCTGGATGTATTAGTGAATACTTGCTTCCATTGGAGGTGGGAGGGCCAGCTCTTCGACTTCCGGATGGGTTTACGCCCAATGGAGATGGACAGAACGATTATTATTACCCAATTTTCAGACAAATTGAGTCCATCAGATTTTGGGTAATGGATCGATGGGGGGCAATTCTTTTCTATACAGATTCGCTGGATTCAGAAGGTTGGGATGGCAAGTGGAAAGATGAGCCTTTGCCCCAGGGTACTTATGTCTATCGAGTCGACTATACTTTTGGACAAAACAAGCAAAGCTCGAAATCCGGATCTTTCTTATTATTAAAGTAACTCATCCAGGCAAAGCCAAAATATTACAAAATTCGGGCAGCTTTTGGATAGGGGTGAGCTTTCCTCTCAATCCCAATTGAAAGAATTTGTAATTGTATTTTTTGAGAAGGTCCAAAATGTCTTCCGCTTCATATCCACCTGATTTGCAGGCTTCCCGATTGATTTCTAAGAGAAGTTTGGGACGGAATTTCTCAATAGATTTTTCTCCTCCTTGTAACACCTGAAGTTCGGCTCCTTCCACATCTACTTTCATCACATCAATTCGGTCGATTCCCAGTTTTTTAACTTGATTGTCCAAGGTGTCTAACTGAATTTTTCCCAAAGAAATATTGAATTGATCGGAGCTGAAAATAGTGTTAGTTCCTTCATTTTGACCAGGTTGGGTAAAAAGTTCCAGTTCTCCAGCTTCGTTACTCAAACCTAATTGAATAGGATTAAAAACTGATTTGAATTTCGGATTAAGCTTGATGTTTTCTACCAATTGAGAAAAAAGACCTGCCATGGGTTCAAAGGAATAAACTTTTCCTCCTGTTCCTACTTTTCTCGCTGCCCAAAGGGTGTACTCTCCTTGATTCGCTCCTACATCGATAAAAGTGTCCCCTTTTTTTATTTGACTTTCCAAAGTGAAAATAGGCGACCAATCATGAGCACCTCTCCAATAGATTGCTTTTCCCATATGTTTGGAAAGATCTACTTTCATGGATATACCGCGAAAGGAAAATTTCCTCCAATCAGGACTTTGAGAACCACTTGAAAACAAGCCTCTTAAAAACTTGGAAACAAAGTATCCTCCGGGAATAATGTACAGATTTCTAGAAAGTTGACTGAATAGTTTTTCCATTTTAGAGGAGTGTGTTCAAAGTGGAAATGAGTTCGTTTTCCCTTTGTTTTAATGTAAAGTTCTGAATGATTTGTTCTCGGGCCTTCTCTTCTAAAACCATTTTTTTTTCAACTTTGAGGGCTTTTTGAATCAAATCTGTTGCTAAGGTCAGGTCTTTTTTCTTTAAAATAAAACCACTTTCACCAATAATTTGAGGGATATGGTTGGAATTGGATCCAATCGGTATACAGCCACAAAGCATCGCTTCGGCCAAAGCGCATCCAAATCCCTCAAAGCTTGAAAGTTGGAAATAGAATTGGGCTTTTTGGTAGGTTTCTCGAAGTATTTCTGGGCTAAGTCTTCCAAGGAAATGGACATTCTCTGGGATTTCAATTTCCAAATCTTCTAGGCCTATTCCTGCAAAATAGAATTTACACGTAGGAAATTCTTTTGCCAATTCCACGATTATATCTCCTCCCTTCAATGAAAACTGGCTAGGGGACATGACTGTCAAAAAGCTGTTTTCTTCCTTTTGTATATCCTTTGGGTACTCCCAAAAGTCCTCATCCAAACCATTGTAAATCACCTTGAATTTGGGATTTAAATCAGGGTAAAGCGTCTTGATTCCCTGTTGTTGGTGAGTGATTTTTGGATCAAAAGTCAACTCAGTCTCTATCAAGGAATCGCTTACCGGAAGTATTAAATCAGTTGCGGAATATGCCGCGCCGCAAATTTTCCTCAGAATTGGAATTCGTAAACTCCCGTAATTGATTTCTGGGATGGCAGCCGAATCAGTCCCATGAACGATGACAACGGATTTCTTTCCAAAGAGCTTAGCGAAAAAGGTCGGCCAAAAAGCCCAATACCCTCCAAAATTCACCATAATAAGATCCGCCCAGATAGCAGATGGGATCATTGCGAAAAACTGCAAAAAGAAGTAAACTGGAGCGTATTGCTTGTTTTTCCAAGGGTAGTGATTGGCTCTAACCTGAAAATGCCTCTCCAAAATCTGGAGGTCAGCCTTGACAAAAGACTGAAAAGAAGGGGTGACGTACAAAAGCCTTTTTTTCATAGTCAAAGTCTTAGTATGTCACCCCTTTTTATGATTGTTTGTTTCAGATTTATACCACCAAGTTGACGATTTTACCTGGAACAATGATGATTTTCTTAGGTGTTTTTCCTTCCACCCATTTCTGAACAGTTTCATCTGCCAAAGCAGCTTTTTCGATGTCTTCCTTGCTCAAATCAAGGCTCAAAGTCAATTTAGCGCGCATTTTACCATTGATCATCACTGGG
>Ga0207716_100589_pt1 | contig 11440 bp, 10 predicted proteins | sample TtaePargueraPR_FD_187739 | JGI IMG/M metagenome (GOLD analysis project Ga0207716, IMG submission 187739) | Aerobic enrichment media microbial communities from Bioluminiscent Bay, La Parguera, Puerto Rico - Tt and P2 (5) (SPAdes) | ecosystem: Environmental > Aquatic > Marine > Unclassified ... | reverse complement strand
GGGCTCGTAGAGCTCGGCCAGGTCCGCCGCGATGTCGGCGGGGTCCAGCCGCACGATGGAGGCCCGGCTCTCGCCTGCCTCCAGCCGTGACAGCGAGAGGATGGCGTTGAAGATGCCGAGCAGTTCGTCAGTGTCGGCGATGGCCCGTTCGAGCGCCTGTTCGCGCGCGTCCAGATCGCCGTCCTCGCGAAGCGCCTCGTCGAGCCGGTTGCGCATGCGGGTGAGCGGGGTGCGCAAATCGTGGGCGATACTGTCGCCGGTGTGGCGCATGCGGTGCATCAGCGCCTCCACCCGGTCGAGCATGTTGTTGAAATTCTCCGACAGCTCGTCCAGCTCGTCGCCGGTGTAGTTGCGCGGCGCGCGCGGCTGCAGGTCGCCGGCGCGGACGCGGCGGGCGACATTGTTGATCTTGTCCAGGCGCCGCACGAACCGCCGGCTGACGAAAATCCCCGCCGCCACGCCCAGCGCCAGCGCCAGCGCCGAGGCCGCCAGGATGGTGTTGAGCATGCGCGAGATCAGCCGCGTCTCGTCGTCGACATCCAGGCCGATGAAGAGCCGGTAGCCCGAGGGCAGTTCGACGATCTGGCCGCGAACGATGCGGTCTTCCTTCTCGCTGTCCTCGTCGGGTCCGCCGGCGGGCGGCCGGCGATAGGTGAACTGCACCCGCCCGTCCTCGTCGGGCTGGACGGCGGGCAGGAAGGTGAGATTGCCCAGCGTACGGCCGGAAGGGTGGATCAGCAGGTAGAGATAGTCGGTCGACCCGCCGACCGTGCGCTGCAGGATATACAGGCGTACCGCATCGATGCCGCCGGCCTGGAAGCGGTCGTCCAGCGCCTCGACCTCGTCGCCGACCACGGCGTCGGCCCGGCGCAGCACCATGCCCGCCGAGGCCGCATAGACGAAGCCCAGGATGACGAAGCTGGACAGGGCGAACAGCGCCGCCGACAGGAGGGTCTGCCGGAACGCTGTCGTCCTGAGGAAGGCGGCTCTGCGCTGGGCCACGCCGGGTCAGGCCTGGAGGCGGTAGCCGGCTCCCCGCACGGTGTGCAGCAGCGCCCGCGGGAAGGGTTTGTCGATCTTCGAGCGGAGACGCGAGATGTGCACGTCGATCACATTGGTCTGGGGGTCGAAATGATAGTCCCAGACCTTTTCCAGCAGCATGGTGCGCGTGACCACCTGGCCAGAGTGCTTCATCAGGAATTCCAGCAGGCGGAATTCGCGCGGCTGGAGCAGGATTTCCTCGCCGTCGCGCACCACCTTGCGGGCCAGGAGGTCCATCTCCAGATCGCCCACGACCAGCTTGGTGCGGACGGTTTCCGGATCCCGGCGCCGGGCCAAGGCCTCGACCCGGGCGAGAAGTTCGGCAAAGGCGTAGGGCTTGACCAGATAGTCGTCGCCGCCGGCCTTGAGGCCTTCCACGCGGTCGTCGACCTCGCCCAGGGCGGAGAGGATGAGGACCGGCGTGCGATCCTCCTCCCCCCGCAGGGTCTCGACCATGGCCAGACCGTCCATGCGCGGCATCATGCGGTCGACGACGAGCACGTCGTAGTCCGCGGCGCGGGCCATTTCCAGGCCCTCCTCGCCATCGCTGGCGTGATCGGCCACATGGCCGCTCTCGCGCAGGCCCTTGCGGATATAGCTCGCGGCTTCGCGATCGTCTTCGACTATCAGGATGCGCACCCGGGTCTCTCCTATTCTTCGTCTTCGCCGAGCTGCAGCGCGACATAGCGCTGTCCGCCCCGCGTCTCGACTAGCAGCAGGATGGCGCTGCGGCCGTCCTCGCGGGCCCCGGCCACCGCATTGCGGAAATCCTCCGGCGTCGCCAGCGGCGTGCCGCCGGCTTCCAGGATGATGTCGCCGGAGGTGATGCCCTTCTGAGCCGGTTCGCTGCCGCGCTCGAGCGTATCGACAACGAGACCGCTCGTGCCGGCATCGATGCCGTAGCGCTCCCGGTCCTCGTCGGACATCGGCATCAGCTGCATGCCGAAATAGGACGCCTCGGCTTCGGCCTGCCCCTCGTTCTGCATGGAGTTGAGATCGTCCTCGCTGGGACGGTCGCCGAGCGTCACGCGCAATGTGCGTTCACGGCCGTCGCGCAGGACGCGGAAGCGGACTTCCTCGCCGGCGGAAAAGGCGCCGACGCGGCGGGTCAGATCGCGCGAACCCTCGACCTCCTCGCCATTGATCTCCAGCACGACGTCCTCGCGCTCGAAACCGGCCTGGGCGGCGGGGCTGTCGGAAACGATGGAGCTGACGATGGCACCGCCGGTCTGCTCCAGGCCGAGCGCCTCGGCGATATCGTCGGTGACGTTCTGGATCGACACGCCCAGCCAGCCGCGCGCGACGCGGCCGTCATTCTTGAGCTGGTCGATGATGCGCGAGGCGACGTCCGAGGGGATGGCGAAGCCGATGCCGACATTGCCGCCGGTCGGCGAGAAGATCTGCGAATTGACGCCGATGACATTGCCGGAGAGATCGAAGGTCGGACCGCCGGAATTGCCGCGGTTGATCGGGGCGTCGACCTGGATGAAGTCGTTATAGGTGGCATTGCCGATCGGGCGGCCGATGGCGGAGATGATGCCGGCCGTGGCCGTGCCGCCGAGACCGAAGGGATTGCCCACCGCGACGACCCAGTCGCCGACGCGGTAATTGGCATCGTCTTCCAGGGTGACGAAGGGGAATTCCACGTCGGCATCGACCTTCAGCAGGGCCAGGTCGGTCTGTTCGTCCAGGCCGACGATGCGGGCGTCGTACTCCGTGCCGTCGCTGAGACCGACCGTGATCTCGTCGGCGCCGGCGACGACGTGGTTGTTCGTGACGATATGGCCCTCGGCATCGATGAAGAAGCCCGAGCCGAGCGAGCGGCGGGGCTGGACACGGCCGCGCTGCTGATCGCCGAACTGGCGCTCCAGCCATTCGCGGAATTGCGGGGGCATGCCTTCCATATCGGGCCCGACCAGCGCGCTGGGATCGGCGCTGCCGCTGGCCTGGATGGTCACGACGGCCGGGCTGACCGTCTCGATCAGGTCGGCAAAGGACATCGGCGCGCCGTCCGGAACGGCAGCGGCGAAGGGCGGCCGGATCTCCGTTTCCTGGGCGAACGCGGAATTCTGAATCGGAAAAGCCAGGGAGGCTGCGGCCACTGTGGACAGGGCCAGGAGCGAGACGCCCCCGAGGCGACGCATGCGATCAACCGAAATCATGGACAGACAAACCTTCTTCGTTGCGTACTTGTACGGCGTACAGATGGGACCATCACGCGGACCGGTTATCCGGCGCGTTTCTTGAACATTACAATAACATTACATCCGGTAAGATACCGGTCATGTTTCAGTGAACGCCGGACTCGCCATCCGGTTTCGTCCGGATCACGACCGGGCTGTTGAGCGTGCGGTGGACCGGGCATTTGTCGGCGATCTCCATCAGCCGGCTGCGCTGGTCCTCGTCCAGATCGCCCTCGATGGAGATGCGCCGCTCGATGATATCGACCTTGCGGTCCTCGCCCTCGGCGGCCGCCTCGCCATCCTCGGCATGGCCCTTTTCGTGGTGGAGCCTCACGCTGACCCGCTCGAGCGGCCAGTCCTTGCGCTCCGCATACATGCGCAGGGTCATCGAGGTGCAGGCCCCCAGGGCCGCATTGAGATACTGGTAGGGCGACGGTCCGGCATCGCCGCCGCCGACATCCTCCGGCTCGTCGGCCATCATCACATGCTCGCCGACGACGACGTGATTCTCGTAACGCCCCTGCCCGGTCTCGGCGACGATCACATCGCCGCCTTCCGCCGCCTCGGGCGCGTCCCGCGTCTCGCTGCCGGCGACATAGCGTGCCGCCCAGGCGGCGATCACGCCGGCGATATAACCCGCATCCCTGCGGTCGCTGATGAGGTGATTGGCATGGTCCAGGCTGACAAAGCTCTTGGGGTGCCGCGCCTCCATGAACAGGCGGGAGGCATTGTCGATCCCCACCACCTCGTCGACCGGCGAATGGGCGATCAGCAGCGGCAGGCGCAGCTTGCGCGCGGCCGCCTCGACATTCTGCTCGGCGATATCCTCGAGAAACTGGCGCGTGATCGTGATCTCGCGGCCCGCCAGCGTCACCACGCTCGACCCCGTCTCCTCGACGACATCGGTGTCCACGCCCAGCGTCTGGACGACGTGCTCCGCATCGGCCGGCGCCGCCAGCGTCGCCACGGCCTTGACCGAGGGGATGCGATGCGCCGCCACGATGGCCGCTGCTCCGCCCAGGCTGTGCCCGATCAGCAGCGAGGGCGCGCCATGTTCGGCCGCCATGAATTCCGCCGCCTTCACCAGATCGGCCACATTGGAGGAGAAATTGGTGCCGGAGAACTCGCCGTCGGATTCGCCCAGCCCCGTGAAATCGAAGCGCAGCACGGCGAAGCCGCGATCAGCCAGCTGGCGCGAAATGCGCGTCGCCGCGAAATAATCCTTCGAACAGGTGAAGCAGTGGGCGAACAGGGCATAGGCGCGCGGCGGTCCGGCCGGGCGCTCCAGCCGGGCGTCCAGCGTTTCGCCGGCGGCGCCCTGGAATGTCATGTGTTCGGTACGGGCCATCTTCGTCTCCGGAAACCTGTCTCAACAGGTAACGCACAGACGCATGATCGCAAGCGCCGTCGGTGCGGCTACTCGCTGCCGGCCTCGCCGGCCGTTTCACCCTCGCCCTGCCACACGCCGGTTTCCCGCAGCGCATCGGCGACCTCGGCCGGCATGTAGTTCTCGTCGTGCTTGGCCAGCACGGTTTCCGCCGTCAGCAGCCCGCGCTCGGCGAAACGCCCCTGCACGATCACCCCCTGCCCCTCGCGGAAAAGGTCCGGCAGGATGCCGGCATAGCGCACGGTCACGTCGGCCGCGCCGTCGGTGATCACGAAGCGGATCGTGCCGTCCTCGTCCTCGCCGACACTGCCGGTCTCCACGAGCCCGCCGACGCGCACGCGCTCGTCGAAACCGGGATGATCGGCCATCACCTCGCTGGGCGAATAGAAATAGACGATGGCGCTGCGCATGGCCGTCAGCCCCAGACCGACGGCAATGGTCAGCACGATGCCGGCGGCGGCGATGGTAGCGAGACGCCGGTTACGATGGCGCATCACGAGGACTCCCGCTTGGTGAAGACGAGGGACAGATTGTTGGCCGGCATGTCGACGCGGCGCTCCAGGTCGAACCCGGCGCGGTCGAATACCGCCACCACCGCGTCGAGATCGCGCACGCCCCAGTCCGGATTGCGCGATTTCAGCGAGCGGTCGAAATCCAGATTGGACGGCGCCGTCTCGCCGCCCAGCTTGTAGGGACCGTAAAGGCAGACCGGCTGTCCGTCCTCGAGCAGCTGTGCGGCGCCGGCGGCCAGCGCTTCGGTCACCGCCCAGGGCGAGATGTGGATGACATTGTTGCACACCAGCGCATCGGCCATGCCGGCCTCGCCGGTCCACCCGTCCTGAAGGAGGTCGATCGCCAGCGGCGGCGCGATACGGCCGTCCGCGGCATCGGCCCAGGCCGCCTGGCTGCGCCGCGAGGCGGCGTCGGGATCGCTGGGCTGCCAGGTGATATCCGGCCGGCGCTGACAGGCCGCCACGGCATGCTCGCCGGTGCCGGACCCGATTTCCAGCACCCGCGCGCCCTGCGGCAGCGCTTCGGCCAGCACGGCGGCGATCGCCTCGCGATTGCGCGCGGCGCTCGGCGACATCAGCCGGTCGTCCTGCGAGATTCTGTCTTCCAGGGCCGTCATCAACGGATAGCCGTCTTGCTCATGGTCAGGGAGGTAGTCTGCCCGCCGGGAGCGCGCAAGATGCGATTGCCCGGGCGAGACGCTATGCCACAGCCGCCAGGCCGCGCCGGCGCAGGATATCCGCCAGGTCGGTGCGGCCGGCCGCATCGAGCAGGCGGGCGGTGATTTCCAGCCCGTCCTGGGCCGCCGTCCGGTTCTGCCCCTCGCTCTCGGCGATCAGGTCGACCAGGATCGCACCGGCATCCTGCATGCGCTTTTCCACGCTGTCGGCGATGCGCTTCTGTGTGCTAGCGATGGCAGCCGCTGTGGCATGCGTGCGGCAATTGGCGAGGAAATAGAGCAGCCCTTCGGCACGGTCGATCGCCTGGTCCGCCGGCAGCTGGGCGGGAATGATGCGTCCGGAGCGGCCGCGCCGCGGTTCCGGCAGGCCGGTATCGAGCGACAGCGGAACCTTGTTGAGGATTTTCTCGACATTCGAGGACGCCTCGGCGCGCAGGCTGAACAGGACCTGCCCCCAGCGGCCGGCCTTGCGAATGCCGAATTCCTTGGTCATGCCCGTGGAGTAGGCCACGAAGCGATCGAAGAGCTCGTAGGTCGCCTTGGCCTCCTCCAGGGTCTGCGGAGGCTGTTTCAGGCGCGACGCGAAATAGCCGGTATCGGCCAGGACGGCATCGCCCACCACGGCCATGTCGGTCTTGGAAACGACGAGATCGTCCTCGCGATTGCCGATCTTCGCGACGGCCCGGAAGATCTGCCAGGGATAGTCGAGCCGGCCCATGGTCAGCAGCAGGGTCCACAGCGCCGCATCCTGGCACTCGCCGACCAGGGCGTCGTAATTGTCCTTGAGCGTGTAGACGAGTTCCTCGTCCAGCTCCTCGATGCGCTCGGGCATGTCGGCCATCGCGCCGGCGATCTCCTCGGACCGGTTCAGCAGCGTCGCCGCGTCGGTCAGCATGGCCTTGCCTTCCGAGCCGAAACGCTTGGTCAGGGCTGTCATGTCCTTGGGAACGCGGTCGGCGGCCTTGATGGCCTCCTTGAGCGCCTCACCGGCCTCGCGGCGGAACTCGAACCAGACCGGATCGCTCTCAGGCTTGCGGCACTGCTTGGCGCGTTCGATCGTGTCCTTGGCCAGTTCGCGGGCGAGCCACCCCCAGATCTTCGACAGATCCTCCGGCGTGAAGCGGAAACGGGACGGCTGGGTCTCCTGCGCATCCCCGACCATCGGCCGCAAGGGCGCGAGCAGGTAGGGCTTGGCCAGATCGCCGGCCGGCTTGCCCATGCTCTCTTCAAGCTCGGCAAGAACGGCATGCAGCGCAGCGGCCTGGGGGTCGGCATCCTTGCCGGCCTCGGCAGCCGCACACAGCGAGGCGCGGGTGTTCGCAGGCATCCTGCGCCACAATTCCTCCAGCTGCTTTCGCTGTTTAGCCGTTAATTGAACCATAGGTCAAAAAAAGTCTGTCTTGCCCATACTTACTTTTGACCGGGTAAGGTTAAAGACACTTTATCGACTGGTCGCCGGCAAGTCGATACGTGCAGACAACCCGCCGAGTTCTGAACGCGACAGTGTGAGCTCACCGTCATAGGCATGCGCCAGGTCCGAAACGATGGCCAGGCCAAGCCCGGAACCCGGCGCCTGCTCGTCCAGCCGGACACCGCGCTGAAGCGCCGCCCGGCTTTCCGCCTCGTCCAGTCCGGGACCGTCATCCTCGATCACGATGGCGAGCGAACGCTCCCCCGTGCGCTCGGCGGCCACCCGAACGGTTCCGCGTGCCCACTTGCAGGCATTGTCCATCAGATTGCCGACCATTTCCTCGAGATCCTGGCGTTCGCCGCGAAAGCGCAGCGCTTCGGGGACATCCACGGAAATGGCCAGCCCGCGGGCCGCGTTGATCTTGCCCAGAGTGCGCGCCAGATCGTCGATCGTGCCGGCAACCTCGGTGCGCGCGCCCACGGCCTTGGCGTGGGCGGCGGCCCGCGCCCGGCGTAGATGGTGTTCCACCTGCTCGGTCATCGCCGAGGTCTGCCGTCCGACGAGCTCGGCCAGCGGCCCTTCGGACGTCCGCGCCTCGTTGGTCAGCACGGCGATCGGCGTTTTCAGCGCATGGGCGAGATTGCCGACATGGGTGCGCGAGCGTTCGACCAGTTCGCGCGAATGGTCGAGCATGGCGTTGAGCTCGTCGGCCAGCGGCTGAAGCTCGGCGGGAAAGCGCCCGTCGACACGCTCGGCATGTCCCTCGCGCACTTCGGCGACGCGGTCGCGCATGCGCAGGACCGGCGCCAGGCCGATGCGCACCTGGAAGAAGACGCCCGCGGCGATCAGGGCCGCGAAGGCGAGGAACATCAGGCCGGAGGTGATCGCGAAATTGCGCACGTCGCGGTCGGCGGGCCGCCGGTCCTCGGCGGCCATGACGAGCACCAGTTCGGGCCGGCCGGACAATTGCACCGCCTGGCCCGTCAGGCGCAGGGGTTCGCCGCTCGGTCCCTTCGTGTCCATCGTCACCACAGCGCCGGGATCCTCCCGCAGCTGTTCGACCAGACCGCCGCCGGGGGACAGGACCTCGTCCCACAGCGAACGCGACACGGCGAGCACCTCGCCGCCGTCCGCGCTGCCGTCATCGTCGAGGATCTGCCAGTAGCGGCCGGAGAAGACACGGCCATAGGCCGGATCGGACGGCCGGCGCGCCAGGGCGACATCGCCCGCCGCATCGATCTCGGCCGCGGCGACCAGGGCGCCGGCGACGCTGGTCAGCCGGTCGTCCAGCGTGCGCAGGATCGAGCGCTGGTAGAGCGTGGTCAGGGCGATGGCGCCGAGCAGCAGCAGGACCAGCGCCCAGGCCGCGGCGCCGGCGAACAGTCTGAAAGCCAGGGAGGACCGGCGTTCCGTCACGAAACCGGCCGCGCCTCCGGATCGACCAGGCGATAGCCCAGGCCGCGCACGGTCTCGATGCGGTCATTGCCGATCTTCTTGCGCAGGCGGCCGACGAACACCTCGATCGTGTTGCTGTCGCGGTCGAAATCCTGGTCGTAGATATGCTCCACGAGTTCCGTGCGCGAGATCACCCGGTCCTGGTGGTGAGCCAGGTAGGAGAGCATGCGGAATTCGTGCGAGGTCACCTTCACCGGGGCGCCGTCGATGAAGACCCGCGCGCCGCGCGTGTCGATCGACAGGTCGCCGCATTCGATCGTGGAGGTGACATGGCCGGCCGCGCGACGGGTGAGCGCGCGCAGGCGGGCCAGCAATTCCTCGGTGTGGAAGGGCTTGGTGAGATAATCGTCGGCCCCGGCATCGAAACCGGCGACCTTTTCCGACCAGCGGTCGCGCGCGGTCAGGATCAGGACCGGAAACCCCTTGCCGTCCTGGCGCCAGCGCTCCAGCACCGTCACGCCGTCCATCTTCGGCAGGCCGAGATCCAGCACGACCACGTCATAGGGTTCGGTATCGCCCAGGAAATGGCCGTCCTCGCCATCCAGGGCGACGTCCACGGCATAGCCGGCGTCTTCCAGGGCCCGCCCCAGCTGGCGGCTCAGATCCGGATCGTCTTCAACGACAAGAGCGCGCATTCATTCCCCCTAGCGTTCGTAGAGAATTCGCCCGGTACGGGCATCGGCAACCACATCCACCCGCCGGCCGTCGCTCGTCAGAATCTTGACGACATAGCGCGGCGCGGAACCGCCTTCGAGCTCGGCATCGAGCACATCGGCACCGGGATAGCGCTGACGCACGGCGTTGATCACGCGCAGCGCCGGCACGATATCGCCCTGACGGCGCGCATCGCGCGCCTCGTTGGGCGTATAGCGGCCGCGCGGGTCCTGGCCCTGCTTCTGCACGACAGTGACCGATGCATGGGCATCGGGTGCGGCCGCCAGGGGCGTCAGGACGCTTGCGAACGCGCCGGCAATGATCAGCAGATGTCTCATCATGGCCCTTACTCTCGCGGACACGCCCTGAACCGGTGCTGAACAGGTTACTACCAAATCGTTCAGATCACGACCGCATGCCCTTGCGCGGATCGTAGCCCGATGGCGGGTTCCAGGTCTCCAGGAAATCCCGCAGCGCCTTGTCGCTCGCCGGCAGGGCCACCATCAGCCGCACGAGCTGGTCGCCGCGCTTGCCCTTGGCATTGGCGAAGCCCCGGCCGCGCAGACGCAGCAGCGAACCGGAGGAGGAACCGGCCGGCACCTGCAGGTCGACCGGCCCGTCGATCGTGGGCACGCGCACCTTCGCGCCCAGCGCCGCTTCCTTGACGGTGATCGGCAGTTCCAGCCGCACATCGTCGCCGTCGCGGGTGAAGTATTTGTGCTCGGAGACCTTCACCTCGATATAGGCGTCGCCCGCCGGGCCGCCGGTCGGCGAGGGTTCGCCCTGGCCGCGCAGGCGCAGCACCTGGCCGTCGGACGCACCGGCCGGCACGGCGACTTCCAGCTTGCGCCCGTCGGGCAGCACGACGCGGTGCTTTCCGCCATTGGCGGCCTGCATGAAATCGACGGTCAGGGAATAGCGCACATCGGCTCCCTTGCGCGGCGGCGACTGTCGCGTCTGCGTGCCGAAATCGGTGAAGAGATCGGAGAAGATATCGGAGAAATCGGGGCCCTGCTGGCGCGACTGGCGGAAGTTGAACGGCCCGCCGCGACCGCCTGCACCGGCGCCCATGCCCGGGCCGAAACCGGCCCGCGCGGCGGCATCGTATTCCGCCCGCTTCTCCGGGTCGGACAGCAGTTTGAAGGCCTGGGAGACCTTCTTGAAACGCTCCTCGGCCTCCTTGTTGTCCGGATTGGCATCCGGATGCAGCTCCTTGGCGAGCTTGCGATAGGCCTTGCGGATCTCCTCGGCCGAAGCGGTCTTGGAGACGCCCAGCGTCTTGTAGGGATCGTCCATACCAGTCGGGTCCACATGGGTCGGGTCAACTCGCCTTCCATGTAAGCGGGTTCGGCCCGGTTCGCAAAGCGCACCTCACAGGTCGAGCGAACAACGGGCCTCCAGTCCGGCGCCGAAACGCTCGGAGACCTGGGCAATGGCAAGGTCCAGACGGGCCGGACGGGCGCCGTAGGCCGCGTCGATCTGCGCCAGAGGCAGCGCGCAGACAGGCGCGGCGACCTCCACCGACAGCCGGGTCTCGCCGCCCTCCAGGCAGCGCACGCGATAGCGCTCGGACGCCTCGCCCAGCGGCATGTCCGTCGGGCCCCAGTCATCATGCGGGATACGGCTCTGGCGGACCCAGTCCAGCGCAACGCTCCCGCCGGCCAGCCGCGCATGCAGATGAACCGGCGGCAAGGGCCGCCAGTGCCGTTGCAGCGGCGTCACGCTGACGCTGCGGGCCTGGGCGTGATGAATCGGCAGGCCGTCCGGCACGGCCGTGACCGTCAGCGCGCTGCCGGTTTCATGCGCCGCGACGGGCAGCACGTCGCCGACGCCGTTGAGCAGAACGATGCGCGCGCCGGCCTCGACCGGCGCGGTCACGCTGCCGGCGAGACCGCGCAACAGGTCCCACAGCCGCCATGTCGACGCACCGGCAAGCTCGGCCCGGGCAAAGCCCAGAATCTCCCATTCTCCAGCCTCGCCCGCCACGGCGATCCGGTTGGCACCGGCCAGCACGTCCTGCGGCGCGGCCGAGGCGAGGCTGCCGGAAAAAAGCTCGACCTCGAGCGCGTTGGCCCGGTCCCACCGTCCCGGCGGCCCCGGATCAAGCGGCGCCGTCAGCC
>Ga0207716_100586_pt1 | contig 11550 bp, 12 predicted proteins | sample TtaePargueraPR_FD_187739 | JGI IMG/M metagenome (GOLD analysis project Ga0207716, IMG submission 187739) | Aerobic enrichment media microbial communities from Bioluminiscent Bay, La Parguera, Puerto Rico - Tt and P2 (5) (SPAdes) | ecosystem: Environmental > Aquatic > Marine > Unclassified ... | reverse complement strand
GGGTGCCGCGCCTGGCCCTGATCGAGCCGGTCCTCCTGCCGCGTCCGGTCTACTGGCTGGCGCGCTCGCCGCTGCACGGGTTCAACCGCGACCGCATGCCGATCGCCCGCCAGGCGCGCCGGCGCCGCAATGGCTGGGCCGACCGCGAGGCGGCCGTGGCGCGCTACGAGAAGCATCCCGGTTTCCGGCGCTGGGCCGCCGGCGTGGTGTCGGACTACATGACGGACGGTCTGAAGGACGGTCCGGAGGGCGGTGTGTCGCTGGCCTGCGATCCGCTCTGGGAGGCGGCCAATTACGAGGCCCAGGGTCATGACCCGGAACGCGCGGCCCGGCGGGCCGGCACGCGGGTTTCCGTGCTCAAGGCCGAGCACGGCTCGACCGTCATCCGCCCCGGCCTGCTGACCCGGCACGGGGCGTCGCTCACCCGTATGGAGGGTGTGGGCCATCTCGCCCCGATGGAAGCGCCGGCGCGCGTGTCCGCCTGGCTGGCGGACACGGCACGCGACAGATAGGGCGCGCCTCAGCGCAGGCTGGGCGTGTCGTCCGCGTTTTCCGCCTCTTCGGCGGCCTCGGCCGCGGCCGCGCGATCGGCGACGAGGGTGCGGGCGGCATCGACGCTCTCGACCTCCTCGACCGTCTGGATGGCGCAGCCCATGGGCGAGATGCTGTCACCGACGTGGATATATTCGATATAGGGCGGGTGAAGCGTGGTGGTCGCCGGGAAGCTGGTGGCGATCCGCACGCCGGACCGCAGGCCGGAACAGCGATGGCGCAGCGTCACCAGATAGTGCCGGCTGGCGCCGCCATTGAGCACGACATGCTCGCGGTCGATCACCGAATAGCCGTTCACATTGATCAGGCGGATCCGCTCCTGGGGCGGCGGAGCGCCCGGTTCGGTCGCCGTGTCCTGGGCCAGGGTCAGTGCTTGGGCCGGAGCGCCGGCCAGAAGGGCCAGCCCGCCGAGGCCGGCCAGTACGGACGAAGTCAGGCGTTTCATGGGGCATCCTTTCGTGTCGTCCCTCGCAACCGGGGATACTGCCACGCCCCCGGGACCCGTCAAGCCGGTGCGTTAACGCCGGATTAGCCATGAGGCGCGAGTCTGGCGGACGATTCGCCCGCAACCGATTCCCCGGAGCCCGCCTTGGTCAGCCCCGTCGAGACCCACAACCAGGACTTCATGGCCCGCACCCTGCGCCAAGCCGCGCAGGACACCGGCACGGATTTCAACTTCCTGCTGCAGACCGCCGCACGCGAGAGCAATTTCGACGTGCGCGCCGAGGCGTCGACCTCCTCGGCCTCCGGCCTGTTCCAGTTCATCGAGCAGACCTGGCTGGGCGTGATGCACCGCCGCGGCGCCGAGCACGGCTATGAGGACGCTGCCTCCCAGATTTCCCGCGATGCCAATGGTCGCTACGTGGTCGAGGACCCGGTCCAGCGCCAGCGCATTCTCGACCTGCGCTTCGACGCGGACGCCTCCGCCCGCATGGCCGGCGAGCTGGCGGCGGAGAATGCCGCGGTGATCGAGACGCGCGTCGGCCGCCCGGCCTCGACCGGCGAGCTCTATGCCGCCCACTTCCTCGGCGCCCAGGGCGCGGCCAGCCTGATCGAGGCCGCCGAGCGCGATCCCCAGGGCCGCGCCGACCAGCTTTTCCCCGCCGCCGCGCGGGCCAACCGGCCGATCTTCTACGAAGGCGGCCGCGCCCGCTCGACCCAGGAAGTGCTGGCCTCGCTGACCGGCGAGCGGGCGACGCCGCAGATCCCGGCCGGGGCCGGCCTTGCCGCTGCGGCTGCCGACACCGGCACGGTGCGGCTGTCGCAGACCTATACGCCCTCGCGCTCCGGCGCGGCGCTGGTGCCGGGCAGTCACCGTGTGGGCAATGGCGAGCTGTCGCCGGCCCTGGTGGAGATCCTGGCCTCGCTGGACGCCCCGCGCTCGGCCGGCCGGGTTCGCAATTCGTAAAGCCCCGAAAAGGTTTGCAAGCTTTCGTTAAGCATGCCGGGCCTAGGATCGGGGACGGAACAGTCTTGGAAACGGATGAGCCATGAGTGTCGTCGCGCTGCGCAATCGACTGACCCAGGAAGACATTCGCCGCCTGGTGAAGGGCGAGACCGAGGAAGTGCGCGCCACGGCCGCGCAGAAGATCTGCCGCCGCATGGACGCCGCCAATCTCACCGATGCCGAGCGCGACGCGGCGGGCGGGATTCTCTCCCTGATCGCCCGGGACGCCGCGGAACTCGTGCGCCGGGCCCTGGCCGTCACGCTGAAGAATTCGCCCAACCTGCCGCGCGAAGTGGCGCTGAAACTGGCGCTGGACGTTGAGGCGGTGGCTCTGCCGGTGCTGGAGAACTCCCCGGTTCTGGACGATGAGGACCTGCTGCGCGTGCTCGAGCATGCCGGCTCGGAAAAGCGCTGTGCCGTGGCCGGGCGCGACCGGGTCGCGCCGATCGTGGTGCACGAACTGCTCGACAGCCGCGACGAGAAGGCGGTCGGCATCGCCGCCGCCAATGACGGCGCCCAGTTCGACGATGCCGCCTATCAGCGCGCCTTCGCGGATTTCTGCGAGAGCCCGCAGGTGATGGACGCCTTCGTGGCGCGTTCGCAATTGCCGCTGGACGTGACCGAAAAGCTGATCTCGCACATTTCCGACACCGCGCTGCAGCGCCTGGTCAAGCGCCACGCCCTGCCGCCCCAGCTGGCCGTGGAGATCGCGGAAGGCGCGCGCGAACGGGCGACGCTCGACCTGGTCGACCAGGCGGGCCTGGCCCACGATCCCATGCATTTCGTCCAGCAATTGCGCCTCAATGCGCGGCTGACGCCCTCGCTCATCCTGCGCGCCCTGCTGCGCGGCCATGTCGCCTTCGTCGAACATGCCTTCGCCGAACTGGCCGGCGTGAGCCATGCCAAGGCCTGGCTGCTGGTGCACGATGCCGGCCCGCTGGGCCTGCGCGCCGTCTACGACCGCACCGGCATGCCCTCGCGCATCTATCCGGCGGTCCGCGCCGCCTTCGACGTACTGCACTCCATGGAAGTGCCGCATGACGAGCCGGGCCGCGCCCGCTTCCGCCGGGCCCTGGCCGAACGCGCCATCACGCGCTTCCAGGGCATTCCGGAGGAGGATCTGGACTACATCCTCAGCCGGTTCGACGAGGATGTGGAGCCGCTGGCGAAGGCTGGCTGATACCACGGTATCCGGTTTTTCCAGACGCGTGCCTTGTGCCGCGGGCAGAGAGGCCTGGCGTCTGCGTGCTTGTGGGCGGAAGCCGCGAGCACGCCTGTTTCCCAACCAAACGATTTCTCCCGGACGGCGCGAAGCGCCGAGCCGGGATTTACGGATCGATCACCTTGCTCGCTCCTGGCAATCGTCGGTCCCGGATAGCGCTGCCGCGCTTCCGGGAGAAATGCGTTTTTGTCAGGGAAGGGGAAGCGGCGGAAACGGGGGCGTGTCCCCGTTTTTTCAGGTTTTGGCTCCGATAGGCAGAATGCGGTAAGACTAGTGACGAGGCGTATCGATGGCTTGGATGACGAGGCAGAACGCGAAACTTTTGCCGTTATGGCCGCCAATCTCGGTGATGATGACGCTCTTCAAGATTTGGATGAGTGCTTTGTTACAATGTATCCAATCCATATTGCGCCTATTGAAGTGAACAGGTTGTAAAAGATATGCTAAATTATTATTCGGAATTATTTGAATACACGATGGGTTTTTGGGAGGAATGATTGAGTTTTCAGTGGAAAAATGGAGGCGTGATGAAGTGTCGAATCCATCTTCCGTGAGAAAGGGGGGTGATTTGATTGGAGCTGGTATCGGTTGGAATGTCGTTGTGACAATTTCAAGCGATGGTGAGTCGGCGCGCTTTGAATGCAATCCAATATGTCTATTTGAAACCTTGATTCCGGCTATCGATTACTCTTCTTCGCATCCAGGGGAAAAATGTAGGGTGGATGGAAATTTCGGATCAGATCATAATTACATTGTTCAGCAAGGCGGTGGTGTTCATTTATATTTCTTTGATGAGGCGACCAGAAATTTCGTGGTTTTTTCTGATAGGATGGAAGATTTCGTTCGCGCTGTATTTTTGTTTTGGGAAGAGTTTTCGTCTGAACTGAAATTCCGAATCTCAAATTTTCGAAATAACAACGAGTTTGTAGAGTTGGATGATGTCTTGAGAGGGCTGCGGGCAAAAAAACGTGGGGCAAGCACTAGTTCAGAACCCGCGTCCCAACAGTTGGAATAACAGGGACACGCCCCCCATTTCCGCTGTGCCCGTTTTTCGACCAAGCGTGATTTTCCCGGATGGCGCGAAGCGCCGGGCCGGGATCTACGGATCGACCGCCTCGCTCGTCCTCGGCAATCGTCGGTCCCGGATAGCGCTGCCGCGCTTCCGGGAGAAATATGTTTTTGTCAGGGAAGGGGGAGCGGCGGGAATGGGAGCGTGTTCCCGTTTCTTCGTGTCCCCATTTCTTCGAGGGTTCTACAAGCGCCGGTGTTGATGTTGCTAGGACGGCTGTAGAATTTCTACTCCTGTAAAAATGGATTGCGGGGAATGAATTATGCGAAGTGATATCTATAATATTCTAAAAATTATTGTTCCGGTGGCAACTGTGATCTTGGCTGCTGTAATGTTGTATCGATACTTTTATTTGGGAATCGAATCGGGATTTCTTGTGGTCGCTGTGGCGATTTTGTCGATTGCCAATTTGACGATTTTCCAGCATCGCTCTTAGAGGCGTTGTCAGATAAAACGCGGGTTGGGCGCGATATTGAAGAAAAACGGGGACACACCAGTTTTCACCGCGCCCGTTTCTCGACCCAACGCGATTTCTCCCGGACGGCGCGAAGCGCCGAGCCGGGATCGACCGTTCAACCGCCTCGCTCGCCCTCGACAATCGTCGGTCCCGGACAGCGCTGCCGCGCTTCCGGGAGAAATGGGTGCGTGTCCGCGTTTTAAAGACATTGAAGCCAAACAAGAAAGGCCGCCCCGGAGGGCGGCCCTTTTCATGTCCCGCAACGGGTTGGACTGTCAGTCCTTCCAGGGCGCGGCGAAGGCGGCGGATTGTTTTTCCAGCTCGCCGGCCAGTTCGGAGGCCACGGCGTCCTCGTCATTGCGGATGTTCTGGGACAGGGCCGCGCGGATCGCGCCGACATGGGCCAGGGCGAGGGCGGCGGAGGCCTTTTCGCGCTTTTCCTGGATGTCGGTCATCTTGGCCAGCGAGGCGGCCAGACGGGTCACGATCGGGAATTCATAGGTCGAGCCGAGGCCGCGCAGGTCATGGGCGCGCACGAAGAGTTCCTCGCCTTCCGGGCCGGCCAGGCCTTTCGCCTTCACGGCCTTGGCCGCGTCTTCCAGCTTGCCGACTTCCTCTTCCAGCCACTGGCCGAAATCGGAGCGCAGGTCCTTGAGGGCTTCTTCGGCCTTCTCGATCATGTGCATGTCGGCCTGGCTGATCGGTCCGCCCACCTTCGCCTGCAGCAGGTTGGGGACGGCAATCACTTCAGCGTCGTTGGATTTGGCCATGGAATGATCCCTCTCAGTTCGCGGGGGAAAGGATGGCATGGCCGGTCTCGGCATGCCCGGAGTTGCGGGTCAGGGTCTCGCCCAGGGCGCCGGCCAGGGAGGCGGCGGTGAAGGGTTTGACCAGAAAGGCGTCGACACCGGCCTGGCTCGCTTCGGCGATGCGGGCGCGGTCGGAATAGCCGGACAGCATGAGGACCGGCACGACGGCGGCTGGGCCGTCGAATGCGGTGCGCAGCGTGCGCACGAAATCCAGCCCGTCGCGCGGCGTCATCTTCCAGTCGGTGATGACCAGATCGACGCTCTTCGAGGCGAGAACGTCGAGCGCGCGGTCGACCGTGTCGGTCTCCATCACGCGGGCGCAGCCGAAAGCATTCAGCGACACGCGCAGCGCCCCGCGAAGGGCGGCGTTGTCGTCGACCAGAAGAACGCGCAACCGCGTCAGGTCGGTGATCGTTTCGGATTGAGTCATGGCGTGCGCGAATCCGGTCCGGGTCAGTTCCAGTGTCACACTAGTCGACCTTGCTTAACGTCAGCCTAAGCGCGTCAGCTTTCGAACTGTTCGATCAGGATCCGTTCGGCCAGGTCGCGGCCCTTATCGTACAGCAGGGTGAGGGTGACGTCATTCGCCTCGACGATATCGACCCGCGCGACCTCCCGGAATTCCCGGTTGTCGGCCACGGCGGAGACCGGCCGCAGGCGCGGCTCCACGATCTCGAATCCCACGCGCACGGTGTGCGGCAGCAGGGCGCCGCGCCAGCGGCGCGGGCGGAAGGCGCTGATCGGGGTGAGGGCCAGCACCTTGGAGTTCAGCGGCAGGATGGGGCCGTGGGCGGAGAGATTATAGGCGGTCGATCCGGCCGGCGTGGCGACCAGAACGCCGTCGGCCTGCAGCTCGCCCATCCGGTCGCGGCCGTCGATCGTGATCTTGATCTTGGCGGTCTGGCGGGTTTCGCGCAGCAGCGAGACCTCGTTGATCGCCAGCGCCTCGAACGGGGTGCAGTTGATGTCCTCGCCCCAGACCCGCAGCGGGTGGATGCGGACCTCTTCCGCCGTGGCGATGCGCTCGGCCAGCCCGTCGGGCCGGAACTCGTTCATCAGGAAGCCGACCGAGCCGAAATTCATGCCGTAGACGCGCGCGCCGGTCTTCATCGAGACGTGCAGCGCATCCAGCATCAGCCCGTCGCCGCCCAGGGCGATGATGGTGTCGGCCTCCTCCAGGGGGGCACAGCCATACATCTCCTCGAGGCGCGCCTTGGCGGCCTTGGCTTCAGGCCTCGGACTGGCCAGGAAGGCGAATGAATCGGAGATCGCGGGGCTCTAGCGAAAGACTTTGTCGAACAAGTCTTTATTCAAGCCCTCGAACCCATCTGACGCAAGACCTTGGCGGCCTTTTCCGGTCCGTACATGCGGAAGACATTCGCCGCGGCCGACATGGCGTCGCCCTCGAGCGCCTGGTGCATCCGGCCGGAGCGCTGCAGCGCCTTGTGGATCACGGGATAGGCGGTGCGTTCCAGCTCGGCGGCCTGGCAGGCCATGGCCGCGGCGCGCACGCCGCCCATGGTCAGCGCCACGCGCCACTGGGACACCTTGATGCCGCACAGATGGGCGATGCCGTGGTCGAAGACAGCTTCTTCGCCGCGGATCAGCGCGTCCAGCGCGTACTGGCCGTTCAGCTTGCCAGCCTTGGCGGCATCGTTCACCCGCTTGGCGGCGTCCTTGTCGACATCTTCCGGCGTGGCGGAGAGGGCGGTCTCCACCGCCAGCTTTTCCACCTTGTCCTTGTCCAGGCCGAAGCGGCGATAGAGTTCCTCGCGCCAGTTCTCCGGCAGCATGATGCACAGCTGGGTGGCGAAATCCGTCGTCAGGTCGTGGCGGCGGGCGAGGGCCTCGCGCAGTTTCGGATTGTCGCGCGCCACGGTCAGGCAGATGTCCAGCGTGTTCTCGCTGATCTCGGCCGTGGCGTTGTTGGCCAGCGCCTTCAGCACGATCGCCTCGCCCGGCTGGGCCAGCGTGTCGGTGACGGCCAGGCACAGATTGGCGCGCATGGCGAGGACGCGGCGGTGTTCCGTCGTGCCCTTCTCGGCCAGCTCGATCATGTCCTTCGGGGTCAGACGGTCGCTCTTCTCGATGATCACCGCGGACACTTCGATCGGTTCGAAGGCGAGAAAGCGGATCACGTCGTGCGGCGCCCAGTCGCAAGGGGCCAGGCGCGCGGCGATCTGCGACTTGGTTTCCGTGTCGCTCTTGGAGGACAGCGTGACCAGAAGCTCGCCGGCCACCGGTTCGGCGGTCGGGGAAAGCGGTTGCGCCACGCACAAGTCCACAACACCCATGGCCAGCTCCCGGCGTTTTCCGGGATCGCGGACCTTTGCGAGGTTATTGAGGGTTTCTGCAGTGTCGGGACGCATGGATTCGGGCTTCTTGATTGTCGTTGCCCTATCTAAAACAGACACGCCTTGAAAACTTGTTAATTGAGGTTGCGCGAAACCACCCTGAAAAACGAAAGCAATTGTTTACCATGCAGTTTGCGCTCTTTGCTTTACAGGCGCCATTTGGACAAGCACAGGGTGTATCCGTCGGCAGGTGTGCGCCGGCTGGGCGGGAAGGATTTGACGGCGCCCGGCCAAAGGCCGATCCTGTCAGCGTTGGCGATAAAGAAAATCCCCGGGGAGACAATCATGGACGATCAATCCAACCTCTCGGTGAAGGACCAGGTCTCGGAAGAGGAGTGGAAGGCGCGCTGCGATCTGGCCGCGCTCTACCGCCTCGTGCGCATGCACGGCTGGGACGATCTCTTCTTCACCCATATCTCGATGCGCGTGCCGGGACCGGAGGAGCACTTCCTGCTCAACCCATTCGGCCTGCTCTATGAAGACGTGACCGCGTCGAACATGGTCAAGGTGGATCTGGACGGCAATGTCCTGCCGCCCTCGCAGTACGGTATCAATCCGGCCGGCTTCACCATCCACTCGGCGATCCACGAGGCGCGGCCCGACGTGAAGGTGGCGCTGCACCTGCATTCCGACGACGGCGTCGCCGTGGCGGCCCAGAAGCGCGGCCTGCTGCCGATCTCGCAGCTGGCGATGAATGTCTACAATGATGTGAGCTATCACGAATACGAGGGCATCGCGCTCGACCACGCGGAAAAGGAACGCCTCGTCGGCGATCTGGGCGAAAAGAACCTCATGATTTTGCGCAACCACGGGACGTTGTCGGTTGGCGACCACCCGTTTAGCGCGTATGTTCGCATCTACCTGCTGGAGAAGGCCTGCCGGATCCAGCTGAAGGCGCAGGCCGGTGGAGAGCTGATCGAATGGGACCAGAAGATGCAGGATCGCGTCTTCGAACAGTCCGGCGAGATCGCCTCGAACGACCTGTTCAAGGAGATCGCCTGGGCCGCCGTCCTCGATCGCGTGCGCCGGGAAAGCCCCGGCTTCGACGCCTAGGGCTTCGACGCGCGGAACTGATCTGCGTCATCGCAATGGTCCTGGCCTGCGCCGGTTCTCCGGCGCAGGCGGGCGCCTGGCTGCAGGAGAAGGGCGAGGGCCTGCTCATCGTCACCACGCTCCTGGACCGGGCGGACAGCCGCTACGGGCCGGATGGCGCGCCCGTCGATGACGGCTATTTCCACAAGGACGAGACCTCCGCCTATCTGGAATACGGCGTCACGGCCCGGCTGACCGGCGTGGCGCGGCTGGCCTGGCAATCCGTCGACCGCCGGCGCGGCGCGAGCCTGGACACGGCCAGCGGTCTTGCCGCCAGCGAGCTGGGCCTGAGGGCCGGGCTCTGGCGGAGCCGAAGGCAGGTTGCCACGCTGCAGGTCATGGCGCTCGTTCCGGGCGTGGGCGAGAATGTCTCCAACCGGCCGCTGGGCGAGGGCGGCAGGGCCTGGGAGGTGCGCGGGCTGTGGGGCCGCAGCTACGGCGTATCGCAATTCGCCGACATCCAGCTGGCCCATCGCTGGCGCGAGGCACCGGATCTTGACGAGGTCCGGCTCGACGTCACATGGGGCTGGCGGCCCGCCCCGCGCTGGCAGGTCCTGGCCCAGGGTTTCTCGGTCTGGAGCGTCGAGGCGGAACGGCCCGGCCGGCCCGACTTCAACCAGCACAAGCTGCAGCTCTCCATCGGACGCGAGATCGCCGGCACGGAATACCATGCCGGCGTCTTCGCCACGCCCGCCGGCCGCAATACGCTGGACGAGCGCGCCGTCTTCCTGTCGGTCTGGCGGCGCTTCTAGCGGGGCGGCCGGCCTATTCCGCCGTTTCCACGGCGAGATAGCCGATCACGTCGCGGCGGTCCTCCGCATCGCGAAGGCCGACGAAGCTCATCCGGTTGCCCGGCACGAACTCGCGCGGATTCTCGATCCAGTGGTCCAGCGTTTCCACGTCCCAGGTGAGGCCCGCCTCGGTGAGCGGGCGGGAATAGTTGAAGCCGTCCGCGGCGGCGGCCTCGCGGCCAACGACGCCGTGCAGGTTCGGGCCGACCGTGTGGCGGCCGCCCTCATTGAGCGTGTGGCAGGACTGGCAGCGGCGGAACTGGCGCGCGCCGTTCTGCAGGTCGGCATTGGCATAGTCGCCGCCCAGCGCGGCCAGGATGGCCTCGGCATCGCCGCCGCTCTCGTCGTCAGCTTCGTCTTCCGCCTCGTTATGCGCCGCGGGCGTGCTGGCGCTGCCATGGGGTTCTTCCGGATTGCCGGCTGCGGGCGCGGCCGCTTGAGACGTCCGGGTGGCGGAGGGGGCCTCCGGTTCCGGCGCCTCTTCCGATCCGCCGCCACAGGCGGCCAGCACGAGAACGGAGGCAAAAGGCAGAAGACGGCGCAGCATGAAACACTCCCTGAGAACGATGTGACACGATCTATAACGCAGACGGGCGCGAGAGCGATGCGTCAGTGTGCCACTGGGGGCTTGCCGGCTTGCGTTCAGCCGACCTCCTGCGCCAGCCATTGCCGGAAGGCGGCCAGCGGGGCGTAGCCGGCGCGGGCGTCCGGCCAGGTCAGCCAGTAGGATCCCGTGCCCGGCACGGCCGGCTTGAGCAGCGGGACCAGGCGCCCGGCGGCGATCTCCGCATCCGCCAGATAGGTCGGCAGCAGGGCGACGCCCAGGCCGGCGATGGCGGCCTGGATCATCGGGGCGAACTGGTCGAACAGCATGCCCTGCGCCCCGGATGGGGCCGCGCCCTGCCCCCTGAACCAGGCCGCCCAGGCCGTCGGCCGCGTTTCCAGGTGGAAGAGTTCCAGCCCCTCCAGATCGTCCGTGGTGCGGACCGGGTGGCGGTCGAGGAAGCCCGGTGCGGCGCAGGCGGTGATGCGCTCGTCGAAAATCTTCAGATGGCCGGCCTCCGGCCAGTTGTCCGTGCCGAAATGGATGGCGGCGTCCAGACCTTCCGCGGCGAAGCTGAACGGGCGGATGCGCGTGGCCAGATTGATCGTGACGCCGGGATGGGCCGACTGGAAACGGCCCAGCCGCGGAGCCAGCCAGCGCGTGCCGAAAGCCGGCAGGATGGCTAGGGAGAGCGTGCCGCCCTCGGGATTGGCGACCACTTCCATGGAGGAGCGCTGGATCAGGTCGAGCGCCCGCGCGATGTCGTGACCGTAGGCGATGGCGGCCTGGGTAGGCACGAGCCGGCGATTGCGGCGCTCGAACAGGGGCTGGCCCAGCTGGCCTTCCAGGCTTTTGACCAGCCGGCTCACCGTGCCCTGGGAAAGCTGCAGGTCGCGGGCGGCCGCCGTGGTCGAGCCGGTCCGCAGGACGGCGTCGAAAGCGGCCAGAAGACTCATTGAGGGGAGGAAGCGGCGCGGTCGGGACATATATTCATCTAATGCATGAAAACAGGGATGAATAGCGTTTTTCCGAGGTCTTTTCGGTCTGTATCAGATGGGTTTCCAGATTTTTGATGCATGACGGGAATGAATGCGATGGGCGACGCAATAACGAAACCGGAAAACGGCAAGCACGGGCGCGGCCTCCCGTTTTCCTGGCCGGATGCTTTCCGGCTGGACGAACAGCTCACCGAGGACGAGCGCATGCTGCGCGA
>Ga0207716_100585_pt1 | contig 11568 bp, 3 predicted proteins | sample TtaePargueraPR_FD_187739 | JGI IMG/M metagenome (GOLD analysis project Ga0207716, IMG submission 187739) | Aerobic enrichment media microbial communities from Bioluminiscent Bay, La Parguera, Puerto Rico - Tt and P2 (5) (SPAdes) | ecosystem: Environmental > Aquatic > Marine > Unclassified ... | reverse complement strand
GGCGGGTCGGTCCCGGCGATCCCGTCACGGAAGGCCAGTGCCTGGGGACGTTCAAGCCTGTCCAGGGGCTCGAGGATGCGACCGTGGAGGCGGCCGAACTCGATCCCGACCACATCCGTCCCGATCTGGAGGAGGTGCTCGCGCGCCGGGGCGAGCTGGAGGATGCAAGCCGGCCGGATGCGGTCGCGCGGCGGCGCGGCCGCAACCAGCGCACGGCACGCGAGAATGTCGCGGATCTGTGCGATCCGGGCAGTTTCATGGAGTACGGCGCCTTTAACCTGGCCGCCCAGCGCAGCCGACGCACGCCGGAGGCATTGCGCGAAAAGAGCCCGGCGGACGGCATGATCGCGGGCTTCGGCTCGATCAATGGCGCGCAGTTCGGCGAGGCGGCGTCGCGCTGCGCCGTCTTCGCCTACGACTTCACCGTCTTCGCGGGCACCCAGGGCGCCTATAATCACAAGAAGAAGGACCGGATGATCGACCTTGTCGCGCGGTCCGGCGTGCCCCTGGTCGTGTTCGCCGAAGGCGGCGGCGGCCGGCCCGGCGATACCGATACGCGGCTGGGCCTGGATATCCCCACCTTCGCGCGCTTCGCGGAGCTTTCCGGCCAGGTACCCCTGATCGGTATCGTGTCGGGCTATTGCTTTGCCGGCAATGCGGCCCTGCTGGGCTGCGCCGACGTCATCATCGCGACCGAGAATGCCAGTATCGGCATGGGCGGTCCGGCGATGATCGAGGGCGGCGGCCTGGGCGTGTTCAAGCCGGGCGAGGTCGGTCCCGCCGACATGCAGCGGCGCAATGGCGTCGTCGATATCGTCGTGGCGGACGAGGCCGAAGCGGTGGCCGCGGCGAAGCGCTATCTCTCCTATTTCCAGGGGCCCGTCGCCGATTTCGAGGCTCACGACCCGCGGCAGTTGCGCAGCCTGATCCCTGGAAACCGCATGCGCGTCTACGATATCCGCGAGGTGATCGACCAGCTGGCGGACAAGGACAGCGTGCTCGAACTGAAACGCGACTATGGCCGGGCCGCGGTGACCGCGCTGGTGCGTATCGGCGGACGGCCCATGGGGCTGATCGCCAACGATCCCCAGGTCATTTCCGGCGCCATCGACGCCGATGCGGCCTCAAAGATGACCGACTTTCTCACCCTGTGCGACGCGCACGGCCTGCCGGTGCTCTCGCTCTGCGACACGCCCGGCTTCATGGTGGGACCGGATGTCGAGGCGCAGGGCCAGGTGCGCAAGGCGTGCCGGCTCTTCATCGCCGGCGCCCAGCTCTCGGTCCCGTTGTTCAGCGTCGTGCTGCGCAAGGCCTACGGGCTTGGCGCCCAGGCCATGGTGGGCGGCTGTTTCCATTCGCCCTTCTTCGCCGTCGCCTGGCCGACCGGCGAGTTCGGCGCGATGGGGCTGGAAGGCGCGGTCAGGCTCGGCTTCCGCCGCGAGCTGGAAGCCATCGAGGACGAGGCCGAGCGCACCGCCTATTTCGACGCCAAACTCCAGGGCCTCTATGACGAGGGCAAGGCGCTCACCGTCGCCGAATACATGGAAATCGACGACGTGATCGATCCCGCCGATACCCGCGACTGGATCCTGCGGGGTCTGGAAACGGCTGCAGCGGGACGGCCGGAGGATGCGGGCTCCCAGGGGAAGCCGGCGTAGCTGCGCGAATGAGCCCTTCGGCAGTTTGTGCGTAAGGTCGGGAGCATCCGCCTTATGGTAGTGAAGTGTACCCCTTGAAACATCGAGGACCTGTCCCATAAGCGGATGTTTGGCATCAGATCCTGCGTCAAAGGTCACCTTCGCTCGCGCCCTGGTCCACAGGCGATCGAGCCACGATCCCACCCTTGAGCACCGGACTCGGTTCAAATCGCTCCGCAACGCCGCTCTTGCCAAGTGGTAGCTACGGCCACTGCCCGAGATCATGTTGCGCTGTTCTTGAGGCTAGTTCGCGTTAGTTCTAAAACGGCCCTCATCATTGACGCACTAATTTAAATTGCGTCATATAATTTCTCGTGAGCATTGCTCGGGAATGCACGTATTTGTCTATGATGAATAATATTAGAATGCGAAAATAGAAAATGCCCTCCATTAAAAATGGCATATGTGTCGTGATTGTAAGCTATAATGGAAGTCCGTGGATAGCCAAATGTATAGAATCTGTTTTGAATACCCAGGGCGTGGAAAAGGTATTTGTTGTAGATAACGGGTCGAGCGACAACACAGTAGAAATTGTCCAGCGTTATCCGGTCGAAGTCATAAATGTCGGGATTAACCTCGGCTTTGGAAAGGGAAACAACGTCGCTATTGCCAAGGCGTTGGAGGAGGGGTTTTCTTATATATTACTCCTGAATCAAGATGTTTACATGGAGCCTGATTCACTGACAAGGCTTGTCGATGCGCACGCCGCTTCGGGGCATAAATTGTGCATTTTATGTCCAATACAGATGAATGGAACATTTTCTGATGTCGATCATAATTTTGGGAAATATCTTTCGAAACAGATCGGGTTAGACACCGTAAAAGACTTTCAAAGTGTGGAGTATCCCGGCCCTCTTCTTCCGGGGCACTTTTTCAATGCGGCAGCTTGGCTCATTCCCGTGTCTGTCATCAGAAAGGTGGGGGTTTTTGACCCGATTTTCTTTCACTATCGCGAAGATGAAGACTATGCGACCCGATGTGCATTTTGGTCAGTACCGTTTTTCGTAAACCCAGTGTCCCGCGTGGCGCACGATCGTGATCAAAGCGGCTTCGTCGAACTTGCATGCCGACCGTTTGACAGCCAAGTGTCGCGTGTGAATGTGCGAATTTTGAAAGAAATGAAAGATATTCGAAAGCCACTTTTGTTATGCATTATTAAGTCTCACTTTTTTGTTTTTCGGCGTGTATTGTTTTCTATTAAAACGGTAGACTTTTCTCATTTTCGCGCTGTCGTTTTGGGTTACTTTCATGCGTTAAAACTATTTCCCTCTGTTATAAAAAACAGAAAAATATCGACATATGAAGGTGCCTTTATTTCAGAGGCGGTTGATCTGTATAGAAAGGTTGCCGACACTGGCGAGCCCTAAGTTTTTTCCGTTGATGATCCTACAGTAGCTTTTTTGGAGTGGCCCTGGGAGGCGCGACTAGCCGCTAGCACGCCAGCAGAGTGACTTTCTAGATTGCCGACCTATTTCGCCAGATTGTGCGCAGGGTCGGGAGTATCCGCCTTATGGTGATGATGTCTCCTCTTTTCCTGCTATCGCTCCGAAACATCGAGGACCTGTCCTATGAGCGGATGTTTGGCATCAGATACTGCGTCAATGAAGGGGCGCCCGAAGCGGTGATACTAACGAGCCGGTCGCGTTTGTCCGGCAGGGCGGCCATGTTCCCCCGGTATTGCAAGGACTTCACACGGTGTGGCCGTTCCCGCCGTGGCTGCGTCAAATCACACGTAAACGAGCCCTTCGGCATGAATTCATGGTATTTTTTATGATCGGTTCTGGTTCCATTCCGGACAGTCAGGACTGCATTCCCGCCTTTTCCGTCTGTCGGCGATAGCGCCAGCGCGCAGGTGTTGCGCTCCGCCGATCGCGGGGGCGGCACGGACAGGCCGCGCGCCTGAAGATCGATCCCGTGCACGCCTGGAGATGCGAGGCTGGCGGCTGCCGCGAAGTGCAATGGCAGGCCGTCTGGCCCGTATCAGCGACCACGACAAGGCGAGACAACCAGGGTTCGGCGACGTCACGTAAGGTGGCCCTGCCGCCGTGACCGAATGGCGCCGTCGAGCGGCTCGGAAACGGGCGGAGGTCCGGCGCCGCGGGTGCGTCCTCGTTGGTCAGGCATCGCCGCTAGGCAAACCGGCTTGATAACAAAGCTTTAATACAATGCGTGGGATCGGGGGAGGGAGAAGACGGTGCCTTGCGACAACCAAACGGATGGATGTCGGTCTGGGCGTTGAAAATACCCCGATAGCCGACCGGTGCGGACAAAGCACCAAGAAGGACAGTGTTTTGCCCGATCAATTTAGTCTGCTTGCCCGAGGCGTCCGCCGCCTGGTGTCCCGCTCCTTCCGCTCGATCTACCGTCCGGTGCCGGCAGCCTTGATAGGTGCGGCATTGTTCACGGTGCCGGCGCATGCGCAGAACACCTATACGTTCTCAACCGCTATCGACAACGGGAACACGGTCTCCGAGACCGTCGGCGGTGTGGAGGTCACATTCGCGGCGACGTTCGGTGGCGGGGATGTGGACGTCAATATTGTCAACGGTAGCGGGACAGGGAACCTCAGTGGCAATGTTGTCATCGCCAACGGCTCTCCGGATCTGTACACGGCGAGTTTCGATGACACGGTCAACCTGTCGTCGATCGATATTGCCGAACAGCTCTCCGGCGTGGCGATTTCCTATACGCTGACCCCCGTCGGTGGCTCCAACTCGCCCGTGGTCGTATCGTTCGCTTCGGGTGATGCCGACTACAATACGAAGACAGCCAGTCTCAATTGGGTTGGCGTGACGGGCTTTACTGTCACGTCAAATCCCAGCTCGGCCACCAGCGCCATTTTCGACAATTTCGTCACCACGGCCGCAGACACGACGCCGCCGACTCTTTCCCAGGTAACGGCCGTCACTTCGCCGACCAGCGATTCGACCCCGAACTACGTGTTCTCGACGAACGAGACCGGCACGCTCAGCATGGGCGGCAGCTGCGGAGCGAGCTCGTCGGCGACGATTTCATCGACCGGGAACCAGACGATCACGCTGACCCAGACCGACAATACGACGCCTCTGTCGGACGGCACCTATTCCAACTGTACGGTCACGGTGACAGACGGGGCCGGCAATGCCTCGTCCCCGCTGTCCATCTCCGCCTTCACTATCGACACGACGGCGCCGACCCTTTCCGAAGTCACGGCCGTCACGACGCCGACCAGCGATGCGACCCCGAACTACGTGTTCTCGACGAACGAGACCGGTACGCTCAGCATGGGCGGCAGCTGCGGGACGAGCTCGTCGACGACGATTTCCTCGACGGGGAACCAGACGATCACGCTGACCCAGGTCGACAACGCGACGCCTCTGCCGGACGGCACCTATTCCAACTGTACGGTCGCGGTGACCGACGGGGCCGGCAATGCCTCGTCCGCCCTGGCTCTGACCGCTTTTGAAGTCGACACGACGCCGTCCCCGACGGTGACATTGTCGGCATCGCCGGCCAGCATTTCGGAAACGGGCGGGAGTTCGACGCTTACGGCAACCTTGTCGTCGACGGCATCGACGGACACGACGGTGACGCTGGGCTTCTCAGGTACGGCGACCGGAAGCGGAACGGACTACGCGGTCACGGGCGGCACCATCACGATCACGGCGGGCAGCACCACCGGCACGTCCACGATCAATGCGTCGTCCGATACGATCGCCGAAGGCGATGAAACCGTCATTGTGGATATTGCCAGCGTCAGCGGCGGGGACGGCGCGGCCGAAAGCGGTACGCAACAGACCACGGTGACGATTACCGACGACGATACGGCCTCCGTCACGATCGCGGATGCGTTCAGCAACGAGGACAATGGCGCGGTCACCTTCACGGCGACGCTGGACACCGATGTCGCGGGCGGTTTCACCGTCGATGTGTCCACTGCCGACGGTACCGCCACGACGGCGGACAGCGATTACACGGCCGTGAGCGGGCAGACCCTGACCTTCACCGGCAATGCCAGCGAGACGCAGACCTTCACGGTCACGCCCACCGCGGACAGCACGCTGGAAGCGGACGAGGCTGTCGGCATTTCCATGGGCAATCTGGCCGGAACCTCGGTGCCGGTGGATATCACCGACACGGCCACGCTGACGATCGGCAATGACGACAGCGCGGCGGTGACGATCGCGGACGCCAACGGCGATGAAGATGCCGGAGCCATAACGCTGACGGCGACTCTGTCGCATGCTGTCCAGGGCGGTTTCACCGTCGATGTGTCCACTGCCGACGGTACCGCCACGACGGCGGACAGCGACTATACGGCCGTGAGCGGGCAGACCCTGACCTTCACCGGCAATGCCGGCGAGACGCAGACCTTCACGGTCACGCCTACGACAGACAGCACGCTGGAAGCGGACGAGACTGTCGGCATTTCCATGAGCAATCTGGCCGGGACGCCCCTGGCGGTGGATATCACCGACACGGCCACGCTGACGATCAACAATGACGAAGCGGATACAACGGCGCCGCGCGTGACCTCCATCACCCGGGATACGCCGGCGGCCTCGCCCACGGACTCCGACACGCTGAGATGGGCCGTCGCCTTCGACGAGACTGTGACTGCCGTAGACGTTGCGGATTTCACCGTCACCGGTCCGTCGTCGGCGCCGACGGTCACCGTGACCGGTTCCGGCCAGCTCTATTATGTCGCCCTGAGCGGCGGCAGCCTGGCGGGTATGAACGGGACAGTGACGCTGAGCTTCTCCGGATCCCAGAACATCGCCGACACGTCGGGCAATGCCCTGACCAATACGACGCCGACCGGAACGAACGACAACACCTACGTGCTCAGCAATTCCGTCCCGCCGTCCTTCTCGCTGGCTTTCTCGCCCGCCTCGGTGGGCGTCGGTGCCACATCCACGCTGACGTTCACCATCGACAATTCGGCCAATGCCGTCAGTGCCACGTCATTGGGCTTCACCAATAATCTGCCTGCCGGCGTGACCGTTGCGGCGGCGCCCAGCGCGTCGACGACCTGCACTGGCGGCACGCTGACGGCGACCGCCAGCAGCGGGACGATCAGCTACACAGGTGGCACGGTGGTGGCCGGGGCAACCTGTACGGTCAGTGCCGATGTGACCCCGGGCTCCATCGGGAATTTCGCCAATACGTCGGGCAATCTGACCTCCTCGCTCGGCAATAGCGGAACGGCGTCCGATACGCTGACGGGTGCCGACGCGACGGCGCCGACGGTGACGAGCGTCGATCTGTTTACCGGTACGACCTCGCCGACGGACGCGGACACCGTGTCCTGGGACGTGGTCTTCAGCGAGGATCTCGATCCTGCGACCCTTTCCGGTGCCGATTTCGCGGTGAGCGGAACGACGGCAACTCCGACGGTCAATCGCATCACCGACAGCCGCTATGAAGTGGCGTTGACCGGTGGCGATCTGGCCGACCTGAATGCGACGGTCACGCTGACGCTGGCGGCTGGCGCCACGATCACCGATGCGGCCGGTAATGCGCTCGTCAGCCTGGCCGTGACGGGTGCGAACAACAACGCCATCGTGATCACGAACGACACCACACCGCCCGACGTGACGCTCTCGACGGCTGCGAGCGAGCCGGTTTCCGGCGCCTTTTCCGTCAGCATCAGCTTCACCGAAACGGTGACGGGCTTCAGTGCCGCCGACCTCGTCGTCGGCAATGGCACCGTGGGCAGTTTTTCCGGCTCCGGTGACAGCTATACGGCCAGCATCACGCCGACCGACGACGGGGCCGTCACGATCGACATCCCCGCAGGCGCCGCCCAGGACGGAGCCGGCAACGACAACACGGCTGCGACCCGGCTGTCCGTCGAGCATGACGGCAAGGGGCCGGATGTGACGATCTCGTCGGATGCCAGCGGCTCTGTCTCGGGCGCGTTTTCCGTCACGGTGCGTTTCACCGAGACCGTCACGGACTTCGTGGCCGGCGACATAACGGTGGGCAACGGTACCCTGTCGAACTTCTCGGGGTCCGGCGCCAGCTACACTGCCGACATCACCCCGGCTTCGGACGGCGTGGTCACTGTCGATGTGGCTGCCGGCGTGGCCCAAGACAGTGCGGGCAACGGGAATACGGCCGCAGACCAGCTTGCGCTGACGCTGGACCGTACGGCTCCCGGCGCGAGCCTCTCGATCAGCGGTCAGGGGCCTGTCTCTGGCACGTTCACGCTGACGGTGAGCTTTACCGAAGCCGTCACGGGCTTCGCGTTGGACGATCTGAGTATCGAGAACGGAAGCGCGTCGGACCTGGCGGGTGCGGATGCGAACTACACGGTGCTGATCACGCCGGCTGCGGATGGCGATGTGACTGTCGGCCTTCCCGCGGCGACCGTTCAAGACGGCGCCGGAAATGACAACACCGCGGCAGATCCGATTGTGGTCAGCAGCGATTCCACGCCGCCGGTCCTGAGTATCGAGCTTCCCGGTGACGAGGCGGAGGGGGCCTTTGCGGTCCGCTTCGAATTCTCCGAAACGGTCTCCGGCTTCGAGGCGGCCGACATCGTCGTCACCAATGGTGTCGCGTCCGAGTTCGCCGACGCCGGGGACGGCACTTACACCGCGACGGTGACGCCGGAAGCGCGCGGCACCGTGACGCTCAGCGTGGCGGCCGACGCCGCAACCGACGCGGCCGGAAACGGCAGCGCCGCAGCCGAGGCTTCGCTGGAAGCGGTGTCGCGACCGGTCGAGGTCGAGCTGGACATTCCCGGCGACGTCACGGATGTCACGGATGTCTCCGGCCAGGCCACCATCACCAATCCGGGTACGCGGGAAGTGCCGTTCCAGGTCGAGATCGATGCGCCCTGGATCGGCGTTGATCCGCTCATCGGGCAGATCCCCCCGCTCGGCGCAGTGACGCTCAATATCGCCGTGCTTGAATCGGCCGCAACGCTCGAGCCCGGTGTCTATACCGGCACCGTTCGGGTCATCGATACGGCGGCAGGCCCTGTGTCTGCGGCGTCGGCCTCGCAGGGCGGCGGATCCCCCGCACGTCCTCGGGCGACCGGTCTGATCGTGGCCATTCCGATCACGATCACGATCGAGGAGAGCCGCGGAACCGTACAGCTCGTCTCGACCACGCCGGGCGGCGTGCAGAGCGATGCGACCTTCGCCTTCGCCTCTTCGGACGGGGATTTCGACGGCCTTGAGCTGGCGACGTCCGGTGGCCGCGCCGCGTCGGATCCGGTCGAAAAGCAGTACGGTACGTACGATGTGATGCAGGCCGTGCCGGAAGGCTGGCGGATCGAGGACATCGCCTGTACCGGCGACACTGACGGCGGATCGGTCATCGACCTGGAAGCCGGGCGTGTGGATATCGACCTGGATGGCGGCGAGGCAATCGTCTGTACCTTCCAGAACACGCGCGACGAGGAGGCGGTTCGCCTCGCGACGATGCGTGCGATCAACAATTTCATGGTGCGCCGTGCCGACCGTATCCTGTCCGGAGCGCCGGATCTGTCCCGGCGGATGAGCAGCCGCAACATGTCTTCGCCGGGCCATTTCAGCGCCGACGTCCAGGGCGGCCGCACCACGATGTCGATGTCGACCAGCCTGTCGGGTGTTCGCAACCATGTGAACCAGAGCCGGCCGCAGATGCCGCGCGCGCAGGATGGCGAAACGGATGCCACGGCATTCGATGTCTGGATCCAGGCGGACTACAGCGCCCTGTCCGACGACCGCGACGGGGCGGATGTCTCGAGTGATTTCGGCCTCGTCCAGCTGGGCGCGGACTGGCGGGCCGGTGAGCGGACGCTGGTTGGCGTCATGGTCCAGCGCGACTGGATGGAAGAGGTCAGTGCCGAGATCGCCGAAAGCGCCGGTGCGATCCGTGGAGCGCGGGTCGAGGGGACGGGCTGGATGGCCGGACCCTACCTGATCCGGGAAATCGTCGAAGGAGCCTATCTGGACGTTCTGGTCCTGTGGGGTCAGTCCGACAACACGGTCGATGCGCTGGGGCTCTACCAGGACGATTTCGAGACCACGCGGATGATGATCCGTGCCAACCTTACGGGCGAATGGCGTTCGGACGGCTGGCGGATCCGGCCCTCCGCGGGCCTGGCCCACTTCGAGGAAACACAGAAGGCCTATCGTGACACGCTGGGGATCGCCATTCCCGAGCAGACCATACGGGTGGGGCGCCTGGAGGCCGGTCCGGAACTGGCCTATCGCTTCGAAGGCGAGCACGGCTGGTGGGAGCCCGGCCTCAGCCTGAGCGGCGTCTGGGACTACGATCCTGCCGATCTCATGAACGAAGCCGGCAGCCGGGTTTCGACCGGGGCGCTGCGCGCCGATGCGGAAATCACATTGCGCGGCCAGTTCGGCAATGGCGTTCTCTTCGCGGGCACTGCGCACTTCGACGGTCTGGGAGACGGTGATTTCTCCGCGCGGGGCGCTCGTGTCGAGCTCAGCCTGCCCTTCTGACCGGGAGTAGCACTCCCGGTCGGGCCGGCCTCTAGTCTTCCGGCGTGTCCGGGTCGCCGCCGGCCAGGCAATTGACCGTCGGATCGAGCGTGTTCATGTCGCCGGAACGGGTGCCGGGCCGGCCGGAGACCAGGCGGATATAGGCGTCCAGACTGTCGGCCAGCGTGGTTCCCAGATCGAGCGCATCCATGGCGCGGCCTGTGGCATAGTGCGTCAGCAGGGCCTGGGCCGCGTCGCGGTCGCCGCTCTCGATCATGGTCCGGGCGGTCCGCTCGACCCAGGGCAGGTCGGCTTGCGTGCCGGTCTCGAAGGCGGTCAGCATGTCGGTGACCACGGGCAGCAGCACGTCCGGCGCCGAACAGGTGTAGTACATGACGCGCTTGAAGACGCGGCCGGCGAACTGCGTCGCCTCCTGCATCTGGAAGTCCGGGTTCAGGAAGGTCGAGGCGGCGTCCTTGGTGAGATAGCGGTGCTGGGCGTATTCCATGGGAACCTCCTGCACGCCGAGCCACCAGACATTGAAGGGCGCCGTGACCGACCCGGTCGGTGCGGCCCACATCCGGATCAGATCCGGGTCGGCCAGATCCTCGTGCAGGCTGATCACCTGGCCGTAGCCGGCATCGTCGTCGACCACGCGCGGATCGCGGACCCGCTCCATGAGATCGGCCTCGCTGACCGGCGCCATGGCGCGGGTCGCCGCTTCCATATCGGCCGGCGACATCAGCTTGATGCCGGGATTGCGGAAATCCTCGATGTCCTGAGGGCCATAGATACGCGCGGCATTGAAGGCGGCGCCGGCGCTGCGATCGAACCAGCCCTGTTCCTCGGCGAAGGCGATGAAATTGTCCGAGGCGAGATAGTCGGGGTCGCTGTCTATATCGACGGGAATCTCGCCGATCGCGCCGGGATAGAGGACCCGCACCTCGTCCGGGCCCAGGCGTTCGGCGACCCACAGTCCCTGTCCGCCGGCGAGCTGCCAGACGATCCAGCCTTCCTCGGGATCGGCGATCATGTGCGTGTTGCCGCCATAGGTGGCGAAACCGTGTTCCGCGATCAGGTCTCCGATGATCTCGACGCCCTCGCGTGCGGTCGTGGCGCGCTCCATGACAATGCGGGCGAGATCGGAATACTGCACGCCGCGCTGACCCTCCGGCGTCATCGCGACCAGCTCGTCCCGGCTGGGAGCCCACACGTCGCGCACGGCGACCTGGTGTTCGTTCACCCCGCCATTCGTCAGCGGGGCCGGAAAACCCTCGAAGTCGGAATAGGCCATCTGCATGTAGCGATAGGTATGTGCGGCCTGGGGGATGGTGATGAGTTCGCCGGGAATGACCGCGTCGGGCGTGACGCCGGCCGTGATCGTCGTCCCGGCCGGATGATCGCGTGCCGGCACGATCTCCAGCCAGTGGCTGGAGACCTCCTCGCCGGAC
>Ga0207716_100584_pt1 | contig 11582 bp, 12 predicted proteins | sample TtaePargueraPR_FD_187739 | JGI IMG/M metagenome (GOLD analysis project Ga0207716, IMG submission 187739) | Aerobic enrichment media microbial communities from Bioluminiscent Bay, La Parguera, Puerto Rico - Tt and P2 (5) (SPAdes) | ecosystem: Environmental > Aquatic > Marine > Unclassified ... | reverse complement strand
AACGACCAGCCCACCAGCAGGACCGCCAGAGCCAGCGCCAGCCGGAATCTTTTCAGGCGGCGGCCATCGAGAAAATCGAGCCTGCGCACGAGTAATGCTGCTGCACCCACGGCCTCACTCCACCGTGAAGTCCAGCCCGATATCGGCGGCGGGCGCGCTCTGCGTCAGGCGGCCGACCGAAACGTAATCGACACCCGTTGCAGCCTTTGCCTTGATCGTTTCGAGATTGATCCCCCCGCTGGCCTCGGTCTTCGCGCGCCCACCGATGATGTCGACCGCTGCGGTCAGCACTTCGGGGCTCATGTTGTCGAGCAGGATGTGGTCGGCGCCTGCGGCCAGCGCCGGCTCGATCTGGTCGAGCCGGTCGACTTCGCAGATGATGTTCGTCACCCCGGCGTGGCGCGCGCGGTGCACGGCTTCGCCCACGTTCCCGGCGACGAGGATGTGGTTGTCCTTGATCATCGCCGCATCCCACAGGCCCATGCGGTGGTTGCTGCCGCCGCCCATGCGCACGGCGTATTTCTCGATGTGACGAAGGCCCGGAATGGTCTTGCGCGTATCGAGCAGGGTGCAATCGGGATTGTCCATCGCATCGACATACTGGCGCACCAGCGTGGCAATGCCGGAAAGGTGCTGCACGGTGTTCAGCGCGCTGCGCTCGGCAGTCAGCATGGCGCGGGCATTGCCGGCAAGGCGCATCAGGTCGGTGCCGGGCGTCACCTGCGCGCCCTCTTCCACCAGCACCTCTATTTCCATGTCGGGATCGAGGTGGCGGAAGAAGGCGACGGCAATCGGCAGGCCTGCCACGGTAATGGCATCGCGGCTGTCCATCACCCCCTGGAAGCGGGCATCGGCAGGAATCACGCTGGTGGCGGTGACATCAATGCCGCCGCCGGGCAGGCCTTCGCCAAGGTCTTCGGCCAGCGTGTTGCGGACGAATGCGTGAAGGTCGAAGCCGGGGAGGGTGAAGTCGGTCATGTGGAGGTCTTAGTCACGGGCGAGGCGCTTAGTCGAGACAGGTTGTCTGTTTTTCGCACCTGCCTCTGCCTTCTTGTTTAGTCCCTCAAGCGCCGGGCGGACGCCGTCCGGCGTCCTTGGCTTCCGCCCTACCGGGCGGCGCGCGGTCGCGCGCTGTCGTCGCCTTTCAGGCGCCGATCCTTGCGCTTTCTGTCATGGTCGGCGCCAATTTCGGTCGCGCAGCGACCGCAAGGGCGAACGCCCGCCCGCAGCGGGCGCAGCTTGCCTGCGCGTCTAGCGAGGACGATCCGGCGGAGGCCGGATCGAAAAACAAATCAATGCACGAACCGCGCCACGACATCGCGATAAGACCGCGAAACCTTCACCTCGGCGCCCGAATCCAGCACCAGGAAGCATTCGCCGTTGGTGTGCGGTCGCACCTGGCGGACCTGGTCGAGGTTGACGATGGTGGAGCGGTGCACGCGCTGGAAATTGCGCGGGTCCAGCCGTCGTTCCAGATCCTTCATCGTCTCGCGCAGCACCAGCGAATTGTCGCCGGTGGAGATGATCATGTAGTCGCCGGCAGCCTCGATATGCTCGATCGTGTCGACATCGACGCGGAAGATCTGCCCGCGATCCTTCACGTTGATCATCTTCTCGTAGCGGCTGGCGCCATCTTCGCCCTCGACGATGGTGTCGAGGCTTTCCGGGCTGACTTCGGCCAGCACGTCGCGCAGCTTCTCCGCCTCTTCGGCAGAGCGTTTCTCGGCCAGGCGTTCGCGCACGCGTTCGATGGTGTCGGCCAGCTTGTCTTCGTCCACCGGCTTCATCAGGTAGTTCACCGCGTTCGCCTCGAACGCGCGGATCGCGTGTTCCTGGTAGGCGGTGACGAAGACGAACAGCGGCGGTTCGATCTCCATCACGCCCTTGACCACGGAAAAACCGTCGAACCCCGGCATCTGGATGTCGAGGAAGACAAGGTCGGGTTTCAGCGTCTTGATCGCGCGGATCGCCTCGCGCCCGTTGGCGCAGGTTTCGATCACCTCGATATCGCTGAAGGGTTCAAGACGCAGTTGCAGGCCCTGGATGGCCAGTTTCTCGTCATCGACGATGATAGTACGGATGCTCATGCATTGGCTCCGGTTCGGGGGGCTGGGACGGCTGGGCCGTCACTTTCGGATTGGTGCAAGGTCCCTGTTGCTGCGGATTGTGTATCAACTCGCGACGGGCGCGGAAGTTTCGCGGCCGTGTAGCGGTCTTCCTCCTCCTCGGTCGCTTCGAACGGCAGTTCGATGATGACGGTAAAGCCGCCGTCGGGCGGCGTTTCGATATCGAAACGGTGATTTTCGCCATAGGCCTGCGCCAGGCGGTTGCGAATATTGGCCAGGCCGACGCCGGTCGAGCTGGGCGTGGCGGCCAGCGTCTCGGCATTGCGCTGCGTGCCCTGCAGGCCGGGCCCGGTGTCGGACACGGTCAGCCGCAGCATGCTGCCGATCACCTGCGCCGACAGGCTGATGCGGGCGCCTTCTTCCTGCGCCGAAACGCCGTACTTGATCGCGTTTTCGATCAGCGGTTGCAGCAGGAACGAGGGGATGCAGGCGCGCGCGGCATGGTTGTCCACGTTGAATTCGGTCTGCAGCCGGTCTTCGAAACGCATGCGCTCGATATCGAGGTAGAGCTTCAGCGTCTCTACCTCCTGCGCCACGGTCACCTTGCCGCCCGGCTGGCTGACCAGCGTGTGTCGCAGGAAGCTGGAAAGGCGGGTGAGCATGGCATTGGCCGGCTTGGTCTCGCCCAGCAGCACCAGCGTGGAGATCGAGTTCAGCGTGTTGAACAGGAAGTGCGGGTTGAGCTGGTAGCGCAGCATGGCCAGCTGCGCGCTGGTGGCCTGCGTTTCCAGCCGTTCCAGCCGGTCTGCCTGCTGTTCCACCTGGAGGAAGAAGTTGATCGCGTAGTACAGTGCCGACCATGCGCCCAGCAGGGTCATGTCGATATAGGCCACGCCCAGCATCAGCTGCAGGAAGCTGGCCTCGCTGCCGCCCTGGTAGACATCGATCGTCCAGGCGTTGATGAAGGCGGAAACCGCCACGGCCATCAGCAGCACCACGGTGGTGGCCGTCCAGGTGACCAGCGGGCTGCGGTTGATGAGGTTGGAATAGATCACGCTCAGCACGGTGCTGATCGAGAAACCAGCAATCGCGCTGATCAACACCACGATGAGGAAATCCAGCGGTCGCTCGTTGGCGATCACCGTGGCGCCGCGGAACACCAGTGCCCCACCCCAGCCCAGCGCCTGCAGCCGCCAGAAGGCGCGGTTCTTGTCGGCGAAGAACGGCGTGGGGCTGAACGGCAGCATGGTCATGCCGTTCATCCTGTTGTCGCCGCTGCCGTTTGGCAGCGGGCCATTTGCGGGAAGCGAGCCCCGGTCGAGGCGGTTCACGTCAGGAATCGCGTGCCTCGGCGACGGCGGCGTTCAGCGTCTCGGTGCCGACTGCGCCGGACAGCACCTGGTCGCCCACCACCCATGCGGGCGTGCCCGACAGGCCCATGTTCTGGGCGAGGAAGACGTTGTTCTGCAGCTGGCTGTCGTACAGGCCGGCATCGATCGCGGCCTGCGCGCGGTCGACGTCCACGCCGGACTGGCGTGCTGCCAGCTCGATATTCTCGGCCGACAGGTTGTCGGCAGCGAACATGGCGCTGTGGAATTCCTCGAAACGGCCCTGCTCTGCGGCGGCCAGCGCCATGCGCGCGGCATCGGCGCTGCCGGCGGAGAGAATGGGATACTCGCGGATCACCACGCGCAGATCGGGGTTGTCGGCGATCAGCTGGTTCACGTGGTCCAGGCTCATGCGGCAATAGCCGCAGGCGTAATCGGTAAATTCCACCAGGGTGATTTCACCATCGGGGTTACCCAGCACGGCGCCGGGGAAGGGTGCCTCCAGCTCGTCGCGCAGGGGCTCGATCCGCGCCACCATGTCGCGGCGCTGCAGTTCCTGCATCGCTTCGGGCAGGATTTCCGGATTGGCCAGCAGCGCCTCGCGCGTGCGGTCAGGGCCGAGCCCGGCGTAATCCCAGGCGGCGGCGCCTGCAAAACCGGCAACCAGGGCGATGGCGATGGTGAGAATGATGCGCATGGATGGAGGCCTAATTGCGATCCCGCTGCTGTTCAAGCAGTCCGCGCGCCTGCAAGGCCACGTCCTGCGCGCGAATCCAGTCGGGCGAACCCATGGGAAGTCCGTTCTCCGCCGCCTGGGCGTTCACCAGCGCGCCTTCGAAATTGCCCTGCATCACCTGCTGTTCGGCACTGGCGAGGCGCGCGCGGGGAAAATCGCCGCGCTGCCCGTAGACCACGCCCAGCTGGTACCAGGCGAACGGGTTCTCGCGGTCGCGCCCCACGGCCGCACGCAGGACCTGCTCGGCTTCGTCAAGGTTCGACGGGTCTTCGGTGGCGAGCAGTGCATGGCCCAGGCTCGATGCGATCAGCGGGTTGGAGCCGGTCATCCGGGTCGCTTCGCGCAAGGGCGGGACGGCCTCCTCGACATGGCCGGATTCGAGCAGGATCTGCCCCTTCAGTTCGAGGAAATAGGGATCTTCCGGATCCATCGCGATCAGCGCATCCACCTCTGCCAGCGCATCCTCCACGCGGGCCTGCTGGTGATAGGCATAGGCGCGGGCATAGCGCGCCGGGGCGCCGGTCATGTAATCGGGATAGGCGTTCAGCGTGCGCTCGGGCGGGGCGAGATAGCCGTACAGCTTGGCCTTGACGCGCTGGAAACGCGTTTCCAGGTCGGCGGTGGGCAGCGGCGTGGCGCGGCATTCGCCCGGCGCACGTTCGATGCGCTGTGCCCCCTCGGCGCCTGTCACCTGCTCGATTTCCGCGACGAGATCTGCCGGCGGACCGTCCGACGCAGGACGATGGGCCAGCGCGTCCTCCAGCCGGGCAATGCGATCGCCGGTCAGCGGGTGGGTGCGCGAGTAGCCGGCGTCGTCATCCTGCCGGATCGAATAGCGGTATTCCAGGTTCTGCAGCTTGCTGAAGAAGGTGATCAGGCCTGCGCCGTCGACTCCGGCACATTCGAGATATTCGACGCTGGCCGCATCGGCGCTGGCTTCCTGCGTGCGGCTAAAGGCGAGGAAACTGCCCATCGCCGCCTGCTGCCCCGCGGCCAGCACGCCCATCGCCGCTTCGCCGCCACCGGCAAAGGCCGCGCCCACCGCCAGCAAGGCCGACAGCAGGGTGATGCGCGAGGCATTGCCCGCCCCTTCGGAAAAACGGTTGATATGGCCGCCGGTGATGTGGCCCAGCTCGTGCGCCAGCACGCCCTGCACCTCGTTGGCACTGTCGGCCGCGTTGATCAGCCCGGAATGCACGTAGATGCGCTGCCCCCCGGCAACGAAGGCGTTGATCGAGGGATCGTTGATCAGCACCACGTCCACCGCGCCTGCGCCAAGGCCGGCAGCCTCGGCCAGCGGATCGACCATGTCCTGCAGCAATTGTTCGGTCTCTGCATCGCGCAGGATGCTGACGCCTTGCGCGGCAGCGCCTTGCGCGGTGAGAGCGAGCGCGGCCAGCACGGCCAGCAGGCGAGCGATGAGGGATTTGAGGCTAGACATGTCTTTGCACGTGCAGCCTAGCGCTTCGCGCCCTGAACCGGAACTGAAGATTTAGGCATCCGCCGCACTCACCGCACGCACGATCCGCTCGGTCTCCCCGCCGGGGGTCACGCCGATGGCGCGCAGGAAATCCGCCCCCGTGGCATAGTCCGGCCCCAGCCACAGCGGCACGCCCGCTTGCTCGATGGCAGCACGCGCCTGCTGTTCTTCGCCCGAGAAGGTGTGCCGCGACACCGTGCGCAGGAAGACTGCGGCTATGCGCCCCGGATTGTGCTGCACCGCGCGGGCGAAGGCGGGCAGGTCGCCTTGCGTATCGTCCCCGATCAGGGCGAAGCGCAGACCGGGGTACATCGCCAGGATATCGTCGATCGCCTGCTGCTTGTGCGCGCCGTGGCTGGAACTGCCCAGGGTCTGGCGGTTCAGGCCCCAGTCGCGCAGCTTGACCGGGCCGAGCGGCAGGCCCTGCAGGCGCTGGTAGGCCACGAGGTAGGAAAACAGGTTCCACGGGCTGGAGGAGACGTAGAAGAACGGTCGCCGGGTGGCAGGAATGGCCGCGGAGGGGCGCGTGTCGCCGCCAACGGGCGCTCCGCCAGCCAGCTGCTGGTAAAAGGCATCCGCGCCGGGCACGGGTACGCGCTCGTGCGGCAGCTCGGCGAAAATCCGCTTCCAGTTGCGCAGCGCGCTGGACAGCCCGCCGGTAATGCCGGTCTCGATGATGGTATCGTCGATATCGGAAATGATCGCCAGGTCGCTGGCGTGGCCGGGGGCGAGAACGGGCGCTTCCACCGATTGCTTCCCTTGCGCGTTTTCCCAGTGCAGGCGGCCCAGTTCCCAGGCGGGATGCTCGGGCAAGTCCCACGCAGGCTCCAGCGGCACGTCGAAATGGACATAGCCTTCGGCATCGGTGACGCCATGGTGTTCCACCTGCGACTGGGTGGCGCTGCGCAGTTCCAGGCGCACGGCGACACCGGCGGCTTCGTGGCTGACGAACTGTTCGACCAGCGTGCGCACCGCGCGCAGGCGGGAGACGTGTTCGAAGCCCGGTGGCCGTGCGTGCAGCGCGCGGGCGGACAGCACCAGCCGGTCAGGGCTGCGGTGCCCGAAAAAGGGCTGAATACGAAGGGGATGCCGGGCAAACAGGGGCATGGCCGCCTGCGCTAGCCAATTACCCCGGCAATGCCCAGAACGACTTAGTCGAACAGCTCGCGGGCGGCCTTTTCGATCAGCGCGGCATTGGCGGGCACTTCGCCCAGCATCACCACGTCGCCGTCTTCGGTTCGGCGGATCATCACCAGGCCGAATTCCTCGCCTTCGCCGGCCAGCGATTCGAACCGGCGCGGCTCCATCGCGCGCAGCTTGCGCACGACCGATTTCTTCGGACCGCGCGGCTTGGGCGCGGCAGGCTTGCCTTCCTGTTCGCGGCGCCATGCACGTTCGGCAGCGATGATGCCTTTCAGGCCCCCTTCGGCGGTCTTCAGGTGCTCGCCCAGCGCGCCGCGCTCCACCTCGGTGCGCTTCGCCCACGACAGGACGGCGGCATATTCGGTGAGGCGCGTCTTGTCGTAGTCTGCGCCGAACACCAGCTTCACCACCGGCGTCATCGGCGCGCGTTCCTGCATGGTCAGGCCGGAATCGGCCAGCAGTTCGGCGAAGTCCTGCGGCGCATCCAGCGCGGCAATGGCGAAATCGTAAGCCCGCGACACCGCTTCGTAGAGCGATGCGCGCGTGCGTTCCTCGCTGCTCTGGGCAGCTTGCGCCATTTCGCGCGCAGCCGCCAGCCAGTCGGCCAGTTCCATCTGCGCGGGATCGGCGGCTTCGCTTTCGACGCTGCCGAAGGCGGGTTCGGGCAGGTCGACGGCAGCGGGGCCGTCGGCCCAGTCGACCATTTCGCCCAGCACCGGGCGGCGCACGTCTTCGTCGAAGACAGCGTCATCGGCTTCGCTATCGTCATCGCCGTCCAGCGCCTGATCGATTTCCAGCAGCAGCTCGTCGGTCACGTCGCTGTCGGCCATCTCCTTCCAGTTGATGACGCCGTAGATGAAGTCGATCGACTCGTCGTCGCTGGAGAAGGGCAGCAGGATGCCGCGATAGAGGATCGTCGCCCCGCGCTGGTTGACGAATTCGGCTTCGAAGCCGATCGGCGCCTGGTTGGCGATGATCTGCATGTAATGGTCGGTAATGCGGCTCAGCAGCGAACGAGCCGGCACGTCCGCCAGTTCGCTGATCTCGGCACCGCTGGTGTCGCATTCCTCGGCCAGGTTATCGCCGAGATAGGCCACCGCGGGGTTTTCCAGCCCGCGCGAGAAATCCAGCAGCACGCTGTTCGGTCCGAAATCGGGCAGGGCCTCGGGATCAAGGTCCTCGATGGCCGGAAAGTTGCGATTGTCGAGCAGGCTGGCCCAGAAATTGTAGGCGCGCACCTGCATGCGGCGCTCGTCCGTGCCGATCGCCGGGGGCGGCGTGTTATCGACCACGTCGTCGTGCTCGTCGTCCATGGCATCGAACCCCGGTCCGAGGTCTGCCGTATCGAGCGCTCCGAAATTGCCGCGCAGTGTATCCATGCCAAAATCGCCTTCCGTGTCTTCGTGGCAAAGACACCTTTGGCGTTTTTTGGTAAAAATTCGGTGAAGTTGCGCCGGACCTTTCGGCGCGAAACCGCCACGAATCGTAATTAATTACAGCATGTATCGCATGCGGATGGTCTGGTGCAGCGGGCCTGCGCCCACTTCGATGGCGGCATCCTCGAAATCGGGCGGACCCATGTTGACCGGCGCATCGCGCGAAAAGCCAAAGCCTTCGCGCGGCATCATGCCCAGCACGCGGTCGGCCTTGCCGTTGTCGTTTTCGTCATGCAGCAGGGCAATTGCGTAGGTGCCCGGTGCAACATTGGTAAAGCGCAGGCTGGCCGCTTCGCCTGCGGGCACGACGGTGCGATAGCCCTGTGTGGAATCCTGGCAGCGCGGGAAACGCTGTGCGTCGCGGGTCATGCAGGCGCGCACCACGCCATCGTGATTGCGCAGGTTGGTGACCTCGATCACCACCTCCGTGCCCGATCCCTGTGCCGCCAGCTGCGATGCCGGGGCGCCGAGCGCGGCGATGGAGAGGAGGGCTAGGAGGGCTTTGCCAGCCCGCGGTCTGTTTTGCACAAGCGATCCCAGAATCTGAAATAGAGGCCGTAGTTGCAGCGATACTCGTCATGGTGCCGCTGGTGATGGCTGGCGGTTATCAGCCAGTTCCCTAAGCGCGAATGAACAAGCCAGCGCGGAAACATTTCCCAGCCCATGTGATTGGTGACGCCCATCACCGTCATGATCGCCAGCACCAGCCCCAGCACACCGATGTGCACCGGCACGATGAACACGAGTGCCGGAATGACCACGGCGCCGGTGATGGCTTCGATCGGGTGGAAGCTCATCGCCGCCCAGGCGGTGGGCGGGCGACTGGCATGGTGCACGGCGTGGGCAATGCGGAACCACCTGGGCCGGTGCATCCAGCGGTGCGTCCAGTAGAACCAGGTGTCGTGCGCGAACAGGTAGATGAACAGCGACAGCGGCAGGTCCCACAGCGGGTAAGCGGCAATGTCGGTGTAGATGCGCGTCCAGCCCAGTTCCTGCCACCCCCAGGCCACCACGCCGGCAGGCACGCCGTAAATCGCCGCCGAGGCGAGCGACCAGCCGATTTCCTTGCGGATCTGCGGCGTCAGGCCGTCATAGAGGCCGGGCCGCACCACGCGCGTGGCAAAGGCAAAGCCGCCGCTGGTCAGCAGGTATCGCACGGCGACGATGGCTGTCATGGCAAGGGCGGAAAGAAGGACGGCGACCAGCATTTGGGCTGCGCTTATGCCAAGCATCGGGCGTGCTGGCGAGAGGGGAAGGCGGTTAACCCGCCAATTCCGCGCCCCAGCTGCTGCAATGCGGGTCCAGCGCGACTTGCAGGCGGCGCAGTGCCGTTCGTGACAGGCGCTCTACCTCCACCCGGCGGCGCGCGGCGGCAAGCGGGTGGCTGGGGGCCGGGCGCACGATTTCCGCGTCGTATTCGTCGGCCACGATCACGCCGCAGCACTCCGGCTTGAAATCGGGGCTGTCGAGGCAGGCGCGGTCCAGCTCCGGCGGCAGGCCCCAGTAGAAGCGGTCGCAGAAATCGAGGTAGTCTGGCCACTTGCCGTCGCCCAGCAGGTCTCCGCGCGCGGTCTTCACCTCCACGATCACGATCTTGCCCTTGGCATCGATCCCCATCAGGTCTGCCCGGCGGCCATTGCGCAGCGGCATTTCCGGCAGGGCCCAGATATTGTTGCGCGCGAACAGGCGCCCGATGCCGCGACATACGGCGCGCGAGCGCAGGGTGAACGCGTCTTCTCCGGCATCGGCAGGAGAATCGGGGGCGGGCGGTTGTGTCAGCGAATCGGCCATGACCGAAACCTGGAACGAAAGTGGAACACCGTCAAGCGGAGCCGCGAATTATGCGCTCCTGCCTTATGCGCTTCTTCGGGGCCCCATCTCGCCGGTCGGCGGCAGCAGCTCCAGCATGGCGGAACGCGCTGTCACGAATTCGCGCCACAGGGCCAGGGCAGCCGGCTTGCAGTCGGCCCCGCGCGCGTTGATCGCCAGCAGGGCGGTGATGCCCGGCTCCATCACGGCCGCCAGGTCGGCACAGCCGTTGTCGACCAGGTCGCGCCGCCATTTCTCGGCATCGCGGATCAGCGCGGGGAAATTGCGCACTTCCTTGCTGGGGCGTTCGGGTTCCAGCCCGGCGAGCATGGCCACCACCTGGCCCGCTTCGCCCAGCGCGGCCCAGCGCATCGAGGTGCTGCTGGCGTTGACGGTCTGGCGCGGTCCGGCAGAGCGGAAGCTGGCCGACGATCCGAAATTGGGCGAGGGTGCGTTCATGCCCCGCGCCATAGCGCGCGCGTGGTTTCCATTCGGTTAGCGACGCCTTCGGGCGTCAGTCTTCCGGCGCGTCCTCGTCCACCGGCGGGCCGAAGGGATCGCCTTCGTCGTCGAACCCGAGATCGACATTGGCGCCGTTCTCGTCGTCCACCAGCCGGTTGTTCTCGGCGCAGACATATTCGCGGATCTCCCAGTCCGGCTCGCGCCGATAGGCGAGTGTCTGCACGAAGGGTTCTGCCAGCACGGCGGGATCGGTGATGGTCGTCTCCAGCCACAGGATGCCCTCTTCATCCAGCCAGAAATGCTCATGGATGCGCATGTCCTCGGACGGGGTGACACCGGCCATGAAGGTGACGAACGGATTGAAGCCCACCGTGTCCACCACCAGCATGTCGCCTTCCCAGAAGCCGACAGAGGTGCCGTTGAACAGCGGATCGGGGTCTTCGGGCAGCTCGCGGTCCGGGTCGACATAGATGCGCCGCGCCTGGCTGTAGGTCTCGGCAAACACCGTCACGCGGCCGGGCGAATAGAGGAATTCGATGGGGTAGGGCTGGCGCATGATGCCGGGCATGCCGGGCGGGATGCAGTTGACCTGCAGGAACTGGTCCACCCCTTCGCGCGCCTGCTGTTCCTGGAACGCTTCCAGCGCGGCCTGCGCGTCGGGAGTCAGCACCGGGCTGGGCGGCACGCGCCCGTTGCGGCCGAACAGGATCGACCAGTCGGGATTCCACACGCCGGTGAAATCGGGCCAGGCGGTTACCTCGGCATATTGCGCCGCGCGTGGCGGCGTGAACTCGCCATCCTGCGCGCCAACCGGCACCGCGCCTGCTGCCAGTGCCAGCACGGCCAGTGTGCCCAGGGCCCTTGCCTGCTTGATCATTGCCTTTTACCTCACCCAATTTGTCCGGCCAGATTGACCGTGTTTGGTGCCAGATTGCTGTGCCTTCCATGGCCAAGTCAAGCGACGGGTTGATTTTGTCCGGCCATTGCTGGCAAAAAGGGGCAAAGGTCGGGGCGCAGGTCGCAAGCCGCCCAGACCATCCGGAGAGCGATGACATGAAGACTTTCTCGATCCGCCGCCTTGGGCTGGCTGCCGGCGCTGCCTTTGCCGTTGTCGCAGGGCTG
>Ga0207716_100583_pt1 | contig 11592 bp, 14 predicted proteins | sample TtaePargueraPR_FD_187739 | JGI IMG/M metagenome (GOLD analysis project Ga0207716, IMG submission 187739) | Aerobic enrichment media microbial communities from Bioluminiscent Bay, La Parguera, Puerto Rico - Tt and P2 (5) (SPAdes) | ecosystem: Environmental > Aquatic > Marine > Unclassified ... | reverse complement strand
CACTTTTGCGGTACTCAGGTCACCTGAGACTGCTCATGTATCAGGTTAGGGATTATTATAAAATGGCACCTGATAAATATAAAGAATGGGTAAAAACGCTAGATCAAGGGATCAAAAATGACATCAGGGCAATTCAGGAAATCAATAATAAGTATAAGCCTATATCCATTGAATTGAGCCAGAAAACCAATGATATTTTTCTAAAATCCCAAGGCGTGAAAGCAGGAATCAACAGCTATCAGCAGCTTCCAATGCTTGCATTTGCTTGGAGAGAAAGGATGAAAGATTTTTAATTCCATTAAAAGGTTTGAAAAGTTATAAGATGCGTTTAGTTTTCATCCTTAATACCATCTATTATGAAATATTTCGTTAGCTTTTTATTGTTGACTTTTTCTTTCTCAGCTTTTTCCCAAATCGAGGTAACCTCCGAAAGGGATGATAAGGGTGTGGTTACTTTGAATTATGTCAATAGTAGTGACATGACCTACACTGTTTTATTGGAGTTCCCTGTTTTATTGAATCTTTCTACTACGGGCGGTACAAGAGTGATAGCCATAGCCAATCCAGGAAATGGTAGATTAACAACACTTAAACCGCTGCAGTCCAACCAAAGAACCAATTATTCTTATAAATACACTTTTGTGAAGGGGAATATTTACGGTAAAACAAAGGTAGAACCGATTTACTTGGTCCCAGTAAAGGAAGGGACTACGGTAAAATCCGTACCCATGACCCATCTGGAAAATCGCCTGCAACCCAAAGAACACAATGATGAGTACGTGGGTATTGCCTTTCATTTTGATGAAGAGGTTGAAATAGTTGCGCCTCGAAAGGGTATTGTTGCAGGTTTGAGTATGGGTAATGATAAATCAAGTGAAAATTTGGATTTCACCCGTTCAGAGAATTTTATTGAGATTTACCATGTGGACGGTAAGGTTACCAAAATCATGGTTTTGAAATCAGGTTCCCAACAGGTGCAATTGGGACAAGAAGTATTCCCAGGTGATGTTTTGGCAACCTCTGCAGGAGATAATTATCAAGGAGGAAAACATGTAAGAATGGCGGTGATGGAGGTGGTGAAAAATGAGGAAGGATTAATCAAGAATAAGATCATCCCAGTAAATTTTGCAATAAAAGGAGAGTCAGTCCTATTGGAAAATTATGGTCCTTTTGAAGTGGTATTTCCAGAGGAAGTGATTACACGTGAAATGACCAAAAAGGAACTTAAGAATTATGGGAAGGAGTAGTTATTTTTTCCGATTCCCTACCCAGACTCCAAAAATCACGGCTGCAAAACCTAAATAATGTCCCCAAAGAAGGACTTCACCATCCCAAACTCCCCACATGATGGCTACAATTGGGATCAAATAAGTCACAGAACTGGCGAATACAGGACTGGCAGTCTTGACCAGCATATTAAATAGAATCAGGGCTAGTGATGTCCCCATTATTCCTAACAAGGTGATATAGCCAAAGGCTTTCCATGCCCCATCGATGTTGGCAAGTTTGTATGAAAACTGCGTACCCATCATCAGATAAATAAGAGCCACTGGCAAAACCATTAAAAGAGAGATAGCGGTAATTTCAATGGGTTTCAACTCGACAAATCGAAATTTGATCAAGTTGAGATTGAATCCATAACAGGTACAGGCAAGGATCACAAAGAAAGCGTATGCATTGATGTCGGAAAAAGCGCCAAATCCTACGCCCTCTTTGGCCATAACCAGGAAAATCACTCCCAAAAAGGCAATTCCCAAACCAATCAGATTCTGTCTTGTAATTCTAGAGCCAAAGAAAATCCACCCTACCAAAACCACAAACAGCGGTGTCAAAGCATTTAAAACACTTGTCAATGAACTGGAAAGTTGAGTTTGAGCTTTTGCAAAAAGAAATGCAGGAATAAAACTCCCAACCAATCCAACTAAAATCAGGTTTTGGATTTGAGTAGCATTCAGGTGACGAACACGTGGAAGGGATAAAGGAAGAAGAAAAGTAGCAGCAGCTACCACTCGATAAGCGCCCACTTCACCGGGAGAAAAAATAACAAGGCCTCTTTTTATTAAGATAAATGAGCTGCCCCAAACCAATGCTAGGATGCCCAGATAAGCCCAGTTTTTTGCGGTGTTTTCGGAGTTGCCAGTAGACATTCAGATGCTTATTGAATTCGTAAGCAAAAAAAGCAAATCCAATTTAGATTCCCATTAAAAAAGAGGTGTCTGTCTTAAAAAAACATCCTTGGTCAGGCTGATCGTCCTGATCCCAATATATATCAGGATCGGGACGATTAATTTGAAAAAAATCTAATATTCAATTGATTAAACGGAAAATTCATAGTCTGCATAAACCTTGGCGACTTGATCCAAGATTGCACAAACCTCATCATAAGTGTCTGAGGTGACCATTTCAGTTCGATATTGTTTGAAGTTGGGCATGCCTCTGAAATAATTGGTGTAATGCCTCCTCATTTCCAAAATTCCCAATTTTTCACCTTTCCATTCTACTGAAAAGTCCAAATGCTTTTTGGCGACAGCGATTCTTTCATCCAATGTGGGAGCTGCTAATTTTTCACCAGTGGCCAAGTAATGTTTGATCTCATTGAAAATCCAAGGGTATCCAATTGATGCTCTTCCGATCATCATGCCATCCACATTGTATTTTGCTTTATACTCAGCAGCTCTTTCCGGGGTGTCGATATCACCATTTCCAAAAACAGGAATGTGAAGTCTTGGATTGTCTTTTACCAAATTCAAATAAGACCAATCAGCCTCACCTTTATACATCTGCTTTCGGGTTCTTGCATGTATGCTGATTGCCTGGATTCCTACATCTTGAAGTCTTTCAGCAACCTCGACGATGCGGATGGTATCATTATCCCAGCCTAGGCGGGTTTTTACAGTCACTGGGATTTTTACAGCTTTGACGATTTCAGCAGTCATTGACACCATCTTGTCGATGTCCAAAAGAATTCCTGCGCCAGCACCTTTACAGGCTACTTTATTAACAGGACAGCCGTAGTTAATATCCAAGATATCTGGTTTGGCCTCTTCTACAATCTCCGCTGCCTCTCTCATAGATTCGATTTCATTTCCGAAAATCTGAATCCCGATTGGCTTTTCGTAGTCGAAAATATCCAGTTTTTGGACGCTTTTGGCTGCATCTCTAATGAGCCCTTCCGAACTGATAAACTCGGTGTACATCAAATCAGCCCCATTTTGTTTACATACTGCACGGAATGGTGGATCACTCACATCTTCCATGGGTGCCAGCAAAAGGGGATAATCTCCAAGTTCTAAGTTTCCTATCTTTACCACTGCTAATTATAAATTTGGCGTAAATTTACGTCCAAATATGGAGATTTACGAAACTCATTCAGAAATAGCCAAGCGGAAAAGCTGGCTCTTGGCTCTGGTAGTCATTGTTTTAGTGTCACTTGGCGTCCTTATTTTACTTCAAGGAATAGCCTTAGCTCTCGCGGTTCCCCTTTTTAATATCTCAATTGAGGAGATTATGTCCTTGATGCAAGGGGATGATACCATCCCAAATGGACGGATGGCTATGTTATTTATCCAAGGTTTAGGTTCTGGTATTGGCTTTTGGCTCACTGCTTGGATTATTATTCATTGGCTGGATAAAGCCAACCTAAAATGGGATTTGCAGCTTTCACGATTCAATAACAAAAAATTCTGGGTTGCGCTTGGGATTACTTTTGGAGGAATGTTCTTCAATGCTCTGTTGATTTACTGGAATTCTCAAATGGTACTTCCTGAATCCATGGCTTCTTTGGAAGCTTGGATGAGATCCATGGAGGAGCAGTTGATGGAAATGACCAAGTATTTGACAGATTTCCAGACGATCCCCGAGTTACTGGCTGGGATTTTGGTGATTGGGGTTTTGGCAGGAATTGGTGAGGAGATGTTTTTTAGAGGGGTTCTCCAGCCAAAAATGCATTTATATACAGGTTCAGTACATTGGGGAATTTGGTTGTCGGCAATTATTTTCTCTGCTATCCACGTACAGTTCTACGGATTTTTGCCAAGAGTTTTCTTAGGTGCGATGTTCGGATATATGTATGTATTCACAGGAAGTCTTGTTTATCCTATATTAGCCCATATTATTAATAATACTTTTACTGTTTTAATGGTCTATGCTTCCAATCAAGGAATGATAGAATTTGATATTGAATCAACAGATACAGTGTCTTATCCTATGGCTTTGGTGGGATTATTAGTCCTTATTGCGGGAATCTATTACCTTCAAAAAAATAAGCCCGAACCGGATGGAGAATTGGATTAAAGTCTATGAAACTGAAGTGCCTGTAAGGGCTGAAATCGTAAAAGGGGTACTGGAGGAAAATGATATTCCGGCTGTTGTCTTGAAAAAAAAGGAAACGGTCTATAATGTTTTTGGAAAGAATGAAGTCCACGTTAATCGCGAAAACCTCCTAAAAGCAACAAACATTATCCAGAATGAGATCTCGTTTTAATATTAATAATTACAGTAACCTAGGTCAAAGAGCAATCACCGCCGCTATAGGAGCTGTAGTGGTAATTTCTGCAATTATTTTCTCAGACTGGACTTATTTTTTGGTGTTTGCATGCATTCTAGGCTTTGCCCAAATGGAGTTTTATAAACTTTGCGGCTTGGACGGAATGCTCCCATTAAAGAGTTTTGGGACGATTTTGGGATTGTTGACTTTTACAGTGACGTTTCTGATAGAGAAAGAGCAGTTCCCTAACGAATACCTTTTCTTGATCTTTCCAATCCTATCTTTGGTATTCTTTATCAAACTCTATAAAAAGACCGATAAAAAGCCATTTACAGGCGTAGCTTTTACCTATTTAGGAATCTTTTATGTGGCAGTTCCGTTCTCACTGCTAAACCTGGCAGTGTTTTCTGTGGACAAAGTTTATCATTACGAGATTCTATTAGGCTGCTTGCTTATTCTATGGGCAAGTGATACTGGAGCCTACTTTGCAGGGACCAAGTTTGGGAAGACCAAACTATTTGAAAGAGTATCTCCTAAAAAGTCTTGGGAAGGTTTTTTGGGAGGGGCGTTTTCTGCGATTGCTGTTTCATTTTTAATAGCAAGATATTTTCATTCCATTCAGGATTGGAAGTGGTTGGTGATCGCTGGAATTATCATTATAGCAGGTACATATGGAGACCTGATTGAGTCACTTTTTAAGAGATCTATTGAGATCAAAGACTCAGGTTCGGTACTTCCAGGACATGGAGGTTTTATGGACCGTTTTGACGGATTGTTATTATCGGCCCCATTTATTACCGCCTTTTTGAAAATCTTCTAATTGAAGGCAGGGGAAATTAAAAATCTATTTAATTTTGCGTCGCATTTCACTATCATAATAAAAACCCAATATGGCTTACATTGAACCGGCTCCGATTAAGGATAAAGAAAATCCACTGGAGTCAATGATGGAACGATTCAACATTGCAGCTGAGAAGCTGGGATTGTCTGATGAAGTTTATAACGTGTTGAAAAATCCGGCCCGTCAAGTGATCGTGTCACTACCCATTACCATGGACAATGGTAAGATTCAGGTGTTCGAAGGAATTCGTGTCGTACATTCTAATATTTTGGGTCCTGCGAAGGGTGGGATTCGATTTGCTCCAGATGTACATATCGATGAAGTAAGAGCGTTGGCAGCATGGATGACCTGGAAGTGTGCGGTTGTAGACATCCCTTATGGTGGTGGTAAAGGTGGCGTACGTTGCAATCCTAGAGAGATGTCCAAAGGAGAGATCGAAAGATTGATGCGTGCATACACCAAGGCTATGGTCGACGATTTTGGTCCGGACAGAGATATTCCTGCCCCTGATATGGGAACTGGGCCAAGAGAAATGGCTTGGTTGATGGATGAATACTCCAAAGCAAAAGGAATGACCGTGAACTCGGTAGTGACGGGGAAACCAACCGTCTTGGGAGGTTCACTAGGAAGAACAGAAGCAACTGGTCGTGGTGTAATGGTTTCAGCACTTGCAGCGATGCAAAAGCTGAAAATCAATCCATTCCAAGCAACTTGTGCAGTTCAAGGATTTGGAAACGTAGGGTCTTGGGCAGCTAGACTTTTAGAAGAAAGAGGCTTAAAGATTGTTGCGATTTCTGATCATACCGGAGCTTTCTACAACGAAAAAGGAATTGACATCGTCAAAGCAATCGAGTTCAGGGATGCCAATGGAGGCCATCTTGAAGGATTCCAAGGTGGAGACAAGATGGACAATGCCATGGATTTGTTGACTTTGGAGGTTGATGTATTGGTGCCAGCAGCTGTTGAAGATGTGATCACAGCCAAAAATGTCCATGACATCAAGGCTAAGTTGATCGTAGAAGGTGCGAATGGTCCGACTTCTGCCAAAGCAGATGCAATTATCAATGAAAAAGGCATCATGGCTGTTCCAGATATTTTGGCAAACGCAGGCGGTGTAACCGTTTCTTATTTCGAATGGGTACAAAACCGTTTGGGGTACAAATGGACTGCCGATAGAGTTAACAGAAGATCTGACAGAATCATGAAGGATGCTTTTGAAAATGTATACCAGGCAGCTGTAAAATATGATGTGCCCATGAGAATTGCGGCTTATATCGTTGCAATCGATAAAGTGGCGCAAACATATACTTATCGTGGAGGCTTCTAAGGCCAATCTATAAATAGAAACACTTATCTTTGAGGCGTGGATTTAATCTACGCCTCTTATCATTTATACTATGACCATACATCGCGAAGGACGAGTTCTTTTATTTTGGCTCTTAATTATTTTAACTGCAGCCAATTATGCATTGTATTATTTTCTACCTGACGCTAGATTCTGGCTGAATTTCAGTCTTATCGTCAGCGTCGTTTTTTATTTGATCATTCTGCAATTTTTCAGAAACCCTATCTTCCAACTACCAAAGGATGATAGCTTGGTTTATGCTCCAGCAGACGGCAAAGTGGTAGTGATTGAAGAAGCAGTTGAAGATGAATATCTGAAAGAAAAAAGAAAGCAGGTTTCCATCTTTATGTCTCCGATCAATGTCCACGTTAATCGTTCGCCAGTGGAAGGGGAAGTGGAGTTTTTCAAATATCACCCAGGGAAATACTTGGTGGCTTGGCATCCAAAATCCAGTACAGAAAATGAGCGTACTTCCATGGTGCTCAAAATGAAAAACGGAACTCAAATCATGGTGAGACAAATTGCGGGGGCTTTGGCAAGACGAATTAAATGGTATATCAAAGAAGGGGACCAGTTGGAGCAAAATGGGGAGTTTGGCTTTATCAAATTTGGATCAAGAGTGGATTTGTATTTACCATTAGATGCTGAGATTCTGGTTTCATTGGAGCAAGTGACCAAAGGAGGTAGAACTCCAATTGCTAGATTAAATTCCTGATATAAAAAAAGATACTTTCGAATTGTATCAATTTCTAAATAGATTTCGTGATAGGTGTATCAACTAAAACAACCTATTATGAAATCTATTTTTTATTTAATGCTTTTTGTCCTTTCAGTTTCACTTTTTAGCTGTCAGGATAAAGAGGAACCTTTGAGTCCATTAATCGGGACTTGGGAAAACAGAACCTATGTAGATTCTCTGGATATTTGGATGATAGATTCCTGGGCCTTCAAAAATGATAGCCTGATGACCTATGAAAGATTTGTCAGAGAAACGGAGACTGAGAATATTCTTGGCTATCAAATGATAGCTGACTCATGGTACAATTACAAGGGAGATATTTTTAAATATTATTATTCAGATGCCTTACTTTATTGGGGAGGTGAGTCTGATACAAGGTCGATTCAATATGGGGCCAAAGAGGATATGAGACCAGGAGTAGTTGATATTTGGGGGATTCCAACCGGCACCTTAACCTTTTCCCAAAATGGATTGGAATTTATTCTAAAACCGGATGATTTAGAACTTGAAACAGGAGAATCAGGTGAATTCCCTGCTCGGACCTTTATAAAAATCGATTAAGTTGAAAAAGCTACTATTGCTTTTAGGAATAGTGCTTTTAAGCACACCTTTGATATTTTCTTGTAATTCAGATCAGGATGAAGAACCACTTGGTCCATTGATTGGAGAGTGGGAAAGCCGAGCCTATGTCGATTCTTTGGGGCTTTGGTCAGTTGAGACCTTAGATTTTTTAACAGATAGCACTTACCAGTTGCGGCAGACGTTTAGAGAATCCGAATTTGGGTCTGATTTAGGTTATCGGTTTATTTATAATTTCGATTATCACTTGGAGAATGAAATTATCGATTACCAATTTATAGACGGCTTTGAAGTTTATATGTTTCCGCACCCCGATATAGGACCTCTCTACGCTCCTTTTGAGGATCTAAGGGAGTTTCTAATAGATTTTTCTTTTGGAGATACCTATGCAGAATGGAGTTTATCAGAAAATCAGCTGGAACTTGATTTATCATTTTCTTGCCCGTCTTATGACGGAAATTGCCCTGTTTTGAAAAAATACGAAAGGTCGAACTAAGCCCCTTTTTTGCTTCTGTAAATCCAATATCCCAGTCCCAAAGAGGTCACGAAAAAAATAAGTGTAGTCCATTCGAAAGTTCTACGGTTGGAAAGCATTTCCTCTATGGTTCTATCTCGTTCCCCTAATGCTCTTTTAAGAGCCTGAACGTCCTGCTCAAGGCTTAAGGTGATGGTTTTGTAATCGTCTTTTTCTTGTCCGATTACTGCGGTTTCAATCTTTCCGCTCAACTTCAGTTCCTCCACTATTTGATTGTCCTTACTGATAATTCTTTCTAGCCAATCATTGGTTTCCTTCATGTCCTTTTTGGTACGGTTCCCGAAAATTCCAGATTTCTTGGATTCAGAAGCCTGCCATTGAGAATGTAGGGATTGTCTTTCCTCAACAAGGCGCTCAAGTTTGGCGCTTGCATTGTCATCTTGAAGAGGTGAAAGCAGGATTAAAAAAAGAAGAAGAGATTTCATTATCTATTGAGATTCGAATGGAATATAGGAGAGGATTTTACCTTTCAAGAAATTGAATTTGATTTTGTCTTTGAGGTAAAGGCTACAGAATAGTAGCATTCCTAGGAAGAATATCCAAGATCCATGCCTGAATTTCCTGATTTCAAGTCCTGCCTGGTTGAATTCTTGAGATTTTCTAGCGAGAGCAGATTTAAGAGACTGAATGTCTTTTTCCTGAGAGAATGCAATAGCCTTGTATTTTTCTGCTGTTGTGAATTCTTTTGAGTCTTCGATGTTTTGTTCCAATTGGAGTTTCTGGATAATAGCATTGTCTATCTCCATAATTTTCCTCAACAATCGGGCGTCTTCATTGCTGGAAAGTGAAATCCCAAAGACTTCTGCCTGAGAATTATTTTTTAGCTCATAATAAAGCTGGCTTCTTTTTTCAAAAAGTTGATCTAATGCATTGCTGGCATTGATGGTGAGAGGAAGAAAAAGCATCCAAAAGAATAGAGCAGATTTCATTGGTTTAGAGGTTTGGTTGTATACTCAATTTTCCAAACCTCGTTCCAACTCATTGATTTACTTCTTCCATGCCTGTGTCATCTCCTTTTTGCCCGGAGGTCCAGGAGGATTGACGACTTCTAGTCCTAAAGCTTTAAGATCTCTTTTCAGTTGTCCAGATGCCGAGTAAGTAGTGAAGAGTCCTCCTTGCTTCATGGATTTAGAAACCTTCTCCAATTGGCTAAATTCCCATAATTCTGGCTGTTTACTTGGAGCAAAGGCATCAAAAAACACCACGTCACTTGGATAAAGTTGAGCCTCCTGAAGAGTAGTTTGATCCTTTTTGAAATTGAAATATTCTGAAACAGGCCCGCCTTCATTCCATGGAAATTTGTGCAATGCCTCAAAATATTTGTGGTAGTGCCAAATTCCATCGTTTTGGTCGATGTAATTCAGCTGGGAATATATTTCCTCACTTAGTGGAAAGGGCTCTATGGAGTGATACAAAACAGGAATCTGATTCTGTTCCGCCCAAACCAAAGTGAGCCAGGCATTTAATCCTGTCCCAAATCCTACTTCAAAAATCCGGATTGGGTATTTCTGCGGGTTTTCTGCCAGCCAGGTATCCAAGCCATAAAGCATAAACACATGCAGAGATTCTCTGTAAGCTCCATGAAAACTATGGTACGTCTCTTTTAAGTCCTCATGATACAAAGAATGAGAGCCATCCTCTGTAGTGATGATTTTTACCTTTTCACTCATACCTGGTAGATTAAAGCGACACAATATGCTGAAACTCCTTCTTCACGGCCTACAAACCCTAGCCATTCAGTCGTTGTGGCTTTGATGGAAATAGAAGATTCAGGAATATTCATGACTTCTTCTAAGCAGGTTTTCATAGCTGGAATATGAGGATTTACTTTAGGTTGCTGAAGGCAAATAGTTGTGTCAATGTTTCCGATTTCATAGCCAGCTTCACGAATTAGTTTCATAACATCGGCAAGAAGGATTTTACTGTCAATTCCTTTGTATTTCGGATCTTTGTCAGAGAAATGAAATCCGATATCACGCATATTTGCAGCGCCAAGAAGAGCATCGCAAATCACATGGATCAAAACATCTGCATCAGAATGTCCCACCGCACCTTTTTCATGTTCTAATTTGATCCCTCCCAGCCAAAAATCATATCCTTCTTTTAGCTGGTGTACATCGTAGCCAAATCCTACTCGAAATGCATTCATCTTATTTGCTTTGATAATATAAAACGGAAGCTTGCTTCTCGTTTAAAAGTTTTTTGGACCAGGACATCAATTGATCAGGTCCTATGTTAGATTTCTTTTCGTATTCCTCCCAGTAAAGGTCTGGATGTCCCAAATTAGCATAAAATGCCAAATTCATGACCCGATTGATGAGCTGAATAGACTCGTAAGTTTTCATCGCTCTACCTTGGTTTTTTATTTTCTGGAAGTTCTCTTCTGAAACTTCCTGCTGAAGAAAATCATAGATCACTTCATCGAGTGCTTTTTCAGCTTCTTTAGCAGAAACTTCTTTTTCCATTTTTCCTGAGAAAATCAATAAGCCTGGATCAATTGAACCTAAGATATAGGCTCCGGCAGAGGCGAATAGTTTCCCGTTTTTGACCAGCCTTTGTTCCAAGATGGAAGATTTGCCAAATCCCAACAAGTCGCTAATTAAATCCGCTTCCAGGAAACCCTCCTCGCCTTTTGCAGGCATTTTGAAAGCTTTGTAAAGCGCGTCAGTAGGAACTGGATATTCTACCTCTTTGATTCGTTTATCGTCTTGTTCGCTTTCAAGTGGAATCAAGTGGGCATCTAATTCAAAAGATGGGATTGGGCCAAACCACTTTTCTGCAAGTTTTGCTACCAGATCTTTGGTGACCGCTCCTCCTACTACTAGGATGGCATTATTGGGTGCATAGTGTTTTTTGTAAAAACTCCAGACATCATCTTTGGTATATCCGACGATATCCTCTGGACTTTGCCCGATGGTTGGCCATCTGTAAGGATGGATTTCATAAGCCAATTCTCTTAAATGATGCCAGACCTCTCCATAAGGTTGGTTCAGGTATCTCTGTTTGTACTCTTCAAGCACAACCTTGCGTTGCGTCTCGATGGTTTTATCATTCAAAGATAGCTGCA
>Ga0207716_100580_pt1 | contig 11655 bp, 11 predicted proteins | sample TtaePargueraPR_FD_187739 | JGI IMG/M metagenome (GOLD analysis project Ga0207716, IMG submission 187739) | Aerobic enrichment media microbial communities from Bioluminiscent Bay, La Parguera, Puerto Rico - Tt and P2 (5) (SPAdes) | ecosystem: Environmental > Aquatic > Marine > Unclassified ... | reverse complement strand
CTTTGGAGTACAAGTGAAAAACGTTCACCACTTGAGACTAGGTTTCTACACTGGCGACATCTTCACCGAGCAGCCAGACAAGACTCGTGACGTAGAGCCTATCGTGGATCTTTTCAGAAAAGTAAATCCTACGAAAATCAGCTTGACTTTGGATCCAGAAGGATCTGGGCCTGATACTCACTATAAAGTGTTGCAGGCAACTGCTGCGGCTGTGAAAAAGTGGAGCGAAGAGAAAGACTTGAGCGACCTTCGTATCATCGGATATAGAAACGTTTGGTTCAAATTTGAACCACATGAAGCAAATGTAATCGTTCCTGTTTCTTTGGGTGATATGTCTGTAATGGAAGATTCATTTGCCAACTGCTACTTGAGCCAGGTAAATGCATCTTTCCCTAGCTACTCTCACAATGGTAAATTCAGTACCGTAGCAAAGAGAACTTGGGTTGGTCAACTGAATGACATCCAATTGCTTTTGGGTAAAAACTACTTCTACCTACACGACCGTGCGAAAGTAAGAGCGAGTCATGGCTTGATTTTCTTTAGAGACATGAACGTAGAAGAATTCTTGGCTACTGCTAGAGAGCTAGAAAAGTCAATTGAAGGAATGTTGTAAAAAATTAATAGATTGAAAATTGGATCAGAAAGTCATTTCGCATGACTTTCTGATTTTAGTTAGTCAAACCTATCATAACCATCTTAACAATAGCGAATGGAAAAGGCCATTTTGGGATTAGATATCGGAGGCACCAGCATCAAAGGTGGTGTTCTGATCAACGGACATCTAGAGGATATCCGGACCATCCCTACACCGGCCAAAGAGACTCAGGAGTTTATCCTGGAGACCATCGCCATTTTTATAGAATCCTATTTATACCATGATATTTCTGGGATCGGAATTGGTATCCCGGGATTGGTAGACGTCGAAAACGGAATCGTTTTGGGCTTAGCAAATATCCCCGCATTTCAACATGTGGAATTAGCTAAATTCTTGAAAGTAAGAATTGGTAAACCAGTTTTCATTAATAATGACGCAAACTGCTTTGCTTTGGGAGTACATAAATTTGGTGTTGGGAAAAGCTACAAAAACTTAGTAGGCATCACTTTGGGAACGGGCGTAGGAGGAGGAATTGTAATTAACGGACACCTGTATTCAGGCGTCAACTCTGCAGCAGGAGAATGGTGCAGTGCTCCATATCTGGAGAGTAATTTTGAAAACTATTGTAGTGGGAAGTTTTTCCACTATCAATATGACACCAAGCCAAAAACTTTGGCCAAAAAGGCATTAGCAGGAGATCCAGAAGCCCTAAAGGCTTTTGATGAGTTTGGTCACCACTTAGGTGAATTGATGAAGCACATTCTCTATGCGCTGGCCCCAGAAGCAATTGTCTTAGGCGGTTCAATTAGAAAAACCTACCCTCTATTTAAAGAGGCTATGCATAAATCTCTTTCCACGTTTGGATATCCAACCGTATTAGAGAATTTGAAGATTTTACTTTCCGAATTGGACGAAACAGCTATCCACGGAGCTGTAGCTCTGGTTGATTTCGAACAGGAAACAGTCAACAGTTAAAAGATTAAAGTTGGTTTAGTAAATGAAAAAGAGCGATCCCCCTGAAGAGATCGCTTTTTTTATGAAGTATTTTTTGATCAGATTCCCAAAACAAATTCCAAATCCAACCTATCCTCCACTTTTACCAATCCACCAAACTTCTTTGGAGGATCAAGGTCCAGCATATCAAAGTTTAAAACCAATTTCCCTGCTATCTCCTCCTCCTTCCTTTCTAACTCCATTTCTGGAAATTCTAAAGTTTTACCTACCAAATTCACGGTTAGGTGACAAAATAGCCCCCCTTTCATTTCATAAAGGTTTTTAACTTCTACTTGGGCGCAAGGATATTCACTTGATTTCAAAGTGGAACGAAAATCCTTATTCAAAAGAAAATTGCCACAGGAAAAGCTGGAAATTGGAATCTCAAATTCAAGAGAAGGGTGATTTCCTGCCACATTTAAGTTCAAGGTATCCTTTTCCCCTACTCTTGTAAAATCACAGTTAAACCTACCCAGAGAAGTATATCCAGAAACTTTTACCACATGGTGCGTAATGACCATGACCTTTTTTTCCTGTCTCTGAGGAGCAAACAATAATTCAAGTATGAGGAAAAGGACAATCATAATTCAAGTAGATTAGAAACCAATCACTCCTTCAATCATCAATCCATTGAATTTACCACCGTTTTTGATATCTGTAGCAGCAAAATCTTTATAATTCTGAGATACATATTCTAGCTTGGCTAGGATGTTTTTAGAGATAAACCATCCTCCACCTACTTGAACTCGATCGATCGATACATCCAATCCACTTCCAGCTAATTCACCATTCACTTGATTATATCTTCCCGCAACATAGAATTTTTCAGCTGCCCCAAATCTATAGACTAAATCAGCACCCACTTGATTCCATTTTCTATCCTCTGTTTCGCTTGAAGCTTTTCCTTTGGCTTGCTCAATATTGGCAAAGAATTCTAAGCCTTTGTATTTCACAAATGGATTGAAAACCATTGCTGTGATATTATCTGTCAATCCAGGATTGAATCTACCTGAAGTGAAATTGGAGGAAGTAGAAGCTAGTGTATTTTCCATAACCAAATAATATCTAGAACCCCCTCTATCACCACCATACAAGGTATTTCTAGAAGACCCAGAGGTAGTATACATGGATCCTGTTAATCTCAACCTGAAGTCTGAGCTCAGCTGTTTATCATAACCAACTTTTCCTATCAAACTCAATTTTCTCTTGTCAGGATTGGTTACACCACCTTGGATTTCTCCACCAGTAATACCGCCCACTACTAAGAATCCATTGCTTTGGAAAGTCAAATCACCTCCAACTTCTGTGGTAAAGGCATCCATGATATAGTTTCCTACGAATGGATTAAAAAGAGCATTACCATTATCAGTTCTACGGAAGTGTGCATCACCATAATTGATCTCCATATGACCCACTCTAAGGGTAAAATACCGCTCAAACCACACCGGATTGCCCAAAAATGAAAGTTTGTCAATTTGCAAATAACCACCTTTCACCCAAGATTCTGGATGGTGTCTAGAGGATAAATAAGTGATCAGGTTTAACCGAACCCCATCCAACAATTCCACATCAATATTCAAGTTTGCGGTTGCTAGGTTAGATCCAAATCCGATATCAACTAATTCATTGACATTCACACCATCAGCATTCAAAACTGCCTCAGCAGTATTTTCATGGCTGATACTTTGGAATTGCTGAGCAAAATTACCTCCAATCCTCACCTTTACTCCTTCAAAAGGAACGGTATCCAGCTTACCTGTTTCGAAAATATTGATCCCTCTTTGATCATAAGGTCTCCAATATTGAACATCTCTTTCGAGCCCTTGAGCAAATGCCGCAGTGAAGCTTCCCGCAGCGAATGCAGCAGCGATTAAATACTTTTTCATGATTTCTAGTTAAAGGGTTGGTATAAAAGTCGTCGAGAACGACAGAGTTATCTCGTCATCAGTTTTCACTGTCCCTAGAAGGGCAGTTGGAGGGTCTATTGAAAAGGTTGTCAACTTGGTGTCAAAATCACCTTTGAAAGTGAAACTTTGACCACTTGTTGTGACTTGAACTGGAAAGGAAACTGTTTTAGTAACTCCCGCAATTGTCAGGTCACCGGAGGCAGTAAAATTGGCTCCGCTATTAGAGATACTTTTCAAGGAAAATTTTATTTCCTTATTGTTTTTTGTATCCAGTGCCTTGTATGCATTTTTGTCCAAGCCACTGGTTCCACTTTTTAGACTTTCCGCCAAAAATGAAATTTGAAGTTCCTTTGCAGAAACAAATTTCCCATTCTCAACTGTAAAGACTCCTTGGCCAGAAACTGTACTAGTTTCCATATGCCAATCATGCAAGGTTGACCCACCTTCTATCTTTAAGATTGGGGAAGGTCCCATTTTGAAATTGGTTTGAGCTAGTCCGACATTCGCGATTATTCCAAAAGCTCCCACTAGCAACCAGCGATAAAAGTTCATTGTGATTTTCATTGGCTTACCGATTAATTGTAACAAATGTCACAGATAGAGTCTGCGTAATCCCTGACGAAAGTCAGCTTTTCAAATGATTGTATTCAGAAATCAAAAGGAAAAAATCAGAATATTATTCTAAACTCAAGGCATTAAATATTAAAAATTAGAATTTTATTCTATTATTTTAATATTTTTAAAAATTTTACACTTCTTTTTGATATTAAAACCAATTTATCAATGGTTTTATTAGAAATAATTTAAAAAATATCATTCAAAATTGAAATTCGACTTAACAAAACCTATATCGATTGAAAATAATATCGATTTGACAATTAAATAATTATAAAAACTTTTTAAATAGTTACACCTTTTATCTCCAACTAGAATTTTCCACACTCTACTTTTCGATTCATGATTCCACAAGAAATTGGTATTTTCAATTTTAATCACCCAAAATGAATCAGAACAATCTCAAAGTCGCCTTAGCTCAAATCGCTCCAATCTGGCTAAATCAATTTGAAACCCTCGAATTGGTGAAATCAAAGATTTTAGAAGCAGCGAAGCAAAAATGTGATCTAATTGTCTTTGGAGAGGGCTTGTTACCTGGCTACCCTTGGTGGCTTTCCATCACACATTCGGCCGCTTGGGACCACAAGACTCAAAAAGAAATCTTTGCTCACTATGCCAGCAATGCAATCCAGATCGAGCGCGGTGTTTTATCTGAAGTTCAAAAAATCGCCAAGGAAAATAGGATTGCGATATACCTTGGAATCATTGAGAGGCCGACTGACCGAGGAGGACATAGTCTTTATTGTACTTTAGTATACATCGACCAAACAGGCGAAATCAAATCTGTTCATCGAAAGCTTCAACCTACCTATGATGAAAGACTTGTCTGGTCTCCAGGTGATGGAAACGGGCTTCAAACCCATCCTCTAAAAGATTTCACCCTTGGTGGATTGAATTGTTGGGAGAATTGGATGCCTATGGCGCGAACGGCTCTCTATGGATTAGGAGAAAACGTTCATATCGCTGTTTGGCCAGGCGCCGTCAGAAACACCGAAAATATCACAAGAATGATCGCCCAGGAGAGTAGGTCTTACGTGATTTCTGTGTCCAGCTTGATGAGAAAAACGGACTTCCCAAATGACACTCCCCATTTAGATGTGATTCTTGAGAATTGTCCAGAAGTTTTGGCTGACGGGGGAAGCTGCATTGCAGGGCCAGATGGCAAATGGATTTTAGAACCCCAAGCACATTTTGAAGGACTTTTAGTAGAAACTTTAGATTTTCAGAGAATCTTAGAAGAAAGGCAAAATTTCGACCCAGTGGGACATTATTCCAGACCTGATATTCTTAAACTCAAAGTGAATAAAAAGAGACAATCCAACGTAGATTACAAATAAGACCAAAGTGAAACCAACTATTTCAGATATAAAAAAGTCCGAATACCCGGAAGTTCTAAAAGTTTGGGAAGCATCTGTCAGAGCTACTCATGATTTTCTTCAAGAAGAGGATATCGCCTATTTTAAACCTTTGATTTTGGAACATTATCTAGACGCTGTAAAGTTGAAGGCATGGAGAGACGAAAACAATAAAATCATCGGTTTTTCGGGCGTTGCAGACGGCAATTTGGAAATGCTTTTTATCCATCCGGATTCGAGAGGGAAAGGAATCGGAAAGGCTCTATTAGAATATTCAATCACAAACTTGAACGTTACCAAAGTGGATGTCAATGAGCAAAATGAACAGGCAGTTGGCTTCTATCTAAAACAAGGCTTTATCCAAATCGGAAGATCTGAAAAGGACCCAACAGGCAAACCCTATCCCATTTTACACTTACAATTAAATCAATAAACCCATTTTTATGGAAATCCTACCAACTTTTAAATTAATCGGTATTTCTATTCGATCAAGCAACAAAAGTGGCCAAGCGGCCCAAGATTTAGGACTGCTTTGGCAACGCTTTTTTCAAGAAAACATCTCAGACAAAATCCCAAATAAAACGGGTGAAGAGATCTACTCGGTTTACACCGATTATGAATCTGACTACCAAGGAGAGTATACCTGTCTTATTGGAATGAAAACCGATTCTTTGAATGAAATCCCTGTTGGATTAATTGGTAGGGAGTTTTCAGAAGCTGAATACAAAAAATTTGTAGCCAAGGGAAAAATACCAGAGGCAGTCGTTGAGACCTGGATGGAGATTTGGTCTAAAGACAAAGAACTCAACCGAAGCTATACAGCGGATTTTGAAATATATGGCCCAGCCAGTCAACAAGGAGACAATTCAGAAGTAGAAATCTTCATCGCTGTAAATTCTTAATTGATTTTCAATCATTTATAAGAATTTAGCTTTCTAGGCTCGTGGTTTTTTTACATTTTTAAGAATACCTAACCACCAACCAAATGAAATATTTCTATGCTTTTTGTATAGCCCTATTGATGGCTATGCAAGGGAGCTATTCCCAATCCAAACTTAATCCTGCACCTGATAGAAGACCCGATGAAGGGGAAGGACCTTTTGAAAGACTGATCATCAGGGGTGCCATTGTCATTGACGGGTCAGGTGCACCTCCAGCTGGACCCGCAGACATTGTAATCGAAGGCAATAAAATAGTCGAAATACGTCAAGTTGGAGTTCCGAATGTACCAATTGAAGACTCTGGTAGACCACAAGGCGCAACCAAAGAAATAGACGCACACGGATCCTATGTGATGCCGGGACTAATCAATCTACATGCCCATGTAGGTGGAGCCGCCAAGTCTCCCAATGCAGAATATCCTTATAAACTTTGGATGGCACATGGAATCACTACGATCCGAGGCGTTCCAGCCGAAAATGTAGGATGGACTCAAAGTGAGAAAAAAAGAAGTGCGGCTAATGAAATCGTAGCCCCTCGAATCATTGCATTCCACACGATGGGATCTGGAGAAGACTGGAAAGGGGGCCCGGTTTACACTCCTGCAAAAGCCCAGGAATGGGTAAAATGGGCTGCTTCACAAGGAGTGGAAGGAATTAAATTCTTTAATCATGACCCTAATGTTTTAAAAGCAGCAATTGATGCTGCTCACGAGAATGGAATGGGAACGGTAGCTCACATTTCTCAGCCTATGGTCGCCCAAACCAACGCATTGGACGCTGCTAGATTAGGCTTGGACGTTTTGACCCATTATTATGGAATCTTTGAATCCCTTTATAAGGACGAGGACATCCAACATTGGCCTGCTGAATTCAATTACAATGACGAACAACATCGATTCAGCCAAGTTGCTTATCAATGGAATAAAATCCATCCCCGTGGTAGCAAGCAATGGCAAGCACTAATCGATGAATTTTTGGAGCATGATTTCATCCTTGACCCGACAATGACCGCCTATCTGGCCGGTAGAGATCTGATGCGAGAAAGAAATGCTGAATGGCATGCTGAATACACGCTGCCTACTCTTTGGGATTTTTACACACCTAACAGGGAAAACCACGGCTCCTATTTCTACAACTGGACTTCTTGGGATGAAACAGCCTGGAGAAACTTTTATAAAGTATGGATGTCTTTCCTAAACGACTATAAAAATGCTGGAGGTAGAGTCACTGTAAGTGATGACGCTTCATTCATATACAACCTTTGGGGGTTTGGGTACATCGAGGAAATGGAATTGCTGCAAGAGGCAGGATTCCATCCTTTGGAAGTAATTCGTGGAGCCACTTTGCACGCAGCGCAGGCGATTTTCGAACCGAAAGGTAAGCCTATTGAATTCGGAGTAATTCGCCCAGGACTTTTGGCAGATTTGGTGGTTGTCAATGAGAATCCAATTGAAAACCTCAAGGTTCTATACGGAACAGGTTTTCTTAAATTAAATGATGAAACAAATCAAATGGAAAGAGTTGGAGGAGTGAAATACACGATTAAAGACGGAATCATTTACGATGCTGAAAAGCTTCGAGAAGACATCAAGAAAATGGTATTAGATCAAAAGAATCAATAAAAAACCAGATTTATATCTTGTCAAATTGAGCGCCTGTCTAACCAATAGGCAGGCGCTCAGCCTGTTAATGATTAAACTTAAATCCTAACTGCTTTTGTTTAAACTCGATATTCTCTACTACCCATCCAATTAAAACGGGGAATTACCTTATTTTTGGGACATGAGCCCATTGCAAAAGGAGCGTACGATATCAATCAGCGGACTTTTCCGAATTAGTCGCCCTATCAATTTGCTTTTGGTAGCTTTTACTCAGTTAATGACTGCTTATTTTTTGGTGAAAACCACAAACTCTGGAACTCCTGTTTTGGAAGACTTCAGGCTTTATTTGTTGGTTTTAGGTACAGTGATGATTACGGCGGCAGGCTACATGATCAATGACTATTATGATGTCAAAATCGATTATATAAACAAACCTCATGAAGTAATAGTCGGAAAAGGAATCAAACGCAGAGTAGTGATTGTTTTACACACTATCCTAAACTTTTCTGGGATTGCCTTAGGTCTATTTGTTTCATTAAAAGTAGGCTTGGTCAATTTCTTTGCGGCCTTTTTGCTTTGGATTTATAGCAATCGTTTGAAACGAGAACCTTTTATCGGAAATCTTACAGTGGCTTTTCTGACTGGTCTTTCAGTTTACATCGTTGCCTTTTATTTCCAGAAAAATGAACTCTTGGTATTAACTTATGCCATTTTCGCCTTTTTCCTCAACCTGATTCGCGAGATCATTAAGGATATCGAAGACCGTCACGGAGACCGAAAACATGGCTGTAGAACTCTCCCCATCGTGATCGGATTTAGAAATACCAAACAGGTTATTTTTGGAATTGCGACTCTTTTTGTGATCTCGATTTTTGTCATTACCATCAAAATCAACAAGACAGAACTATTTATCTATTTCGGCGTTCTGGGACTAGCTTTCCTTTGGTTTATGTGGAAAATTTATTTGGCTGATCGCAAAAAACAATTCACCAATCTCAGTGCTTGGGCAAAAATTTTAATGCTCGTAGGAACCTTGAGCATGGCTTTACTCTAATTAGTGTTTTCAAGAGCTTTTCTTTTCCACCTTTTCACATCCTCCATTCATTTTTTGGCAATTCCTTATCAAAACCATTACTTTCATGCAAATTTTCGAAAAATGCAAAACGCCAAAACCATTGTAATCAAAATCGGATCAAACGTCCTGACTCAAGCGTCTGGATTGCCCGACTTGAATCGCATGCAACACTTGGTTCAGCAAATCATGAGATTGACAGAAGCTGGAAAAAAGGTTGTATTGGTGAGTTCTGGAGCGGTTGCATTTGGAAGACAGGCTATTTCACTTTCCGAAAAATTAAACCCGGTTTTCAAAAAACAAATCTGGGCTTCTACCGGTCAAATCCGCCTGATCAATCAATATCAGGGTCTTTTTGGTGAATTGAATCAGCCTATCGCACAGATTTTGGTAACGAAGGAAGATTTCCGAGACAGGAAGCATTTCCTCAATATGAAAAATTGCATTGAGGCGTTACTAAGTCAAGGAATCCTTCCAATCATCAATGAAAATGACACCGTAACTATTACTGAGCTGATGTTTACGGACAATGATGAATTGGCCAGCTTGACAGCAGCAATGATCAATGCAGACACCTTGATGCTATTGACCAATGTGGACGGGATTTATACTGGAAACCCAGCAGATCCAGGATCCGAATTGATTGAAAAAGTGGTTGCATCTATGCCAGAAGTGAGTTCCTACATTTCTGCCACCAAGTCCTCTTTTGGACGAGGTGGAATGTTGACCAAATATGCCATGGCCAAGAAATCAGCTGATTTGGGGATTCAAGTAATCATTGCAAATGGGAAAAACGATGGTGTTTTGGAGAGTTTTTTAAGGAAAGAATTGAGGTGCACCTGGTTTGAACCAAAGAGAGAAAAGCATGCTCCAAAGAAATGGTTGGCCCATGGCACACATTATTACAAAGGAGAAATATTTATCAACGAAGGAGCTAAATCCTCGTTGACATCATCTGTGATTAGAAGTTTATTACCTATCGGAATCACCAAAATCGAAGGTGAGTTTTCCAAAGGTGACATTTTACTGATTCGCGATGAAAATGGAGAAAAAATTGGATTGGGAAGAGCAGAATATTCTTCTAAATCAGCTGAGGAAAAAATCGGTCAAAAGAAGCAAAAAGCCCTAATTCACTACGATTACCTATATTTATTTGATCATGAGTGATTTTTCAAGTGTATTCCAAGCAGTCAAAAAAGCAAGCAGACAATTAACCGGTATCGAGGATGAAGCTGTTCAAAAAGTCCTGTCAGACCTTGCTGATTTGATGGTATTGCAGTCAGATTTTCTTTTGGCAGAAAACCAAAAAGATCTGGATCGCATGGACAAAGAAAACCCCATGTATGATCGCCTTCTTTTGACAGAGCAACGAATCAAAGGAATCGCTCAAGAGATGTGTCAGGTTAGTAATTTACCTAGTCCGCTTCAGATTAGACTGGAAGAAAAAATGCTTCCAAATGGATTGTTTTTGGAAAAAGTAACCGTTCCCTTGGGTGTGATTGGGATCATCTATGAAGCTAGACCCAATGTGACTTTTGATGTCTTTTCTTTGGCATTGAAATCAGGCAATGGCTTGATCCTAAAAGGGGGGTCGGATGCAGATGCTTCCAACCAGGCGATCATGACATTGATTCATCATATTTTGGAAAAGCATCATCTCCCAAAAGAAGCTTATTTGCTATTGCCTCCCGATCGTGCTGCTACCAAGGCTCTTTTGGAAGCAGTTGATTTTGTAGATGTTATTATCCCTCGTGGCTCTCAGGGATTGATCAATTTTGTAAGAGAAAACGCCAAAGTTCCTGTAATCGAAACTGGAGCTGGCATTGTACATACCTATGTGGATGAATCTGCAGATTTGGAAAAAGCGAAGGCAATCATTCACAATTCCAAAACCCGTAGACCTAGTGTCTGCAATTCACTGGATTGTCTGATTATTAACCAAAATAGGCTTTCTGAACTCAATGAATTGATCCAGCCCCTTTTGAAATCAGGAGTAAAAATCTATGCAGATGCTCCAGCTTTTGAGGCTTTGGAACCAAATGATTTAATCTCCGAAGCAGATGATTCTCACTTCGGGACAGAATTCTTAAGTCTCCAAATGGCCATCAAAACAGTTGATAGTCTAGAAGAGGCCTTAGAACATATTGCGGCCTATTCTTCTAAGCATTCCGAAGCAATTGTTTCGGAAAACCAGAAACATATTGACCAATTCATCTTACAAGTGGATGCAGCTGCTGTTTATGCCAATTCCTCCACTGCATTTACAGATGGAGCTCAGTTTGGATTAGGGGCAGAAATTGGAATCTCCACCCAAAAACTTCACGCTAGAGGACCGATGGCACTCAATGAATTGACAAGTTATAAATGGGTGATTAGAGGAAATGGGCAGGTAAGGAATTAAGATTTCTTTGCGTGGCGATCGATCAAAACTTCCATCACTTCATCCAATTCATATCCTTTGGCTTCCAATAGCACTAAGTAGTGATACAATAGGTCGGCTGCCTCTCCTAAGAATAACTCTTTGTTGTCATCTTTGGCCTCAATGACAATCTCTACGGCTTCCTCGCCTACTTTCT
>Ga0207716_100579_pt1 | contig 11657 bp, 7 predicted proteins | sample TtaePargueraPR_FD_187739 | JGI IMG/M metagenome (GOLD analysis project Ga0207716, IMG submission 187739) | Aerobic enrichment media microbial communities from Bioluminiscent Bay, La Parguera, Puerto Rico - Tt and P2 (5) (SPAdes) | ecosystem: Environmental > Aquatic > Marine > Unclassified ... | reverse complement strand
GTGCACATCACCGGGATCGGCCCGGACAGCCGGATCGACCTGACCACGCTGGAGGTCGCAGATCCGGCCTTTACCGGCACCGCGCGGGTCGAGGGCGGTTCGCTCGTCAACGTGCCGGAACCGCCGCACTAGCCACATGACGAAAGAGGCGCGCGCACAGGACGTCCGGGCCTGATGGCCAAGTGTGCCGTCTAACGGGGGAAAGAGGCGTGAAGGCGCCCTGCAGAAAAGGATAAGAGCATGTCCATCGAAGATCAGAAACCGTCGACCGTGGCGGTCTGGGCCGGGGAAGAGAAACCGCTCGCCTTCGGTGCGGCCCAGGTGCCGATCGTCCAGAGCGCCCCCTTTGCCTATGACGACATGGACGAATGGGCGGCCGTCGCGCTGGGCCGGTCGGACGGCTACATCTACAGCCGCAACACCAATCCCACGGTCGGCGTGTTCGAGGAGAAATGCCGGGTCCTGGAAGGCGGCGAGAAGGCCGTGGCCTTCGCCAGCGGGATGGCGGCGATCTCCAACACGCTTCTCGCCCTGCTCTCTCCGGGCGACCGGGTCGTGTCGATCAAGGACAGCTATGGCGGCACCAGCCGCCTCTTCATGGATGTCCTGCCCCGCATGAATATCGAGGTCGATCTCGTGGAGACCGGCGATGGCGACGCGATCGAGGCGGCGATCGGGAAGGGCTGCAAGCTCGTCTATCTGGAAACGCCCACCAACCCGACGCTCAAGATCATCGATCTGCGCCGGGCGATCGCCGCGGCGAAGAAGCAGGGCGCCGTCACGGTCGTCGACAACACTTTCGCCACCCCGATCAACCAGAATCCGATCGCCTTCGGCGCCGATCTGGTCGTCCACTCGGCCACCAAATATCTGGGCGGGCATGACGATGCCATGGGCGGTGTGCTCGTCGGCCGGCAGGACCTGGTCCAGACCGTGTACGAACACCGGGAAATCTGCGGCGCCGTGCTGGCGGCCTTTCCCGCCTACCTCCTCCTGCGCGGCCTGAAGACGCTGGATCTTCGCGTGCAGAAGCAGAACCAGACCGGTCTGGCCGTCGCGCGCTTTCTCAAGGACCACCCGAAGATCGACAAGGTCTTCTATCCGGGGCTGGAAACCCACGACAAGCACGATATCGCCAGGAGCCAGATGCGCGGTTTCGGCGGCATGATGAGCTTCTCCGTCGATGGCGATTTCGACATGCTCAAGCGCTTCGTGGGCCATCTGCACTATATCCACCGCGCGGCGAGCCTGGGTTCGGTCAACACGCTGATCGGGCCGCCCTCGGTGACCAGCCACGTCGAATGCACGGCCGAGCAGCGCGCCGCCCTGGGCATTCCGGAAACCCTGCTGCGCTATTCCTGCGGCATCGAGGATGCGGGCGATCTCATCGCCCAGCTCGACGACGCCCTGCGCCAGATCTGATCCGGGGTCTGTCGCATGTTGTCAGCCGATCCCGGAGAAGCGCGCACACCCCGGTTTCTCCGCCGGCAGACATTGATCCTGAAGTTGTATTGAAACTGTCGCAAAGCCAAGATAGTCCTGCTGACAAGGGTTTGTATTCGGGGGGGGGACCGGCGAGATGCGGCATCTTGTTCTGGTGTTTGCGGTCGCTGTTGCGGTTGCAGGATGTGGCGGTGGAAGCGGCGGTGGCGGGAGTTCACCGTCGCCGGATCCGGTTCCGCCGAATTCTCCGCCGACCGCCGATGCGGGCAGTGATGTGTCGGGCAGTCTGGATGCGTCCGGGATCGAACTGGACGGTTCGGGCAGCGGCGATCCCGACGGCGACACGCTCTCCTATTCCTGGTCCGTCGAGACGCAACCGGACGGGGCCGGCGCGACCTTGACGGACGCCGATACCGCCCGGCCGTCGCTTTCGACGCTGGTTCCCGGGCACTATGTGGTCGAGCTCACGGTGAATGACGGAAACGGCGGCACGGCCCGTGACAGCGTCGCTCTGGATCTCGTCAATGATGCGCCCGTCCTGGCGCTGGAAGCGACGCAGGCACAGATCGCCATCGGCATGCCGGCCGGCCTGGATGCGTCCGGGTCGAGCGATCCGAACGGTCATGCCCTGAGCTATGAATGGGTGCTCGCCACGGCGCCGGGCGGATCGAATTTGAGGTCCGGTTTCACGGGACCGGCGCCGCTTGTCGAATTCGATGTGACGGGGAATTTCGAGTTTCGCGTCGAGGTCAGCGACGGCTACGCCACCGATACGCAGACCGTGGCGTTTTCCGTGTCCACCTATACAGAGCGTGTGATGGACGAGGGCTTCGTCTATCTGGAAGCGGACGCCGATGGCGAGCTGACTGCGGTTTCGGAAGGCTCCACGGTTCGCATTCTCGGCGATGACGGCACAACGGCGCAGACCTTCTCGCTGCCTGCGACAGTGATCCATCTCGCCGTTTCGCCCAATGGAGAATGGATCGGCGCGGCTCATCTCGATCGGGTTTCCATCATCGACGTGACGACATCCACCGTCGCGGGAACCTGGGATGTGAGCCAGGAGCCAGGCGACATCATCATTGACAATGACGGCTATGTTCATCTCTTCCCGCGTTTCGGACAGTGGGTGTCTGTCTTCACCATCAACCCTGAAACGGGTGTGGAAACTGCGGCGTCAGCGAGAGTCCGGCAGCAAACGATTGTTCGCGCGCATCCCAACGGCATGAAAGCCTATGGCGCCGACAATGGCCTGTCTCCGAGCGATATCGAACGCTATGACATCTCCAGCGGTGCCCTGACCTATGCCTACGACTCGCCCTATCATGGAGACTATCCCTTTTGCGGCGATCTCTGGATCGCCGACAGCGGCAATGAAATCCTGACCGCTTGCGGCGCGGTTGTCCTCTCAACGGACGACCCATCGACCGACATGACTTTCAGGACGCAGATCGCGCGTGTCGGAACGATCCTGGATGCCGCCTACCAGACGTCCACCGGCTACTGGTATGTGATCGAGGATACGGGCAGCGATATCCAGCTCAACGTCTATGACGGTGCGGGCGGGCAATGGCAGATGACCCTCGAACTTCCCGAGCTGTCGCCAGGGGTTCCGGCGACCCCGATGCGGGTCGTGACCGGGCAGTCCTCCGAATTCGTCAGAATCTTTGCCGCGGACCATCCCACCAATCCCCAGGTCTATGGTGTGTTCACGCGTTCGCCCGTGGACGAAGGCGTTCTCGATTTTCCGCCGGTCACGGTGGTTCCCGGCAGCACGGCAGGTTTTGTCGGCGATACGGTCCGGCTGGACGCGAGCGGAAGTTATGATCCCGAAGGCGCAACCGTCGAATTCACCTGGTCGCTCGTCAGCCAGCCGGCGCAGAGCGATGTGCAATTGTCCGGGGCAGGCCAGCCGGCCGTTGAATTCACGCCGAGCCATGAAGGCGAGTATGTTCTGAGCCTCGTCACCGATGACGGTGATCGCATGGCGGCGGCGGAGACGATTGCGGTTCAGGTGGTGGCAGCGGGGTCTGCCCTGCAATTCGGCCTGGAGGGAGCGCCCTCGGACATCGTCTACAACAAGGCTGCGCATCAGATCCTTTACACGGCGTCGGACCGCGGCGAGCTGAGAATCCGGAATCTCGACGATTTCAGCGAGTGGGTGGTCGAACTGGCGCGCCCGGGTGAGGCCGTCGATGTGTCGCCGAACGGCGAGTACGCCGCAGTGTCGCACACGGGTCTGGCATCGCTGATCGAGCTTCGTCCTGATGGTGCTTCCGTCATCGATACCCAGGATGTGAGCGCCGACTGGGGCGATATCGTGATCGACGACCGCGGGATCGCCTACACCGTGCCCATCCGGGATCAGCACGTCGACTTCCTGGCCATCGACTTCGCACGCGACACGGTTTTCTCTCTACGCGGCGCGCGGGCCGGAACCCAGCTCAGGATGTTGCCGGCCGGCGGAGCGGTGTATGGAGCGGATCGCGGGCTCTCGCCGAGCGATATCGAACACTACACGGTGAGAGACATCGAGAACATGACGCTGCGCGATTCCCGGTACCATGGCGACTACTCGATGGCGGGCAATCTGTGGATCAACGAGCAGAGCGACAGGATTCTCGTGGCCGGTGGCTTTGCCTTCCAGGCGTCGGACGATCCCAATCGCGACATGCTCTATGTGGAAACGCTTTCCCCGGCCGTGCGCCCCGTCTGGGCCGACCATTCCGAGGAGGCCGGCCGCTGGGCGATTGTCGCGAACAACGCCGTGACACTGTTCGGCGACACGACCTACAATCAGGTCGGAACCGTCGATGTCGATACGCTGTTCATCGACAGCGCCGGCACCAGTCCGGCCATCGACCGGGTCTTCCACTCCGATGATGGAAACATGCTGATCGTCGTCGCCCACTCCGAAGCGATCGGCGAGGACAATTACGTCGTGCAGATCATCGAATAGCGGGGCGCCAGCCGGCGCCTCGATCAGCGTATGGATGTCGCCGGCTGTCCGTGTCAGCCTGACGCGAGCGGGATGGGCCCGCCATGGCGGCATGGACAGCGCGATGACTGAGACTGCGTCCGAACAGGCCGGCCTGGTGGCCTTCCTGGCGTCGCCCGAGGCGCACGGGGGCGAGCGTCCCGAGCGGATCGACACCCACCTTTCCCATGTCTTCCTCACCGCGGACACCGTGCTCAAGCTGAAACGCGCGATCCGGCTCGACTTCGTCGATTATTCCACGCCCCAGCAAAGGCGGCGCTATTGCGAACGGGAAGTGGCCGCCAATGCGGCCTGGGCAAGCGCGCTTTATTGCGGCGTCGAGCCGGTCTGGAAGACGCCGGAAGGCTTTCAGATCGGCGGGCACCGGAACGGTGAGGAACCGGTCGACTGGCTGGTGCGCATGCACCGGTTCGCGGACGCGGACCGGCTCGACAAACGCCTTGCCGCGGGGCGGGTGTCGCGCGCGGACATCGAGGGTTTCGCCGATGCGCTGGCCCAGCAGCATGCGGCGGCGCCGGCCGATACCGGCGCCGGCGGTTCGCAGGCCTTCGCGCAGCTGATCGACCAGGTCGCCGGCGATCTGGCCGGGGCCGGTACATCGTCAGCCTGGCAGACGCGCGCCGGGCAGTGGCATGCGCGTGCAATGGCGGCGCTGGAGGACGGGTGCGCCCTGATCGACCGCCGGGCAGGCGAGGGCCGGGTGCGGCTTTGCCACGGCGATCTGCACCTGAAGAATATCTGCTACTGGCAGGGCCGGCTGATCGGCTATGACGCGCTGGAGTTCGATCCGGCGCTCAGCACGATCGACGGGCTCTACGACATGGCCTTTGCCGTCATGGACTGCCTGCATTTCGGGGCTGGCTGGGCGGCCAATGCGCTGATGAACCGGTATCTGGCCCGTACGGGCGATCATGCCGGCCTGTCGCTGCTGCCCCTCTACCTCTCCCAGCGTGCGGCCATCCGCGCCATGGCGACCGGCATGGCCGGCAAGGCGGAGGAGGCGCGCGCCTATCTCGGCCTGGCGCTGGATCTGCTGGAAGACCGGGCCGCACCGGTGCTGATCGCCCTGGGCGGGCGGTCGGGCAGCGGCAAGTCCACCCTCGCACGCGCGATCGCGCCGGAGACCGGCGCGCCGCCCGGTGCCGTCATCCTGCGCAGCGATGTGATCCGGAAAGTGCTGGCCGGCGAGGCGCCGGAAGCGCCGCTGCCGGCCTCGGCCTATGAGGCCGGCATGACGGAGCGTGTCTATGACCGCCTGGCCGAGGCGGCGCGCGCCGCCCTGGATGCCGGCTTTGCCTGCATCATGGATGCGACCTTCCTCTCGCAGTCCGCCGAAGGAGCGCTGGTCTCGGCCCGCGACGGTTTTGCCGGCCGCGTCGTCCCGATCTGGCTGGAAGCGCCGGCCGATGTCCTGCGCGAACGGATCGCGGCCCGGGGTGCGGATGCGTCCGACGCCGATCTGGCCGTACTGGAAGAACAGTTGAAGCGGCCGGAACCGGCCGGCTGGACCCGGGTCGATGTCGGCGGCTCGCCTGAGGCCGCGGCCGAACAGATCCGGAAAATCATCACCGCCTGACACGGATGCGGCAAGAGCCGGTCGTGCCAGGCGGCGACGGGGCGTTGCAGGACCTTGCCCGATCCCCGCGCCCGATCTGCCTCGTCCGGTCAGTAGGCCTCCGCACCGAAGCGGTAGGTCAGGCTGACGCCATAGGTCTGCGGATCGCCGTAGACCAGCTCGTCGAAACCGAAATCGGAGACATCGAAGGCGTCCACAGTATAGGTCTCGTCGAAGGCGTTGCGGATGAAGGCGGCCAGCTCCCACTGGTCGCCCGGCGCCGTCAGGGCGGCGCGGGCATTGACCAGCCAGTAGGCCTCCTGGCCCAGCCGTTCGGTGTTGGCATTGTCGAAATACTGGTCGCCCGTATAGGTCGCCGTGGCGCCCAGGGTCAGGCGATAGCCGCCGGCAAAGGGCAGCGTTTCGTAGCGGATGCGCGGCACCAGGCTCCACTCCGGCGCGGCGACCATGTCATTGCCCGTGAAGGTCTGGCCGATGGGCGTGACGAAGTCGGTATAGCTCGCGTCCAGATAGGTCGCCGACAGGCCGATCTCCAGCCCGTTTGCGGGCAAAGCCAGAAGCTCGAGCTCGACGCCGGAAATCTCGGCTTCCTCGGCATTGAACAGGGTCTGGGTCGGCACGCCGCCCGGGGCGAGACCGTAAACCTGCAGGTTGGAATAGTCGTAGAAGAAGGCAGCCGCATTGGCGCGCAGCATCCGGTCGAACCATTCCGACTTGATGCCGATTTCCCAGGCCGTCAGCTCTTCAGGCTCGACGATGGAGGCTTCGACCGGGTCCGAGGAGGCGCCGGTGTTGAAGCCGCCGCTCTTGAAGCCGCGCGACAGCGAGCCGTAGACCATCACATCGTCCGTGGCCTGGTAGGACAGGGCGAGCCGGTAGGTCGGCTCCTCGTCGGACACGGTGTCCGTGGGATAGGTGCTGGTGTCGAGCAACGGATAGTAGAGCGGCGCCGGCTCGCTGAGCGGGACCGCGTCGACCGGTCCGGCATAGGAGCGGTGGGTCAGCTCGCGCTCTTCCCAGGTGAAGCGCGCGCCCAGCGTGGCGGTCAGGCGCGGGGTGAGCTCGTAGTCGGTCTGGGCGAAGACCGCGAAGGTCTCCAGCTCCTGGGTGTATTCCCGGTCGATCCGCGCGATGAAGTTCACCAGGTCGAAATAGGGCTGGCCCGGCGTGGGGCTCGCGCCGGCGAGCAGTTCGAAATTGTCGCGGCCTTCCAGCGTGTCGGTCAGGTAGAAGGCGCCGGCGATCACCGAGAGCGGGCCGTCCCATTGCGAGGCGAGCCGGATTTCCTGGCTGAACTGCTCGGTGCTGTCATTGATGTATTCCTCGGTCAGCCGGTTCGGCGAGGCGTCGACTTCCAGCAGGATCTCGCGCTCGGCCTCCAGATAGCCGGTCACCGAGGTCAGGGCGAAATTGCCCAGATCCCAGTCGATGCGCAGGCTGGCGGAGACCGTGTCGATATCCTCCGGCGTGCGCGCCATGTTTTCCGCGCCCGAATAGGGATCGGCATCGTCGAAATAGCCGAAGGCGTCGCCGCACATGCTGCCCGACGGACCGCAGACCCGGTCGAACTCGGTCAGGCCCCATTCGCCGGTCGTGTAGTTGATCAGGCCCTGGCTCTCATAGGAGCGCGCGCTGGAGCGGCTGCGGCCGACCTCGACCTTGCCGAGCACGGACAGGGTGGCGCTGGGCTCGTAGAGCAGCTGGATGCGCGCGGCCTGGAAATCGGTGTCGTTGCGGTCGACGGTCGAGCCGTCCGGCAGGGTCACGTCGCGCGTGCCGTCGCGCGTGTTGGAAACGCCGGAAATGCGCAGGGCGAGCTGGTCGCCGAGCGGGATGTCCATCGCGCCTTCCAGATCGAGCTGGTCGAACCGGCCGTAGGTGCCGGTGACATAACCGCCGAAGGCGTCGCCCGGCGCGCGGGTCGCCACATTGAGCACGCCGCCGGTGGTGTTGCGGCCGTAGAGCGTGCCCTGCGGGCCCTTGAGCACTTCCACACGCTCCAGGTCGTAGAGCTGGAACATCTGGCCGATGGTGGAATTGTAGAACACGTCGTCGACGGTCACGCCGACCGCGCCGCTATTGGCGGGGTTGAAGTCGTTGATGCCCACGCCGCGCAGGAAGATCGTCGGGTTGGAGGCGGAAAAGCTCGACTTGATCTGCAGGCCGGCGACCTGCTGGGAAAGCTCGGCCGCGTCGCGGTAGTCGCCTTCGCGCAGCCGTTCCGTGTCCAGCGCCGTGAGCGCGATCGGAACGTCCTGCTGGGAGGCCTGGCGGCGCTCGGCGGTGACCTCGATCACGTCGAGCGCGCGTCTGGGTGAGGCCTCCGGATCGGCGCCCTCCTGGGCCTGTGCGGCTCCGGCCAGCACGAGTGTCGAAGCGGTTGCGGCCAGCACGGCCTTGTTGAATGAGCGTCCCATAAGTCCTCTCCCAGATTGTCTTGTTTTGCCCGATTGTTATGTGTTCGTCAGAAGGGCAGCTCTTCGTCCTCCATCTGGACGAAGATGCTTTTCTTCTGCGTGTATTCCTGAAGTACGTCCCAGCCGTTTTCCCGGCCGATGCCGGACTGCTTGTAGCCCCCGAAGGGAATCTGCATGGGCTGGGCCTGATAGGTGTTGATCCAGAACATACCGGTCTGGATGCGCGCGGCCACCCGGTGCGCCCGGGTGAGGTCGCGCGTGACGACACCGCCGGCCAGGCCGTAGTCCGATGCATTGGCCCGCGTAATGGCTTCTTCCTCGTCGGAGAAGCGCAGCAAGGTCATGACGGGGCCGAAGATCTCCTCGCGCACATGCTCCATGTCGTCGGTGCTGTCGCCGATCACGGTCGGTGCGTAGAAGGCGCCGCCTTCGCAGCCGGCGACCTCGACGCTGTGGCCGCCGCACAGGATGCTGGCCCCCGCGGCGCGGGCGCGATCGACAAAGCCCGCGACCACCTCGCCATGCTGTTTCGAGATCAGCGCGCCGACCTGCGTCGCCGGGTCCGTCGGATCGCCGACCCGGATCTTCGCGGTGCGCGCGAGAATATGCTCGACGACGGCGTCGTAGATGTCGTCCTGGATGAAGACGCGCGTCCCGTTGGCGCAGATCTCGCCCTGGGTCAGGAAGTTGGCGTAAAGCGCCAGCCGCGCGGCGCGTTCCGGATCGGCATCGTCGAAGATGATGAAGGGCGACTTGCCGCCCAGCTCGAGCGAGACTTCCTTCAGGCGCGGGGAGGCGGCTTCCATCACCTTGCGGCCCGTCGGCGCGCTGCCGGTGAGCGAGACCTTCTCCACCTGCGGGTGGGCGGCCAGCGCCGCGCCGGGGCCGCGCTCGCCCTGGAGCACGTTGAACACGCCGGGCGGCAGGCCCGCCTCGATATAGATTTCCGCCAGGTTGACCGCGTTGACCGGGGTCAGCTCGGACGGTTTGAAGATCATGGCGTTGCCGCAGGCCAAGGCGGGCCCCGATTTCCAGCAGGCGATCTGCAGCGGATAGTTCCAGGCGCCCAGCCCGGCGCACACGCCGAGCGGTTCGCGGCGGGTGTAGTAGAAGCCCGAACCGAAATCCTGGTACTCGCCCTGGATGGAGCCGGCGAGGTTGGCGTAGTGCTCGATCGCGTCGGCGCCGGTTTGCACGTCGACCGTCGAGGCCTCGCCGATCGGCTTGCCGGTGTCCGCGACCTCGATGGCCGCCAGTTCGTCATTGCGTTCGCGGAGTATCTCCGCCGCCCGCCGCAGGATGCGCCCGCGCTCTTCAGCCGCCATGGCGGCCCACATGGCCTGGCCGCGCACGGCCGAGGCGATGGCGGCCTCGATCTGGTCGGGGCTGGCCTCACGGAAACGGCCCAGCGTTTCGCCGGTGGCCGGATTGACGCATTCGAACTCGGTCTCGCCCGCCCCGGGGACGCGCTTGCCGTCAATGAACAGGTCGATGCTGAAACTCACGGTTATCGCCTTGTTGATCTCTCTGTGTAGAAAAATAATTGCACGGCCAATTACTTTTTGTCAAATAGCGGGCTTCGGGCGTCCGGCTCACTGAGCGGGCCGGCGGCCAGGGATCGAGCAGACAAGCGGGGATGCGATGCGTATCGGGTTTATCGGACTGGGCAATATGGGGGCGAACATGGCGATGGTGCTGGCGAGGGCCGGGCGCCAGCTGACCGTCCACGATATCGACCGCGAGCGCGCGGCCGCGCTGGAAGAGGCCGGGGCGCAATGGGCGGACACGCCGCGCGACTGTGCCCAGGGCGCGGATATCCTGATCACCTCGCTGCCGCGGCCCCAGACGGTGGAAGCCGTCATGCTGGGCGAGACCGGCGCGCTGGCCGGGCTTGGCGAAGGCGCGATCTGGGTCGACACCACGACGAATGACGTCGATGTGGTCGAGCGCATCGCCGCGATGGCCGCCGAGCGCGGCGCGCATACCGTGGACTCGCCCGTCACCGGCGCCGTCGACGGCGCGCGCCGTGGCGAACTGACCCTGTTTGCCGGCGGTGCTCCGCAAGTGGTGGATGCCGTCGAGCCGGTGCTGTCGCAGATGGGCCGCGTCATCAAATGCGGCCCGCTGGGGACCGGCAATGCGGTCAAGCTGGTGACCAATTATCTCTGGTTCACCCATGCCGCCGTGATCGGCGAGGGGCTGATGCTGGGCAAGCGCGCGGGCGTCGAGCTGGACGTGCTCTGGGACGCCATCAAGGACAGTGTCGGCGACAGTTTCGTGGCGCGGCACGACGCTCCGTCGATCTTCGCCGGCCACTATGACCCGTCCTTCACCCTGGGTCTGTGCCTCAAGGATCTCGGCCTGTGCGAAAAGCTGGCCAGGCGCGGCGGTACGCCGATCCCGATCGGCGACCGGGTCGCCGAACGTTTCGCGATGGCCGCGGGGGCCTATGGCGAGGATGTCGGCGAACTGCATGTGGCCAAGCTGATCGAGGACGAGACCGATACCGATCTGCGGCTCGAGGGCGACTGGCCGCTGCACTGGGAGGCCTGAGCCTCAGCGCTCCAGAACGGCGCCCAGCCGGGCTTCCAGGCCGTTGCGCATCAGCGCCCTGGCCGTCGCCGGCGTGAGGGTGGAGGTGTGCTGGGCGTGCGCGATCCACAGCCCGTCGATCATCATGGCGAATTCCAGGGTCAGCGTTTCCGCGCTGGCCGCTGGAACCAGGCGCGCCAGATGCGTGCGCAGGCTGCGGCAGAGCAGGCGGTAGTTCAGGCTTTCGGCGCGGGCCAGGCCGGGGCTGCTCTGGGCGTTGGCCCAGAAATGCGCCCAGACGACGCAGGCCTCCGGGGTAAAGACGTGGTCGGCGAACTTGGACGTGATGACCGCTTCCAGCCGTTCCCGGTCGCTTCCCGCCGCCGCGACGGCGCGCCGCTCCTCCTCCAGGGCGCCGCGCAGCAGGAAGCGCATGGCGGCCTCGAGAAGTTCGGTCTTGTTGGCGAAATGCCGGTAGATCGTGCCGCTGGTCACGCCCGCATCGGCCGCGATGCGCTGGATGGTGGATTCGGCATAGCCGTAGCGGTTGATGCAGGCGATGGTCGCCTCGATCAGCGAGCGTTTGCGGTTTTCCTTGGCTTCGCGGCGTCCCATCAGCGCGCCTCCGCAGCTGTGCGGCGGGCGGCCTGAAGCCGGCCTTCCAGATAGTCGAAGGTGACCTTGCGGGCCC
>Ga0207716_100577_pt1 | contig 11699 bp, 16 predicted proteins | sample TtaePargueraPR_FD_187739 | JGI IMG/M metagenome (GOLD analysis project Ga0207716, IMG submission 187739) | Aerobic enrichment media microbial communities from Bioluminiscent Bay, La Parguera, Puerto Rico - Tt and P2 (5) (SPAdes) | ecosystem: Environmental > Aquatic > Marine > Unclassified ... | reverse complement strand
GGGTGGCCGGATCGGCCTTCAGCCGCTCGCAGGTCTCATACCCGTCCATGCCGGGCATCATCACGTCCAGGAGGATGAGATCGGGCTGCTCGCTGCGCGCCGCTTCAATGGCGCCACGACCGTCGGCCGCGGTGCAAACGTCGAAATACTCGGCTTGCAGACGGGCTTCGAGCAGGCGGACATTGGCGGCCTGGTCGTCAACGACGAGGATACGCGCACTCATAACCTGTACAGCCCCTAACGCTAACTAACGCCCGTCCCTAGTCCAGAAACTGCCGGACCGTCTCGATAAAGGTCGTCACGGTGATCGGCTTGGAAAGATAGGCCTCGCAGCCGCCTTCCCGGATCCGTTCCTCGTCGCCCTTCATGGCAAACGCCGTCACGGCCACAACCGGGATCGCCGACAGGCTCTCGTCATCCTTCAGCCACTTGGTGACTTCGAGGCCGGACACTTCCGGCAGCTGGATGTCCATGAGAATCAGGTCGGGCGTGTGTTCGCGCGCCAGCTCGAGCGCCTTGAAACCGTCCTTGGTCTGCAGAGTCTCATAACCATGAGCCTCCAGCAGATCGTTGAACAGCTTCATGTTGAGCTCGTTGTCTTCGACGATCAGGACCTTTTTGGGCATGACCTGCAGCATGGCGGCGACGCGCTTCCCGTTTGATGCACACTTGTACCGTGCGTGTTTAACCCCGCGTGCATGAAACCCGATCTTCCTTAACCAACCATGAGTCAACGGGCACTTTTCGAGGGTTTCGGAACAAGATAAGAACAAAAATGCGGTTTTGAAGGCAGCCCGTAAAGCGGGCTCGGACAAGGCAATGATACGAATCGGGATCGATCTGGGCGGCACCAAGACGGAAGGCGTGGCGATGAATGCCGCGGGCGAATTGCTGGCGCGCGAACGCCGGCCTACCCCGCCGGACTATGCCGGCGTGCTGGATACCATCGCCGCCCTCATTGCCCGCCTGGAGGCCGAGCACGGCCCTGCCCGTATCGGCGTCTGTCATCCCGGATCGCTCAGCCCCTCCGACGGCTGCATCCGCAACGCCAACTCCCAGTGGCTCAACGGCCGCCCCCTGGGCGAGGACCTGGAGCACCGCCTCGACCGGCCCGTCCGCCTGGCCAATGACGCCGACTGCTTCGCCCTGTCCGAGGCCAGTGACGGCGCGGCGGCCGGTCAGCGCATCGTGTTCGGCGTCATCCTGGGCACGGGCGTGGGCGGCGGCATCGTGATCGACGGGCGGTTGCTGGAGGGCGCCCAGCGCATCGCCGGGGAGTGGGGGCATAATTCCCTGCCCTGGCCCCGGCCGGACGAGGTGCCGGGCCCGGCCTGCTGGTGCGGGCTGCACGGATGCATCGAGACCTGGCTGTCCGGGCCGGGGCTGGCGAACGACCATGCGCGCCGCACCGGCGAGACCCGCGCAGCGCATGAGATTGCCGCATCGGACACGCCCGCCTGCCGCGACAGCATGGCCCGCCATGCCGACCGGCTGGCCCGCGCGCTGGCCAGCGTGGTCAATCTGGTCGATCCGGACGTGATCGTGCTGGGCGGCGGCGTCTCGAATACCGCAGGGCTCGCGGAAACGGTCCAGGCGCGGCTGGCCGGCCATGTCTTTTGCGATGCGCTGACCACACGCGTGGTGCGCCACCGGCATGGCGACAGTTCCGGCGTGCGCGGGGCGGCCTGGCTCTGGCCGGCCGAAACCCCGTGACGGGCGCGGCCGGCGATCCGGGCTATTGCCGCGCCTGCCTGACGCCGCTGGAGGCCGGCACCGGCGACACCTGCCCCGCCTGCGGTTCGCACAAACTCCTGCGCCATGGCGAGATCGACACGCTCTCCATCGCCCATATCGACTGCGACGCCTTCTTCGCGGCGATCGAGAAGCGCGACGATCCCGCCCTGGAGGAACAGCCCGTCATCGTCGGCGGCGGCCAGCGCGGCGTCGTGTCCACCTGCTGCTATGTCGCCCGCCTCTACGGCGTGCATTCGGCCATGCCCATGTTCAAGGCGCTCAAGGCCTGCCCCGACGCCGTGGTGATCAAGCCGGACCACGCCAAGTATGCCGCCGAGGGCCGGCGTATCCGCGAGATGATGCAGACCATCACGCCGCTGGTCGAACCGCTCTCCATCGACGAGGCCTTTCTCGACCTCACCGGCACGGCCCGCCTGCACGGCGCGCCGCCGGCGCTGACCCTGCTGCGCCTGCAGCGGCGGATCCGCGAGACGGTCGGCATCACCGTGTCGGTGGGCCTGTCCTTCAACAAATTCCTCGCCAAGACCGCCTCCGACCTCGACAAGCCGCACGGTTTCGCCGTGATCGGCGAACGCGACGCCCAGGCCTTCCTGGAAAAACAGCCCGTGCGTGCCATTTTCGGCGTCGGCCCCGCCTTCGCGGCCAAGCTGGAGCGCGACGGCATCCGCACCCTGGCCGATATCCGCCGGCATGGCGACAAGGAGATGGCGCGCCGCTATGGCGAGATGGGCTTTCATCTCGCCCGCCTGGCCCGCGGCGAGGACACCCGCAAGGTGAAGCCGGAACGCGAACGCAAGAGCGTCTCCTGCGAGACCACGTTCAATGCCGACCATGACGATCTGGAAACGCTGGAAAAGCAGCTCTGGCGGCTGTGCGTGCGGGTCTCCGACCAGATGAAGGCCAAGGGCATCGCCGGATCGGTGGTGACGCTGAAGCTGAAATCCTCCGATTTCCGGACCCGCACGCGGCGGCGCACGCTGAGCGAGGCCAGCCAGCTCGCCGACACGCTCTACCGGGTCGGACGGGACCTGCTGCGGCCGGAGGCCGACGGCACGCGGTACCGGCTGATCGGGATCGGGTTTTCCGGCCTCCAGGACGCGGTGGGCGACAGCGGCGACCTGCTCGACCCGAACGCCATCCGCCGCGCCACGGCGGAACGGGCCATCGACAAGGCCCGGGCAAGGTTCGGCGGCGACGCCGTGGTGAAGGGAATTGCCTTCCGGGCCAGGCCGAAGCGGGAGCGCTGATCTGCTGTTTTCTTCCCCACACCCGTGGGGAAGTGGGCCCTCCGTGGCCTTGGCGAAGGAGGGGTCGAAGGGGCGGCGCGAAGCGCCGACAAACGGTGGCACTTGGCGCGGAGAGTCCGCCGCGTTCCGCGGCGGCCCCTCCCCGCCAATGCGGGGAGGAAAGTCTAGTCTCGCAGCGTGTCGAACCAGTCGAAAGGCATCGGCCAGAAGGCCTCGCCGCCGCGCCTGAAAGCGCCGGCATGATCGACCTGTTTCAGGCCGACATCCTCCGGGGTCAGCTGGACGATCTCGGATGGCGCGGCGGCATAGATGTCCAGAATGTCCTGTGCCGCTCCCTTGGTCGCGATCGGATCGTCGGAAAAGAGATAGGAGCGGATCGGCGCCGAGAGGTCGCTGAAATACTGCGTGCCGATCGCCTCGAGATCGTCACCGAGATAGCCCGGAAGCGAGGCCCAGCGCCGCCATTGCAGGAAAACGTCGCGCGGCAGGGCCGTTCCGCCCCAGATCCCGCCCGACGGGATATAGCCTTTCAGCGCCAGGCAGGCCGGGCCGTAGACGAACCAGAAGACGAGCGCGCGGGGTTTGTAGTGGGCCAGATGCCGCCCCCAATGGCCTGAACCGCAGCACACGAAGGCATGCGCCCGTGCCCGGCCGGCATTGTCGGCCAAGCCGACCAGATGGCCGCCGACGGAGTGTCCGAGCGTGAAGAGCGGCCTGTCCGGGGCGAGCGCGGCGGCCCGGTCGAGGGCGGCGGGAAAGTCGAGCCGCCCCCAGTCGACGATATCGGCGCTGAAGCCGCGCATTTGTGCGGGCGCGGACCCCGCAATCCCGCGATAGTCGTAGAGCAGGCAAGCATAGCCCCGCTCGGCGCCGGCCAGCGCGATCCGGCGGTAGAAGCCCTTGGGAAAGCCGGTTCCCGAGGAGATCAGGACAGCGCCGCGCGGCCGGTCGGGCATGATGGCACGCCCGGACAGCGAATAGCCGTCGCGCGCGTCAAAACGGATCTCGGTCTCGCGGATCAACTCGGTCATGGAGGCAGTCTGCCCGATGACGTTCGCGTCAAGTCAAGCCGGCAGATTGCATGCGCGCGATACGTGACTAAGTTGCTGGCCATTGGAGCCAGGGAGACCCCGCATGTCCGCCATCGACGCCCGCCTCGCCGAACTCGGCATCAGCCTGCCCGAACCGGTCGCGCCGGTTGCCAACTACGTGCCCTTCGCGCGGACCGGCGACCAGGTCTTCATCTCCGGCCAGGTCTCGATGGGACCGGACGGGCTGGTGACGGGCACGCTGGGCGAAAACATGGACCTGGCCGGCGGCCAGGCCGCGGCCCGGCTGTGCGGCATCAACATCATCGCCCAGATGAAGGCGGCCTGCGACGGCGATCTGGAACGGGTCAAACGCGTCGTGCGCCTGGGCGGCTTCGTCGCCGCCAAGCCCGGCTTCACGGACATCCCCCAGGTGGTGAACGGGTGTTCCGACCTGATGGTCGAAGTGTTCGGCGATGCCGGCCGCCATGCCCGCGCGGCCGTGTCCTGCCCGGTCCTGCCGCTCGGCGCGGCGGTCGAGGTCGATGCGGTCTTCGAAATCGCGTGAGGCCGCTCAGCCGGCGGTGACATGGCTGACGAAGATCGACAGGCCGATCAGGATCAGGACCGCCCCGCCGGCGATTTCCGCAACCCCGCCCAGCCGTTCCGCGACCTTGGGTCCGATGCGGTAGCCCAGGCTGGCCATGGCGAAGGACGTCGCACCGATCGCCAGCGCCGACCAGGCCGGCCCGCCGGCCAAGGCCAGGGCGACGCCGACGGCGGCGGCATCGATGCTCGTGCCCAGGGCGGTGACGACCGTGCCGGCAATGCCGCGCGGCCCGGCAGTCTCCGCGGCCTCGTCCGCTTCGCCCCCCAGACCGTTGCGGATCATCAGCCCGCCGATACCGGCGAGCAGGATCAGCGCGACCCAGTGATCGACAGCCGTGATCCAGTGCCCGGCCAGACGCGCCAGGGCCCAGCCGGCCAGGCACATCAGCCCCTCGGTCAGCCCGAAGACCGCGCCCACCCGCATCGCACGCCAGCTGCGCGCCGCGGGGTCCGCGGCGCCTCGCGCCAGGGCCGCGGCGAAGGCATCGGAAGAGAGGGAGAGACTGGTCAGGGCCAGCGTGACGGAGCCGATCATGACAGCCGCATAAGCGGTCCGGTCCGTCTCGGCAAGCGCGGGCCTGACCGCTCACACGATGATTTTACAGAGGAATACCTCGCCGCGCGAAGCAAGACGGGCTAGATGTGCGCGGAAACGGTATCAAGGGGTTCTCGATCATGATGCGATTTGCCGGCGCGGTCGCCGCGGCCATTTTCCTGATGGGCTGTCAGCAGGGCGATGCCAGCGCCCAGCTCAACGACACGGAACGCGAGGAAGTGCGCGACATCGTGCGCGCCTACATCCTGGAGAACCCCGAAATCATCGAGGAGGCGCTGATCGAGCTGCAGCGCCAGGCCCGCCAGCGCGAGATGCAGGCGAGCTATGACGCCGTGGCGGCCCAGTCCGAGGCCATCTTCAACGATCCGCGCGACCCGCGCCTGGGGCCTGAGGACGCCGAGGTCGTGATCGTGGAATTCATGGACTACAAATGCTCCTACTGCCGCGTGGCCGCCGACTGGGTGCGCGACGTGCAGGCCGAGCATGGCGACCGCATCCAGTTCATCTTCAAGGAGTATCCGATCCTCGGCGAGGATTCGGAGGAAGCCGCCCGCGCCGCCCTGGCCGCCCTGCAACAGGGCGAGGATGTCTATTCGGACTTCCACATGGCGATGGTCTCCTCCTCCGGACCGCTGCCGGCCGAGCGCATCGACCAGCTGGCCCGCCTGTCCGGCGTCGATGTCGAGCAGATGCGCGCCGACATGCAGGACCCGGCCATCATGGAACACATCAACCAGGTCCGCTCGCTCGGCCGCGTGCTGGGCGTGTCCGGCACGCCCTTCTTCATCGTCGACGGCGCGATCGTGCCAGGCGCCAACGAGCTGGCGCTGGACGAGGCCCTGCAGGACGCGCTGTCAGAGGGCTAGCTAGCCCTCCATGCTGATATTCCCGGCCGCATCGATCGCCCACGCCCCGTTGTGGGCGATTTCCCAGGCATGGCCGTCGGGATCGGCGAAATAGCCGGAATAACCGCCCCAGGGCGCTTCCTCGGCGGCCTTCAGCAGGCTTCCGCCCGCGGCCACGGCCCGCTCGAGCAGCGGGCCGACCTCGGCCCTGTCGCGGACATTGTAGGCCAGGGCCACCCGGCCCTGCCCGTCATTGTCGCGCTTCATGTCGTGATCGAAGCTCTCGCGCCGGAACAGGCCGAGCACGAGCCCGTTGAGCTGGAAGAAGACGATTTCCGCGTTCTCGAAGGCCGCCGTCCAGCCGAGCGCCTCGTAGAACCGGCGCGACCGCGCCGGATCGGCAACGCCCAGCGTGATCAGCGAGATACGCTGTTCCAGTGCCGTGTTTGTTCCTGATGCCATCCCGCTTCTCCCTGTCGGAAAACCAGAATAGAACAAATACGGAACACGGCAAGCCGGAAAGTGTCAGATCAGGCCTGACAGGGGGCTGGACGGATCGGCATAACGCTTCTTGGGCATGCGGCCGGCGAGATAGGCCTCGCGCCCCGCGATGACCGCGTGGCGCATCGCGCTGGCCATGCGGATCGGGTCGGCGGCCTCGGCGATCGCGGTGTTCATCAGCACGCCATCACAGCCCAGCTCCATCGCGACGGCGGCGTCGGACGCCGTGCCCACGCCCGCATCGACGATGACGGGCACGGTCGTTTGCTCGACGATGAGGCGGATATTCACCGGATTCTGGATGCCCAGGCCCGAACCGATCGGCGCGCCCAGCGGCATGATGGCGCAGCAGCCGATCTCCTCGAGTTTTTTCGCGTAGACCGGATCGTCCGAGCAGTAGACCATCACCTCGAACCCGTCCGCGATCAGCATTTCCGCCGCGCGCAGCGTCTCGGCCATGTCCGGATAGAGGTGTTTGGGGTCGGACAGGACTTCCAGCTTCACCAGGTTCCAGCCGCCGGCCTCGCGCGCCAGGCGCAGCGTGCGGATGGCATCCTCGCCGGTGAAACAGCCCGCCGTATTGGGCAGGAAGGTGTAGTCCTCCGGCGAAATGAAATCCACGAGACGCGGCTCGTCGGGGTTGGACAGGTTCACACGGCGCACCGCGACGGTGATCATGTCGGCCCCGGAAGCCTTCAGCGCCTCGGCATTCTGGGCATAGGTCTCGTACTTGCCAGTACCGATGATCAGGCGCGATGCGAAAGTGCGGCCTGCGACCACAAGCGGCGTGTCCTCCACGGCTTTCGGGTTTACGGCATCTTCCATCTCATCCACCTCCAACAAATGCGACGATCTCGATCCGGTCGCCGTCTTCCAGTACCGTTTCGGCATATTGCGAGCGCGGCACGATCTCCAGATTGCGCTCGACGGCGATCTTGCGGCCGTCCAGCGAGAGATCGGTGACGAGGTCCGTCACACGGGCGCCTGCGGTCATCGACCGGCTTTCACCATTGACTGTAAGCTGCAGCACGGCTTCGCTTGACCTTTCGTGAGTCCTGACGTCACTCACCTCGTAATTCCCCTTGAGGCTTCAAGGCAAGGCCATGAGCAAACCCATTCACATCCTCAACGGACCGAATCTCAACCTTCTCGGAACGCGGGAACCGGAAGTCTACGGGTCGATGTCGCTCGCCGATATCGAAAAAGCCTGTGAGACGCATGCCCGGGATCTGGGGTTTTCGACAGTGTTTCGCCAGTCCAATCATGAAGGCGAACTGATCGACTGGCTGCATGACGCAAACGTCAACGCCTCCGCCGTAGTCTTCAACCCGGGTGCATTCACGCATACATCGGTCGCTTTGCACGACGCCGTTCGCGCTATAGAACCTCCGGTCATCGAAGTTCACTTGAGTCAGACGGCGGCGCGCGAGGCTTTCCGGCATCATTCCTACATCGCTTCCGCCGCGCGGGGCTCCATCACCGGGCTGGGGCTGAACAGCTACCTGCTCGGACTGACGGCGGCCGCCGGATGTCTTGAAACGCAATAGACGGAACCAAAGGCTTTTTCATCATGAGTTCTGATTCCCGTTCCCGCTCCCAGATCGACCCCCAGCTGGTCCGCGAACTCGCGGACATTCTGCGCGAGACGGAACTGTCCGAAATCGAAGTCGAGCATGACGATCTGCGCCTGCGGATTGCCCGTCAGCTGACCGCCGCACCGGCCGTGCAGACCGTCTCCGTGCCCGCCGCGGCACCGGCGGCCGCCGCGCCGGCTGAAGGCGCTGCTCCGGCGGCCGCTCCGGCCGAGGCCGGCGAAAAGGCCGGAACGGTCAAATCGCCCATGGTCGGCACGGTCTATCTCAAGCCCAATCCGGACAGCGCCAATTTCGCGCGCGTGGGCGACCAGGTGAAACAGGGCGACACCATCCTGCTGGTCGAGGCGATGAAGACCTTCAATCCGATCACCGCCGAAAAGGCCGGCACGATCACGGATATCCTCGTCGAGGACGGCCAGCCGGTCGAGTTCGGCGAAGCCCTCTTCGTCCTGTCCTGACGCCTCAAACCGACGCGAGCGCCGACATGTTCGACAAGATCCTGATCGCCAATCGCGGCGAGATTGCCCTTCGCGTCCATCGCGCATGCCGGGAAATGGGCATCCGCACGGTGGCCGTGCACTCCGAAGCCGACGCCAATGCCATGCATGTGCGCCTGGCCGACGAGAGCGTGTGCATCGGCCCGCCGCCGGCGGGCAAGTCCTATCTCAACATTCCCGCCATCATCACGGCGGCCGAGGTGACCGGCGCCCAGGCCATCCACCCGGGCTATGGCTTCCTGTCGGAGAACGCCCGCTTCGCCGAGATCGTCGAGGCGCACGGGCTGGCCTTCATCGGCCCGACGGCCGAACACATCCGCATGATGGGCGACAAGATCACCGCCAAGAAGGCCGTGATGGAAGCCGGCATCCCGGTGGTTCCCGGTTCCGAGGGCGGTGTGGCGACCTATGAGGAGGCCAGGCCGATCGCCGAGGAGATCGGCTATCCGGTGCTTATCAAGGCCGCCTCGGGCGGCGGCGGGCGCGGCATGAAGGTCGCGGAAAGCGCCGACATGCTGAAAAGCGCCATGGAAACGGCCTCGGCCGAAGCCGCGGCCGCTTTCGGCGACGGCACGGTCTATCTGGAGAAATATCTCGGCCAGCCGCGCCATATCGAGATCCAGGTGCTCGCCGACACGCACGGCAATGTCGTGCATCTGGGCGAGCGCGACTGCTCGCTGCAGCGCCGCCACCAGAAGATCCTGGAGGAAGCCCCCTCGCCGGCCCTGAGCGCCGAGGAACGCGCCCAGATCGGCGACACGGTGCGCAAGGCGATCGAGGCGATCTGCTATCGCGGCGTCGGGACGATCGAATTCCTGTGGGAAAACGGCGAGTTCTACTTCATCGAGATGAATACCCGCCTGCAGGTGGAACACCCGGTCACCGAGATGATCACGGGGATCGACCTGGTGCGCGAACAGATTCGCGTCGCCGACGGCGCGCCGCTGGACATCACCCAGGACGACATCGTCTTCGAGGGCTGGGCCATCGAGTGCCGCATCAATGCGGAAAACCCGAAGACCTTCGCGCCCTCGCCGGGCAAGGTGACCGAGTTCCATGCGCCCGGCGGCCTCGGCGTGCGCCTCGATTCCGCCCTTTACGCGGGCTATTCCATTCCGCCTTATTATGACAGCCTGATTGGCAAGCTGATCGTGCACGGCCGCTCGCGCAAGGAGACCCTCCTGCGTCTTCGCCGTGCCCTGGAGGAAATGGTGGTCGGCGGTGTGGAGACCACGATCCCGATCTTCCTCGACCTGCTCGAGGAACCGGATTTCGTGAACGGGGACTACCACATCCGCTGGCTCGAGGAGTGGCTCGCCGGACGCAACGGCTAGCCGTCCGGCCAGTTATTCGGAGGCCCGATGCGCGGCTTCGGAGCGGAAGACCTGATCGAATGCTATGCCCGCGGCGTGTTTCCGATGGCCGAGGGGCGTGACGATCCGCGCATTTACCTGCTCGATCCGGACGAGCGCGGCGTGATCCCGCTCGACGGGCTGCACATCCCGCGCAGCCTGCGCAAGACGGTCCGCCACGATCTCTACGAGGTCCGCTACAACACGGCCTTCCGCGAGGTGGTGCGCGGCTGTGCGGCGCCGGGACCGGGCCGCGAGGAAACCTGGATCAATGACGGGATCCTCAGCCTCTATTTCGAGCTGCACAATCTCGGTTTCGCCCATTCCGTGGAATGCTGGCGCGACGGCGAACTGGCGGGCGGGCTCTACGGCGTTGCCCTGGGCGGCGCGTTTTTCGGGGAAAGCATGTTCTCCATCCGCACGGACGCGTCGAAAGTGGCCCTCGTCCACCTCGTGGCCCAGCTGCGCGCCGGCGGCTACCTCCTGCTGGACACCCAGTTCACCACCGAGCATCTGGAGCGCTTCGGCGCGATCACCATCCCGCGCGACATCTACCGGCTGCGCCTGGGCGATGCGCTGATGGTGGAAACGGGATTTCCGGCCGTGCCGGAAGGCATGAGCGGGGCTCAGGCCCTGCAGTCGAGCACCCAGACGTCGTAGACGGGGTGTTCCAGCGGGTTCTGGGCCGGCCGCGAGGCGAACATCCAGCCGGAAAAGACCTGCTCGCCCTGGGTATCCACGCCGAACCCGTCAGTGCGCCGGTCGCGGATCTGCAGGAAGGCATAGGTTTCCGGCGTCTCTTCCGGCGGCCGCTTGCGGCAGTATTGCGCCGTGATGGCCAGGGCCCCAAACTGCGCCGTCTCGCCGATCGCAATCTCGAAATCGCGCGTGCGGGCGGTCACCTTGTCCAGCCCGCGCAGCACGACGATGCTGCCCGGCTCGCTCGACAATTCCTCGTCCTCGCGGGCATCGGGATCGTCGCGGCGCATCATGTCGGCAACGGCGTCGCGCTCTTCCTGCGTCCCGCTGGAGGACGGCGCGGCATTGTCGTCCTGGGCCGCGGCCGAAGCGGCCAGACCCAGCGACAGGATAAAGGCTGTGATGACGGTGTTCATGACGCGCACTCTGCCCACACAAATGAGACGGTGTCGAGGCGGACCGGCGGCGGGATCAGGCCCCCGATCAGACCCCGGTCAAGCCTCGTCCGGCGACCAGGCCTCGTAGTCGGCCGACGATGCCTGCCGGCCTTCCGGCGTCAGGATGCTGCCCGAGGGACGATAGGCGTACACCGTGCCGGTGAGATTGGGATAGTGATCCTTCTCCCAGGGCTGGCGGCGCAGCGGCGTCTCGCTGGGCGCCTCCTCGAAGGTGTGGTGCAGCCAGCCATGCCAGTCCGAGGGCACGCGCGAGGCGTCGGCATAACCCTTGTAGACCACCCAGCGGCGCTTGTTGCCGTCCGGGCCCGTCGTGCCGCGTTCCTCGAAATAGCGATTGCCGTACTCGTCCTCGCCGACCTTTTTCGCGCCGCGCATGGCGAGCGTGAGCAGGGTTCCCGGCGTGGCGTCCTTCCACCAGACGAAAATCTTGGCGATCGTTCCGAACATGGTCAGCGGCTCCGAGTCGGTCGAGACAGGCTTTGCGCCTATATGCCCGCGCGAAGCGGGCGGGTCCAGTACCGAACGCCGCTGCGCCGTGTCGCAGTGCGCCCGCCGCA
>Ga0207716_100576_pt1:10000-11700 | contig 11700 bp, 8 predicted proteins | sample TtaePargueraPR_FD_187739 | JGI IMG/M metagenome (GOLD analysis project Ga0207716, IMG submission 187739) | Aerobic enrichment media microbial communities from Bioluminiscent Bay, La Parguera, Puerto Rico - Tt and P2 (5) (SPAdes) | ecosystem: Environmental > Aquatic > Marine >... | reverse complement strand
TAAACCTGGTCAGCATGGTGCCCGCAGAGGTCGTGATTCTGACTATGCTCAACAGTTGCGTGCCAAGCAGCGTATTCGTCGTATCTACGGTGTACTGGAAAAACAGTTCCGTAATTACTACAAATCCGCTGACCAGAAGAAAGGCGCAACCGGTATCAACCTGCTGAATATGCTGGAACAACGTCTGGATAACGTTGTGTACCGCATGGGCTTTGCTGGCACTCGTGCCGAAGCAAGACAGCTGGTTTCTCACAAAGCCGTGCTGGTCAATGGCAAAGCGACAAATATCCCTTCTTACCAAGTGCAGGAAGGTGATGTTGTAGAAATTCGCGAGAAAGCCAAAAAGCAAGAACGCATCAACAACGCCATGTCTGTTGCAGAGCAACTGGGCTTCCCGGAATGGGTGGAAGTTAACGCGAAAGCATTCTCAGGTACCTTCAAACGTGTTCCTGAGCGTGATGAGCTGCCAGCTGAGCTGTCTGAAAACCTGGTTGTAGAGCTTTACTCGAAATAAACATAACTAAACTCCGGTCAGGGGTTTACTAGAGGAATTTGCATGACGACTTACACGAGTCAATTTCTTAAACCAAGGATTGTAGACATCCAGAAGTTTAGTGATACGCGTACACGTCTTGTGCTGGAACCGCTTGAGCGTGGTTTTGGCCACACCCTGGGCAATGCGCTGCGCAGAATCCTGTTGTCCTCAATGGAAGGTGCAGCTGTTGTAGAAGCTCAGATTGATGGTGTCGTCCACGAGTATTCCGCTATTGACGGTGTGCAGGAAGACGTCCTCGACATTCTGCTGAACATGAAAGGTCTGGCCATCAAGTTACATGAAGGTAACGAAGTTGTACTGACTCTGAACAAAGAAGGTGTTGGCCCTGTGACTGCTGCTGATATTCAGCTGCCTCATAATGTTGAAGTGACCAACCCTGACCATGTTATTGCCAACTTGACCGGTGGTAGTCTCGCTATCACTTTTAAAGTGGCTAAAGGACGTGGTTATTCTGCAGCTAATACACGCAGCACAACAGAAGAAGAAGATCATGCAATCGGTCAACTTCACCTGGATGCCTCTTTCAGCCCGGTCCGTCTGGTGACCTACAGCGTAGAAAGTGCTCGTGTTGAAAACCGCACTGACCTAGATAAGCTGATTATTGACGTTGAAACCAACGGCACACTGGAAGCGGAAGATGCAATTAAATATGCAGCAACCATTCTGAGTGATCAGCTCACTTCCTTCGTTGACTTTACTGTCATTGAAGAAAGTGTCAGTGAACCGAAACAACCAGCTGTTGATCCTGCGCTGTTGCAAGCGATCGATGATCTGGATCTGACTGTCCGCTCAGCGAATTGTCTGAAGGCAGAAAATATTTATTATGTTGGTGACCTGATTCAGCGTACTGAAATGGAACTGCTGAAAACGCCAAACCTGGGTAAGAAGTCATTAACTGAAATTAAAGAAGTGCTGGCTTCAAAAGGTCTGTCCCTGGGTATGCACCTGGATAACTGGCCACCTGCTTCTTTAGAGTCAAAATAATACTGAAGTTAATTCAGCATAAAAGAATAGGGTAACAACAATGCGTCATCGTAATTCTGGTCGTAAATTAAATCGTAACAGCAGCCATCGCAAAGCGATGTTTAAAAACATGGCTGCGTCTCTGTTTGAGCACGAAGTCATTCGTACTACTTTGCCAAAG
>Ga0207716_100576_pt1:0-7500 | contig 11700 bp, 8 predicted proteins | sample TtaePargueraPR_FD_187739 | JGI IMG/M metagenome (GOLD analysis project Ga0207716, IMG submission 187739) | Aerobic enrichment media microbial communities from Bioluminiscent Bay, La Parguera, Puerto Rico - Tt and P2 (5) (SPAdes) | ecosystem: Environmental > Aquatic > Marine > Unclassified ... | reverse complement strand
TCCCGCGTAGCTCCACCAATATCTTTTCTCGTATAAATCACTTTTGAGTTATCTCACAGAGATAATTGAAAAGTGCTTTATGCACTGCTCTTTAACAAAGTGGAAAGAAGTAACAAGGCAGAATGAAATACTGTAGTGATACAGCGTGACATTCTAAGTAAAGAAGAACTTATGTCGTAATTTCTGACGTATAGCTCGAGGTAACTTCGGGTTATATGGTCAAGTGAATAAGCGCACATGGTGGATGCCTTGGCGATAAGAGGCGATGAAGGGCGTAGAAGTCTGCGATAAGCGTAGGTTAGCTGACAAACGAGCTATAACCCTGCGATTCCCGAATGGGGCAACCCACTTACCTTTGGTAAGTATCCTTAAGTGAATACATAGCTTAAGGAGGCGAACCCGGCGAACTGAAACATCTAAGTAGCCGGAGGAAAAGAAATCAACCGAGATTTTCCTAGTAGCGGCGAGCGAACGGGAAACAGCCTGCAAGTGATATTTAACGTTTTAGTGGAACAGTCTGGAAAGTCTGACGATACAGGGTGATAGTCCCGTACACGAAAAGGCGTTATTGGTACTAAGCTTGCGACAAGTAGGGCGGGGCACGAGAAACCTTGTCTGAACATGGGGGGACCATCCTCCAAGGCTAAATACTCCTTATCGACCGATAGTGAACCAGTACCGTGAGGGAAAGGCGAAAAGAACCCCGTTGAGGGGAGTGAAATAGAACCTGAAACCGTGTGCGTACAAGCAGTAGGAGCCCTTCGGGGTGACTGCGTACCTTTTGTATAATGGGTCAGCGACTTATATTTTGTAGCGAGCTTAACCGTATAGGGGAGGCGAAGGGAAACCGAGTGTTAACTGCGCGATTAGTTGCAAGGTATAGACCCGAAACCCGGTGATCTATCCATGGCCAGGATGAAGGTGAGGTAACACTTACTGGAGGTCCGAACCCACGTATGTTGAAAAATGCGGGGATGAGCTGTGGATAGGAGTGAAAGGCTAATCAAACCGGGAGATAGCTGGTTCTCCTCGAAAGCTATTTAGGTAGCGCCTCGTGTCTCACTCTCGGGGGTAGAGCACTGTTTGGGCTAGGGGGTCATCCCGACTTACCAAACCCATGCAAACTCCGAATACCGAGAAGTGCAATCACGGGAGACACACGGCGGGTGATAACGTCCGTCGTGGAAAGGGAAACAACCCAGACCATCAGCTAAGGTCCCAAAATTATGGCTCAGTGGAAAACGATGTGGGAAGGCCCAGACAGCTAGGAGGTTGGCTTAGAAGCAGCCACCCTTTAAAGAAAGCGTAATAGCTCACTAGTCGAGTCGGCCTGCGCGGAAGATGTACCGGGGCTTAAGCCATATACCGAAGCTATGGATGCACTTAGTGCATGGTAGAGGAGCGTTGTGTAAGTCTGCGAAGGTGTGCTGAGAGGCATGCTGGAGATATCACAAGTGCGAATGCTGACATGAGTAACGATAAAGGGGGTGAGAGGCCCCCTCGCCGAAAATCCAAGGTTTCCTGCTCAACGCTAATCGGAGCAGGGTGAGTCGGCCCCTAAGGCGAGGCAGAAATGCGTAGTCGATGGGAAACAGGTTAATATTCCTGTACTTGTTATTACTGCGATGGGATGACGGAGAAGGTTAGGTCAGCCAGCTGTTGGATATGCTGGTTTAACTGTGTAGGCGTGCTGCTTAGGAAAATCCGGGCGGCTTAGCTGAGACAGGATGACGAGTCCTCTTTTGGACGAAGTGATTGATACCCTGCTTCCAGGAAAAGTCTCTAAGCTTCAGGTAATAATGAACCGTACCCCAAACCGACACAGGTGGATAGGATGAGAATTCCAAGGCGCTTGAGAGAACTCTGGTGAAGGAACTAGGCAAAATAGCACCGTAACTTCGGGAGAAGGTGTGCCCTTGAGGTGAAGCGACTTGCTCGTGGAGCTGGAGAGGGTTGCAGTGACCAGGTGGCTGCGACTGTTTATTAAAAACACAGCACTCTGCAAACACGAAAGTGGACGTATAGGGTGTGACGCCTGCCCGGTGCCGGAAGGTTAATTGATGCTGTTAGACTTATGTCGAAGCGGTTGATCGAAGCCCCGGTAAACGGCGGCCGTAACTATAACGGTCCTAAGGTAGCGAAATTCCTTGTCGGGTAAGTTCCGACCTGCACGAATGGCGTAACGATGGCCACACTGTCTCCACCAGAGACTCAGTGAAATTGAAATTGCGGTTAAGATGCCGTATACCCGCGGCTAGACGGAAAGACCCCGTGAACCTTTACTACAGCTTTGCACTGAACTTTGAACCTACTTGTGTAGGATAGGTGGGAGGCGTTGAAGCGATGACGCTAGTTATCGTGGAGCCGACCTTGAAATACCACCCTGGTATGTTTGGAGTTCTAACCTGCGCCCCTTATCGGGGTGAGGGACAGTGTATGGTGGGTAGTTTGACTGGGGCGGTCTCCTCCCAAATTGTAACGGAGGAGCACGAAGGTACACTAAGTATGGTCGGACATCATACGGTTAGTGCAATGGCAAAAGTGTGCTTGACTGCGAGACAGACACGTCGAGCAGGTACGAAAGTAGGTCATAGTGATCCGGTGGTTCTGAATGGAAGGGCCATCGCTCAACGGATAAAAGGTACTCCGGGGATAACAGGCTGATACCGCCCAAGAGTTCACATCGACGGCGGTGTTTGGCACCTCGATGTCGGCTCATCACATCCTGGGGCTGTAGCCGGTCCCAAGGGTATGGCTGTTCGCCATTTAAAGTGGTACGCGAGCTGGGTTTAGAACGTCGTGAGACAGTTCGGTCCCTATCTGCCGTGGGCGTTTGAGAATTGAGAGGAGCTGCTCCTAGTACGAGAGGACCGGAGTGGACGTACCCCTGGTGTTCGGGTTGTTGTGCCAACAGCATTGCCCGGTAGCTATGTACGGACGGGATAACCGCTGAAAGCATCTAAGCGGGAAGCCCCCCTCAAGATGAGTTCTCACTGGACTTTAAGTCCCTGAAGGGCCGTTGAAGACTACAACGTTGATAGGTTGGGTGTGGAAGTGCAGCAATGTATGAAGCTAACCAATACTAATTGCCCGTGAGGCTTGACCATATAACCCCAAGTTAGACTTGGGGTTGGAAAGACGACGTTTTTCCCCTTGTTACCGAATTCCACAAGCTAGATTAAAAGCTAGCTTATACCGTTTATGCCTGGCGGCCATAGCGAGTTGGCACCACCTGATCCCATCCCGAACTCAGAAGTGAAACAGCTCAGCGCCGATGATAGTGTGGGAGGTCCCATGTGAAAGTAGGTCACTGCCAGGCTTTTATACAAAAAACTACCCGGTCCACCTAGTGGTCCGGGTATTTTTTTGTCTATCAGATTTGCATTGACCTTACCTGAGCATGGGGACACCCCATGTGACATTTTTGTCAGGAACAAAAATGGACAGCGATAGCTGCCCGAAGGGTGAGGTGCAGGGATGCACTTCATCAAAGTAGGTCACCGATAACTGCATCCTGCGTTATCGGCATACATTACATCCATGTAAATAACTGCCAGGCTTTTATACAATAGAAAAGCCCGTCTCGAAAGAGTCGGGCTTTTTTATTGCCTGAAGGTTAGACCGTGACCTACTTGAACGTAGTGACAAAAACATCGGGAATTTTTTTGCACGACCGTAGGGAGGTCGCGCAGCGATTTGCCCCAGGGATGGGGGAAACAAAGTAGCTCACCTGTGAACTCATCTACAAGCACAATGCATCCCCCGCCTTTAGTGGTCCGGGTATTTTTTTGTCTCAAGGTTTGGGATTGACCTGTCTTGAGTCGGGAAGGTACCCATGTGACCGCCAATAGCTCCCGCATTGGCGGCATACATCACATCCATCTTAATAACATTATCGCCGGGAACGATGAGGGTCTGCTGGAGGCAGGTCGTGTAGCGATTTGACCCCGTGATAGGTCAAAGAGAATAGATTATTGATGTGCTGATCATGAGTCGTCTTAATCCTGACCATAAAGCGTTTCGAGGTTTAAGTTGGTGAGTTTGCTCTAAAGCCGTGGTCAGAGCTCACTTTATCCGATTTGTTCTTTATTATTCAGTACTGTAAAGCGCCTCGAAAAACTATCAACCACCAAAGGCTTTCTTCTTTCATCTGCGTAAGTTACCGATAGCGTATTATCTGAGACGTAGTAGATGGCTTCAAGGCCCAATGACTGAGCTAGGTCACAGGCTTCACTCCAACCCACATTAACGGCGAAGTATTGATCAATGTCCTGGCTCAGTGTGTTGTATCCGCTTAGCTTTCTGACCCAGCGATAATGCTTGTTGAGATAATCAGGGAGTGACTCTGCAGCACTGTTCTCTTCATTGTTAAAATCATGAGAAGAAACCGGTATGCCGAGAATAGCAAAGTGGATCGGCCAGTGCGTTATATTGTTTTGACTGCTGAATGACGTTTTAAAGTAGTGTCCGGGAATGGGCTCGGTCATAAGTTAACTGCCTGTTTATATGAGTGTCTGGTAGTTTTTGCCTGTTTAGTGGCTATAATGCCGTCAAAGTTGCAATATTTTGTCTAAAACACTAGACGGCCCGATCCCTAGCTGCTATGCTTGCCGACAGTTTTTTCGAAAACTCCTCCCCGTTAGTACATAACAGCGCCCATACTGCGGCGTTTTCAAGGTTGTTCTATATCAAAAAATCCCAATCCAGGTAATACATGAATCTGACAGAACTGAAAAAGCAGTCCGCTGCTGAATTGATGGATCTTGCCCTTTCAATGAATCTCGAGGGCCTCGCCAGGAACAGAAAACAAGAATTAATCTTCGCAATAGTTAAAGCCCACTCCAAACAGGGTGAAGATGTAGTCACTACCGGGGTTTTGGAGTTATTACCAGATGGCTTCGGTTTCCTGCGTTCACCGGAAGATTCTTATGTGGCAGGTCCGGATGACGTCTATGTGTCACCGAGTCAGATCCGACGTTTCCACCTGCGCACTGGCGATACCATCAAGGGCAAAATCAGACCGCCAAAAGATAGTGAACGCTACTTTGCCCTGGTTAAAGTAGAAGAAATCAATTTCGAAAAGCCCGACAAATCCAAGAACAAAGTTCCTTTCGAAAACCTCACCCCCCTGTTTGCCAATGAGCGTTATTCTCTGGAGCGTGGCAATGGCAGTACCGAAGATTTAACGCCCCGGATTATTGATCTTGCTTCTCCCATTGGTAAGGGCCAACGCGGTCTAATCGTGGCACCACCGAAATCCGGTAAAACCATGATTCTGCAATCATTGGCTCAGTCTATTGCAGCAAATTACCCAGACAGTGATCTGATCGTCCTGCTGATAGACGAGCGACCGGAAGAGGTCACGGAAATGGCGCGCTCGGTACGTGGTGAAGTCGTTTCCAGTACTTTCGACGAACCTGCTGCACGGCACGTGCAGGTAGCAGAAATGGTCATCGAGAAGGCCAAACGGCTGGTTGAACACAAACACGATGTGGTGATTCTGCTGGATTCTATTACCCGTCTCGCTCGTGCTTATAACACCGTGGCGCCATCTTCCGGTAAGGTCTTGACCGGTGGTGTGGATGCGAATGCACTGCAACGCCCGAAACGCTTTTTCGGTGCCGCACGTAATATTGAAGAAGGTGGCAGCCTGACTATCATCGCAACAGCCCTCATCGAAACAGGCTCACGGATGGATGAAGTTATCTTCGAAGAGTTCAAGGGCACCGGTAATATGGAAGTCCTGCTCGAGCGCAAACTGGCTGATCGTCGTATTTATCCTGCAATTAATGTTACCCGTTCCGGTACCCGTCGTGAGGAACTCCTGACCTCGGAAGAGGACCTGCAAAAACTCTGGATTCTGAGAAAGCTGATTTCTCAAATGGAGCCGGTAGAGGCAATGGAATTCATGATGGACCGGCTCAAGTCTACCAAGACCAATGCCGAGTTCTTTGACATGATGAAACAGGGCTAAGCCAAACTGACTATGCAGGATAAACTGCCGCCGGCCATCTTTATCATGGGGCCGACGGCAGCGGGGAAAACAGAGCTGGCGCTGGAACTGGCCAAACGTCATCCGCTGGAAATCATCAGCGTCGATTCTGCACTGGTGTATAAAGGCATGGACATCGGCACGGCTAAACCCTCTGCTGAGATTCTGAAACAGTTCCCCCATCATCTGGTTGATATTCTGGAGCCGACCGAGAGTTATTCGGCTGGTCGTTTTCGTGATGATGCGCTGTCCTTGATGGCCGATATTACCTCGCGAGGTAAAGTGCCATTACTGGTCGGTGGCACCATGCTCTATTTCAATGCGCTTCAAAAAGGCATGTCCAAACTCCCATCAGCTGATCCGGCAGTCAGAGCAAAGCTCGATGCCGAGGCGGCTGAGTTCGGTTTGGCATATTTGCATCAGCGCCTGGCCGAAGTGGATCCAGTTGCGGCGGCACGCATTCACGTCAATGATCCCCAACGTTTGCAGCGTGCTCTTGAAGTCTATGAAATCACTGGAAAGAGTCTGACTGAGCTGACTGCAGCGCAGGGTGAAACGCTGCCTTACAAGGTCAGCAAAATTATCGTTGCCCCCTTTGATCGCGCTGTCTTGCATCAGCGTATTGCCAAAAGATACAGAGAGATGGTCGAGAATGGTTTTCTGACTGAGGTGCAGAAGCTTTATCAGCGTGGCGATTGCCATCCGGGACTACCTTCGATCCGTGCTGTTGGTTACAGGCAGGCCTGGGCTTATCTGAATGGTGAGCTGGATATGGAGACCTTCATTGACAAGGCGATAATAGCAACCCGTCAAATGGCAAAAAGACAAATCACCTGGTTGCGTTCCCAGGACGATGGTGTCTGGTTTGACAGCGGTCAAAGCCTGCCGGTCGAGGAAGTGAACCATTATCTGAAGGGACAGGTCACACAATTACAGAATAATGCTTGACGATTCCGCTGGGACTTCTAGAATGAGTTATCGGCAGGTATTTTTCAAAAATAATAACAATATCCGGAGCAGATAATGGCCAAAGCGCAGACTCTTCAAGATCCTTTTTTAAACGCATTACGTCGCGAAAATATCCCCGTTTCCATTTACCTGGTCAATGGTATTAAACTGCAGGGTCAGATTGATTCTTTTGATCAGTTCGTCATTTTGCTGAAAAATTCAGTAAATCAGATGGTATATAAACATGCCATTTCTACCATTGTCCCCGCACGTAATGTTAACTACAGCCAGGAAGAATAGGAGCATATTGATTGTTTGATCGTCCTGATAGTAAAGCCGCTTTTGACGATTCATCGAACCAGGAAGCAGTTGTTCTTGTATATCTCAACTTCAATGACCCCAACTATGACGAATCACTGGAAGAGTTCCAGGAATTGGTTGGCGGCACTGGCGCTAATATAGCCGCCATCGTTCAGGGAAAAAGACACCGCCCCGATCCTAAGTATTTTGCCGGCAGCGGCAAAGTCGATGAAATTGCTGAATATGTCGCTGCTTCCCAT
>Ga0207716_100574_pt1 | contig 11752 bp, 9 predicted proteins | sample TtaePargueraPR_FD_187739 | JGI IMG/M metagenome (GOLD analysis project Ga0207716, IMG submission 187739) | Aerobic enrichment media microbial communities from Bioluminiscent Bay, La Parguera, Puerto Rico - Tt and P2 (5) (SPAdes) | ecosystem: Environmental > Aquatic > Marine > Unclassified ... | reverse complement strand
ATTTTCCATCTAGGGTTGGGGTAATGATCATATTGAGTGGGGAACGAATGAACTCCTATAAAAAGAAGTTTAGCCCAGAACATGCGTATTTTTCACCAAGACTGAATGATCCAGACTTGAAAGCCCAAATGTTGGAACAGGCAGCAATATTTGGTTACAAAAAATTTCAGGAACACTTTTTTTTTCAACCAAAAGTCCTTGTAAAAAGAGTGATAGGATTACCTCTCGATTTTATTCTTAAAAAATTGAACATCCATCCATCCTCTTACCGGTTTAAAAAAAGATGGAAGAAAAAGGGGAAACTGATTGAAAAGGTTAGGAAAGATACGGGTTTACCTTCCTCTTGAAGGGCCTGAATTTCAAAGATTTAAACTGGTAATAAAACGAATCACTTTTGCTTTCCCAAAACCATCTTTCAAAATTTTATTTGACTTCAAACAAAGTCTCAATAATATTGTGTCAACCTAATTTCAATACTCCGATTTAATTTAGTGAGTTAACTGAATTCCAAAACCCGCAAGGTTTTGGATCAGGTATGCTACCACCTCCACCAGGTGGAATGCCTCCTCCTATGTTGGATTCTGAGGCTTGGGATGCAAGTGGAGCTTTCCCTACCTCTCCGCAAGAAACTGCTGGGCCTTTTCCAATCAAAACCCCAACCTAGCTCTTTAGAAAAAACATTGTGGTGGATAGAAAAGGCATACCCTTATTGATCAATTTAAGTATCAAAAACAATAATGACAATTGTAATCCCTTGGCAGATGTTTCTGTAGACATTTGGCATTGCGATGCCGATGGAAACTACTCGGAATACTGGGATATTCCCATGCAAAAAAAGGATTACACGAAGAAGCACTTCTTAAGAGGGCGTCAAACAACTGACTCTAACGGTCAAGTTTCATTTATCAGTATTTTTCCTGGCTGGTACCAAGGGAGAGCTCCCTACATTCACGTGGAAGTTTTAGATAAAAACGAAAAATCTTTATTGGTTTCTCAAATAGCTTTTGAAGAAAATCAAGTCAACGTCATCTATACCACAAAACACTACAGAGGACGTGCCGACCAAAAAAATGAAACAGACATAGTCTTTTCTAATAGTCTTGCAGGAAACATGGCCGATTCCTTTATAGGAAACAATACGGATGGATAGGTTTTAGAAAAAACGTTCATAACCTGAAAGTCAATAAATTATCACAAGGAAAAAGATGATTTAGAATCAATTATTAGACTATTTTCTTAGATTTATAGTAGGTCTATTCTTTTAAAAATTAAACTTTTTACTTAATCAAGAATGCTATGAAAAAAGGAAATCCAGTCGTTTGGTTTGAGATTTATGTAGATGATCTCGAAAGGGCTCAAAAATTTTATGAAACGGTTTTTGATCTGAAATTAGTAGAAATGCCCATGCCTGAATCTGTTGATGATGATATGAAAATGTTGTTTTTCCCAAGCGATATGGAGTCAAAAAACACAGCCTCGGGAGCTATTGTTCAAATGGAAGGCTTCAAAGCAGGTGGGAGTAGTACCATCGTTTATTTTATGAGTGAAGACTGCAGCATTGAGGCCTCCCGGGTGAAAAAAGCCGGCGGAGAAATTTTCCAACCCAAAACCTCCATCGGTGAGTTTGGATTTATGGTGTTGGCGACAGATACCGAAGGAAATATGATTGGAATCCATTCGATGGCTTAATTAGAAATTCACTTAAATTCCAGAAAAATTCCACCTTAAATGTTTAAAAAAGAGGCTCTTCTGATCATTGATATGCAAAAGGGGTCATTTACTCCTGAAACTCCTAGATTTGATCCAGATGGTGTGATCCAGCGTATCAATGATTTAGCAAGGTTATTCAGGGCCAATCATTTACCTGTTATTTTCATTCAACATCAAGGTATCGGTGAATTTGTAAAAGACACCTGGGAATGGGAGATTTTGGATGAACTTGAAAAAGAGGAATCTGATTTAATCATTTCCAAAACCGCAAATGATGCTTTTTATAGGACTGTTTTGGAGAAAAAATTAGCCGAATTGGAAGTATCGAAATTGAACATCACTGGTTGCGCTACGGATTTCTGTGTAGAATCAACCATTCAATCTGCGCTCGTCAAAGAATTTGAGATCACAGTCGTGGAAGATGGGCATACCACTGCAGATCGGCCGAATTTGGCTGCCGAAAATCTAATCAAACATTACAATTGGGTGTGGGCGAACCTAAGCCCTACAAAAGGGTCGGTTCAGGTAAGTCCATTTCAAAAAATCAAAGACCAGATAGCCTAGTATGAATACCGGGCTATCTAGTGAATGAATCTATTTGATCATGATTTTGGTCAATTCATCCTTCATTTCTTTGACAATCTCAGGCTTTCCAACTGCCAAATTGGTTTTTTCACTTGGATCAGAGTTCAAATCAAACAATTGATCTTCAGCCTTGAAACCGGTTGGAATAAGTGGTCCCCAAGGAACCATATCCGGTCCATCATTTCCAGGGATAAACTTATAGCCATCATTTCTAACATAGGATAAATTTGTCTGTAGGGACTCCTGAACCAGACCAATTCTACCTTTGGAATCTTTCCCAACCAAGGCATCCCAGTGGTTTTCTGAATCCAAAGCTTGCGTAGAGTCAAATGAAACCTGATTGATAGAGGCAAAGGATGCCAATAAATCTACTTGGCTGAATAAGGCTTTGGATTCTTGACCTCCTTGAATGGATTTTGGCCACTTCACGATAAAAGGCACTCTTGTACCAGCTTCCAAAGCACTGTATTTCCCACCGCTTAATCCTCCACCTACTTCATCATAGTTGAAGAATTCTCTGGCCTGATCCACATATCCATCATCCAAAACAGGCCCATTATCACTGGTAAATATTACAATCGTATTTTCTTCCAAGCCTTGTTCTTTTAAAAGTTTCATTATTTCTCCTACAGTCCAATCCAACTGCACGATCACATCTCCTCTAGGTCCAAATTCAGTAGCCCCCTGAAATCTTTCATGGGCGATTCTAGGAACATGGATATCATGGGTAGAGAAATACAGGAAAAATGGCTTTTCAGACGTTTCATTTACAAAACCTGAAGCTTTTTCCACAAATGTCTGAGCAAAATCTTCATCTCTCCAAAGCGCTGCTTCACCGCCACCCATGAAGCCAATTCTACTTACTCCATTGACGATGGTATGATTATGTCCATGAGACCACATCATTTTTAACAATTCTGGATTGTCTTTTCCGGTAGGTCTATCTCCGACTTTCTCTCGATAATTTACTTCAATGGGATCATTAGGATCCAGTCCTACCACATGATGATCCTCCACAAAAACTGTAGGAACCCGATCTCCAGTAGCGGGAATTATAAAGGAAAAATCAAAGCCGATTTCCAAAGGCCCGGGGCTGATTTCTCCATTCCAATCAGGGCCTTCATCACCTCCTAAACCTAAATGCCATTTTCCAATGGCTGCTGTCCTATATCCGGATCTTTTAAATACTGACGGCAGGGTTTCCACACCGGGACGAATCAAGGCTGAAGCATCTCCTGGAGCTACTCCACGACCTTTTGCTCTCCAGGCATATTCCCCGGTAAGCATCGCATATCTAGATGGAGTACATGTGGCTGCAGTTGCATAGGCATTATTGAATTTCAGCCCACCTGAGACCAATTCATCGATATTTGGTGTGGGAATTTTTCCACCGTAGGCCGAAATATCTCCATATCCAACATCGTCTGTATAAATCAGGATGACATTCGGTTTTGATTCTACCTCTATTTTTTCTGAGGGCTTATTGCAAGAAAATAGGGTTATGACTCCCAGTATTGCAACAAAAAAGCTTCTTTTTATCATTGGATAACGAGTAAGATTAAATAAAAGCAAGAGGCCAGAAATTACTGGCCTCAAGTAAAATTATAAGAATTCAGATTAATAACCCGGATTTTGAACGAGGTTAGGATTATCAGCAATCAAAGAAAGTGAGATAGGTAGGTAATATCTTTCTGGGCCAAATGTTCTTTCTTCACCTTCAGCATTCTTTAGGGTAATGATATACTTATCGGTATCCAGATCATAGTTGAACACCAAACCTTTGGTTCTAACTCCGTCCAAATACTGAGGAGCAATTCTCCATCTGATCAAATCCCAAAATCTATGACTTTCGAAGGCCAATTCCACTTGTCTCTCCTGACGGATGGCATCTTCAGATATTTCTGTTAGCAAGGGCATTCCTGCTCTATCTCTCAACTGATTGATTGCATCTAGAGCTTCTCCTGTTTTTCCTAAATAAAAGGCAGCCTCAGCAAAGTTCAATAATGTCTCACCAAATCTAAACACATAGAAATCTTGTCCTGATCTACCAGAAATTGGCTCCAGGTTAGATTCATCCAATTTTTTTCTCAAAAGCAAAGCAGTATTTCTAGCGTTTCTTGGATGACATGCAGCAGGCCATGCTTCTCCATTTCTATCAAATGTTCCGCTTGTAGCTTGAACTCTTTCACCAGCTTCATTGGTGTAAAAAGTACTTGAATGAAAATAAACCAAACCGCCTTGCCAGGTAGATTCCGGATAAAAAACAGAAGCTCTAAACCTAGGATCTCTATTGCCAAAGAAGTCATGAATATCCCAAGAATTATCAGCAGTCAAGTCATCTCTTGAAATATCAGTTCCTTTTCTACCGTCTACAAAATCAAATTGTTCTACGATATCATAAAGCACAGGAAAATTAGAATTCCACGTGGATAAAAATCCTGCTGGTGTTGCCAAATTATCTAACGAATGACCTCTTACAATCGGCTCAAAGACTTCGGCAAAAATCACCTCATCATTTCCTTCATCCAAAAACAATTGGGTGAAGTTGACCATCTTATCATCGTGCTTATTGTATAGTGAGAATAATCCCGACTCAATCAATTCCTTAGAAGTATCATAGGACTTTTGGTAAAATGCATCCACTGAACCAGGCTCAATCCCGACTACGCCATCAGATCCTATCTCTCCAAAATTACCAATACTGGCTGCATATAAAGAAGCTCTTGATAGCAAAGCCAATGTGGCATATTTATCAACTCGACCGGAAGCACCGGTTTTTCCATCAGGCATTGTCACCAGAATATCCTCTAGTTCGGCTTGGATGAATTCATAAATTTCTTGCTCTGTTGCACGAGAAGGGTATAAAACATCCTCGGGATCATCCACATTTTGGACACTGGTGATCAAAGGAACTCCACCAAACCTAATGACCATTTGGAAATAGGTGAACGCTCTTAAGAATCTAACTTCATTTGTTTTTTCTAAAATGTAATCTTCATCAAAAGTGGAGCTCTCTCCAATGTTTTCTAACAAATAATTAATATCCCTGATCGAATTATAACCCCAATAATCCAGTGGACCTGGACCTGAAGCCGCAGTATAGGATCTCCTGTAGGTATTATTAGGGGTCTGCCAATTGGCAAAATTAATATGCTCAGCTCCTGCTGCCGGGATCATTCCCATATCCAGTTGGGCTTGTCCTCCCAAATTGATGAAAAGCATATCATTATAAATATTTGCAATGTATGCCTCAGTAAGGCTTTTATCTTCAAACACCACTTCCTCTGAGATAAAATCTGGTGTCTTGGTCAATTGACTTTCACATGATGCAAAAACGGTCAACAGTAGCATCATTAATAATATTTTTGATTTCATGATATTCATGTTTTTTCGTTTATACATTTTTAAAATCCTACCTGTACACCAAATGACATGGTTCTCAGCAATGGTAATTTAAACGCATTGGCACTTGTTGCTTCTTCAGGATCCACGGCATTTTTGAAAATTCCCATATTATTGAATGACAACAAGTTGTCTCCGGACATGTAAACATTTGCATTGCTCAACCCAATTTTAGACAGGAAACTAGTTGGTATAGAATAAGTTAATGTTGCTGTCTTGAGCCTGATATAGGTACCATTATACATCCAGAAGTCGGATTGGATATTGTTCCAAGGTCTTGTTCCGTTTCTTTCAAAAGCCGGAAGTTGCGCATCTGGATTAGCTCCAACACCTGGATTGTTAGGATCTTGTCTCCAAGTATATTGATCATGAAGCGTCAATGGAATCTGCTCATTATTGAATGCTCCTCGGAATAATCCTGAAATATTCACGTTGAAACGTGTTCCTCCTTGCCAAAGCATCGCAAATGAGAAATTTTTATAAGACAACCTTGGAGAAATTGAATAGGTAATATCCGGATTGGAACCATATCCAATTTGATATCTATCGGCTCTATTTATTATTCCATCACCCGTTAAATCCAAATATCGAATATCTCCAGGCTTTGGTGCTCCATTGATGTCTTCAATAGTATATTTTTCAAGGTATTCATCGACTTCAGCCTGAGTATTAAATAGGCCATCGGTTTTATAACCATAAGTAATGTTTACCCACCTGCCACTTAACTGATCAAATTGGACCTGGATCGGATCGTCAAAATTGATATCCTCTTGGTAGTTTTCATATCGCTCTCTGGCATAAGCAATCCCAGCGCTTATATCATATTTGAAATCACCGATTGTTCCTTGATTCCCTATAGAAAGTTCAAAACCTCTATTGCTTCTGGAATCCAAGTTAACCTGAGGAAGAGTAGCCCCAAATGTAGAAGGCAATGACTCCAGTGGGATTCTCAATAACCCATCTCTATATCTATAAAATGCGTCTAGAGTAGCATATAGTTTACCACTAAACATGGTCATATCAACACCCACATTGTAAAGAGTTGTTTCTTCCCAGGTAATATTTGGATTAACAAGGCCGGTAGTGGTGATCATCGGGAGAGGTGCTCCATCCAAATAATACACACTTCCAGTGATCTCCTCAAAACCAGATAGGTATTCAAAGGAAGTGTTTCCAATATTGCTGTCCACACCCGTTTGACTGTATGACATTCTCAGTTTTAGCTGGTCCAGAAGACTTGAATTCTTTAAAAATTCTTCATTGGCAATATTCCAACCTACGGAAACAGATGGGAAATAACCCCAGGCATTATTTCCAAATTTTGAACTTGCATCGGCTCTTAAGGTTGCCTCGATCAGATATTTTTGATCATATGCATAATTTAATCTTCCTGCAAAACTGACGCGGGTATATTGAATATCTCTTCCTGTACCACTAGTAGAGGTCAACTCATTTGTACCACCTACCTGAGGAACTTCTGTAGATAGGAGGTCTGTACGATTTACGGTTAATGACCTGTAGATATTATTTTCATTTTCTCCGAAGACCAAAACCCCAAAAGAATGCTTGTCTACCTCATTGTTATAGGTAGCATAAACGCGAGACAGAACTCTACTATTTGGATCATTAGAACCTCCGAAGTAGTAAGATCTAGAGAAAGAATTACCCAAAATTGAAGCCCTCAAAGTATATCCATCAAAATCGTTGGTCACTGAATTAGGATCATAGGACCAAACATCATACGGTTTTCTGAGTGAAGCATTTTGCAGGTTTCTAGCTCTTACATTCACTTTTCCACCAATCGCCAATCCTTTTACAAAAGGAATTGAATATTTTAATTCAGCTGCACCGGCTAGTGTATGCATGTCAGTTTTGCTATAGCCTGCAAATTTCTGTTGAATTCTTGCAACCGGTGATCTTTCATTAAATCCTGAATATGGTGCTTTTTCTGGGTCTGGAAGAGTTGGGTTAAAAATAGGCTGCGCTGTCTGCAAATCATTCCAAATGGTCGATGGAGAGACAAATGAATAGTCTTTCTCTTCTTTGATATATTGTCCATTGATAGTCAAAACCAAATTTTTGGACAAATCGATATCGATGTTATTGGTGAGGGTCAGCTTATTATAATCGTAGTCGCCCTCGAAAATACCAGATTGGCGGCTATAGCCAATTGAGGAGTAATATCGGATATTGTCACTCCCTCCTCTAAAACTCAAATTGTGATTCATGAGTGGAGAACCAGTTTTTTTCAAAACTGCATCAACCCAATTATAGCTTGGCAATTGACCTGATTCATAAAGAGCTAGGTTTTCCTCGGTGAAAAGCGTACCATATCCAATTTCTGCCTCTGGATTTAATGGATCAAATTGTCCATTGAAAACTGCATCTCTACCAATTCTAATGAAACCTGAGGCGTCTACTTGATCCGCAAAAGTCAATCTCTTTTGAGTAGCAACGTATCCATGATAATTCACTGTCATAGAACCTGCCTTACCTCTTTTGGTAGTAACCAAAATCACCCCATTCCCTGCTCTAGCTCCATAGATTGCTGCAGAGGCATCCTTTAAAACAGTTACAGTTTCAATGTCATTCGGATCAATTCTATCAAGATAAGATTCAACTCCATCCACTATCACCAACGGGTTTCCAAACCCACGAATACTCAAGGATGCGTTGTCTTCACCCGGTAATCCCGGATTTTGATTGGAAATCAACCCTGGAATCTGTCCGATTAAAAGGCCTTTGACATTGGTCACAGGGGTCTGAACTAATTTATCGGCCTTCAAATCCGTCACAGAGCCCGTTAGGTTACTTTTCTTTTGGGTACCATATCCTACAACAACTACTTCATCCAGATCTCCAAAATCCTCCTGAAGAAATATATCGATGGTGCTTCTGTTGTTTACATGAACTGTCTGAGTAAGAAAGCCAACAAATGAATAGACAAGCTCGGCGCCTTCGTCAACCACCAAACTATAAGTCCCATCAAGATCAGTTACCGTACCATTGGTTGTGCCTTTTTCGATAACAGTCACTCCCGGTATCGGGCTATCCGCTTCATCTTTAACCACTCCTCTTACTTCTATGTCGGCTTGAACGTTCTCAATTAAAACCTCCAGCTCCTTTGTTTTACCAACATAGATACTGTTATTAACCTGTTTAAATTTCAAACCCATCTGTTGGGCGAAAATCTTCAACACATCCTCAACAGTTTTTGCTTCTTCATTAATCTCAATGCTTGAGTTTCCATCAATTGCATCTTCTGGATAGACAAAAACATACCCTGTTTCGGACTCAATAAAATCGAATAGCTCGGTTGTTCTCCAAAGCTTGTTTTCAAGACGAATTTTCGCCTTGTCAATAGATTTAATCTGTGCGTTACTTTCACTGGCCATCAGCGTAGTCAGGAAAAAACATTGAATTAAGAGCCCATAGAAGAAACTCTTAGAGAGTGTCTTAAAGGCATCCAGTAATTTTTGTTTCATATTGGGTTATTTTAGGTGGTTATATTTTTTTATTCTCTTTTTAATCAAACTGCTTAGATGCTTATAATGACACTATTGTCCTGAATTGAATAGTTGAAGCCCATAGAGAATGAGAGCCCTTCCAAAATATTTTTAAGACTTTCATTGTTGAATTCTCCAGAAACTTTCCGATTCATATTTAGGCTAAGTGGCACTTGAAACTCGACCCCATACCAATTCTGCAGGTCTGAAAAAATATCCTTTAGCCTTTTCCTTTTAAACTGAATGCGACCTTCCTTCCAAGCAGTTACAATGGATGGGTCAAAATTGGAATTGATGATTTTGGAATCATTTTCCTTGAAAGTTGCCTTTTGTCCAGGATCCAAAGTCTCAAATAAGTCTGCTATTGCTCCTGTATCTTCAATTTCAACTTTTACTCTTCCCTCCGTTAGAGCGATTTCCTCAATTCCATTTCTGGATAAAACATTGAATTCAGTTCCAAGCGCTGTGGTGTGCAATTCGCCTGAATCAACTATAAATGGTTTCTCTTTATTAGAGGCGACATCAAAATATGCCTCTCCTTGAATTTTGATAAATCTCTTTTCCTTTCCATAATCCGAATCAAACTCAATACTTGAGTTGGAATTGAGGATGACATAAGTCTGATCTGGAAGTCTTAATTTGAGTTTTTCACCTGATTTTGTTTCTCTTTTATAAACTGTTGCTAATTCAAGGCCCTGTTCAGGAGTAGATTTCCCAAAATCAAAAAACATAAAAGCCAAAGCAGCAAATAAGATTAAGGAAGCTGCAATGCCTATGAAATTGCTATTGATGCTTCTTACTTTCTTTCCTTTTTCGGACCCGATTTGTTGATGAACTTTATGAAGAATTTTATCTAGTTGTGGACCTTTAGAAGTCTGCTCAATACTATCCCAAGTATTTTGGAACATCTTGCTTAATTCTTCTTGAGAATCTTGCCGATCAAACCAATTTCTGATTTGTTCTTCTTCTTGCGGAGTGCAAGCACCATTTAAAAATTTGATGAGTTTTTCCTTTTCCAATTGCTACAGGGGCCTTTTTGTACCTTATACACCAAAGTGCCTGCAACTACTTAAGAGATTTAGAAAAATTCTTTGAAAAAATTAAGAAACCCAGTACTTCATTATGATTTTCAGAGATTTAACCCAATATTTTTCTTAGGAAAGAAAAACTAACGAAATCAGCACTAAGCTTGATGATTGGCCAATTAGGTCATTTTTCAATTGCTTTTTAGCCAAATAAATATGGTGCTCTACTGTTCGGATGGAGATATTTAGCCTATTGGCTATCTCCTGATGCGAGTACCCTTCCAATTTACTCATTGAAAAAATCTGTTTTTGTGTAGGAGAGAGAGATCCCAAAATTTGGGCAGCAGTTTTTTCTTTGATTCCAAAAAATGATTCGGGTTCTTCTACAGAATCATCTATTAAAAGATCCAAATCAAGATCTTGATATTGAATTGCAGCTTTTCTATTTCTGATTCTATTTAGCACCCGATTTTTAACACAGGTGAAGAGAAAACTCTGAAAACTGCAGTCTGCCTTAAGCTCTTTTCTTCTCTCCCAAATCTGAATAAAAACCTCTTGAACAATATCCTCTGCTTCAATTTCATTCCAAAAATAAGAACTAGCAAAACCCAAAACCTTACCGGCATACCTCCGATACAACTCATCAAAAGCATGCATTTTCCCTTTCTTCAGGGATTTAATCAATTTCTGGTCTGGATATTTAGTATAATCCTTCAATTCGATACTATAATTTGGAAGGTTCAAAAAGAGCAATTCCCCCCCTCATTTAATCTATTCAAACTTCAGAAAACATCATTTTTGAGTAAGCAAATCTTACTTTAAATAGCCAAGTTTTCTTAAAGCCACCTTCCAATTACAAGTATTTTTCTTTGGAATCAAAAAACAATTATTACCATTTAAATCAAATTTTTCTCGTTCACAGCCTATTTAAACTGAATTTTGAATTGAAACTTTGCAAAAGTTCTTCTTCACTTATCCTCAACAACTCTAAAAATTTCACCAAAATTAAAAATACAATTTTGGCTCAAAATAGTCCTTAAGGCCTATTTCGAAGGTTTTTTTTCTAATCATGGATAGTTTAGACTCAACAATTTTATCTTTAGTTTGAAAAGGTAATGGGAAAGGAAAAAATGAAAAAGAAGCAATCTTTAACTGGTGAAATTTTTTTTGATTTTTTTTAAAGAATGAATTTAAAACCCAATGTTCCATTCATTTATATTTTCTAAAAAACTCAACTAAGCATTTATAGAAACCTTCAATAAATCCCTTTCAATGAAAATTGGTCTCGCTCAAATCAAGCCTTACAAAGGAGATATTTCCCAAAACATTGATCTCCACCTAAATTGGATCCGAAAGGCTGTTGAAGAAAAAGTCGATCTGATAGTATTCCCGGAACTTTCTCTGACAGGGTACGAGCCGGAATTGGCCCATGAATTGGCAATGGAGGCTAATGATCCCAGATTAAATACTTTCCAACAAATCAGTGATCATGAAGGAATAAGTATCGCTTTGGGAGCCCCAACT
>Ga0207716_100573_pt1 | contig 11807 bp, 14 predicted proteins | sample TtaePargueraPR_FD_187739 | JGI IMG/M metagenome (GOLD analysis project Ga0207716, IMG submission 187739) | Aerobic enrichment media microbial communities from Bioluminiscent Bay, La Parguera, Puerto Rico - Tt and P2 (5) (SPAdes) | ecosystem: Environmental > Aquatic > Marine > Unclassified ... | reverse complement strand
TTGAATCCTCCATGGTTAATAAGCATTCTAGACCCTAGTCATGTAGCTGACTATACTGGGTTTGCTGAACAATTTATGAGACGCAAATAGATGAATGCCGAATTCATACCCGTTAATATCGCTATTTTGACAGTATCCGATAGTCGAAACTTTGACAACGATGTCTCAGGTAAAGTGCTTGAAGATAAAGCCACTGCTGACGGTCATCAGGTGCTTGAACGGAAAATCGTCCCAGACGATATCTATCAGATACGGGCTATCATTTCCCAGTGGATTGCCAATCCTGACATCAACGCCATCGTGACGACCGGTGGCACCGGGCTGACCGGGCGTGATGGCACACCGGAGGCTGTCAGGGTTTTATTTGATAAGGAAATTGAGGGCTTCGGTGAATTGTTCCGATATCTCTCCTATCAGGTCATTAAGACTTCCACTGTGCAATCAAGGGCAATCGCCGGTGTCGCTAATGCCACCTTTATCTTCTGCCTACCGGGTTCATCAGGCGCCTGCCGCACCGGCTGGGACGAGATTCTCCATGAGCAACTGGATAAACGACACAAACCCTGTAACTTCGTCGAGTTGATGCCCCGTTTACTGGAAAAATGATGCACATTATTTTGTTTACCACTCAAGGCTGTCATCTCTGTGAGCAGGCGCATGAATTGTTGCTTGATATCGCAGACAAACAACCTCTGGAAATCAGCCTGCGGGAAATAGGCGATGATGATGATCTCGTGGCGCGCTATGGCATACGTATTCCGGTAGTGCAATTTCCAGATGAGACTGAGCTGGACTGGCCTTTCAGCCAGGCGGACGTTGAGGCCATAATTTCCCGCTAAATCAATAGATAACCTGGCTTCACAGGAACTTCACCTGCAAGGGATAACTCTTACCCATGTAAGCATGTTCGGAGTTCAGGTATGCCCATCAAAACCCTTCAGTTGCTGCTGTTTATCTTCACGGCAGTACTGCTCAATTCGGCCAAAGCCAACCAGTTCCCACCAATACCGGGGAAACGCTACGATGTGGGTGGCTACAGCATACACATGCTTTGCCGCGGGCAGGGCGAACCCACTGTGATTATTGATGCTGGGCTGGGTGATGATTCCACTGACTGGTTTGAGATTCAGAACCGCACGGCAGTAGAAACCCGTGTCTGCGTATTTGACAGACCCGGCTATGGCTGGAGCGATGCCGGCCCGCAGCCTCGTAACAGCCTTCGCATTTCACATGAAATAGAAAAGCTTACCCAGAAAGCCAATATCCCCGGCCCGTATGTTTTAGTGGGTCACTCTTTCGGCGGCTATAACATTAGGGTTTTTGCTGCTCAGAACCCGGGCAAAATCGCAGGTATGGTGCTGGTTGATGCGTCACATGAAGAGCAATATGAAATTCTGGATATCAAACTGCCGAAGCATTTTGACAGGAAGGGGAATATCCTGGTGTTGCCCAAATTTGAGGACTCTGAATCGGTTCTGAATAAACACCGTGTGCTACGAGAGCGCGCCTTCCATGCGGCAAGGGCTGAGATATCCTCTCTCTATGAAAGCGCTAAGCAGGTCAAGCAGTACAACGACATGCCCAAAGTCCCACTTATTGTTATCAGCCGGGGTCGTTCCGAGTGGATGGGCAGTGAAGCTGCTGAATTACGTGAAAAGGTATGGATGCGTCTGCAGCACGATCTGTGGAAACTGTCGCCCATCAGCCAGCAGATATTCGCCAAACACAGTGGTCATGATATTCACCTTGAGGAACCTGGAGTCGTCGTCTCAGCCATCAACGATGTGGTGGCAATGAGCCGGGTTATGAATTGATACTTAAACTGGCTATACTGTGTCCCTTTTGCAGAGCGCAGTAAATGACCATTCAGTACGTCGACAACAGCCAGAGCCTGTCAGACTTATGTCAGCAGCTTGCCGGCAGTCAATGGCTTGCCGTTGATACCGAGTTTCACCGTGAGAAGACTTACTACCCAGAGCTGTGCCTGATTCAGGTTGCCAATGATGACATCATCGCCTGCGTTGATCCCCTGGCTGTTGATGATCTCACTCCCCTGCTTGATCTTTTTTACCGCGAGAACATGACCCTGGTGTTTCATGCCGCGCGCCAGGATCTGGAATTATTTTTTCTGCTGCGCGACAGCCTTCCAGCACATGTCTTTGATACCCAACTCGCGGCGACAGTTCTCGGTTATGGTGATCAGATCGGCTACGGTAATCTGGTCAAGCAATGCCTGAATGTAGATCTGGATAAGGCCCATGCGCGAACCGACTGGCGTCAAAGACCCTTATCATCGGAACAACTCGAATATGCTGCTGACGATGTTCGATATCTTCGTTCTCTCTACCATCAACTGAATGACAAGCTGACTGAGACCGGTCGCAGAAGCTGGCTGAAAGAAGAGTTTGCGGCTTTATCTGCGGTTAAAACCTACCAGGAAGATCCCAACAAGAGCTGGCTACGAATCAAAGGCGCTGGTCGCCTGAAGCCTGCTCAGCTCGCAGTATTACAACAACTCGGCGCCTGGCGCGAACAACGCGCTGTCAAACACAATCTGCCCAGAAGATGGGTGTTGAAAGATGATGTGATGCTGGATTTGGCCCGATTTGCACCTGCATCAACTGAGGCTATGAAAAAGATCCGGGGCATGGAGCAAAGAGATATTGATCGCCACGGTAAAGCCATTCTGGAAGCGATTGAAAAAGGTAAAGCTATACCGAAAGCTGAATGGCCAGTGATCAAACGCCCAACCCCATTAAGCAACCAGCAGGATGCCGTCGTTGATGCCCTGATGGCCTTACTTCGTCAGCGCTGTGACGAACAGAATATTACGCCAGCTGCTGTGGCCAGTCGCAAAGATGTTGAAGCCCTGGTCAGAGGCGAGGATACATCACTTCAACAGGGCTGGCGCCATGAAATCGTTGGACAACAGCTGGAAGATTTTTTGAACGGCAAGCTCAGTCTGAGCGCCTCAACTGAACAACTCGAAATTCAACAAAGGTAAGATTATGTCAGCTTTGATCTGTGGCTCTTTCGCCTATGACAGCATTATGGTTTTCCCGGACCAGTTCAAGAACCATATCCTGCCGGATAAGGTACATATGCTGAACGTCGCTTTTCTGGTTCCAGAGCTGCGTAAAGAGTTCGGTGGCTGTGCCGGTAATATTGCCTACAACCTCAAGTTGCTTGGTGATGAACCGGTTCCCATGGGCACCGTCGGTACTGACTTTGGCCCATACGCCGACTGGATGGACCAGCAAGGCATCAGTCGCAAACATGTTCATGTGAAAGAAGGTCATTACACCGCTCAGGCTTTCATCACCACCGATATGGATGACAACCAGATTACGGCCTTCCATCCCGGTGCGATGAACCTGGCGCATGAAACGCACATCTCTGAAGCTGACAATATCAAACTGGCGATCGTCGCCCCGGATGGTCGTGACGGCATGGTGCAACACGCCCAGCAACTGAAACAGGCCGACATTCCATTCATATTCGATCCGGGTCAGGGCCTGCCAATGTTCAACGGTGATGAGCTCATGCAGTTTGCCGAACAGGCCACCTACATTGCGCTCAATGATTACGAAGCCCAGTTATTTATGGACCGTACCGGCCTGCCGGAAGAGGAAATCGCCCGCCATGTGGAAGCGTTAATCATTACCCGTGGCGCACAGGGCTCCCATATCTTCACAGAAGGTAAAAAAATCGAAATTCCCTGCCAGAACGCAGAGGCCGTCGTGGATCCGACAGGTTGTGGCGATGCCTACCGAGCGGGACTTTTACACGGCATCATGCATGGTAAAGACTGGGAAGAAACAGGCAGAATCGCAGCCATGATGGGCGCGATTAAAATCGCCCATCATGGTACGCAGAATCACACCATTAAATAAACATTCAATAACTATATTCATAAGTTCTAAAGACTCATAGAGACTATAAGAATCTAGTTACATACCAGCTGACAGGAAAGTCCACTATTAGTCTGTGTACCAGAGACAGAGCAAGAGTATGTTCCGTTAACGTTTAATCTATTACCACCTGACAATCCTGTTAATGACCCACATGAGTAAGTCATGGAATTCGTATATGAACAGGACAGCGCAGCTGCATTGAGTGCTGCTGTTACAGTGACATTTGTCTGGTCAGAAGGGTAATTTTCGCATGTGTTTGTATTACCTGAGGAAGGTGAGCAACTCAGAGTAATTGCTGGCCAATTTGTAATATTTTCTGATACTAGGTTGTAGGTAACTGCATTTTTACCACTACCCACTGTCCATCCAGGTGCACATGTAAAGTCTGAAATACTTGCCATCTGTACACTCCTTACATTGGGAGGGGGGCCTGCACCAAAGGACCTGTCATAGGTTGCAACTAATGATGCTGTACTATCGTCTCCTGGATCAATACCTGGCTCTGATACCACACCACTGTTTGAGACTGCAATTGTACTGACGATCTCAATATCTCCACTAACACTGTTGTTATACCTAAAGACCCCTTTTTCATCCGTTGGGTCATTTGCTACTGCGGCTATATTGGGGCTATCGGTGCAGGCGTTTACAGTACTGTTGTTGGGATTACAAGGTGTGGTGCTCTGAGTATCTACAGAAGTAGCATTCCTTGTTGTCCAGTCAGAGAGCAAAGTTGTTTTGTATTCATAGAAATCAACATTTATATCTACCTCATCTCCATTTGTTGCAGGAGATGCAGCAGCAATTTCTGATGCGGTTAAATAATCAACGTATATTGAGCGGGACATCATCTGCTCAGCGTCCAAGGGTATCGCAGCAGAGGCATAGCTCCATGGAACTACGGCATTACCCTGGAGATATGAATTTATTTGGGTGCCCAAATAAGACTCATAATCAGTCTGCGCTGCTGAGTTATTAAAGTCATCTTGAACCATTATATTGTGAGCGACCATCATCCAGTCAGGAATCACACGATAGAAACCATCTATACGCTTGATTCTGCAGACTTCAGTGTAATCCCCACCGATAACTGCAGGTGTTGTTAAATCACTAGAGAGGTAATGATTGTGGTCAGAGTTATTGAAATCTCCAGCAGCACGATATGGATCGATGCAATATTCAGGATTAGCGCCAGAGTTACATTGGTAATCACCAGTTATATTTTCGTGATGATCTCGACAACACAATGTACAGAAATCACTCTGGTTGTTGCCCGTAGGAACTCCTGTCCTAGCCTTGGTGACACTAGCACCAGTCTGATCGAACCCTGGGCCACTTCCAGATAAGGTACATTCACAGTTTAGAGTAAGAAATTCTTCTTCCTTTATTTTCACTAATTCTGTAACGCCTGTGTTTACAGTATTGTTAGTAAATTCCGCAAAGGTACAAGGATTGTATTTCCGATACTTGGTAGATGCAAACCTGACAATAACGTTATCAAGTGTGTTGTTAGTATCAATATCAGGGTCGGGCGACTCTGTTGCGCCATAAGTTTCGACATTACACCAACCAAGTTGTGCATACTCTTCAGCTTTTTCAGATTCAGTCAAAGCATTCCATTCTGCATCTGTTCCCCCAAATGATTCAGGGGGAGGATCTTTTACTTTCACTCTCAATACATCTGGAGCGGCTAACTCCACATGCGGAACTTCGGGTTTTTCTCCGCTTCCTCCAGTGTTATTAGCCAATAAACCACCACTTGTTCCAGCATTTGAGTTGATTAAAGCATCAACAGTATACATCTGCTGGCTGCCGTCTGCATCGAGCCAGGAAACAGAGATCTGAATTGCTTTATGCTCAACATTTGAGTCCGAAGGGTCAATCGAGGTTAATACACCCGAATTGTAATAAAAGCCCGTAACATCCCATGTAAGTGTGTAATCTGTATTACCTATTGTTCTAGTGCCGCTTGCAACTGCACCACCACCATTGTCAACGATATCTAAATAACTGAAAGTTGTACCATCATCAAAACTGCGAAGATCCTCAAGTTTCTCTTCTGCCAATGTTGCAGCAACTGTCCTTGCCTGGGCTGATGAACTACTCTTGAAGAAAACACCTTGTAGCTGAATCAATGCAACTATACCCAGTGCAAAGATGACCGCAGCAACCATAACCTCAATGACACCGATACCGCGTTGAGAAAAACTGCTCTGTGCTTTCATAACCTAATTCCTATGTAACCTGATGGTGTCATAATTGAGGCCTAGAAATCTCTCCAGCTTCCCGGTATCCAGGCAAATGAGTAATTGTTTCCGCTACTGATGAAGCTATCTATGACACTTGGGTCATAAACTACCGAGTAGCTACCCTGCATCGCACTTCCACCGACATCAGAAATAAATGATCCAACTATTTCAGTAGTGCCACCCAAATCTGCTGATGGTGTTCCGCCACCGGGCTTATCAAATAGGAAGACGACACCGTTAATCTGTGCTCCACCCGTCACTCTTAATTGACCATCGGCCACAACCAAAACAACAGGATTGTCTGTACTCCCGATAGTAGGCCCACCACTGATGCTGCAGTTACCATTAACCCACCATATAGGGAATTTCTGACCCGCGGTTGTGCCCGCAGCAACCATTGCTGAACAATCAGTTGTGACTTGCGTATTATTTGACTCAACTTTCGCCTGAGTCTCAATTGTTTGCCAACTGTCTCTAGGCACACCAAAAATAAAATTAAATAAATCATCCGGGAAATCAGGGTCATTGGGAATGATATCTGGGTAGGTGGGGTCGTAAGCTGTGATTGAGCTAGCTGGATTCGTGCCTCTGGTGATGTTTTCGTCGTTACCTGAAGGGTTCGAACATTGAGCATTGTTGCCAGTGTAAAACTCAAAATGACATGTGGCTGATGAACTTGTTGCTTGTACAGGTGAGCCGCTTGGTCCGGTCCAAATAGAGACTGGAACACCTTCTCCTCCGCCATTAGGGTTTGCAACTATGTTAAAGTTACCCCCCGTGCCTACAGCTCCACCAACAATAATAGGCACATCCGGTACAGCACCTCCAAAGACATAAGCCATTGAGAATTGTCTTTGAACAGTGGCGGTTGCAGTACCATCTGAACCAACCCCAGTTGAAGTGACAGTGTATGCATTAATGGCTGAACCTGTTGGAGACACTCCGGAATCAGTTATGCTTACTGTAAAGTACGGGTCATTTGCCTCAGGTGCTGTTCCATCAATTTCAGTGTTGTTTGGAAATTGAGAATTGGCAAGAATGGTAGCCAACGTCGCATTGGAAGTGGCATTAGTCGAACCGTCATACAACCTTGTAAACTCCGACTCAAATCTCTCAGCGGCATAATCCAGTCCTGCCTCTGCAATGGCAAATGCCTCTTTGTATCGTGCCTCATTTGCAGACATACGTTGATCAAATACACCAACACGAGCAGCAAACAAGACCATGATGCTGATTACCACAAGGATGACTATTGCTACGATGATAGTAGCCATCCCCTGTTGTTTGTTTTGATAACTCATCAAAGCGCTCCTGTCACTGTAGCTGCTCATTCCTGACCACTACTTGTTCTGTCAGCGTTCTGCTGAAATCACTGTCACTGCGAAGTTCACCTGTTAGTGATATGGTCACTTCCATCAAAGATAGTGGCACTGCACTACTTGCGCTACCTGTATAGAAAGGATTGATATCAAAACTCAAGTCAGTCACATTGATCAATGAATCATCTGTCATATTTTCCCAGGGACCTGCAGCCCCACAAACAGAACTATTGTTTGAACAAAGCTGGATAGCACCGCTTGCTAACCTAAAACCATACCCCTCCACGCCAACAGATGGATCACGGTCATAAGAAAAAGAAATTGCTGAGCTGGCAGGTACCGCACCGGGTATTAATCGGATCGCCGTGCTAGCAGGAATGGTATAAGGATTCCATGATGTAGATGGCACTGCACCACTTGCCAGTGCAGTAGCCGCTACTTGGTAATGTCCGGCTCTGCGAATATCTCTTGTCATTGTATTTAGCGATGCGCGTAGCTCGTGATTGAGCCTCACAGACTTTAGGTAATCGATATTTGAGCTGGTCATTGATACATACATAGTGATGACTGCAGCCACAATAACAAGGCTGATCGCGATACTTATGAGCAACTCGATGAGTGTAAAACCTGATACTGTCAACTTTTTCATCAGCATTGCTCACTATCATCATATCTACTAATTGTGGAATCATTGGGCTTGCATAGCCTGACTCGTCCTATCGTACTGAGTGTGACGCCTGCTGATTTGTTACCACCTGCATCAAAAGTAACCGTTCCTTGAGTACCATTGGCTGCACGCCCCTGAACAGGTTCGAACGTTCTCAAATTAGTATTGTTGAAATTAAGCACTACATTTTCGTAATCATCACTTGAAACAACACTCCCTGTCATACAATCAGACGGGGATAAAGTGCAATCACATGAAGAGTCACCTGCTTCAGTTATTCCATAACACCAGTCGGCATGATCAGTGTTTGTGGTTACAGGCCTAAAAACCAAACTAGCTTCTTGATTTGTTTTTATACTTTGTGCTTTTGTATTTTGTAGCCCAGCAACTAACACTTCAGCAGCGCCTCTTGCTCGCTGTGTGAGAACAAAGTCATTAAATGCAGGGGCAGCAAAGGCCACTAGTATGGCAATAATCGCTATTACTACCATCAATTCGATTAGTGTCAGACCTACTTGCCGCATATCCTTGACCCAATTAGGAAATCCTAAGAAAATCTTAGCATCATACTGTTTCTTCTACCACATATATCGGTAGCAGCAGACTGGAATTTACTAGATAATCAATATTAATCAGATAAAGCTCAAACTCAATCACATTTTATTGTGTGACTCATCGAATTGTTTAGCGTATTTTGAGTTAAGTATGTGTCACTGAGAAGGATATTGGAAATGAGCCCATCAAAAGGATTCACCTTAATCGAGTTGATGATTGTGATAGCTGTGATAGCCATCGTTGCTGCTGTTGCAATACCCGCTTATTCTGACTATGTAACTCGCTCTAAACGTGCTGATGGGAAGACAGCATTGTTGGCTTTCCAGCTAGAGCAGGAAAAATATAGAGCCAATAATCCTAGCTATGCTGCAGCAGCCAGTCTTGGGCTACCAGCTAATTCACCAGATGGTCATTACGAGATAACGGTGACGTCTTTCTCAGCATCATCGTATGCCCTCTCAGCCTCGCCTAATGCATCACAAAACGACCCAGAATGTGCAACATTAACGATTGATGAAAGCAGTAATAAATCAGCTACTGGTACTGCAGCTGATGCCTTAGCAACTTGTTGGCAACGCTAAAATATTTCATTTAACAGCAAGATAAGCGCGAGACTATAAACACCTGCCACAAAATCATCCAGCATCACTCCCAAGCCGCCATGAAGTTTTCTGTCTGCCAGACTCACCGGCCAGGGTTTGAGAATGTCGAAGAAGCGAAACAATATAAAGCCGACCAGCATCCACTGCCAGCCAGACGGGGCAAATGTCATCGCCACCAGGTAACCGACAATTTCATCCCAGACTATGCCAGAGGCATCATCCTGTTTCAGCCAGTCGGATGCTTTCTGGCATAGCCAGATCCCGGCAATAAACATCACCAGAACCAGAGCAATATAGGCAGTCAGCGACCAGTTTTGCATCAGCCAGTAAATCGGTAGCGCGACTAAAGTGCCAAAAGTGCCGGGTGCTTTCGGAGAAAGGCCCGCGCCAAAGCCGTAAGCGACAAAACATGCCGGGCGTTTGATTAAGCTTTTAAAGTTCACTTCAGGACCCGAAGTGGTCATAGCCTTTCCTTGCGTCAATATTTATTACTTTCCCGCTTTCATCCTCGAGTATCAGATCTTTTCCTGCTGTGATTTCGCCAATGCAGTAGATATCCAGCCCCAGTTGTTGCAGCGCCCCGACGTTTGATGCTGGCACGGTAAAACAGAGTTCATAATCATCACCGGAGCCCAGAGCCAGAGGCAGACCAATCATTGGTGGAAGTTTTTTTAAACTGGCTGAAAATGGCAATTGAGCAACCTTGATGACAGCACCTTTATGACTGCGTTCGAGTATATGCCCCAGATCGGCCAGTAAACCGTCTGAAATATCGATGGCGGAACTGGCGTAGTCGAGGATTTGTTGCCCAAGCTGATAACGCAGTGTTGGATACTCTAATCGTTGCTGGAGGTATTGCCAGTCAGATTGATCCAGCATTTCAGGCCGCCAGTTTTCCAGGCGTTTTTTAAGCGCCGCACCTGCGTCGCCCAATGTACCACTGATGTAAATATGGTCACCTATATTCGCGCCATCACGACGCATTGCCCGACCTGATGAAACCAGGCCATGAACCTGGATCGATATTGTCAGAGGCCCTCGCGTGGTATCACCGCCAACAAGCTGAATATTGGCTGATTCAGCGGCCAGTGCAAGCCCCTCTGTGAAGGCCCTGAGCCAGTCAGAATTATGTTCCGGAAGTGTTAGCGCCAGCGTAAACCAGGCAGGTTCGGCTCCCATAGCTGCTAAATCGCTCAGGTTTACTGCCAAAGATTTGTAGCCCAGGGCTCTGGGGTCTACATCGGCAAAAAAATGCACGCCTTCCACCAGCGTATCAATTGATACTGCTAATTCTTTACCGGGTGGACATTGCAGCAAGGCGCAATCATCACCAATAGCCAGGCTGACGTCCTGCCGGGATGGCGTCAGCTTGGAAAAATAATCTTCAATCAGGGAAAATTCAGACAGAGACAAACCGGACTCTCTTTAGAATGGCAACCGACAGTGGCTATTGAACTGCCACCGCCGTTCGCTAAGTTATCTCAGATCAACTCAGAATCGCTCAGCGTTTTGCCCGCGCTTCTCTCGCAGCCTGGTATTCATGAGGTCTGAGGCGGGCGCCCATTTTATCGAGCACACCATTGACATATTTGTGGCCCTGTTCACCACCAAAAGACTTGGCCAGTTCCACCGCCTCATTCAGCACCACGCGATAAGGGATTTCCGGCAGATGCATGAATTCAAATGTGGCCAATCTCAATACTGAAATTTCCACTGGATCCACAGCATTGAGATCACGATCAACTGCTTCTGACAGCTCGGCATCGATCTGATCCTGATATTTGATCGCCCCTTCGATGAGTGTGCTGAAGTATTTTCTGTCGATTTTATCGGCGTATTCTGCCGTGACAAAATCCAGCGCGTCTTTCTGCGGTGCTTCATTATTAACCAGCGCCTGGTACAGTGCCTGGACAGCAGCACGACGGGCTTTTGTGCGGGGTAATCCGGCTGCCATTTAGTTGCCAGCCTCGATTTGACGCAGCACATTAACCATTTCGATCACACCCATCGCAGCTTCGGCACCTTTGTTACCCGCTTTGGTACCGGCGCGTTCAATGGCCTGCTCAATGGTGTCCACAGTCAGCACACCGAAGGAAACCGGCATATCCAGTTGTAGTGCCAGTTGGCCCAGACCTTTAGAGCATTCACCAGCGACATATTCAAAGTGTGGCGTGCCACCTCGAATGACTGCACCCAGCGCGATAATGGCATCATATTTACCGGTACGGCCCATGCGTTGAACGGCAAGTGGAATTTCTACTGCTCCCGGCACGCGCGCCAGTTCAATATCGCTTTCGCTGGCACCATGACGAACCAGGCAGTCAATCGCACCTTCAATCAGGTTGTTGACCACAAAGTCATTAAAACGACCGGCGACGATACCGACGCGGAGGCCCTTGGCTGAAAAATCACCCGAAAATGTCGTGACATTGCTCATTTTTAAAGATCCAACGCTATAAGATTAGAAGTATTGTACTCATTTTGTATTTGCCCTGCCCGCT
>Ga0207716_100569_pt1 | contig 11852 bp, 8 predicted proteins | sample TtaePargueraPR_FD_187739 | JGI IMG/M metagenome (GOLD analysis project Ga0207716, IMG submission 187739) | Aerobic enrichment media microbial communities from Bioluminiscent Bay, La Parguera, Puerto Rico - Tt and P2 (5) (SPAdes) | ecosystem: Environmental > Aquatic > Marine > Unclassified ... | reverse complement strand
CAATCCAGCCACAAGGGCACCAGCCATCGATGTACCCGACATTACATTGTAGCTATTCCTAGGAAATGTAGATACTAAGGCATTACCTGGAGCTACCCAATCGATTGGTGGAATTCCCATATTTGAAAAAGCACTAAAACCACCAATCTCCCCACAACTGAAATCTACGGATGCTACGGTGACTACATTGGGTCCATTTATGCAACCCGGTAAGTTGGAATTGGCAAAAGCTGTCTCATTCCCTGCGGACATTACCACAAAAACTCCCTTATTACCCAAATCCAATATTATATCTCTTAAAAAAGGTTCTGAATTCTCACAGTCCATAACCTCGGAAGCACCCAAACTCATCATTACCACATCCCCAGCAACACCAAATTTCTCAACATGATCTAAAGCCAAAACTAAGTCAGACCAATTCCCAGATCCATTTCTATCCAATACTTTGATCGGAATAATCTCAGCTCCTGGAGACATCCCAGTAACTCCAGGATTTCCTTGTCCCATCCCTGCAGCCAACCCTGCACAATGGGTTCCATGCCCTGCAAAGTCCTCTAATGGGCTCTCGCCTGAGATAAATGATACTGAAAAATTTGGATTCGTACTAACATTGAGATCTGTATGAGTTCCTTCTACACCCGAATCAATAATCCAAATCGAAGATCTGGATGACCCAGTCGATGATCCTCCCATCAATGGGATTGCACAGCTGGCTTTTATTGCAGGATCATATAACCAATCCCCAAAATTTTCACCTTGCATTCTAGGCCTGGATCCCTGCATACGGGGACGACTTTGCATTTGGAAGTCCTCAACTACAGATTGTACATTTGGGTCATTTCTTAGATTCGAAACCTCATTAGAATTCAGTGAAGCAATAAATCCCACAGCCCCATCTACAAACTTTTTTGCTTGACCTTCCGGTATATTCCTTTGCCTTAAAAACTGATCAAGTTTTGCTATTTTTTGATTCCTATTGGAAGCATTAGAATTAGCTTGCTGCCCTCTATTAGGATTCCTGATTTGATTTTTCCTAATAGGTGCTTCAAAGCTATCCTTGAATACCACTACATAGTTTTTATTTTGTGCAAAAATCAGGGTTGACACCATGATCAACCCCAGAACTAACAGCATTTTTTTCATTATGATCAGCATTAAGTCGTATTCAACTTAAATATAATCATCAAAAAATCCAACTGTCACTTAGAAAAATTAAAAGTTAATTTTCCCGATTTTATAGATAGGGTCTGGTCCACCTGTACCGTCATTTCCCCTCCTTGTATACCCGAGAATACCTACCTCATGATTATGGTATAAAATACCAGAAAATATAGCCGCTGAAATAGATGTACCCGAAACAACAACATATTTTCCTCCCGGTGCTGTTGTAAATATTTGTTCCCCCGGTTCCAAATAATCTATCGAGGGGATTCCATAATTTGAAAAACTTGAAAACCAATAAGTTCCCATTAATGGCATTTCTATAGATCCAATAGTATAGGTCTGCGCTTCGATTCCTGATTGAGAACTGCTTAAGTTTACACATCCCGGAAAGTTAGTTGTGGATGAATTCCCATCATTTCCCGCAGACATTACAATGGATATTCCTTTACCCACCAAACTGGCCAAAAATGAAAGTATTGGTCCGTTATTACAGGGTGCTGATTTTAAATCATACCCCAAACTTAAATTGACTATATCTCTTTGAGTACCGAATTGATAAACATATTCAAGGGCTGATTTCATCAAGGAGGTATTTGACTTCCCCTTTTTATCAAAGACTTTGAGTGACACCATTTTAGCTCCAGGGTAAACTCCATTCACACCATACCCATCTTCATATTCTGGCTCACTAGATGCAATTCCACCTATCACACCTGCCAAAAAAGTCCCATGTCCAATACTATCAATAAATGGACTTTTGCCGCTGTTCGCAAAATCTTTTGATAAAGTATCTTCTGGAAAAAATATATTAATATCCTGATGAGATGAATCGATCCCAGTATCGATTATCCATACTCTGTGACTCGGATTGTCTCCTTGTGGCTCTCCCCCGCCTATTCGCTGGACCATGATACTTGATTTTCCAATCGAATCATACCTCATCTGTTCCTGCATCTGTGGCCTCTTGGCTTGTTCCAAATACTCAGTCTGCATGATCGGACGCTTGGCTTGGATTTCAATACTCTGAGTTAGTTCGTATTCATTATTAGAAGGACTATTTTCTAACTTATTTAATTGACCCAATTTCAAGCCCTTTAAGTAAACAGATACTTCTACTAAAACTCGGATTTGATCATCAGAAACATTTATTGAACTATCAATTCTTTTTATGTATTTCCTTATTGAATCCTTTTTTTGCAAGATTTTTTGGTTGCACTTTGAGTCAGCAAAGCCATTTTGACAATCATCTTTTTCTGTAATTACTTTAAAGCCTGAATTTGATTTAAAAACCATTTCATAGTCATAAAGCAGTTCATCTGGAGGACTTACTTGACTTATCCCTGATTGACCTTTACACGAGAATAGTACAAAACTAACACAGAATGAAAGAAACAAAGTTTTCATATATTCAAAAGTTAAATATTTAAAAATCAATTATTTAAAAGCTATTGAATATACGAAAAATTCAATCACAACTATTTAAAAAGCACAAAAATCACCCAAATAGTCCAATATCAATTTTCTGGTTTGGATAGCATTTCTCGGTATTGGCCCAATTTTGCTTTAATTTCATCATCCAATTCAGGTTCTTGAATACCTTCTAATTTCATCATTGTCTCGTAGATGACTTTTGCTACCAAAACTCTTGCAGCCTCTTTATCATCCGATGGGATAATGTACCAAGGTGCATAAGAAGTGGAGGTCTCCTTGATAGCTTCCTCATAGCATTTCTGATACTTGTCCCAAAGCGCTCTTTCCTTTAGATCTCCAGGAGAAAACTTCCAATTGTGCTTTTCATTCTCCAACCTTCGAAGCAATCTGTTTCTCTGCTCTTCTTTACTGAGATGTAAAAAGAATTTGAGAATTACCGTTCCATTTTCAGAGACGTGCTTTTCAAAATTTCGAATCTGCTCAAACCGCTGAGTCCAGAATTCCGGAGTGATATCTTCTACAGAATCTATCCCCGGAATATTTTCTGCCATGATATATTCTGGATGTACACGAGTCACTAGGACATTTTCATAATGAGTTCTATTAAAAACCGCATATTTTCCTCTTGCTGGCAACGCTATGTAATGCCTCCAAAGATAATCGTGCTTCAATTCTAATGAGGTTGGAGTTTTAAAACTATGAACGACCACTCCTCTTGGATTAAATTCCTGGAATACTTCTCTAATCAAACTGTCTTTTCCGGCTGTATCCATGCCCTGCAAACAGATTAATACGCCGTACTTACCATGCGCATACATGGTATCTTGATGTTCGCTTAGTGCTTCTCTCAGATCATTTAATTCCTTTTTTTTCTTTTTTTCTGAAGCTTCAAGGTCTAAGTAGGTAGGCCTTTCTGATAGTTTGACAGTAGTATTAGCGAGAAGAGTTTTTATTTCCACTTTTTTCATAAGTAATCTATTCGATGGCAATTTGAATTGAAAACAAGATAATATTTTATCTTCAAGACTTTAGAAGTAAAAAACTAAATACAAACCACCAATAATGACACAAATCCCTATCAGGTCAGGCCTAGGTAATCGCTACCTTGCTTTGGACGTCCTGCGAGGAATGACTATTGCATTTATGATCATAGTCAATACTCCGGGTTCTTGGGCCAACCTTTACGCTCCCCTTGCTCATGCTCATTGGCACGGGTTTACACCAACAGACCTTGTTTTCCCTACTTTCCTATTTGTAGTAGGTAATGCCATGAGTTTTGCGATGAAAAAGCTCAATGAGATGGAAAGCTCACAGTTTTTTAAGAAAGTTGGTAAACGAACCCTTCTTATTTTCTTGATTGGATGGTTATTGAATGCCTTTCCTTTCTTTGATTATAATGAGGCTGGAGAAATGGTCTTCAAAAATCTAGCAGAAGTTCGTCTTCTAGGAGTATTACAGCGAATTGCATTGGCGTATTTCTTCGCTGCGTTTATTCTTTATTATGGCAAAGAAAAAGGTGGATGGATATTCTCAGGAATTGCTCTTTTGGGTTATTGGGCGATTATGGCTTTGTTTGGGGACTATACTTTGGAAGGAAATGCAGCAATCAAACTGGATAAAATTTTAATCGGTGAATCTCGCATGTACATGGGTGAAGGACTTCCTTTTGACCCAGAAGGAATTTTGAGTACGCTAACCTCCATTGTCAATGTGATCGGAGGTTATCTGGCGGGGAAATACATCCAGAAGAAAGGGAATACAGCCCAAACCGTGAGAATGCTTTTGGTGACTGGAGTGGTATTGATTGCTGGCAGTTATTTATGGGATGTTGTTTTCCCAATCAACAAAAAAATCTGGACTAGCCCATATGTATTGTTGACCGTTGGATGGGATCTGATTATCCTTTCTGTATTGATCTTCTTTATTGAGGTCAAAGATTTCAAAGGTTGGACTTATTTCTTTCAGGTTTTCGGAAGAAATCCACTAATGCTTTATATTCTTTCTGGCATTGTAGTAGAGACCTTGTCTTTGATTCCTATGGGAGATACCACCCTGAAAGGCGCTATTTATGTCACACTTTATACATCTTGGCTTGGTCCTAAACTGGCATCCTTCCTATTTGCAATTAGCTACATGTTAGTAATTTGGTTAATTGGCCTTTGGATGGACAAAAAGAAAATCTATGTAAAAGTCTAAAGCACAAATACTTGATTTTAAGCTTTTGAAGTAATTGATTATCTTATTGAATAATTTTTACTTCAAAAGCTTTTTTTATGGACTTAACTTTTGGTGTTTACAATGTAGAGTGGATGAGAGATCTTTTTGATCTAGATGGGATTCCTCGAATGACACATCAGGAAAAAGAACGAAGCCAACAGCTGGCCGAAGTCATTCAGACAATTGACCCTGATTTTTTAGGAATAGTTGAAGGTCCAAATACGCTGGTGGACCAAAGCAAAACAGCTAGTCAGCAATTGGTCACCTGGACTCAACAATTCATTCCCGGTTCCAATTACCAAGCGATCCATGGCTTCCCCTCTCCTGGCCAACAAGAGCTCTGTGCCATTTATAAACCTGACAAAGTAAAAGTTCTTTTCACACCTGAAAATGATGAAAAGAAGAGCTTCAAAGAACCATTCTTGGTAGACACCACCAACCGTTTAATTCATGAGCAATACAAGCATTATCGCCCACCTTTGGAACTGAGTATTCTAGACTTAAATGATCAATTGATTTCAAGGGTAATTATCGCTCACACCAAATCAAAAGGGATTTTTGACCGCGTGGATTACGCCAGATTTGAGCAGCTGTCAGCAAGAGACAGGTTAAGACTTTTTGCTGAGTGCACTCATATTAGATTGCGCTGTGATGATTACCTTGAAAAAGGCCAACCTGTGATCGTCATGGGAGATATCAATGATGGTTTTGAATTGGATTTCTATGAAAATAAATTCAGCAAAAGTGCAGTAGAAATCCTTTTAGGAGACCCTTGGAAACCTGAGTGGATTTTAAAATCAGTACTACCAAAACCCAAGCTAAATTCTTATGGTTGGGTTCCCAACTCAGGAAGATTTAGAGACAGAATCACCGGTGACGAATTCAATGTATTGATCGACCATATTTTGGGAAGTCAAACGCTCAATTTTAGTAATGGCAAAGTTTGGAATCCTTATACCGAAAAGGACGATCCGGAAATCCAGACAATTTCAAATTCACTCAAAAAAGGATCAGATCATTTCCCTATTTCAGTTACTTTAAGCATTTAATCAACCCAAAATACTATGGATGCAGCAGCTCAAACCATGATAGCCAATCTGGAAAAAAACACCGGCAAAAGCCTCGACGAATGGGTATCCATTGTCAAAAAGGAAAACTTCCAAAAGCATGGAGAGATTTTGAAATTCCTAAAAGCAGATCATGGATTTACTCATGGGTTCGCCAATTTGGTCGCTCATAAAACCCTGAAATCAGATGCCGGATCCGTTTCTGATACGGATGAATTAATCACCAAACAATATAAAGGCAAAGAGCACTTTTTACCTCTTTTTGAAAAATTAAAAAAGGAGATTTCAGCCTTTGGAAAAGATGTGGAATTTGCCCCAAAAAACGCCTATGTGAGTGTTCGTCGAAAGAAACAATTTGCGCTTCTCATTCCCGCTACAAAGACAAGATATGAAGTTGGAGTCAATCTGAAAGGAGAAGAACCCTCCGGCATTTTGGAAATAGACACCAAATCCAATGGGATGGTAAGTCATAGAATCATGATCGTCAATCCTGAAGAACAATATTGGAGGGAAACTATCGATTGGCTCAAAAAAGCCTATGATGTTGCTGGATAAATAATACCATTTACAAAAACACACCACATTCGGTCAATTTCGAGGATGTTTTCTTGGGTATTAGGGGATAAATTGGCTTCAAATTGAACCTAGACCTATGCTCAAGACTCAGACTTTCAAACCTTTTCAGTTCATTCTTTGGATAAGCTTGTCCTTTAGTAGTTTTCAAGCCTTTTCCCAAATCACAGAAGACACCTATCATCGTGCCGAGTATTTTCTCAGTAATAATATCCAAAGGGAAGTTTACCATATGGAAGTCATCCCCAATTGGATACAAGGCACTGAGAAATTTTGGTATGAAACCTATACAAGAGAAGGGAAAAGATTTTTCATCACAAACATCAAAACCAAAGAGACCCAAGAGCTATTTGATCATGAACAGCTGGCAAAGCTTTTAGCTGAGAAATCAGGAGAAGAAATTGATGCAGGGAACCTTCCTTTGAATCGGTTGAGTGTCAAGGAATCTGGTGAAATTAGCTTTAACTTTCAGAATAAAAGCTGGACTTATACTCCTGAAAAAGATGAGCTTTCCTCCTCTCCTGCCAGAGACTTTCCAAACAGGGATTATGCTATCTCTCCTGACGGAAAATGGAAAGCATACACCCAAAACTTCAATCTGTATGTAGAAAACCAGGAAACCGGGGAAGTAACTCAGTTAAGTTTTGACGGGCAAAAAAACTATGAATACGCATCATTTTGGGGCTGGTCAGACATGCTTTATGGTGAAAATGGTACCAGACCAGAGCATTTTACAGCCCGTTGGTCTCCCGATTCCAAGTATATCCAAACTCAAATCGTTGATCTGAGATTAGCAGAAAAAATGTTTCTCCTTGATTTCAGCCAAGAAGACAAATTTAGACCACAGCTGATGGCCTATTACAGAGGTTCGCCGGGTGATTCCACCGTGGTCAATTATATACCTGTGCTATTCGATGTGGAAAATCAAACTGAAAAGAAACTCCCAAAACTAACAGGAACTCATTTTACAGGCCTCAACCTAAGATGGAGTCCTGATAGCCAAACGCTCAATGGGCTTTATTTTCCAAGAGGTTATAAGGAAATGAGTTTGATTGAAATGGATAGAGAATCTGGAGATGTTCGAAAAGTCTACTCTGAATCTTCAGACACACATATCAATAATGGTCCAATCCTGAGAAGATTGGAAGACGGCAGATTCATTATCAGTTCTGACAAGTCAGGATGGAACCATCTTTATCTTTATGATTGGAAAAGTGGGAAGGAAATCAATCCAATCACAAGCGGAGAATATGTCGTGAAAGAATTTGTCTATCTAGATGAGGAAAATGAAGTTTTGTACTTCATGGGTTCCGGTAAAGAAAAAGATATCAACCCTTACTATTCTATGCTTTACAAAGTTGGATTGGATGGATCAGGACTGACTCTTTTGACACCTGAGAACTCATTCCATTCTGTTTCCTATCAAGATGGGAAAGACTATTTTATTGACAATTATTCTAGAGTTGATCAGCCTACCATTTCGGTAGTAAGGGATTTAAATTCAGGAGAGATTCTTTTCAAAATCTCAGAAGCAGATATTTCCAACCTGAAAAAAAGAGGCTATCAAAGTCCTAAGCCCTTCACTGCAACTGCCAAAGACGGTAAAACCACCATTTACGGAATCTATTATCTTCCTACTACTTTCAACAAGAAAAACACCTATCCAATCATCGATTATACCTATACCGGGCCTCACATCGATATTACACCCAAAACATTCAAATCAGCTTTGATTGGACTTCAGCAACCTATGGCTGAGTTAGGTTTTGTAGTGGTAACAGTCGATGGATTGGGGACTGCTGGCCGAGGCAAAGCTTTCAATGACGTTTCTTACAACAATCTGGGAGATGGTACGACAGATCATGTTTTAGCCATTAAAGAATTGGCTTCGCAAAACAAATTCTTGGATATCAACAAAGTAGGAATTTTCGGACATTCCGCGGGAGGTTATGACGCTGCTAGAGCCATGCTCCTTCATCCGGACTTTTACAAAGTTGGAGTAGCCTCTGCAGGTGATCATGATCATCGAATGGAAAAAGCCTGGTGGCCAGAAATGTATATGGGGTATCCGAGAGGAGATTTTTACCACGAGCAAAGTAACGTCACCAATGCAGCAAACTTAAAAGGTCATCTTTTGCTGGCACACGGAGGAATAGATGAAAACGTGAACCCTTCAGCAACTTTCAAGCTTGCAGAGGCTCTGATCGCTGCTAATAAGGATTTTGATTTGTTTATCTGGCCAAGTCGAAATCACAGTTTCGGAAGAACTAACGGAGACTATTTCACCAAAAAGCGATGGGATTATTTTATCGAGCATCTTTTAGGGGAACAACCTATTAGACACTACAAGATTAAGACTGACTAAGATTCAATTAGCCTTCAATTTCCTTAACCAGTTCCTCATACCATGCCTCTCCGTACTTCCTTACCAAGGCATCTTTGAGAAAGCGATATAAAGGAACTTGAAGGCTTTTCCCTAACTGACAAGCAGGGTCACAAATGTGCCAACGATCATAATTCAATGCTTCAAACTGATCGTATTTGGTCACGCGAATAGGATACATGTGGCAAGAGATCGGCTTTTTCCAAGAAATCTTTCCATCCAAATAAGCTTCTTCAATTCCACATTTTAGGATTCCTCTTTCATCATAAAGCGCATAAGCACACTCCCGGTTATCGCCGATTGTAGGAGTTCCTTTGTCTCCATCTTTATCAAATACCCACACGCCCTGTTTTTCGATTACATCGCGCCCTTCTTGAGTGATATAATCCTTAACAATCGGATAAATATCCTCCAGAATTTTAGTCTCATCATCTTCTAGTGGAGCTCCCGCATCACCTTCCACACAACATGCACCTTTGCATGCTTCTAAGTCGCAAACGAAAAAATTTTCCTTGATATCATCCGAAAGGACTGCATTGCCCACCAAAATCATAGCCTATTTTTTTTGACAAAGTTAAGCATCCTTTTCGATTGTAAAGGGTAAAAAAAGAACCGCTCCCTTTTTATGGAGAGCGGCTCAACCCAGCACTATGAAGAAAAGCTATTATTAGCTTTCAACTACAGAAACATAAGTTTGGGTAAAAGGTTTACAGACAGAGAGTTTTTTTAGATTTTTTTACAATTGAGGTGAATTTCCTACACATGGATTCTTTCAGAACATAAAAAAATCAGAACTCATTATTCCAAAATCACGTACTTTGCAAAGTGCAAGTCGGCTTGTCGCTGCAAGTCCATTGGATTTGGAGAGGAAAGTCCGGGCAACATAGAGCGCCATACTTCCTAACGGGAAGGGTGTCAACTGGCGACGGTTGGCATACAGAAAGTGCCGCAGAAAATATACCGCTCCTTTGGGGGTAAGGGTGAAAAGGTGGAGTAAGAGCCCACCGCTTCGGCAGTGATGTCGAGGGCATGGCAAACCTTATGGGTTGAAAGATCAAATAGGCCTCGGGCAAAGAGCTGCTCGTTCGATTCTCGATTTTCGGGATTCCGGGGTGGGTAGATCGATGGATCCTGCTTGTGAAATCAGGACTAGATAAATGACAGGCGTCTTCACTTTTTAGTGGAGATTACAGAACCCGGCTTACAGACTTGCACTTTTTCTTTTAACTTAGACCTATGTCAAAAATTCTGATTATCGATGACGAAAAAGTCATCAGATCCACCCTGAGAGAAATACTCGAATACGAAAAATTTGAAGTCAGTGAAGCCCAAGATGGGGAACAAGGACTTGCCAAACTCAAAGAAGAAGATTTTGATTTGGTACTTTGTGATGTAAAAATGCCCAAAATGGATGGTATTGAGGTTTTGGATCAAGCGAAAGCTTTAGAAAAATCCCCTCAATTCATCATGATCTCGGCACATGGGAGCATAGAAACCGCAGTGGAAGCAACCAAGAAAGGAGCTTTTGATTTCATACCCAAACCACCGGATCTCAACAGATTGCTTTTGACTGTTCGCAATGCATTGGACAAAAACAATCTAGTGACAGAGACAAAGGTTCTCAAGAAAAAGCTTTCCAAGAAATTTGATATGGTAGGTGAATCCAAGCCTATTCTTCATGTCAAAGAAACTATTGAAAAAGTGGCTCCAACTGATGCGAGAGTATTGATCACCGGGCCAAACGGTACTGGAAAAGAATTGGTAGCTCATTGGATTCACCAAAAAAGCAATCGTTCCTCTAATCCATTTGTAGCCGTAAACTGCGCCGCAATTCCTTCTGAATTGATCGAATCTGAGCTTTTTGGACATGAAAAGGGAGCATTTACCTCCGCACACAAGCAACGAGCAGGTAAATTCGAACAAGCTCAAACTGGAACTTTATTTTTGGATGAAATCGGAGACATGTCCCTTTCAGCTCAATCCAAAGTATTGAGAGCTTTACAGGAAAACCTGATCAACCGTGTAGGAAGTGACAAGGACATCAAAGTAGATGTTCGAGTCTTGGCAGCAACCAACAAAGACCTTAAAAAGGAAATCGAAGAAGGGCGTTTCCGAGAAGATCTTTATCACAGATTGAGTGTGATTTTGATCCAGGTTCCTGCTTTGAAAGATAGAAAAGATGATATCCCTCTTTTGATCGAGAAGTTTCTATCCGATATAGCTGCAGAAAGTGGAGATTCGAAACGTGGAATTACCAAAGAGGCATTGGCAAAACTTCAGGAATTTCCATGGACAGGAAATATCCGAGAGTTACGAAATGTAGTAGAAAGGCTAGTGATCTTGGGTGAGCCCACGATCAGTCTGGATGATATAAAAAAATATGCTGACTATTGATAGTCAGCATTTTTTTATCCGTTTGATCTTTGCTCAACCGAAGCCTTTGCGTAAGCTGGGCAAGGTTTGCTAGAAGCGCAGGCTCCTAATGCTAATACTCCGATCAATAATGCGATAGTGGCTAATTTTTTCATGAATATATGTTTAGGCTTTTCAAATATGTTTAATTAATCCTTTTTAAGCAATTACTGAACCAGAAGATTGCAGCCTCTGATCTCTGAATTATCAAATCTACCCAAGACTTCAAGCATTCCATTTTCATCATATTTCCCCAAATCTTGGGTTTCAATAAATGAGCAAGTATGAAAATTCCCGAGATCAATCACATTGATACCACCCTGGGATCTATTGGACCAGGAAAATGGATCATTGACATCTCTCAATAGAACGCGCATACAAGTCGATAGCGTATACTTTCCTTTTCCCTTTGAGTATGCTTGAGACATTAATTCAGTCATTCCGTACTCAGAATGAATCGCAGGGACCTGAAAATAAGATATCAAAATATCATGAACTTCTTCTCTGATCATCTCCTTTCTTCTCCCCTTCATACCACCTGTTTCCATGACGATCAGATTTTCCATAGGAAAAAATTTCTGACCGGATTCTGCTAAATCCAATAG
>Ga0207716_100566_pt1 | contig 11905 bp, 12 predicted proteins | sample TtaePargueraPR_FD_187739 | JGI IMG/M metagenome (GOLD analysis project Ga0207716, IMG submission 187739) | Aerobic enrichment media microbial communities from Bioluminiscent Bay, La Parguera, Puerto Rico - Tt and P2 (5) (SPAdes) | ecosystem: Environmental > Aquatic > Marine > Unclassified ... | reverse complement strand
TTTTTCAAGCAATCCTTTGACTGCTTCGATTCCCATAACGGAGGTTCCTTGGTTTTCTCCTTTGAGGATTCGTCTTTCCTTGATACCGGTACGCGAGGTAATCCACTCGTCGTTTGTTTCTACCAGCTTCTCAAGTTCTTTGTTGGTCAATCGGTACTCAGGAACATATCCTTGAATCCCGGTGATCATGGCTCTGATTTGGTCCATTAGAATTTGTTTAAATCAAAGACTATGAGGAAGTCTTTGCTAATCTTAGGTTGATAGGTTTCACTAAGGAAGGTCAAAAATATTACAATTGCTTCTTACTGCCAAAATTAATCGGACTATCAATTGCTAAGTTACTGAATCCATGAGGATTGTAATTGCCTGTAAAAGAAAAATCCATTCCTGAAGGGGAATGGATTTCTATTATTTGGAAAGAAGTGGATTAAGCCAAGACTTCTTTTTCGATGATTACTTGTCCTTTGTAGTACAATTTACCGTCCAACCAGAAAGCTCTGTGAGGAAGGTGCATTTCGCCAGTAGTTGGACATTTAGCCAAACCAGGAGCCTCCAATTTGTAATGAGTTCTTCTCTTATCTCTTCTGGTTTTCGAAATTTTGCGTTTAGGATGTGCCATTTTATTCGTGGTTTATGATTTCTCTTTTATTTTTTTAAGTTTTTCAGCATTTCCCATCTGGGATCTACCGGTTGATCTTCTTGTTCTGCTCCTTCTTCTGAATCTTCCCAATCTGCTTCACCTTCTCCATCTATATATACATAAAGACCTTCAGCTTCCACTTCTTCATCATCCAGTTCATTTCTATGATCCGGATGGATTTTCTTGGCAGGAAGAGCCAAAAGAATGAATTCATAGATTAACTGGGCTACATTGATACTCGGAGTGTCCCTCGTGATCATGTAGATGTTTTCGTCAATCTCTTTTTCTTCAGAACCGTATTTGAAAATGATTTCTTGCTGAATATCCAGATCTTGGTCAAACTCCTCCAGACTTCGGTCACAGGTCAATCTTACTTTTCCTGCGATAAGAAATTCCATTTCTATCAAATTGGCTCCTTTGTGCATCAAGACCCGTGCGGTCATGTCGCCTTTTTGGACCAAGTCATTATCCTCAAATTGGGAGAAGAACTGATCATCAATCTGAAAATCAATTTCGTGGCTTCCCTCTTTGAACTTAATTACCTCAATATCAAAGCTTCTCAAGAATTTCACGATTCCTCCTTCCGATTTAAGACCGCAAAAATAGACATTATTTTATTTTTTTAATAATCCTAGGGAAAATATTATTTGGTTTTTGCTCAAGATTTTAAGCTTCCTCCAAAAGGGATTCCTTGTATTGAACGATATCTGCTGCCAAAAAGATCGCAGCTCTCATAGATCCCTCATCTGCAAGACCTTTTCCAGCGATATTATAGGCTGTTCCATGGTCAGGGGAGGTTCTGATAACAGGAAGGCCAGCTGTGAAGTTCACTCCATTACTAAATGCGATAGATTTGAAAGGAATCAATCCCTGATCGTGATACATGGCCAAGATTCCGTCAAATTTGGTTTGATGCATCATGCCAAAGAAGCCATCGGACGGATAGGGGCCAAAGACCATTTTATTTTGATCTTTCAGCTCATTGATGGCTGGACGGATGATTTCTTCTTCTTCCTTTCCCAACAATCCATCTTCACCAGCATGAGGGTTTAGTCCCAAGATGGCAATTCTTGGCTTAGATATTCCAAAGTCATTTTCCAGGCTAGCCAACATCATATTGGCTTTCTCCTTGATTTTTTCTTTGGTCACTGCTGAGGAAACTTGAGAAAGCGGAATATGTCCAGTCACCAAGCCAACTCTCAATTGCTCGGCGACCATAAACATCAGGCTGTTTTTGGCTCCAACTGATTCGGTAATGAATTCGGTATGTCCCACAAACTTGAATTCCTCAGAATTGATGTTGTTTTTATTGACTGGAGCTGTTACTAAAGCCTGAATTTTACCGGATTTCAGGTCTTCAACTGCCATTTTCAGGGAGTCTAGAGCTAATTTACCAGCTTCATGAGTTTCCACTCCGGGAATAATTTCAGGGCATTCCTCAACCGCATTGATCACATTGATTCTTTTGTATTGGATTTCTTCCAGACTCCTGATCTGAAGAAAATTGAAATCCTCCATATTCAACTGCTTTCTGTAAAAGCTCAATGCTTTTCCATGACCATAGATCAGGGGAGTGAAGTTTTTATGAGATCTGTTGTCCAAAAGCGCCTTCATAATGACTTCCGCTCCGACGCCGTTTACATCTCCGATACTGATCCCAATGATGGGTTTTGAATTTCTTGTGCTCATAAAAACAAAGATTTAAAAAGAGGGCCCTCGTTTGGTCTTAGGCCTTTAGGAATATTGTCTTAATTTTAGGCGCAAGTTATAAAAAATAATCTGAGCTATTCGATGCAAAACGTCAGACCCAAAAAACATCTGGGACAACATTTTTTGACTGATTTGAGTATTGCCGAGCGGATAGCTCAGGCAGTAAAAGGTCATGGAGGGATAGATTGTGTCCTGGAAATCGGACCCGGGATGGGTGTGCTCACGGATTTTCTATTGAAAAACCCAATGGAACTTTATCTCATTGATATTGATTCAGAGTCCATAGCCTATCTAAATCAAAAATATCCTCAGCTCAAAGAAAAGATCATTGAAGGGGATTATTTGAAAGAGGATTTTTCCTCTGTTTTGCCTGATAAATACGCCATTGCAGGTAATTTTCCTTACAATATTTCATCTCAAATTTTCTTCCGTGTGTTGGATGAAAGAGATAAAGTCACTGAGGTAGTTTGTATGCTTCAAAAGGAAGTAGCGGAAAGAATTGCCTCTCCAAAGGGAAGTAAAGCCTATGGGATTTTATCCGTTTTACTTCAGGCATATTACGATATTGAATATTTGTTTACCGTACCTCCGGGAGTGTTTAATCCTCCTCCAAAGGTCAACTCAGGCGTTATTCGCTTGATAAGAAATGAAACCGAAAAGCTGGATTGCAAGGAGAAATTATTTTTCCAGGTAGTAAAGGCCGGCTTTGGAAATAGAAGAAAGACTTTGCGTAATTCGCTCAAATCTTTTCAATTGCCCGAAGATTTGAAAAGTCATCCTCTTTTGGATAAACGTGCGGAACAATTGGATGTGGCTGATTTTGTTTTTTTAACCCAACAAATCGAAGCTTCTCGTGGAAATCATTAAGCAATTTGAACTTTCGAAAGAATACTTAGAAAGCCTACAGCAGGCGATCGAGTCTCAGAATCTTGATTTTATTCAGGAATCCCTGGATGGGGTCAATGTGGCTGATATTGCTGCTGTGCTGGATGAGCTTTCGATGGAAGAATCCATTTATGTGCTCCGGGCATTGCCTCAACAAACGGCTGCGGATATTCTTATCGAATTGGATGATAATACCCTTTTTAGGGTGTTAAAAGAATTTTCGGAACCTGAAATCGCCTCATACATCGAGTTGATGGACTCCGATGATGGCGCTGATATGCTCAAGCTTTTAGGGGAAAGAGAGCGGGAAGAAGTAATTTCTCATTTTCAGGATAAACTGAAGTCTGAGCAGGTTTTAGATCTCTTACGCTATGAAGAGGATACAGCGGGTGGTATCATGGCCAAGGAATTTATCCGGGCCAATAAAAACTGGAATGTAATCCAGACCATCAATGAGATCAGAAGGCAAGCCGAAAATGTAGAGAAGATTTTTTCTATTTACGTTGTAAACAATCGCCAACAGCTACTTGGAAGAGTTTCATTGAAAAGGATAATCCTGGCTGGAGAAAATACCAAGATTGAGGATATCTATGAAGAAGAGGTTATTTCCGTTCCAACTTATATGGATCAAGAGGAAGTGGCTTCTATCATGCGAAAGTATGACTTGGAATCCGTGCCTGTAATCAATGCCAAGAACAAGTTGGTAGGGAGAATTACTGTGGATGATATCTTGGACGTAGTTCAGGAAGAAGCAGATGAGGATATCCAGGCAATGGCCGGTATCTCCGGAGATATTGAGGAGTCCGATTCGATATTTATGATCACCAAAGCAAGACTTCCCTGGTTGTTGATTGGAGTAATGGGAGGATTGATGGGGGCTAAGATCATTGGTTTCTTCGAAGACGGGCTTAATAAATACTTGGCTTTGGCTTCTTTTATTCCATTGGTTGCTGCTACTGGTGGAAATGTGGGAATCCAGGCCAGTTCGCTGATTGTACAGTCTTTGGCCACCAAATCCGTATTCGATGATACACCATTTCAACGTTTCTTCAAAGGCTTGATGATTGCCTTAATCAATGGAGTCGTTCTGGGAGCCTTTGTATTCTTAGTGGTTGTCTTCCTATATGGTTTTGATCCGATCTTTGGAGTCACTGTAGGAGTTGCTTTGTTTTGTGTGGTTCTGTTGGCCTCTTTTATGGGGACTGTAACTCCTTTGGTATTGAATCGTTTCGGAATCAATCCCGCTATTGCCTCGGGGCCATTTATCACCACTACCAATGACTTGTTAGGGCTTGCTGTTTATTTTGGCGTAGCCATGCTTTTATTGAATTTATAATAGAATGAACATACTTATCATAGATGAAATGCATCCCAGCATCATCGAACTGCTGGAGAAAGACGGGCATACCGTTCACTATGAACCTAAAATTTCTCGCTCTGAGATTATGGGAAAAGTCCATGAATATCATGGCTTGGTGATCCGTTCCAAAACACCAATGGATCGTGAGCTGTTGGAAAAGGCGAGTCAATTGCAATTTATCGCCAGAGCAGGTGCCGGATTGGATAAAATTGATCTAGATTACTTAGTAGAAAGAGGAATTAAGCTTTTCCATGCCGCAAAAGGCAATAGAGATGCCGTGGCAGAACATGCTGTAGGAGGGCTTTTGGCTTTGTTCAATCATGTGATCAAAGCTGATGCTGAGGTAAGGAAAGGAATCTGGGATAGAGAAGGAAATAGAGGTCATGAGCTCAAAGGGAAGACTGTTGGGATCATGGGCTATGGCAATATGGGTAAATCCTTTGCAAAACGCATGTCAGGCTTTGGAGTTTGTGTGATGGCCTATGACAAGTACAAGAGAGAATTTGAAGACGATAATGTCCAAGAAGTCATTTGGGAAAAGGTGAAAGCGGAGGCTGATGTTTTGAGCATCCATGTTCCATTGACCCCTGAAACCAAAGGATTCTTCACCTTCGAAGAGCTGGAAAGCTTTGCCAAACCATTTTGGTTGATCAATACCGCAAGGGGAGAAGTGATCAGTTTTGAGACTTTGAATCGAGCTTTGGATGCGGGGATTCTAAGAGGAGCAGTCTTGGATGTGCTGGAAAATGAGAAGTTCAAGAAGTTTTCACCTGAGCAAAAAGAGGAGTTTGAAAAGCTTGCCAAAAGGGATAATGTCATTTTTAGTCCACATGTAGCAGGATGGACTTTTGAGTCCTATGAGAAGATCAACCAAGTCCTTGTAAAGAGAATCAAAAAAGCATTCAAATAAAGATTTGCAAAGTCTTCAATATCATTGAAAAATGATGGCTTTTTTGCTTTGTGAATGGATAATTGCTATTTTTGCCTAACAAATACAAGCAAGAGAAAAGGTAACGGTCCCATTCATGCGACCGTTACTTTGTTTTTTGTACCTACTAACAAACATAATTATGTCAAAAGTACAATACTACACTGAGGAGGGCCTGAAGAAGCTGAAAGATGAACTTCACGAGATGAAGACAAAGGGTAGATCGGATATTGCCAAGCAGATTGCGGAGGCAAGGGACAAGGGAGACTTGTCAGAAAATGCCGAATATGATGCTGCCAAAGACGCTCAAGGGCTTTTGGAGTTGAAGATTGCCAAGTTGGAAGCTGTAGTAGGGAATGCACGTGTACTGGACAATTCTCAGTTGGATCAATCCAAAGTGGGGATTTTGAGTACTGTGAAAATCAAAAATGTTAAAAATGGGATGACCGTAGCTTATACTTTGGTTTCTGAAGAAGAGGCTGATTTGAAAGCAGGAAAAATCTCTTTGGCTTCTCCATTTGGTAAAGGGCTAGTAGGAAAAGTTGTCGGTGAAATTGCCGAAATCAATGCCCCTGCTGGGAAGCTTCAGTTTGAGATTCTAGAAATCTCTTACTAATTCATATTTACTTCTTTTTGAATCCCGGTTTTCGCCGGGATTTTTTTATTTTCGGGCATTATGGCAAGCATCTTTACAAAAATCATCAACAGAGAAATCCCTGCTCATATCGTGGCAGAGGATGATAATTACATCGCATTTTTAGATATCATGCCTTTGGTAAAGGGACATGTGCTAGTAGTGCCCAAACACGAGGTAGATTATATTTTTGATCTTGATCCTGAATTGCTGGCGGGATTAACGGTTTTCTCTCAAAAAGTAGCCAAAGCCATCGATAAGACGATCAAATGCACCAGAGTAGGGGTGGCAGTTATCGGTTTGGAAGTCCCTCATGTGCATGTTCATTTGGTGCCGTTGAGAACGATGGATGATATCAATTTTACACGACCTAAGTTGAAGTTGAACAATGAGGAGCTGGCAGAAATAGCGGAAACGATTAAAGGAGGATTTTAATTAGAATCAAGGACCAAGAGTCGAGAAACAAGATTTAAGAATTTGAGAATAAAAAAATCCGGGGTTGATGATCAGCTCCGGATTTTTTTTAAAGGTGTTTTTTTGGACTCTTATCCCAACCAATTTCCCCAAGGGATTCTGCTCAAGATCAAAACCAATCCAATAGCATACATCATGTAGATTGATCTGAATTTAGCTTTGGAAGTAGATAGCTTCTTTGCTCTGCTGTAGCCGATGGTGATTACCGCAATGGCAATGATATTGATCAATGGATGCTCCAAAGCAGTTAGTCTTGCAATAGGATCTGACATCGCACCACCACCTTGCAATAGGCTCAATCCAATTGGGCTGAGGAAATATAGGATCAATCCTACCAATAACTGAACGTGGGATAGAATAAAAGCGATCAACGCAATTTTTCTATCTTTCTCAGTGAACTCTTTTCCACTCAATGAGCCGATTAGCATCAAAACGATAACGATGATCAATGCGATCAAAACCAGATAGGCAAGCCCAGAGTGTAAATGTTGGATTCCAGTATACATAGTGTTGTAAGTTTACGGGGTGAAAATACTCCAAAAGACTTGATCCACCTTGGAAAATTAATTGATTTTTAGTCTACATAAAGGACAAGGCCTTTGAGGTATTCAGTTTCAGGATGATAGATGTTGATCGGATGATCTGCAGGTTGACTCAATTGATGAAGGATTTTCACCTTTCTACCTGATTCCAAAGCAGCTGCCGTAATCGTGTTTCTAAACAATGCTTTGTCCACCACCTGGCTACATGAGAATGTGAAGAGAATTCCTCCGGATTTTATCTTTTTCAAAGCTTCTACATTCAGTCTTTTATAACCTTGTACTGCATTGTGTCGTGCTTTTAGATTTTTGGCAAAAGCTGGGGGATCCAATACAATCACATCATAATCATCTCCAATTTCACGGATGTATTTCACTACATCGGCTACTTTGGATTCGTGTTTACCGGAGATGGAAGGGTTGAGAGAGATATTCTCTTCAGTCAATTCGATGGCTTTTGGAGATATGTCCACGGAGTGTACTTCCTTGGCTCCGTCCAATAGTGCCAATACGGAGAAACCTCCGGAATAGCAGAACGTATTCAATACTTTCTTGCCTTTGGAAAAAGAAGCCAACAATTTTCGATTTTCTCGCTGGTCGATGAAAAAACCGGTTTTTTGACCTTTTTCCCAGTCGATCTTATAGGTTGCTCCATATTCTTGAACCAAGTCCGTTTTCGGAGAACCCAAAATCCACTCATTTGAAGCAATTCCCAAATTCTTTGGAAGAGTCTCTGAGCTTTTATCAAATACTCCAGCCAAGCTTTCTCCATATACCGATTGAATGGCTGAAGCAATCTCTTGGATGTGAGCATGCATTCCGACATGATGCGCTTGGATGACGGCAGTTCCATTGTAAAAATCCACTATCAGACCGGGTAGTAAATCTCCTTCTCCATGCACTAAGCGATAGACGTTAGTTTCTACATTTTCAGTTAAGCCTAATGCTTTTCTTACTTCATAAGCATTTTGGATTCTTTTGTTCCAAAATTCCCGATCGATGGGTTCCTGATCAAAAGTGATCAAACGAACCATGATGGAGCCGTGTGCAAAGTGGCCTGTACCTAGAAAATCTCCTTTTTGAGAATACACTGAGACCAATTGACCGGCTTCCAAATCTGAGTCCATGTGGGCAATTGCTCCTGAAAAGACCCAATGGTGTTTCCGGAAGAGTGATATCTCTTTTCCTTTTTTCAGTACGATTTTAGGATAATTCATGAATCGGTTGAGTTTGTTTTGGGGAGACTAAACTCCCTATAATCATGGCACATATACTCGCTGCCAAACCTATTAAATGTGGGAAGATTTCCATTTCAAATCGGGATACAATCAAGTAAACGAGCATTCCAATAATCATGGAAAGCATGGCTCCCAAAGGGGATGCTTTTTTCCAATATAAACCTGCTGTCAAAGGTACGAAGAGTGAAACCAACATCAGAATAGAAGCACCGGCAACTAGATCATAGATGTCAGACTCCATGCTTGCAAGCAAAGTTGCTATGATGGCTACTAGGATCACATTTTTTCCAAAACGAGGGCGAATGATGTTTTCAGAAATAATGGCGGCAGGCGCCAAAAGTCCAGAGCTTGTGGTACTCATTATCGCTGAGATAAGTGCTCCGAAGAAAACGATTTGAACTGGTAAACCACCATGCGCTAGGATCATGGACGGCAAAAGCATCTGTTTGTCTTCCAGATAGAGTTCAGGGTAAAGAACTTTTGCTCCCAAGGCAATGAATAAGGGAAGGAGTCCAAAGCTTAAGTAGAATATCCCTGCCAAATAGGTGGATTTGACTGCAACACTTTCTGATTTGGATGCCATCACACGTTGGTAAATATCTTGGGAGGGAATAGACCCTAAGCCCAAGATAATCCAAGCTCCAAAATAGTTGAGCCAAGCATTGAGATTGGGTTGGGGAAGAATCTGAAAGCTTTCAGGAGGTGCCTGAGAAAGGATTTTGGATACACCACCGGCTTCTTTTGCAATCATCGTAGCAACCCAAAGAAGTCCTATGACGATCATCGTGGTTTGGATGAAGTCTGTAATGGAAATCGCCCACATTCCTCCTAGAAAGGTATAGAACACAACGATTCCAGCTGAAATCAAGATTCCTTGGAGCAAGGTCAGGTCGGTAACTGTTCCCAGAACCAGGCTAAGAGCGACCAATTGTGCAGCAACATATCCGAAATAGGCTGGAATCATAAAAAGGGAAGCAGCTAGCTCCACTTTAGATCCAAAGATTCGCTTGAAAACGTCTCCAATGGTCAAAACTCCCATCCGGTACATGGGGCGGAGAAAAAACATCCCAAAGAGAACCAAGCAAAGCGCTCCTCCAAAAGGATCTTCAATGACTCCCAAAAGACCTTCTTCCAGATAAACTGATGAGGCTCCAAAAATGGTTTCGGAACCAAACCAAGTTGCAAATAAGGCAGATGCAGAAAGAAAAAGCGGGAGTGATCGTCCCGCTAATACAAAGTCATTGGAGTTTCGAACTAGTCTGGAAGACCAAGCGCCGATCCCAACAGTGATCGCTAAATAGGCTATGATGGCAGCTAACAGCAATTAGACCTTAGCTTTTTCCATACATTTTGTCACGAAGAGCCTGGATTTCTTCATTTTCCAAATAATCATCGTAAGACATTCTTCGGTCGATGGTGCCGTTAGGAGTGAATTCGATGATTCTGTTTACGGAAGACTGAACGAATGCGTGGTCATAAGATGACATCAACACTGTTCCTGGGAATTCGATTACCGCGTTGTTGAAAGCTGTAATGGATTCCAAATCCAAGTGATTGGTAGGTTCGTCCATCACCAATAAGTTCGGGTTTTGAAGCATCATCTTGGAGATCATACAACGAACTTTTTCACCCCCAGAAAGAACTGTACACTTTTTCAAAGTTTCTTCACCAGTGAAAAGCATTCTTCCTAAGAAGGTACGGACATACGCTTCTTCTTGATTGGAAGAGTATTGTCTCAACCAGTCAATTAGATTCAAATCAGAATTGAAATATTCAGAGTTATCGTTAGGCAAATAAGCTTTGTTAATGGTTACTCCCCATTTCAATGAGCCTTTGGTGGCTGGGATTTCTTCCATGATAGTTTGGAAGAATTTGTTTACAGCCTGTTTGGTTTTAGAGATGAAAGCGATTTTATCTCCTTTGTCTACCATCAAGTTTACATCGGTGAAATAAGTCACCCCATCAGAAACCAATTCAAGATTCTCTGTCATGAAAATCTGATCACCTGCTTCACGCTCAGGCTTGAACATGATGCCAGGGTATTTTCTAGAAGAAGGCTCAATGTCATCCACGTTGAGTTTCTCGAGCATTTTCTTTCGTGCAGTGGCCTGCTTGGATTTGGCCACGTTTGCAGAGAATCTGGCAATAAATTCCTGCAATTCCTTTCTTTTCTCTTCAGCTTTTTTGTTCTGATCAGATCTTTGCTTCAAGGCCAATTGAGAAGATTCGTACCAGAATGTATAGTTACCGGAGTAAATTTTGATTTTCCCGAAGTCAATGTCCACAATGTGAGTGGAAACTGAATCCAGGAAGTGACGATCGTGAGATACGACAATCACCAAGTTTTTGAAATTGACCAAAAAGTCCTCTAGCCAAACGATGGTTTCTGAATCCAAGTCGTTAGTAGGCTCATCCAGAATCAAAATGTCAGGATTTCCAAAAAGAGCCTGAGCCAAAAGGACTCTTACTTTTTGGTTACCTGCCAAATTTTTCATTGGCTGGTAGTGCAAGTCTTCTGTAATTCCCAAACCTGAAAGTAGGGCTGCAGCATCAGACTCAGCATTCCATCCGTCCATTTCAGCAAATTCAGCTTCCAATTCAGAGGCTCTCAATCCGTCTTCCTCTGAGAAGTCAGGCTTCATGTAGATGGCGTCTTTCTCTTCCATGATGGCATAGAGCGTTTTATGTCCCATCAAAACTGTCTTAAGCACGTCTACTTCATCAAATTCAAAGTGGTTCTGCTTCAAAACAGCCATACGCTGGCCCGGAGTGATATTGATTGCTCCAGAGGTGCTGTCTATTTCTCCAGAAAGTATTTTTAAGAAGGTAGATTTTCCAGCTCCATTGGCACCGATTACACCGTAGCAGTTGCCTGGAGTGAACTTCAGGTTAACGTCTTCGAAAAGGGTTCTTTTTCCAAATTTGAGGGAAAGATTATCTACTGAAACCATATAATATTCTGTTAATTGCCTGAACGCCAAATATTTACGCGTTCAATATTTTTGAGAGGTGTAATAAAAAGGTAATTTTTACCATGTTAAAACCTTAGTTTTCACCCATTTTCGGGTTGAATTTTCTTCTAAAGCAAGCTGCAAAGGTAAGGTACTAAAAAAGAAAAGCCAACACTATTCGTGAAGGCTTTTACAGGTTTTAATTTGCTTTACTGCATTAATTTTTGATGATACTTATGACCAGTTCGATAGGAAGATCCATTGCTTCACTTATCTTTTGTTCATCCCATTCATCTAATAACTCAAGGAGTTTGATTGTCTCTATTGTTTTTGAATCAAGTTTCAGGGATTTATCAGCCAGTGATTTTTTAGCTTTTTGAATATCTAGTTTTCCTGCTGCTATCCTTTTCTCTAATTCCTTTGACTCATTCAATATTTCGAAAATTAAGGGGAGACTAAGGGCATTCCTTAAAATGGGTGTTCCGTCTGTATTGTACTTAGGACTTCCACCTTCGTCTAGAACATGTTCTGAGTAAAGCCTTTCAA
>Ga0207716_100565_pt1 | contig 11921 bp, 19 predicted proteins | sample TtaePargueraPR_FD_187739 | JGI IMG/M metagenome (GOLD analysis project Ga0207716, IMG submission 187739) | Aerobic enrichment media microbial communities from Bioluminiscent Bay, La Parguera, Puerto Rico - Tt and P2 (5) (SPAdes) | ecosystem: Environmental > Aquatic > Marine > Unclassified ... | reverse complement strand
GTTCAGCGCCGGCGGCCCGCCGGTCTGGATGCCACTGCCCCGCAGGGTATCCATGAAGTCGCGCATGTTCAGCCGCGCCTTGATGTTGTCGGGCGAATACATCTCACCGCGTGGATTCAGCGCATGGCCGCCCTTTTCAATCACTTCAGCGGCCAGCGGGATATCGGCGGTAATGACCAGGTCGCCCGCTTGGGTCCGCTTCACGATTTCGTTATCCGCCACATCGAAACCGGATGCCACCTGCAGCATCTGGATGTTCGGTGCGTTGGGCACGCGAATGAACTGGTTGGCCACCAGCGTCACCGGCACACCCGTGCGCCGGGCCGCCTTGAACAGGATCTCTTTCACAACACCCGGACAGGCGTCCGCATCCACCCATATCTGCATAAAGGGCTGGCGTAGCGTTACGCCGGCGGAGCAAATCTGGCGAAGAGCTCCTCTCCGGTCAGCTTGCCGGTGTGATTGGCAAAATCGTAGAAACCCGGTTTTTCCTCAATGAAAACCTGCTCGTGAAACTGCATGTCCCTGGCATTATCAAACAGGCCCAGCGGCAGCACGTAATAGTCATTGCCCTTCAGGTGATAGAACAGATGCGTGCCGCATTGCTTGCAGAAGCCACGTTCGGCCCATTCCGAGGAAGAAAAGCGACCCACATTCTCCTCGCCCTTGATCTGCACATCCGAACCGCAGCCCACCGCCATCAGCGGACCACCGCCCCATTTGCGGCACATGCTGCAATGACAGGCATCGAAGTGATGGCTGGCCGAGGCGGCTTCCATCCTCACCGCGCCACACAGGCAGCTGCCTTTCCCTGCAAATGTTTCCGACATCGCTCACTCCTTATTAACTGAGAATACCGTCCATGAATTCCGGCCAGCCCGCATAGGCCTGCGGATCCCACAGGCCCTCGATCAATGTCTGCGCCTCGGCCTTGCTCCACAGCCCGCGGCTCACCGCATACCGGGCATAGAAAGCGCTCACCCGGTAATTGGCGGCACAGTGAATATGCAGCTTGCTGTCTGGCCTGTCATCCAGCGCCTGGCAGAAGCACTCGAAGTCCGGCTCGGTGGGTTCGGCGAAATTCACCGGTATATATATGTACTCCACACCCTGCCCTTCAACGATGGCCTGCTCGTCAGGCACGGCGTACTCACTGCTGTCCGGCAGCAGATTGATCACCGCCGTATAACCTTCATCCGCAAGCCCCTTGAGCCGGCCGGCGCCCACCACGCCGGATGTGGTCAGCTTGTCGCTGATCTGGCGAAAGTTGTAACTGTTACTGATCGCCATCTGCCGCCCCACCCAACATCAGCTTGCCACTGAGTATCGTCACCAGCAGCACAAAGAACACCGCCAGCGACCACTTCGTCGTGGCGCAAGCGGCGGCCAGCATTACCGGCAGCTCCGAGATAGCCAGATACCCGGTAATCATCGGCAGATGCAGACTGTTTTCCACCAGGTCCAACACGCCCATGAACAAGGCCAGCGGCAGAATCCAGTTCCAGCGGGGCGACACATTCAGGCGATTGAACAGCAACGCCGTCGCATAGAAGGCAAAAAGACTGTACCAGACCGGATGTACGAAATCGGGATAGAAGTGATTCAGCAGAGCCTGCTTCTGCTCCGGACTCATGCCCGCCAGCAGCTGGCCAAAACTGTCGGCATCGAAAGTGAGCTGCAGCGTAATCAGCAGCACATCCGCATTGCCCGAATGCAGCAGGAAGCCGATCAATGCCTGCGAGGCTACAAACAGCAGACCGAACAAGGCCACTTTGGCGCCGCTGGCATGCGCCCTTTGCAACTGGTTAATCACGAGCCCTCACCCTTTCATTGTGTTGATTGCAAAAGAACCCCTGCCGGATCATAACCGACCCGGCTCACATGAGGGAGGTCGCCCTACCTGCGCGGCGCGGTGGGCACCATGATGTGTGCGTAAGGCGTGTTCTTCCACATCACATACGGACCACCGGCATCCGGGTCGGTCGGCAAACCTTCCAGGTCGGCAAGATTCGGCACCACAATCATGATGTGCGGCCCCTCTTCCACCCAGGGTTCGCCCTCATCGCGGGTCGTGTCATAGGGGTCGTCATTATTGGTCGGGATATCCCCTTGCAGCATGTAGGACACCCCCACCCGGTCGGCCTTGAACGGCTCGCCCTTCATGAACGCCTCCATCAGCGCCATCCAGGTTTCATCGTTACACATCGGGATTTCGTCTTTGGGCGTCACCGAAGGCATGCACACCCAGCCGTTCGACCCTTCCCGCAACATGCTGCCGTCCACATCCATGATCATCGCTTCCTTGCTGATCTGCTCGGGCCCGGCACTCATGGCGCGCTTGATCTTGGCCGCCTTCTCGTCAGCACAGCCCATGGTCATGACCGCGAAAGCGATCACAGCACTCACACCAGGAAAAATCAGGGATTTTCTTTGCATCTCCAGCTCCTTTAGCACCAGAAAGCCAGGAGCTAGAACATAGTTGGCGCACAGACAGGCTTCAAGGAATATATCTCTTGCTGGAATAAAAGTGGTCTGACCCCATTTATTCGCCCAGATCAAACGTCACCTGCAGCGATTTGTTAGGCCGCAGCACCGTAACGCCTCACAGTAGATACCCAGGTTTCTATTTTTTCCGGCTTGGCGTATCGCACCGGGCCAAAGGAGTGAATTTTTACTGGCTTGATACCGCAAAATTCCAATATGGTCCGCTTCATTTGATGATGCCCGGGTTCTCGATACGCCAACCGGTAGTACCACGGCGGGGTGTCCATGGTGGTGAATAGATGGGCGCTCCTGCCTTTGAGAAGGCGATCCCAGAATTGTGAGTTTTCTCGATACTTGAAAGCCTTTCCAGGCAGCAACACCCTATCTAGCGCGCCCTTAAGCAGCGCAGGCATTGCGCCCCACCAGATGGGATAGAAGAAGGCGATATGCTCTGCCCAAATGATACTTTCCCAAAAGTACGCCAATTCTGGTTCGTGCTCCTGGCGTTGCTTGTACCCGTGTTTAAGGACTGGGTTGAACTCGATTTCACCCAGTTTGATGTAGCGAACGTCTTTCCCGGCAGACCTCGCAGAATCTACATATTCTTTTGCGAAGTGCCCCGATAAGCTGTTTGCGTCTGGGTGCCCAAGCACCACAAGTATTCTGGATTTACTCATAAATTATTTCTGCGGCCTAACGCCTGCGCCCAGGTGCGTTTGAGGCGACAGCCGCTTTTGCGATAGCAAAAGTGGGGGGCGGGTCAAACGTCACCTGCAGCGATTTGTTAGGCGGAATTTCCACTCACATTCGGGTCTATATCAAAATGCAGGACATCCTCACGCTTTCCTAACTTTGTATACAGATTGATCGCCGGGTCATCACCGTAATCGGCCTGTACGAATATGACATACGCACCGAGGGTCTTGGCGACTTCCTTCAACGACTCAACAAGTGCGGTTGCAACGCCTCTTCGGCGGCAGCTTAACTCAACGGCGAGGTCGTAAATGTAGATCTCGCTTCTTTCTTGCTCGAACTTTCGCAACACATAAGCGGCAAGACCACCGACGACCTGCTCTCCATCAAGTGCCGCAAGTGCGATAAAAGAATCACCAGCCAATAGACCTTGTATATATGCCTCTGACGGTCTTTCGTTGCCGTATATTTCTCGTTCGTCGAACGCTTCCCCGAAAACGTCCAGAACGGAGTGCATCAGCGCAGAATCGTCACTCCCCAGTTGTACGATCTGTAATCCAGACATGATCTTCATTGCAGCCCCGATGGCGCCGCCTGCCTCCGATTTAGACGCCGAACGGCCGAGCCAAGAAGAATACGCGAGTACAGCTTGTGAAAACCCAACAGCGCTTTGAAATGCCAGCCGAGCTTTCCCGAACCAGCCGGAACCACCGCCGAACCAAAATACAAGCGGCATGACGGGCTGTCACCGGACTCGATTGAGTCAACCATGAGCCATGACCTTGTGCGACCGGCAGCCAAAATCACTTGATCGGACGCCCGTGACTCAACTTCCCACGCCGCAAACCGACTCACTTGACCATGAGCAAGATCATGAGCATCCCGGTCGATGGATGGCATTCCGGCCAAACGAGCCAAAATGAAACGCTCGATTTTGAAGATTGGCGTTGTGTAGAACGCCTCAACATATTCGGGAAGGTCAACATGCTGACTGACCTCAACTGAATAACAATCGGTGTATGCACCGGTCTTGCTGTACTCCGCGAGAAAAGCTCCTGACGGAAGTTCGCTGGCGGAGATGTTCGACCTGTTGCTCAACTTCATTGCCGCCCAACGCCTGCGTTAAGCAGCAGGCCCGCCGAAGGCGGGCTTGTCCGCTTGAACTGCTTGTTGGGCGCCTAGTGATGTCGCATCCCAGCGTTGGCGAAGGAATAAGCCGATCTCTGCGACCGCGTCGTCGGCCTCGCGAAGCCAGCCGGCAAATAGTTGAAAAACGTGCCAGAGACCCTGATAGCACTTGAAGTTGACCTCTACTTGAGTACGGTTGGCCAGCTTTGCCAAGCGTTCGGAATCTGAGTAGAGCGCTTCTTCGCTGCCCACCTGAATCAACAGCGGCGGCAAGCCCCGCAAGTCTGCAAACAGGGGCGAGCACCCCGGATGACTGCTGGGCTGGTCAGCGCAATAGGCTTGCGCGCAGAATCTGAGGTAGGGCGGGCTCAGCATGGGGTCACGCCCTGCGCGGCCAAGCACACTGTCGCCGCTCCGGGTCAAGTCCACCCAGGGCGAGATCAAGGCCGCGGCGCCTGGCATCGGTAATCCTGCGTCGCGAATCGCTACCAGGGTCGCCACCGTTAACCCTCCACCCGCCGAGTCCCCGACGATGGCAAGCAAATCGGGTGAATTTCCCTGGTCGAGCAGCCAGCGGTAAGCGGCCATAGCGTCTTCGACCGCCGCCGGATAAGGATCTTCGGGCGCAAGTCGGTAGAGCGGGAAAAAGACCCCGGCGCCGGCTGCCTTGCCGATATGCGCGACAGCATTGGCGTGGCTGCCCGTGCCGCCGAAGACATAGCCACCGCCATGCAAGTAGAGAATAACGCGGCCGCCGACAGCCCCCGTCGGGATTAGCTGTAGTGCGGGCACGCCATTCATGTCCACAGTTGTGCGGTCGGTGTCGCGCGGAGACCAGACTGCATGCCCCACCATTGCAGTGGCAGCGCGTTGCAAGCGAAGCGGAACCCGCGGCGAGAGTATGGGTTTGAGGAATAGCCGCACAATCCAGAACAGTAATGTCTTCATGGCAAATACCCCGTAATTTGTAGCAGCTGCGTTGCCCAGCGGACTCAGAGCCAGGCGCCCAACGCTGGAACTAACAAGCGTCCACGTAGTGGGCGTACTGGTTGAGTGGCTTGTTATGCGGCACGGAACTCAATTTTTTGCACGGCATCAAGATTAACTGACTGCCGGGCCTGCCAGAGGTCAAAGTTATCTTGCATAGTTAGCCAGCTCTCAGGACTACGGCCGAGTGCCTTTGAGAGACGAAGGGCCATTTCTGAACTAATACCGCTAGTACCGTTTAATACGCGATTAAGCGTGGAGGGCGAAACGCCGAGCTTGGCAGAGAGCTGCCTGCCCGTAATCTCATACGGCTCCAAATAGACTTCCCGGATGAATTCCCCAGGATGAGGAGGATTGTGCATAGTCATCAGTGATAATCCTCGTAATCAAGTACGAATGCATGGCCATCACGAAACTCAAATGTAATGCGCCAATTGCCATTTACCCATATAGACCAACGGCCTTTATCTGAACCTTTAAGTAGATGCAGCTTGAAACCGGGGATATCCATGTCTTCAATGACTGACGCGGTATCCAGGGCCACTAATTGCATCCTCAGCCGCTTCGCATGTTTTGACTGAATCCCGGACTTTGAGCCGGTTTCGAAATACTTCTTCAGCCCTTTATGGCGGAACGACTTAATCATGCATTGAATATAGCATGTTGCGCATCACGCAACAAGTAGCGCATAACGCCTGTAGCTGCGGCAAATTGCGAGCGCAGCGAGTAATTTGTCCGACAGCCTACGATTGTTAGGCATTCTTCTTCACGATATGTGTAGGCTTGCCGTCTAAACTAACTTGATTTCTATCTTCCCAGTATTGACGGATTCCTGCTTCGCCCTTTTTCCTGGCCCAATCATTGAGCAATTCCCTATCACCAGCGTATTCAAACGTCGGAACAGCCATTCCGCACGACGTTTGAACTAAATCAACGGCCAAATCAAAAATTTGTCTAGCTCCAGGTAGCGGCTTGAAGTGAGAATATAGTTCAGGCCATTCCCGGTCGTTTCGGTGGATTACTTTTGCCTTGCCAAACAGGCGCAAGATCATTGGGCTTCCTTCAAACGCAGCGAACATCAGCGTCATACGAGGATTTTCCTGGACATGAGCCGCTGTTTCATTTCCACTTCCGGTAACGTTTAGCCAAATTACTCGGTTTTCATCAAGTATCCGCAAAGAATCCATCCCCTTCGGCGAGAGGTTGACGCGGCCATCAGCAGCTGTGCCGACGAAAAATATCCGTTGGCTTTCAATGAAGAGTTTTAGCTCCTCTGGTATATCTGTGTACTGTTTTCCCATGTTGGTACCGTATGCATAACGCTTGAGCTCAGGTGCGTTTGAGGCGCCGCCCGTTTTTGCGGAAGCAAAAATGGGCGGCGGGTCAAATGTCCGCTGCAACGATTTGTTCGGCGGCAACACGCCTACCTTAGTTTGGTTCGTTCTCATGGCATGCAACGCAAAACTTGTTGCCTTCGGTATCCCGATAGTACGCCCCAAAATAATTGGCGTGATATTGAGGACGCAGACCTGGCTCACCCTCGCAACTTCCTCCACCAGCTATTGCCGCTGCGTACACCTCGCGAACACGCAGCCGGCTTGACGCAAGGAAGGCTGTCATTTGCCCGTTACCTGCTGCGTGAGCATGGCCATCAAATGGCTTGGAAATGATGAACAATGGCCTGCCGCCATCTTGGGATTGCCATCCCGCCCAGAGTTGTTCTTTTTCACAGAACCGAAGCTCATGACCAAGAGCAGCCATAACCGAAGAGTGAAAGGCGAATGCCCTCTCAAAGTCGGCCACTCCAATTGAAATGTGCGAAAACATGCTCGAACCTTTACTGAAGCGAAAACCGCAATTGCTCAGATTTCACGAGCAACCAACGGTAAGTAGACGTCTGTAATCATATCTTTCTCCTGCACATCAGGACCAACATTCACGTAGTGAAATATCATCGGAAAATTTGCCCTAACTTCACCGCTTTGCGGAAGCCAGATATTGTGAAGATAAGGCGCCGCTTGATTATTGAACCGAGATCCTACGTCTCGGGCTACAGCACAACGCAAACGAGGAATTTGACCGTTTTCGATTCCGTACACATTCGGCCCAACATCGTCCTCAACGGACAAGCAAAAATCGACGCGATGATCTGACAGTGATTCCGCGTAGTGCAGACCATAGCTTCGAAATTTCGTTTGATCGAAGAATCGGTTTTCGATCTTCCAAGCAATGAGCTTGTGAACAGCCTCATGCTCTTGGTCAGGAGATCCACGGTGCCTAATCAGGGCAACCTTGGTCTCCGAAAAATTGACGATTTCAACCTTCAAGCCCAGACCAATCTTTTCTTGCCGCCGAACGCCTGAGCTCAGGTGCGTTTGACCCGCCACCTGCGGCGATTTGTTAGGCGGCTGATACCACCTAACGTATGGGCAAGAACACATCTGTAATCGCTTCATTTTCTGCGACGTCTGGGAAGAATTTGACGCGCTGAGCGAACAACGGAAAATCACGAAGCTCCTCGCCTGAATTCGGCAGCCAATGAGAATACAAATGCCTAATTCCAGCACCCATCATAGTATCCGAACCCACCAACCGAATCTTTGCACAACGACCTTCAGGGATCACTTTGGGTACGATGCGTTGGCCCTCCTCTTTGAGCGAGCCACTACTGGCCACACAGATATCCAACTTGTACTCATTCGGCGGGCATGAACCTGGATCATCATAGAAGATGTTGTAAGTGGCAAATTTGTGAGGCGGAAGGCGATGCTGTTTGCGCCATTCGATAAATTCACGAATCGAATCCCCAATGCCAACGGGGTCTCCGCGATGCTCGAACGCCATAACAGACGTTCTAGGAAAGTTGATTATTTCGACGTTGGGCGGAACAAAGCTTGCGCTCATAAGATTTCTCCTTGGTACGGTCAGTGCTTGAAATGTGACGTGCCAAGCCAACCAATCGGGCGTACGACGAAATGTCGATGGAGACCGGCCAAAAATCTGCTTGAAGGCTCTTGAAAAGGCCTCCGGACTCTCATATCCATTGCTAAGTGCTACATCGATGACTCGTTTGCCTTTGCGAAAGGCCAACTCATACGAGGCTCGTTTTAGGCGCCCGAGTTTGATGTAGTCGTAAACACCGATTCCGAAGAACGCCGAGAACTGGCGAAGAAAATGAAACTTTGAAGCACCGACCTCTGAGCTGATTTGCTCCAAGGACAGTGGACCTTCCAGATTCGAATCTATGAACTGGATCGCGTCATTGAGTTTTCCAACGTAAGCAGAACTCATACCTCAACTCGTCATTCTCTCTGTGCTTGACGAGACTCAGGCTACTTCTCGTTCTCACTCATTACCTTGCCGATATTGCCATACCCCGCCTAAAAGCCGCCTAACGCCAAGTACAATGGCAGACAAAGTGGAGCGGTTTTTGGCGTAAAATGGCGTAGCCATGCCAAAAATTGCGTAGCTTTGGCTGTCCAAGCGACCGCAGAGAGCGATTGGTACGCATTGTTATGCGATCGTACTTTTAGACTGGTATTGCGGTTGAATTAATATCGTATGAGTTAAAAACTCTTTCAATTAAACCGTTTGCTTTCGCAGCCTCTCTCCAGGGTAAGATGTGAGGTGCCACCAGGTGATTGTCTAGGCTCTCTCTGTTAGGCCACAATTCAGAAAAACGAATTAGTCCTTTATCAAAGGGGTCCTCAGCAACCTCATAAAGGATGCAGCCATCTATTTCGTTAGTCTTCTCTACGAAATCTTGTAAATGGGGCAAAACTGAATCAATGTTTTCTGGTGGAAATCTCAATGTTCCAAAAACTGCTACTCTTGCTTCCATCAACTTCTCCGCCGGATTTACACGAGGGTTATCTGATTGTCTAGTTTAATTTTACTGCTGAACTCGATCAGTGCTTTAAAACTGAATTCTCGCCTAACGCCTGAATTAAGGGGCTGGCCTGTAAGGCCAGTCCCGCCCCGCAGGGGCAACCTTGAATGAATTGTTATGCATTTAATGCTGTGAATGCGGAAGATGCTAGTGAGAGCATGCTTAAGAAAAAAAAAGACCATGTAATAAATATTGCTTTATCAATAAGATTTCCTCGATATTCGGGCTTATCTTCGAAGTCTCCTATTGGATAATGAATAAGCAAAATGGCTTGTGAAATTAATGACGATAATAACGATAAAACAAACCCACCTAGTGCAAAGGACACCGAGCATTTCTCGGAAGGAAATTTATCAGCCAAAGTGACGAGTAAAACAATGGCTGCTGAACTAAGAGTGGCAATGTTCTTTAAATGGTCGTGAATAAAACCAAGTCTGTCTTTTTCTGTTGGCATTTAATTTCCTTGGTGCATAACGCCTGAGTTAAGGGGCTTGATCTATCACCACTTTAGTGGACGCTTTATGCACAAAGCTTTTCATAATTATCCGGTGATTGATAGCCGAGGGTGGAGTGCAGTCGCTCCCGATTATAAAACTCGATGTACTCCACGATATGGGCGGTGGCCTGGATGTCGTTGTCGAATAATTTCTGATGGATGAGTTCAGCCTTGAGGGTATGAAAGAAGGATTCCACGATGGCATTATCCAGCGGATTGCCCTTGCGACTCATGCTCCGCGTCAGGCCTGCATCTTCCACCAGATCGCGATACTCATGGGCCGCGTATTCAATACCCTGATCCGAGTGAAAGATGCAGCCCGGCTTAGGCGCCTCCCGGCTGATGGCCATGCGCAGGGCGCTCTTGGTTAGCTCGGCCCCACGTTTGCGGCTAAACGACCAACCGACGACCTTGCGGTTATACAGATCCAGCACCACGGCCAGAAACAGCCAGCCGCTGCGGGTCTTTATGTAGGTGAAATCGCCAGCCCACTGCTGGCCGACTGAAGTAGGTTTATCGGCGGCCTTGAGCTGATTGGCCGTCGATGAATAAAAAGCATGCTGGCCAGGGCGCCAGCTGTAAAGCCCCGTGCTGGACGCCTTGATGCCCATCTCACGCATCAGACGATTCACTCGCCTGCGGCTACAGGTATAGCCCTTATGCCGCAGCGTCTGGTGCATCCGCGCAGCGCCATAGCAGCGCTGATGGCCTTGGTGTAATTCACTGATCAGGGACTGCAACGTCTGATCATATTGACGATGCTGGCTGGTGGGACGGTTTTGCCAGGCATAAAAGCCACTGTGAGATACATCCAGTACCGCACATAGTCGCCTGACCCCGTAAAGGCTCCGGTTCTTCTCGATGAAGGCGAATCTCACCGCTTTTGTTTCTCGAAGAACCGTTGCGCTTTTTTTATCAGGTCCAGCTCCTCTGTCCGCTGGGCCAGTTGTTTTTCCAGGGCCTTGATCCGCTTCTGGGCGGCAATCAACTCGTCTTCTTTGGCCTGGGCGGGATCACCTCTGGACTTGCGTCGCTTCGGTGATGATGGGGCCGGCTTCATATGAATATTCTCCTTGAGCTCGCCTTTACGACTTTCCATCCGCCAGCGATACAGCATCACCTCATGGATATCCAGCGCCTGGGCAATAGCCCGGCATGTAACGCCAGGATGCTCACTCAGTCTAACGGCTTGCTGCTTATAAGCCAGGGTATAGCGATCATAGTTTCGTTTCTTGGTTTGTCCCATTTTTCACTCCAGTTGAACAGTCAATGACTGTCCACCGAAGTGGTGCTAGATCAGCCGCCCGGTTAGGGCGGTCCCTCTTGAATGACTTGTTGGGCGTCATGCACTTGGGCCATGCTGAACCGGTCCTTGCCAAGAAAACGCCTGAAGCACGTCATTAAGGATGTGTTGCAAAGCTTCCAATGACTCGGGGGATACATCCACCTCTCCAAAGTGCCCATCTGCCATGGTAGATCCGAAGCGACTTCCGTTGAGTGAGTTCAATATTAGGACCCCGCCTGCGGGTGCACTTACCAAATTGTTTTCAACGGGTTGAAGATTCATTGGTTGTGGATTCCTACCGGCCCCCAAGCCACGCGCCCGATCTTCCAAGTGTTGTGATGTATTCCGAACTCCCCGCAAATTTGGAAACGCCGATCCAATCCTTGCATGAAGTTCCGGCAGCTCTTCTGGAACATCACGCTCCCGAGCTAAAACACCCAAGAATTTATCGAAGGCATCAAGCGCGTATAGAAACGCCTTGGCATAAATGAACGATATTCCATGCTCGAATTCCCGAGGCAACGAACCCCCCTGCCACTTTTCTCTCTTGAACCGAACTTCAGTCTCGAACTGAATTTTTTCCCAGACTTCTCGGGAAGAAGCGTTCTGATTTTCTAGTTCAAGTTCATTCCTGATCCGTGCTCTATGTTCAGCATCGCGTTCCCACTGATCCTGATCAGCAAACGAAGGCCGAGACTCCCGGGCTGCCATGAAAAGGTTTAATGCCAGATTGGCTTCGTAGAACTGTGATGTCAGGGAGCGCAACTGGCCTTCTATCTCGAAAGCCCACTGCCGGTCATCAGACTCCAACCACGTTCCTGGTGTTATGACTTCAAAGATGAGCATGCTTTTATGACGCCCAACGAATGACATGGACCTCCCCCCTCTTACGGCTTCTATGAGCCAGAATGGAGATGTCGAATTCATCCAAACAACGAGTGAGGAGATCCATGCAATAT
>Ga0207716_100563_pt1 | contig 11948 bp, 8 predicted proteins | sample TtaePargueraPR_FD_187739 | JGI IMG/M metagenome (GOLD analysis project Ga0207716, IMG submission 187739) | Aerobic enrichment media microbial communities from Bioluminiscent Bay, La Parguera, Puerto Rico - Tt and P2 (5) (SPAdes) | ecosystem: Environmental > Aquatic > Marine > Unclassified ... | reverse complement strand
CGTTCACGTTGAAGAATTCCAGCTTGAGGTAAGAGATACCAAGCGTGGGGAAGAAGAATTGACTTCTGAAATCCCTAACGTTTCTGAAGATGCAGTGAAGCATTTGGATGAAAATGGTATCATCGCTGTAGGAGCCGAAGTAAAAGAAGGTGACATCATCATTGGTAAGATCACTCCTAAAGGAGAAACTGATCCTACTCCAGAAGAGAAGCTTTTGAGAGCGATCTTCGGTGATAAAGCTGGTGATGTGAAAGATGCTTCTTTGAAAGCTTCTCCTTCCTTGAATGGTGTGGTGATCGAAACCAAACTATTCTCAAGACCTAAAAAGGATAAAGACAACAGAGCGAAAGCTAAAGCAGAAGTTGAAAAACTGAAAGCGAAGTATTCCAAGGATCTATTGGGCATCAGAGCTCGTATGATCAACAAATTGGTGACTTTGCTTGACGGTAAAACTTCTTTGGGTGTGAAGCATAAATTTGGTGATGAGATCATCAGCAAAGGAATGAAATTCAACCACAAGAACATTGAGAACAACTTGTTCCCTGCTAAGAACCCTTACAGAGACGAGTCTAACTACAATGTTCCAGAAGAAGCGAACTTGATTTCTGATATTATTTTGGATGATTGGACTGACGATGCACACATCAACAATCTAATTGTTCAATTGGTGAAAAATTACACCAACTCTAGAAACGAAATCTCTGGTCTATTCAAGAGAGATCGATTCACTCTAGAAGTAGGGGATGAGCTTCCAGCTGGTATTGTTCAGCTTGCCAAAGTTTACATCGCTAAGAAACGTAAGTTGAAAGTGGGTGATAAGATGGCAGGTAGACACGGTAACAAAGGTATCGTGGCTAGAATCGTTCGTGACGAAGACATGCCATTCCTTGAGGACGGTACTCCTATGGATATCGTATTGAACCCACTAGGTGTACCTTCCCGTATGAACATTGGTCAGATCTTCGAAACAGTTCTAGCTTGGGCTGGTAAGAAAATGGGTAAGAAATACGCTACTCCAATCTTCGATGGAGCTTCTATGGAAGAAGTTTCTCACGAATTGGAATTGGCCGAACTTCCAGCATACGGACGTACTTATCTATATGACGGTCTTTCTGGTGTGAAATTCGACCAACCAGTTACTGTAGGTATCGCTTACATGTTGAAACTAGGTCACTTGGTGGATGACAAGATGCACGCAAGATCTATCGGTCCATACTCTTTGATTACACAACAACCATTGGGTGGTAAAGCTCAGTTTGGTGGTCAGAGATTTGGAGAGATGGAAGTTTGGGCATTGGAAGCATTCGGTGCATCACACGTACTTCAGGAAATCCTGACAGTAAAATCTGATGACGTAATCGGTAGAGCGAAAGCTTATGAAGCAATCGTGAAGGGCGAAAACCTTCCTAAGCCTAACATTCCTGAATCATTCAATGTATTGGTTCATGAATTGAGAGGTTTGGCTCTTGAAATTACCCTAGATTAATTTGGCTCTTTAGGGCAGTTCATACTGCCCTTCACATATCTTTCAAAAAACTATGGCGTTCAGAAAAAACAAAAAACTCAACAATGACTTTTCGAGAGTTACCATCAGTTTGGCTTCCCCAGAATCAATTCTGGATAGCTCAAATGGTGAGGTAACCCAGCCAGAGACTATCAATTATAGAACATACAAGCCTGAAATGGGCGGTTTGTTCTGTGAGAGAATCTTTGGTCCAGTGAAGGACTGGGAGTGTCATTGTGGTAAATATAAGCGCATCAGATATAAAGGCATTATCTGCGACCGTTGTGGTGTAGAAGTGACTGAAAAGAAAGTACGTCGTGAGCGTATGGGGCACATCGAATTGGTGGTTCCTGTAGCCCATATTTGGTACTTTAAATCTCTTCCTAACAAGATTGGTTACTTGTTGGGTCTTCCTACCAAAAAGTTGGACCAAATCGTTTATTACGAACGTTATGCGGTAGTTCAACCTGGTATCAAAGCTGAGGATGGAATCCAGTATCTAGACTTCTTGACTGAAGACGAGTACTTGGATATCATGGATAAGCTTCCAAAAGAAAACCATATGTTGGATGACGATGATCCTAACAAGTTCATCGCCAAAATGGGTGCTGAAGCATTGGAGATGTTGTTGGCAAGATTGGATCTTGATGATCTTTCTTACTCACTTCGTCACCAAGCCGCAACTGATACTTCTCAGCAAAGAAAAGCAGAAGCTTTGAAGCGTCTGAAAGTAGTAGAAGCATTCCGTGATGCAAGAACCAGAATCGAAAATCGCCCTGAGTGGATGGTAGTTCGCATGGTTCCAGTGATTCCACCGGAATTGCGTCCATTGGTTCCTTTGGATGGAGGTCGTTTCGCGACTTCTGATTTGAATGACCTATATAGAAGAGTAATTATCAGAAACAACCGTCTGAAGAGATTGATCGATATCAAAGCTCCAGAGGTGATTTTGAGAAATGAGAAGCGTATGCTACAGGAAGCTGTGGATTCACTTTTCGATAACTCTAGAAAAGTAAATGCGGTAAGATCTGATGGTAACCGTGCTTTGAAGTCCCTTTCCGACATGTTGAAAGGTAAGCAAGGTCGTTTCCGTCAAAACTTGCTTGGGAAGCGTGTGGATTACTCCGGTCGTTCTGTAATCGTAGTAGGTCCAGAATTGAAGCTTCACGAGTGTGGTCTTCCTAAAAATATGGCGGCTGAGCTTTTCAAACCATTTATCATCAGAAAACTGATCGAAAGAGGTATTGTTAAGACAGTAAAATCCGCTAAGAAAATTGTGGATCGTAAAGATCCTGTGGTTTGGGATATCTTGGAAAACGTATTGAAAGGACACCCTGTTCTTCTTAACCGTGCCCCAACTCTTCACAGATTGGGTATCCAGGCTTTCCAGCCGAAATTGATCGAAGGAAAAGCAATCCAGCTTCACCCATTGGTATGTACTGCATTCAACGCCGATTTTGACGGTGACCAAATGGCGGTTCACGTACCACTAGGACATGAAGCGATTTTGGAAGCTTCGACTTTGATGCTTTCTGCTCACAACATCCTTAACCCTGCGAATGGTGCTCCTATTACAGTACCTTCTCAAGACATGGTTTTGGGTCTTTACTATGTGACAAAAGGCAAAAAATCTACTCCTGAAGAGCCAGTTGCTGGTGAAGGAATGACTTTCTACAGTAGTGAGGAAGTTGTGATCGCCATGAATGAAGGACAGGTTTCTAAGCATGCGAACATCAAATGTAAGGTGAACGTACGTGGCGAAGACGGTGAAATCAAAGAAGAAATCATCGAAACTGTTGCTGGTAGATTGATCTTCAACCAGTTCGTGCCTGAGGAAGTAGGATATGTAAATGAATTGCTGACTAAGAAGAAATTGCAGCAAATCATTGCTAAAGTAGTGAAGGTATGTGGTATCGCACGTACTGCTCAATTCTTGGATGATATCAAGCATTTAGGATTCCAAATGGCATACCAAGGTGGCTTATCTATGGGATTGAATGATGTAATTATCCCAGCGGAGAAAGAGCCAATGATCGCCAAAGCAAAAGAAGAGGTAGATCAGGTTTGGAACAACTACTTGATGGGTCTAATCACAGACAACGAAAGATATAACCAGGTAATTGATATCTGGACTCGTACCAACTCTCATTTGACTAATAATCTAATGAAGAAGATGGAAGAGGATAAGCAAGGTTTCAATGCGATCTACATGATGATGCACTCAGGAGCTCGTGGTTCCAGAGAACAAATTCGTCAGTTGGGTGGTATGAGAGGTCTGATGGCTAAGCCTCAGAAAAACTTGCAAGGTTCCGTAGGTGAGATTATCGAAAACCCAATCCTTTCCAACTTTAAAGAAGGTCTGGATGTATTGGAATACTTTATCTCCACTCACGGTGCTCGTAAAGGTCTTGCCGATACAGCCCTTAAAACTGCTGATGCGGGTTATTTGACTCGTCGTTTGGTGGACGTAGCTCAGGATATGATCGTGACCGAAGAGGATTGCGGTACTTTGAGAGGGTTGGTTGTTCAGCCATTGAAAGATAATGACGAGATCGTAGAACCACTTTCTGAAAGAATCCTAGGTAGAGTTTCTGTACATGATGTATATGATCCTGTTACTGACGAATTGATCTTGCCTGCCGGCATCGAAATCGATGATGAGATTGCCAAGCGTGTTGATGAGTCTGCAGTTGAGGAAGTTGAAATCAGATCAGTATTGACTTGTGAGACGAGAAGAGGAGTTTGTTCCAAGTGTTACGGACGTAACTTGGCAACTGGTAAAATGGTACAAGCTGGTGAATCTGTCGGTGTTATCGCTGCGCAGTCAATCGGTGAACCGGGTACTCAGTTGACATTGAGAACGTTCCACGTAGGGGGTACAGCATCCAACATGGCTGTTGAAGCCAGCATCAATGCTAAATTTGAAGGTACAGTTGAATTCGACGAAGAGTTGAGATTCATCGAGTCTACCAACAAAGATGGTGAACCTGTAACAGTGGTAATGGGTAGATCTGGTGAGATCAAGATCAACGATAAGTCTGGAAAGACTTTGGTTTCCAACCACGTTCCTTATGGTGCATTGTTGAATGTAAAAGATGGTCAGAAGATCGGAAAAGGAGATTCTCTATGTACTTGGGATCCATACAACGCCGTGATCTTGTCAGAATTTGACGGTGAGGTAGAATTCGAATCCATCGTAGAGGGTATTACTTTCAAAGAGGTTGCCGATGATCAGACTGGTTTCCGTGAGAAAGTAATTATCGATACAAAAGATAGAACCAAGAACCCTGCTATCGTAGTGAACTACGGTGAAGACTCTAAAGGATACAACATCCCGGTAGGAGCTCACTTGGCAGTGGAAATTGGAGATAAAGTAAAAGCTGGACAGATCTTGGTGAAAATTCCTAGATCAGTTGGTAAAACTCGTGATATTACCGGGGGTCTTCCAAGAGTAACGGAATTGTTCGAAGCTCGTAACCCATCCAACCCTGCTGTAGTTTCTGAAATCGACGGTGTGGTAACTTATGGTGGTATCAAGCGTGGTAACAGAGAAATCATCATCGAATCTAAAGATGGCGTAATTAAGAAATACATGGTATCTCTTTCTAAGCACATCTTGGTTCAGGAAAATGACTTCATCCGTGCGGGTGAGCCTCTTTCTGATGGAGCAATTACTCCAAATGATATCTTGTCTATCAAAGGACCAACTGCAGTTCAAGAATACTTGGTAAATGAAATCCAGGAAGTTTATAGACTTCAAGGTGTAAAAATCAACGATAAGCACATCGAGGTAATCGTATCTCAAATGATGCAGAAAGTTGAAATCTTGGATGCTGGTGATACTGGATTCTTGCAAGGTCAAGTAGTAGATAAGTGGGCCTTCCGTGAGGAAAACGACAATATCTTGGACAAGAAAGTAGTCAATGATGCTGGAGATTCTTCTACTTTGAAGCCAGGTATGATCATTTCTGCAAGAAGATTGAGAGATGAGAATTCAAGCTTGAAGCGTAAAGATTTGAAGTTGGTACAAGTAAGAGATGCTGAAACTGCGGTTTCTAAGCCAACTCTTCAGGGGATCACTGCGGCTTCCTTGGGTACTGAGTCATTTATCTCTGCGGCCTCCTTCCAGGAGACTACTAAAGTGCTTTCCGAAGCAGCTATCAGAGGTAAGCGTGATGAGTTACTTGGATTGAAAGAAAACGTGATTGTGGGTCATTTGATCCCTGCCGGTACCGGTCAGAGAAGTTTGCAAAACATCATCGTTGGATCTCAAGACGAGTACGAGAAGCTTTCTGAAAATATGGAAAAGACCGCTCGCAAATCAAGCGAAGCGATTCTTTAATCAATTGAGAATTTTATAATTGAAAGGCCTGTATTCGTACAGGCCTTTTTTAATCCATCAAAATATGAGTGACGAAAAAGGACATAAAAATCCTGATCAACAGATCAATGTAGAACTTTCCGAAGAAGTAGCTGAGGGAGTTTATTCTAATTTGGCGATGATCGCCCATTCCAATTCTGAATTTGTGATTGATTTTATTCGATTGATGCCAGGCGTGCCGAAGGCAAAAGTTAAATCCAGGATTATTGTAACTCCGGATCATGCCAAGAGATTATTAGCTGCTTTGAAGGACAATGTTGAAAAATATGAAGCAGCTTTTGGCAAAATAAATCAAAGTGGAGAGACTCCTCAATTCCCCATGTCTTTTGGGACTCCGGGAGAAGCGTAACAAAAATATAACTACTTAATTTTGTTCGTCTTATTACTTTGTTTACCTTTGCAGTCCAAAATTTAACAGTTTACAGGAAAACTAAATTTTATCAGTTAATGCCTACTATTCAACAGTTAGTAAGAAAAGGTAGAACAACGCTGGAAACCAAATCTAAATCAAGAGCTTTGGACGCATGTCCTCAGCGAAGAGGGGTTTGTACCAGAGTGTACACTACTACCCCTAAGAAGCCTAACTCAGCTATGAGAAAGGTTGCAAGGGTGAGATTGACAAATGGAAAAGAAGTGAATGCTTACATTCCAGGTGAAGGTCACAATCTACAAGAGCACTCTATCGTATTGATCAGAGGTGGTCGTGTGAAGGATCTACCAGGTGTAAGATATCACATCATCCGCGGTGCATTGGATACTGCTGGAGTAAAAGACCGTAAGCAAGGTCGCTCCAAGTACGGTGCTAAAAGACCTAAGGCTGCTCCAGCCAAAAAGTAATCAAAAACATTTAAGAAAAAATGAGAAAAGCGAAACCAAAGAAGAGATATATTCTTCCTGATCCCAAGTTCAATGATACCTTGGTGACTAAGTTTGTAAACAGTCTTATGTACGACGGGAAGAAGAGTATTGCTTACACCATTTTCTACGATGCAATCGAAAAAGTAGAATCAAAGGTGGGTGAGAATGGTCTTGAGGTTTGGAAAAAAGCGCTTAACAATATTGCTCCATCCGTTGAGGTGAAGAGTCGTAGAGTTGGTGGTGCTACATTCCAAGTTCCAATGGAAGTCAGACCAGAGAGAAAGATGGCCCTTGGAATCAAGTGGATGATCACCTACGCTCGTAAAAGAGGTGAGAAGACCATGATGGACAGACTTGCTGGCGAAATCATCGCAGCTGCCAAAGGTGAAGGTGCTGCTGTGAAGAAAAAAGATGATACGCACAGAATGGCTGAAGCTAACAAAGCATTCTCTCACTTTAGATTTTAATTAGGATGGCTAAAAGAGACTTAAAATATACCAGAAACATCGGTATCGCAGCTCACATTGATGCCGGTAAAACTACTACCACTGAGCGTATTCTTTTTTATTCTGGTGTATCTCACAAAATCGGTGAGGTTCACGATGGTGCAGCTACCATGGACTGGATGGCCCAGGAGCAAGAAAGAGGTATCACCATTACTTCTGCTGCAACTACCGTGTTCTGGAACTACAGAGACCAAAAATATCAGATCAACATCATCGATACCCCAGGGCACGTTGACTTTACCGTAGAGGTAAACCGTTCCCTTCGTGTATTGGACGGCTTGGTTTTCCTGTTCAGTGCTGTGGACGGTGTAGAGCCTCAGTCTGAGACCAACTGGCGTTTGGCTGATAACTATAAAGTAGCACGTATCGGATTCGTTAACAAAATGGACCGTGCTGGTGCGAACTTCCTTGAAGTTTGTAAGCAGGTGAAGGAAATGCTAGGAAGCTATGCAGTGCCTTTGCAAATCCCTATCGGGGCTGAAGACAAATTCAAAGGAGTTGTTGATTTGATCAACAACAGAGCTATCGTTTGGAACGAAGAAGATATGGGAATGACTTTCAATGAAGTTCCTATTCCTGAAGACATGCTTGAAGAAGTTGAGCAGTGGAGAGAGCATTTGCTTGAAGCTGTCGCTGAGTATGACGAGTCTTTGATGGAAAAATACTTCGAGGATCCAGACTCAATCACTGAAGAAGAGATCTTGGCTGCTTTGAGAGCGGCTACCATCGACATGAAAATTGTCCCTATGGTATGTGGATCTTCTTTCAAAAACAAAGGTGTTCAAACCATGCTTGACTTGGTGATGGAATTACTTCCTTCTCCACTTGACAAGGATAACATCATTGCTCATGACTTGAACGATGAGGAGAAAGATGTAGTAATCGCTCCAAACGAAGACGAGCCATTTGCAGGTTTGGCATTTAAAATCGCAACTGACCCATTCGTAGGTAGACTTTGCTTTGTAAGAGCGTATTCCGGAGTTTTGGAATCTGGATCTTACATCTTTAATAGCCGTTCTGGAAACAAGGAGCGTATCTCCAGAGTATTCCAAATGCACGCTAATAAGCAAAACCAAATCGACGCTTTGAGAGCTGGTGATATCGGTGCAGTAGTAGGATTTAAAGATATCAAAACAGGGGATACCCTTTGTGCTGAAAACCGTAAGGTAGTTCTTGAATCCATGATCTTCCCTGAGCCTGTAATCGGTTACGCTATTGAGCCTAAGACTCAGGCAGACGTTGATAAACTAGGTATGGCGATCGCTAAATTGGTAGAAGAAGATCCAACTCTTCAAGTAAACACTGATCATGAAACTGGTCAGACCATCTTGAGAGGTATGGGTGAACTTCACTTGGATATCATCATCGACCGATTGAAGCGTGAATTCAAAGTAGAAATCAACCAAGGTGCTCCTCAGGTTGCCTATAAAGAAGCTTTGTTTGGTTCTATCGAACACAAAGAAGTTTACAAGAAGCAGTCTGGTGGTAAGGGTAAATTTGCTGATATCGTATTTGAATTGGGTCCTAAGGATGCTGATCCAGAAACGGGTGAAATTAAGCCAGGCCTTGACTTTGTAAATGGTATCGTAGGTGGTGTGATTCCTAAAGAATTCATCCCTGCTATCCAGAAAGGTTTCGCAGAATCTATGAAAAATGGACCTTTGGCAGGTTACCCTGTTGAGTCTATGAAAGTTAGATTGTTCCACGGATCTTTCCACGATGTCGATTCAGATGCTCTTTCTTTCGAATTAGCTGCAAGAATTGGTTTCAAAGAAGCTGCTAAGAAGTGTAGACCACAATTGCTAGAGCCAATTATGTCTGTAGACGTTGTGACTCCTGATGAGTACACTGGTCCTATTACCGGTGACTTGAACAGAAGAAGAGGTTTGATGAAAGGTATGGATACCAAAGGTACTTCATCCGTAATCAAAGCTGCTGTACCTTTGTCTGAGTTGTTCGGTTACATTACCGATTTGAGAACCATCTCTTCCGGTAGAGCAACTGCATCTTTGACATTCTCTCACTATGAGCCTGTTCCTAACAACATAGCTGAGGGAGTAATTGCTAACGTAAAAGGTCAGAAAGACTAATCAATATTTGCGATGAATCAGAAAATCAGAATAAAACTAAAATCATACGATCATAGCCTGGTGGATAAGTCATCAGAGAAGATTGTAAAAGCTGTAAAAGCAACTGGTGCAGTTGTAGTGGGACCAATTCCATTGCCAACTAAGAAAGAAAAGTTTACTGTGTTGAAATCCCCACACGTAAACAAAAAAGCTAGAGACCAGTACCAGCTTTGTACTTACAAGCGATTGGTAGATATCTACTCTAACTCTTCTAAAACTGTAGATGCTTTGATGAAAATCGAGCTTCCAAGTGGAGTTGACGTAGAGATCAAGGTTTGACAAAACCTGAAATTTCATATATCAAAAGGCCTGCATTTCCCTGCAGGTCTTTTGTTTTTTTGGGATTTGTAAATGAATCCTTTGAAAATCCTCTCAAATAATGCCCGATTCCAAAGGAAATATTTGCTAAATGTTTGAAAATATAGGAGTTGGGATTTGTTGCAGAATTTTATTTCAGTAACTTTGCAGTCCTTAAAAAGGGCCCAAGCGCATAAACGCTTGTGGATTATCAAATTATCTTAAAAAAGATGTCTGGTATTATAGGTAAAAAAGTAGGAATGACTAGCATTTTCAGTGCCGATGGGCGTAACGTCGCATGCACGCTAATAGAAGCTGGTCCTTGCGTAGTGACGCAAGTAAAAAACGTTGAAACAGACGGGTACAACGCAGTGCAGTTGGCTTATGGTGAGCGAAAGGAGAAAAACACTCCTAAGCCATTGATCGGTCATTTTAAAAAGGCCGGCACCACGCCGAAGCAGAAAGTTGTTGAGTTTCGTGAGTTCAGGGTCGAATTTGACGGCCAGGTTGATCTCGGAGCTACGGTGAAGGCCGGAGAAGTTTTCGTAGAAGGTGACTTCGTAGATGCTATCGGTACTTCAAAAGGTAAAGGCTTCCAAGGTGTAGTGAAGCGTCATGGTTTTGGTGGTGTGGGTGGACAAACTCACGGTCAGCACAACAGACAAAGACACCCAGGTTCCATTGGTGCATGTTCTTGGCCATCCCGAGTATTCAAGGGTATGAGAATGGCTGGAAGAACTGGTGGTGATAGAGTGAAAGTATTGAACCTTAGAGTATTGAAGGTTTATCCTGAGCAAAATCTCCTTCTAGTGTCCGGTTCAGTACCAGGTCCAAAAAATTCTTATGTAATTCTAGAGAAGTAAGCCATGGAATTAGCAGTAATCAATCAAAAAGGAGAAGACACCGGAAGAAAAGTGCAGTTGTCTGATGAGATCTTCGCGATCGAGCCAAATGACAATGCGATCTATCTGGATGTAAAGCAGTACCTAGCGAATCAGAGACAAGGTACTCATAAGTCTAAAGAAAGAAATGAAATTGCTGGATCTACTAAAAAGATCAAAAAGCAAAAAGGTACCGGTGGTGCCAGAGCTGGATCTTTGAAGTCTCCACTTTTCAGAGGCGGAGGTAGAGTTTTCGGTCCTAGACCAAGAAACTACTCCTTCAAATTGAATAAAAAAGTAAAACAACTTGCTAGAAAATCTGCACTTTCTTACAAAGTGAAAGACAACAGCTTGTCGGTATTGGAAAATCTTGCATTTGATTCTCCAAAGACAAAAGCTTATCTGGCATTGCTTAATGGATTGGCGCTATCCGATAAGAAGACGCTTTTGGTTCTCCCTGAAGACAACAAGAACGTTTACCTATCTAGCAGAAACCTTCCTAAAGCGAAAGTTGTCACTGTAAATGATGTAAATACTTACCAGCTTCTTAACGCAGACCATTTGGTACTATGCGAAGGATCTGTAAGTAAATTGGAAACCATTTTATCGAAATAAGACAATGGATATTCTAAAGCAGCCTTTGATTACAGAAAAGATTTCTGCCATGAACGAAAAAGGCGTTTATGGATTCATCGTAGAGAAAACTGCGAAGAAACCAGAAATCAAGAATGCTGTAGAAAAAGCATACGGTGTGAAAGTGGTATCAGTACGTACCATGAGATATGCTGCGAAGCATAAGACAAGATACACCAAGACAAGAATCGTATCAGGCTTTACCAATGCTTTCAAGAAAGCAATCGTAGAAGTAGCTGATGGTGAGGTAATTGATTTTTACGGAGAAATTTAATTGAATCAATATCATGGCAATTAAAAAGTTGAAGCCTGTAACTCCAGGAACAAGATTTAGAGTAGCTCCTGCTTTTGACGAAATCACAGCGTCAAAACCAGAAAAATCTCTTCTTGCTCCTATCAAGAAGTCAGGCGGTAGAAATAATGAAGGCAAAATGACCGCTCGCTATATGGGTGGTGGTCATAAGAGAAGACTAAGAATTGTAGACTTCAAAAGAAATAAGTTTGGTGTACCTGCTACCGTAAAGGCAATTGAGTACGATCCAAACAGAACAGCACGTCTAGCCCTACTTTATTACGCTGATGGTGCTAAAGCCTACATTATCGCCCCGGAAGGTTTGCAAGTAGGACAAACAGTGATTTCCGGAGAGCAAGTTGCTCCTGAAGTGGGGAACGCAATGCACATGTCTAACATCCCAATGGGTACAATTGTACACTGTATTGAGATGAAGCCAGGAAAAGGTGCTGCAATGGTAAGAAGTG
>Ga0207716_100562_pt1 | contig 11960 bp, 10 predicted proteins | sample TtaePargueraPR_FD_187739 | JGI IMG/M metagenome (GOLD analysis project Ga0207716, IMG submission 187739) | Aerobic enrichment media microbial communities from Bioluminiscent Bay, La Parguera, Puerto Rico - Tt and P2 (5) (SPAdes) | ecosystem: Environmental > Aquatic > Marine > Unclassified ... | reverse complement strand
TCATACATAGGAGATTCTGAAATGCTCATTCCATCCAAACACTCGAACTCGTTGACCAAGTCCATCAATGGCGCACAAGAACCCCAATCCCCATACATTCTATCGTATTCATGACGCATGGTAGGAGCTTCATAGACGATTGAAAACATAATCTCTGGATTACCCGCTTGATCAGTTCCATCAAACATACCTGCCCAGTTGTCACTCAGACCAAATGCACCAGAACTCATGATTTCCTTTCCAACAGCAGCCGTTTCACTCCATCTTTCGTTATAAAGCAAAACACGCATTTTGAGACCTTGAGCAGATCCTTTGACAGCTCTTCCTTCATAAGCTTTTGCGTCAAGGTTAGCTATTGCATAATCCAGATCATTCAAAATATACTCTACTGTTTCAGCCTCTGAACTTCTTGGAAGCAAGGCCTCTTCCAATGTAATATCTTCAGGAAGAATGATCATACCCCCAAACATCTGAAGCAAGGTTGAATAATGCCAAGCTCTGATAAACTTCACCTCAGCGATGTATTGCTTTTTCTTTGCTTCGTCAAAATCTTCAATCCTGTCTACATTTCTCAAGAAATCATTACAAGCTGCAATCCCTTTGTAAGGAATCGTGTAATAATTTCGTACTACACCACCAGTGGTAGAAGTCACATCACCGGATTGGGGCACATTGAAGAGGTCCGGCCAACTCGCATTACCATACCCATCATCACTAAGCCCATCGATTTGCGTTCGCAAACCTCCAAACCCAATAATCCAATGACTTGTCACCAAAGTCTGATAAACCCCTGCCAATGCATTGGTTGCATCATTTTCATTCCTCCAAAAAGTCTCTGTAGAAACGGCAGAAAGGGGGTTTTTATCTAGAAAATCGCTACATGAATTGAGACCTAACATAGCAGTCATCCCCAGGCAAATAGCTGTACTTTTTATATTAAATTTCATCTGATGTTCATTTAAAAGTTTACAGTAAGACCCATTGAATGAATCTTGTTTTGAGGATAATTTGCCAAAGTACCAATATTGGCAACTCGTTCAGGATCATACCCTTCCAGCTTGCTGAATGTCAGGATATTGTCTCCAGAATAATAGACTCTCAAATTGCTCAATCCAACATGATCCAGCACAGTTTGAGGGAAGGTATAGCCGATCTGTAAATTCTGTAATCTTAAGTAAGAGACATCCTTCAGGTAATAGGTAGACATGGAATTAAAAATCTGAGAATGATCTTCTCCGGCATAAATCCGAGGCATCTCATTGGTAGGATTTTCAGGAGTCCAACGATTTCTCCAGTCAGTTGAAGGAGGGGTACCTTTGTAGAATGGTGATGCTCCCTGATAATTCAAGAATTTCTTACCGCCTTGAGAGCCATAGAACCTAGCTCCTAAATCAAAGTTTTTCCACTCAACCGAAAAATTGAACGTATAGGTGAATTTCGGGAATGCACCGGAGATATGAATCCTATCATTTTGATCGATAACACCATCTCCATTCTGATCTTTGTATTTCAAGTCCCCAGGCTGTGGCTCCGGAGATTGGGTAGCTGAATTCTGAACTTCTTCTTCACTTTGGAAGATGCCATCCCACTCCCACATGTACCAGTCATTGTAAGGATGCCCTTCTTCATTGATCGTCAAGTTATTGATTTCGCTTTCTCCGAATTTCACCAATTCGTTTTTGAAAGTCTGAACATTACCACCTATGGTATAGAACAAGTCACCCACTTGGTTTCTGTAATTTGCAGCAATTTCAAAACCGGTGTTTTTCAGAGTTCCATCATTAATAATCGGAGCGTTTAGACCCAAATAGGCTGGGATCTGAGCTCTTCTTAGAATGTTGTCTGTGACCTTATTGAACCAGTCAAAATTCAAAATCAATTTGTCATTGAACAAGCCCATGTCAAAGCCCACGTTAGTTACAGAGGTGGTTTCCCACTTGATATCTTTATTAACCAATGAAGATGGAGAAACTGCCGTCACGATACTCCCATCTATTGGGTAAACACCATAAGGGAAAGTGCCATTTGCTCCGATGCTCAAGACATTTTGATAAGGATAATATCCGATATCCTGGTTACCCAAAACCCCATGAGAACCACGAAGTTTCAAGTCAGAAACCCAAGAAACATCCTGCATAAAGCCTTCTTCGCTCATTCTCCATCCTAGGGAGAAAGATGGGAAATACCCCCATTTGTTACCTTCTGAAAATCTGGATGACCCGTCAGCTCTAAGGTTTGCCTCTACTAGATACTTTTCATTGAATGCGTAGTTGACACGACCGAAATAGGACAACATCGACCATTCTTCAGAGTTACCTGATGTGTATTGGGTTGCTGCAGGACCTGCATCGATTTCCTGAGCAGTATTGATAAAATAGGACTTTCTCCCTAAACCTAATGTCTCATATTTATAGGATTCCATTTGGTATCCACCTACTACTTTGAAATCATGCTTCCCGATGCTTTTATCATATGTCAGGTGAGAATACAAGACTGGATACAAATCGTTAAAGGTCTTAATATCCAATGAATTGGTATTTTCGATCTTGGACAATTTTCCAGAGTGGTAGTTGTATGCTTCAAATTCCCCATCAAAGGATTTTGTCTTTGAATTATTCAGGTTAAACCCTCCTTTCACTCTCCAAGTCAAACCCTTCAAAATATTTACATCCATAAATGCATTCGTTTGCAACTGAAGCCCCTTGGTACTTTGAAGTGCTTCTCTGGACATGGCATAAGGATTCGTTTGGAATCGGTTTCCATTTACTTCTTTTTCATAGGCATTTCTCGCATATCTCCCATCAGGAAGAGTTGGTGCGTAGGTAGGACCTGATGCCATGATGGAGCTATACAGGTTTTCACCGTTGATTCCATCAGTAATATCGTAACCGATGCTGGTATTCACACCTACTTTGATTCTCTCAGTAGCTTGAGAGGAAACATTAATTCTCAAATTGTACTTTTTGTATTGATAAGGCTTAATGGTTCCTGGCTGATCAATCAATCCCAATCCGATATTGTATTTGCTTTTTTCATTTCCACCATTCAGTCCCAAATAATGGTTTTGAACAGTAGCGGGATTAACCATAAAGTCCACCCAATCGAAATTAGGATAGGCTGACTCATCGGTAGAATTACGGTAGGCATTGATCTCATCAGAAGTGTAAATCGGGGATGCGCCAGATGAATTCAAAGCTGCTTCATTGTAAAGCTCCATATATTCAGCAGAGTTGGTGATCAAGTCAGGTAAAACAGTCGGGGTATGGCTTCCTATGTTCATGTCATAAGTCAAGCTCATTTTTCCTTCTTTGCCTTGCTTGGTTGTTACCAAAATAACTCCATTAGCTGCTCTAGACCCATAAATCGCCGCAGACGCAGCGTCTTTCAACAAGGTAACCGTCTCAATATCGTTGGGATTGATTCCAGGAAGATTTCCCGGAATTCCATCAATTACTACCAATGGACTCACACCTGCTCCACTGAAAGTTCCAAATCCTCTTACAAGCAAGGAAACATTGTTGCCGCTTGGTGTCCCGGAATTCTGAACCACCTGAAGACCAGGCAAAACCCCTTGAAGCATAGAAGATGGATTGGCGATTTTACGTTTGTTCAACACCTCTCCTCCTACTGAAGCCACTGAACCTGTTAAATTCGCTTTCTTTTGAGTTCCATAACCTACCACCACGACTTCGTCCAATTGGGAAGCGTCCTCCAGTAGTGTTATTTGAAAATCAGTTTGATTTCCAACTTCGATTTGTTGCGTATCATACCCGATAAATGACACCACTAATACTGCGTCATCAGGAACTTCCATTGAAAACCGACCGTCTTGATCTGTCACCGTTCCTTGGGTAGTTCCTTTGACTAAAACTGTTGCTCCTGGGATGGACTCGCCTGTTTCATCGGTAATTCGTCCTGAAATTTTCTTTTCAAAAATGGGAACTGACTCGACTTTGATTCGAGCATCTTTTTTAACATCAATTCCATTGTTTACTTGGCGAAAAGAAACGAATGTTTGCTCAGCAACCTGACGTAAAAATCCTTCTACCGAATCTGAGTTTCTATTGAAATGAAGCTGCTGATTCATCTCAAAATCTTTCTTATCAAACCCAAATCGAAAATCAGTATTTGATTCTACGAATTGGATAAACTCTGTAATGCTTAGGGTCTTATTGGGTATTGTCAACTTGACTTCATCGATGCTTTTATATTGAGCGCTGACATTAGTAGCCAAAGCCAAATTCAAAAACACCAACTGAACTACAAACCCATAGAGGAAGTATCTGGACAACATGTATATTGTCTTTTGTAGTTTTAAATTCATAAATTTGAGTTGTTAGATTATAAATAATTTAATGCGTCTGATAGCTAGCTGGTGTCCATTCCCCAATGCAGCACCGTTGCTATGTATCAGACATGACCTATCGGCTTTCCGGTAGGTCTTTTTTATTAGGAGGTATTTGGATTAAGATTGCTCATTAGTCATTTAGGTTTATTGTTACATTTTTTCCTTTTATATCGAACTCAAAATCTTCTATGTAAGACAGTCTAAACAGAACCTGCTCCAAGCTTGCATTATCAAAATTGATGGAAACGTCCCACTTGCGGACAGGACTACCCTGAACAGAAATCTTCACCCCATACCACTTTTCCAAAGCCTGAACGACATTTTGAAATCCATCATGATCAAAGGCTAGAACTCCATCTTTCCAACCAATCACTTTGGTAGGATCGAATCCACCAATGATGCTTTTATTTTCATCCAAAGAATAAGAGAGCTGCTGTCCCGGAATTAAATATTCCTGGCTTTCATCAAGGAGGTTTTCAATCTTGACCTTTCCCGTAAGCAATGCAACTTTCACTTTTTCAGCTTCATGTGTGGTGATGTTAAATGAAGTACCTAGAGCGGTAGTGACTAGATTGGAAGAAGTGACGCGGAAAGGCTTTTCTGGATTATGGGAAACCTCAAAAAATGCTTCTCCTTCTAAAGAAATAGCTCTTTCTTCCTGCGTGAAATTTTCAGGAAAACTCAATGTACTATTGCTATTGAGCCAAACAGTAGAGCCATCAGGAAGTCTGAAATTCAGTCTTTCTCCTTCACGAGTTGACTTGGTAATATTTGCAATTTGAACCTCCTCAAGTCTAGGTTCTCCATTGGGAACTGTTAAGCTATAAATCCAGGAAAAAGTCAATACCAACAAAATAATTGCAGCAACACGATAGCTCTGCTGGGATCTAAGCCAAATAGATTTTCGTGCTACTTTGCCTTTATTAGAAATGGAGAATTCCGCTTCACTTAAATTTTCATGAGGATGACTCAAAATCTCTCGCAGCACTTCATCCTTAAATTCTGATTTGGCAGATCTTGTCTCAAATTGAAATCCCAAAACTACTTCGCGAGCCATTTTCAGGGATTTTATTCTGGAAGGATTTGCCTCCATCCATTTTGACCAATAGGTATCGAGCTCAGGATCTGGGTTTTTCACCCATCTGACAAACTCGGTATTGGCTAAAAGTTCTTTGATGTCGTCCATTTACAAAAACACAATCTTCTATGGGTATAAGGAAGAATGCATCTAAATGACATCATTATTTTTTCTGTTTTTTAAAAAAATCTCAAAACCCCTCAAAACATCAAGAGAATCAATAAATTGAATAAGCTGATTGATATTCAGGAAATTTCGGATTTTAGAAAATCCAATGCCTTGTAGAGTAAGTTTCGGACTGATTTCACATTGGACAAGCCCATCAATTGACGAATCTCTTCATAGGATAGACATTCGTAATAAAAATAATAGATGACTTCCTTTTTACGGGTGGATAGCTGCTGGACCGCCTTGTTGAGGTTATTTATTTGCTCTTCATTCAGCTGCCTATCGACCAAAAACTGTTCATGGCTAAAGGAAACGCTAAAGGAGTAATCATCCTTTAACTCCAAAAGTTTATAATACCAGGACTTTTGATCTTTGACCACCCTTCTCTTGAGAGATTTGAAAAGATAAAATTTGATATTATTGGTTGTACTCAAATTCTCTCGGCTTTTCCTTAGATCGATAAATAGATCTTGGACTGCATCTTTCACCAAATTCTCATTGGAACAAAACATTCTACCAAATTCAAACAAAGAATCAAAGTATGCCTCGTAGATAAAAATAAAAGCAGATTCATTTCCAGACCTAAAGGAATCCCAAACGGTAGAGTCGCTTTGCCCCAGAAACCCGCTTTCTTTTGGATTCTCAGGCCATTCAAATTCCTCTATTTGCTTTTTCTGTTTCACTACATCAAGAAGTTGGAATATTTATTAATTGGCAAATGAAAACCTAACCAAGAGAAACACATTGTTCTTAATTATTTTAACTTTTTAATTTTGCCAACAATAAAACAACAAATCTGAGCCAATTCAAAGCCTCACTTTTTTACTTTGTGAAACTTCAGAACCAACTAATTTATATTTTTTTCTCCTTCAAAACACTTAACGTATTCATGCGAAACTCATTCAATTCTGTGATATTTAGCCAAATGGACTAATTTAGGAAAAGAAAACTCCCATGTATCGGTCTAGCTAAACCCTTCGTCCTAGAGACAATCAAGCCACAAATACCACATGAAAAAAATTCTTTTTTTGATTTTTATCATCCCATTCTTCTCCTGCAAAGATGAAGAACCCTGCACAACATTTGTATTTAGTGAGCCTGTTGAAATCCCGATTCACGAGACGATCTCCCATTGCACTGAACTGATTTCCATTTCATTTTTGGATATCACCAAGGACTCCCGATGCCCGGAAAATGTAACCTGTGTTTGGCAAGGATTAGTTGAAGTAGAAATACTAGCTAAAGTAAATGGCATTGAAGAAAGCTTTTTATTGAGTTCATTCCCACAATTTGAAGGAGTACCAAGTCAAGTGGATTTCAATGGCTATTCAATCTCCCTAGTAGATGTCATCCCCTATCCCAATACCACTAAAAAATACCGGGAGGAGGATTACCTGTTAAGCTTGTTAGTTGAAAAGACTGTGGACTAATCGTATCTTGCTGAAAAGATTCGGCAATGATCAACCGGCTATTCAAATCAATATTTTTAAGTTTCCTGGTAGGAGCAGTTTTCTTCTCTTGTTCTTGTAATCCTGAAAAAATCGCCTCCTTAGCCATGAAAGGAATGGAGTCCATGATGGGTGAAGGCTTTTTACCTTCAGATGAAATCAGAGCTCTAGGAGGATTTCAAAATGTCAGCGTCAATTTAAATAAATCCTCTACCGAGGATTCGGAATCAGCAACAATTTTTCTCAAACTCCAAAATGGAGACCCTTTGGTCCTAGGTAATCAACCTGAAGTACTAGCTAGAAAATGCGCCGAAATTTATGTCAGAGACTTTGAAAATGCCTCAGATTATCAGCAAATTACAGTACAATTTATACAATCTGACCCTCAAAACCCGGACAACTTTGCGATGCAGGAATACGAGTTTCAGGTTGAAGATTTGCTTTCATCTTAACACCAGCAGCCATGAATATCCCTGAAGAATTTAAAAAACCACCCTTATCTCTAGGCGATTGGGTCATCAATGTCATTATCTCCAAAATCCCACTCATTGGGTTCATCATGCTCATAGTTTGGGCAGTGGACAACAACACGGAGGAAAACAAAGCAAATTGGGCAAAAGCAGAATTGATCTCCTGGCTCATTGGATTTGCAATTGCTATGATTTTTGTCGCAATCATTGGTTTTGGAGTATTTGCTAACTTCGCCGATGAAATTGACTGGTCACAAATCGATTAAATGAAATACAAAGCTATCTGTTCCGACATTGACGGAACCCTATTAAACTCTGAAAGAGACCTTTCCGAAAAGCTCAAAAATCTAGTCTATACCCTACCTGAGTATTTCCCTGTCATCTTGGCCAGCTCGAGAATGCCTGATGCCATGAGACACTTGCTTCAGGATCTAAAAAGACCATTGGAACCTTTGATTGCCTACAATGGAGGCTTTGTCATTGACCAGCATGGAAATGTGTTGGACTCTGTGGAAATTCCATTGGATTTGGTTTCAAAGATTATTGAACTGACTCAGAAAACAGAGATTCATGTCAGCTTATATCAAGGTGAAAATTGGTATGAGGAAAAAGAAGATTATTGGTCCAAGCGAGAAATCAAAAACACGAAAGTTGAGCCTACTTGGCAAAGCCATAAGGTTACTTTGGAGCTATGGAAGGAAAGAAATTCCGGTGCTCACAAGGTCATGGTGATGGGTGACAGCAATGAAATCAGCTGGCTTTTTGGAGAATTACATTTGGCCTACAACGATCAAATTCATTTGTACCGATCCAAAGACACCTATATCGAGATTGCACCGAAAAAGATCTCCAAAGCAAGTGCACTTGAATTAGTCTTGAATAAGCTTTACACTTTTGGAATGGAAGATGTCATCGCTTTTGGTGATAACTACAACGATATCGACCTGATCCAATCCGTTGGCTGGGGAGTAGCAGTTGCCAATGCCAGACCTGAAGTCAAATCCGTAGCAAAGGAGGTTACTTTGGGAAATAAGGAAGATGGAGTAGCTGTAGCTTTGGAGCGATTGATGAATTTGGCTAATACTTAAAGTATATCCCCTCCTCCTTCGACATCTTCAATAGCCTGAGCTAAAAAGTCATTGAAGGGCTTTATTTTTCGGAAGCCATTCATGGCCAAATTGATGTAATTTCCCGAATCCACATCCTTATCAGAAATCGGCCTGGTCACTGTAAAACTCTTTAATTTCAGGTATTCGATATATGGATGATCCGCATCATAATCACGGGGACTAGTTTTGAGCTTTTCCCCACTGATTTCTCCAAATAGCTTTTTGAATTCAGTCTCGGACTCAATTTTTTCTAATTCAGCACCTGAATAATCAATCTCCTTTCTGATTTTCTTCAAAACATCCGAAGGTGGCATCCAAATACCTCCTCCAAAAAATGAATTTCCTGGCTGAACCTGAATGTAATACCCTGGCCCGTCTGACTTTTTTCCTCCGGGGGAAAAATAAGCTCCAAAATTTAATTTGTAAGGATTCTTATTGGTAGAAAAACGAATGTCCCGGTTTTGTCGAAATACACATTCTTTGGGCTTGAAAGTCGAAAATTCGGGTTCCAATTCCGAAAGCTGTTTCAAAAAAACCTCCACATCTTCCAAAAATTCTCCTCTCGTTTCCTGATACCATTTCTTGTTGGCATCCATCCATTCTTTTGAATTGTTTACGGCTAATTGGGATAAAAATTTCAGGTAAGATCTCATGGATTTATTTTCTACTGGTAACTCAGGATTTTTCTGAATAGTTTAAATAAAGTCTATCAAGGATTCAAGCTTCATTCCCCGGCTACCTTTAATCAGAATCAGATAATCTTCCAACTGACTATCCTGAAGCCAGTTTCTGAATGAAAAAGGATCTGGAAAATAAAGTGCCTTTGGAGCCTTTTCCAAAGCTGACACAACCAGCTTCCCGGTAAAGCAAACTTTGTCAATTGGGTATTCACTGACTATTTCACCCAGCTTTCTATGCTCTTCCCCCGCATGTTCGCCCAACTCAAACATATCTCCCAAAATGATCATTTTATGCTTTTTGCCGGTCATCTGACCAAAAGTCCTAATCGCCACCTCCATGCTGGAGGGATTGGCATTGTAAGCATCCAAAATGATCAAATTGCTACGTTTCTCGATTAACTGAGACCGCATATTGGAAGGTTTGTATTCTACTACAGCTTCCACAGCTTTTTCCATCGGAACACCGAAGAACTTCCCAATAGTCAGGGCGTTTGCAATGTTTCCGAAATTATAAGCTCCAATCAAAGAAGTCAGATGCTCACCCTCAACTTGCTCAACAGAAAATTTCACAAATGGATTTGCTTCAATAAAACTGACTTCACAAAAATCTCCTTTGGCTGGGTACAAAATAGGATCCTCAAATCTCTTGATCATATTTGCTAAAATCGGATCTTGAGAATTGATAAATACCGTTCCCTTATTAGCTCTCAAATGCTGATAAAGCTCTGTTTTGGTTTTCAGAACACCTTCAGGTCCGCCCATTCCTTCGAGATGTGCCCTTCCGATATTAGTAATAAAGCCATGGGTCGGCTCAGCTATCTCACAAAGCTCCTGAATATCTCCAGGCTTGTTTGCCCCCATTTCCACGATGGCAATCTCAGCATCTTTGGGTATTTCCAACAAAGTCAAAGGCACCCCGATATGATTGTTCAGATTTCCTCGTGTGGCAGAAATTTTGAATGTCGTTTTCAAAACCGCATGAAGTAATTCTTTAGATGTAGTCTTCCCGTTACTTCCTGTTAGCCCGATCACAGGAATATCCAATTGGTGTCGATGGTAGTTAGCCAGCTTTTGCAAACAGGTCAAGGCATCTTCGCAAATAAAATATCGCTGATCATCTTCTTCAAAATAGGCAATTTCATCAATCACTACTGCAGAAGCTCCCATTTCCAAAGCCTTTGGAGCAAACTCATTTGCATTAAAATTGGGCCCTTTCAAGGCGAAAAAAATGTTCCCCGGTTCAATATTTCGTGTATCGGTGCTGACTCCGGTACTTTTCAAAAAGAGTTGATATAGTATTGCGATATTCATCTAAAATCAATTTTACCCCAAAATAAACGAATGATCACATCTTTGGACTGATGATTCCGTATTAATTTTAGAATTCGGAACCAACCCTGCCCATGCGATTATTTCTAGTAGGTATTTTTCTTTTTGTCACTTCGGTAGCTTTTTCTCAAAAGACTTTTACCCTCGATTCGCATCCTTCGATTCAAGCTGATGGTGAAACACTTTCCTCCCCCTTTTCTGGAGGGATCAATTCGGCCCAGATCCAAACGATAGATTTGAATGGTGATGGACAGGAAGATTGGGTAGTTTGGGACATCAATTCTCGACAGCTTACGATCTTCGAAAAAGAAGGAAATGAATGGTTGGCCAGGCCAGAATGGGCCTATTTTTTTCCGGATGATATCAGCGGTTTTATGGCATTGGCTGATTATGATGGTGATGGAAGAAAAGATTTGTTTACCTCCACTGCTTTGGGAATCAAAGTTTATAAGAACACTTCTACAGGCAATTTAATCTCATGGGAGTTGGCTAGAAACTTCCTTCCTCTGGAAAGTGGATCTAATATTCAGGCAAATAATCTAGACACGCCGCTAATTCGGGACCTGGATGGAGATGAAGACCTGGACTTGGTAATTTTCAACTTTGCTGCGGGCGATTATTTGGAGTATTACAAAAACACCTCTGTAGAAAGAAATGGAACACCTGATATAGATGGTTTCGAATCAGCAGTTCCATTTTGGGGAAATTTCACATTCTGCGGTTGCGAAAATGTCCTTTTTGGAAAATCATGTTCAGGCCAAGATTTAAGAGTTCTAGAAAATGAAAATAGCCGAATCCAGCATGCCGGAGGACATTCTATTTTATACCGGGACTTTACAGGCGATGGAATTTCAGATTTGGTATTGGGAAGAGATGAGTGTGATATTTTGTATTTTTTACCCAATGAAGGAACGGAAACCTCCCCATTATTCACCAGCTTTTCCCATAAAATCCCAGGCTTAGGAGACCTTCCTACTTTTCCCATTTTCCACAATCCGAATTGGGTTGATGATCAATTTATTATTTCTCTCAATTCCAATGAAGCGGCTCAAACATATGGAATAGATTATGAAAATTCTGTTTTCACATTTGAAGGAGGCATAGAGCCGATTTTGCAAAATCAGACTTTGGATTTGGGAGAAAATTCCAAGCCATTCTTCAGTGGGAATAAAAACGGAGGATACCTTTTTGTGACTTCCAATGTAACTCGCCAGGAAAGTGCATTAGGTGAAATTGCTGAGTTTACATTTTCAAACAACCAATTCGACCTGACAAACAGAAATCAGGAAATACGAAGTTTAGGACTTTGGGACATTCAGTATTTGGAGCC
>Ga0207716_100560_pt1 | contig 12016 bp, 11 predicted proteins | sample TtaePargueraPR_FD_187739 | JGI IMG/M metagenome (GOLD analysis project Ga0207716, IMG submission 187739) | Aerobic enrichment media microbial communities from Bioluminiscent Bay, La Parguera, Puerto Rico - Tt and P2 (5) (SPAdes) | ecosystem: Environmental > Aquatic > Marine > Unclassified ... | reverse complement strand
GTTCTTCTCGATACGGGTACAGAAGTGATCGCCGATTTCTTCAACGCCCAGTTCATGCAGACGACGCATCATGTTTGGATATTCCAGCGTGAAGTGCATGTAGTTACCCAGATGCACACCAGCCACGATGGTCACTTCATGACCTTCTGAAGCCAGTTTTTCAGCCAGGCTCGGTGTCATGAAATAGCTATCAGCACTCAGAATCACAACGCGTTTGCCAATTTTCTTCTCGCCAGACAGAACCTGCTCTGGAGTCAGCTGTTCAGGCTGTGACGCATCGGCACCAGGAATCGGCGCGTGAGTCAGACAGTTCTCACCATCAGTGGTCCAGTGAGAGCCGGTAGCGATAACGACTTTTTCAGCACCGTATTCCAGCACATCGTTAGCAGTCAGCGGTTTCTGGCCCAGCGCAATCACATTGTGCTTGTTCTTTTTAACCAGCTTGTTGAGCTGAGTTTCACGGTAATCACGGTGATAACCCCACTCGCCAAGACCCGGCAGCGTTACGACCTGGTTCACATGACCACCGATTTTTTCGGCTTTGTCGTACAAGTGAACGGTATAGCCACGTTCCATCAGGACACGGGCCGCTTCTGAACCGGAAGGACCGGCACCGACAACCAGAATCGAATCTTCCGAGCCGGCTTTAGCAAATTTTTCAGGGTGCCAACCACGACGGTACTCTTCACCAGCTGTGGCATTCTGAGTACAGATCATTGGCGGACCACCGATTTCCCAACGGGAGATACAGACGTTACAACCGATACAGACACGGATATCGTCGTAGCGACCTTCTTCAATTTTCTTCGGCAGGAACGGGTCAGCAATGGAAGGACGGGCCGCACCAATGATGTCGACAACACCTTTGGTGACGATCTCAGTCATTTTTTCAGGGTCTGTATAACGACCAACACCCAGAACCGGTTTTTTAGAGACACGTTTTACATGCTCAACCCAGGGAACGGTATGACCTTGCTGGTAGAAACGTGACGGACCGGCATCCTCACCCCATTCGGCGATGTCACCTACGGTGATATCCCACAGGTCGATGAAGTCATCAGCCAGTTCGATGAATTTGATACCGTCTTCTTCAACTTCGATTTGGTCCGGACCGTAAATGGTATCGATGGCAAAACGAGTCGCAATCGCACAATCATCACCCACCGCTTTACGGACTTTTTCCAGTGTTTCAACCCAGAAACGGGCACGGTTTTCCAGGCTGCCGCCATAACCGTCAGTGCGCTTGTTGTAGTAAGGGTTCAGGAACTGCAGTGGCAGATAGGAGTGCGCACCGTAAACGTAAACGATGTCGAAACCGGCATCACGGGCACGATAAGCTGCCTCAACGTAGTACTGCTGGACCATCTTGATATCATCAAGGTCCATTTCTTTACAGTAACTTAGGGTTTCGAATTCTGATGCGAACTGGCTTGGGCCACGCGGTGTTGCGCGGCTTTCCATATTCGGTGCATGCGCGGCGCCGTACCACATTTCGATACCGGCCAATGCCCCGTATTTGTGGACTTCATCGGTCATCGCTCGCAGGTTGCGAACATCGCCTTCGTCCCAGATACGTGCTGAGAGACGGTGGGTATCGTCAGATTCAGGATGGATCGAGCAGTATTCCGTATTCATCGCCGCCCAGCCGCCTTCCGCTTTCATTGAACGGTGTGCAGCCTGAAAACCGGGTCTGTCGGATCCTGCGCCGATACAATGAGGAACCTGATAAAAACGGTTCCGGAGTGTTTTGGGACCGATTTGAATCGGCTCAAACAAAATATCGTGTTTTGGATCGCGTGCCATTATATTTCTCCCTTTTAGTGAGTGTTGGCAACGCTATTGTCTAAACTGGAAAGTGGCTCAACAATTCCTAAGAGGGGTTACCTCCTAGGGAGTAGAAACAGGCATCAGAGCAGGATTTGTTTGTGAGGAGTCAGGGATAAACCGGGAGAAATCAGGAATATAAAGCGGGTCAGTTCAAAATACTGCCAATAATCAGCATTAAAGCACCACCTGTTAACGCCATATAGGGCAGGAAGCCTGCCCGTCTGCTGGTGTAATTCGCATCGCTCAAATCAATATCTTCAAGCATGGCTTTAGGAAACCGACCTTTGTCGACAACATAATGTCGCCACAGGAATATCGGGATAATTAAACTGGCAACAATCAACCCGCTAAGCAGCGTGCCGGCACCCCAGACGTTGGTACCCAGCCCCATCAGCAGCATGTTGATATAGGCGAGCACGGTACCTGCCGCAATTAAAAGTGTTGGCGCCTTGTAGGGACGATCCCAGTTGGAGCGATCCAGTCGATGGATCCAACCGGCATTGAGATTCAAAAAGTTGAAAATGATATAGCCAACATTGGAAGCGGCCAGCAGAAAGACATAGTCGGACATACTGAGCAACATCAGATTGATAATCAGATTAGTCCACATCGCCCTGGTGGGGGCCCCGTTTTCATTCACTTTCGACAGATATCTGGGCAAGAGCCCATCCACAGAACCCTGACACAGGGTCCTTGAGGAGCCCGACATCGTCGTCATGATGGACAGCAACAAGGCCAAAACCAGCATGACCACAAACAGGTTAGCGATAAAACCACTGCCACCAACTATACTGGCCAGTGCTTTTGCAACACCGATACCACTGTATATATCTGCGGCGAGCATGCCATCGTATTCAGCAGCTTCAATCACCTGTCCTGCCGTATTGAATGTCTCAGGTTCAGTCATCTGCCCCAGGCCGAGATGCCCCTGAAAAGCCAGTGGTATGAGCGTGAAGGCCACAATACAGAGTAAGCCGGAAAACAGAATCGCTCTGAACGTATCTGTTCTGGGATTTTTAAATTCCCGGGTATAGCAGACCGCGGTTTCAAAGCCATAAGTTGACCACGCTGCAATGAACAGTCCCCCCGCCATCAACACCCAGCCATCCAGGTTCCACTCACCATCAATCACATGTCCCTCAGTGTCATAGCCCAACGGTGCCAACGGGAAAAAGTGCTCACTGGGCATATCGCCGGTAATCAGGGGGACAAGCGCGAGTATCATTAAGGGGATTAGACTGGTGAGGCCGAGAATCATGGTGGCTCTGGCAGAGCGCAAAATACCGCCGTTCTGAATAGCAAATACAATAATCATCAGTGAGGCACCGATGATAAAGGTGGCGTTAATACGTAATGTCAGCCCCGCTTTCAGTGCACTCAGATCAAGAAGCGTGATTTGCCAGGTATTGATAACGGCGTCCGGCGGAAAAAGCGCGGTGAGAATATACCCCGCTGCCAAACCAGAACCGATAGCCAGAACCGGCCCCCAGGCAATCCAGTTGCACCAGATGGACAGTGGCGCGATCAATTTACAATAGTTGACCCATGCGATTGAGCCATACACAGAGGCTCCCCCCGTTTTATGGGGAAACAAACCGGCGATTTCGGCGTAAGTGAAAGCCTGAATAAAACCAAAACTGATGGAAACAACCCAGACTAACCAGGCCGGCTTACCCACCGTTGCAGCAATGGCACCCATCGAGAAAAGAACCAGCGCCGGGACACCGCTGGCGACCCAGAAAGCACCGGTCCAGTTGATACTACGATGAAGTGAATAGTCCCGGGCATTGAGCTTTTTGTCAGATTCGCTATTGTTGGCCATTGCAGACGGTTGTCCGTCATTCATCTCGAATGCCCTTGTTATCAGTCAGACTTTTAGTTGAGCATGACATGCTGCCGTTTGATCCTCAACTTGGCTGCAGCTCAAGCATGTCAGACTTTCACATGCGACTGACAAATATCCGTGCATGGTACAAAGCCAACGCACTGAGCGATGAGATCACAATCAAGGCCAGCACATCGGCCCCTGCATAGCCCCAGAAATCTGACATATTCAGCTCCTTTGCTGACAACTGCTCAGCTTGATACTTTCAAACCCACAATACCGGTCAGGATTAACCCGACACTGAGCATTCTGATAAACCCCGCCGGCTCGGATAAAAACATTATGCCGTAAATCACCGTGCCCACGGCACCGATACCGACCCAGACGCCATAGGCTGTGCCGACTGGCAGAGATCGCATTGCCAGTCCCAGCAGCCAGAAGCTCAGCAACATGGTCACGATGGTAAACAGACTCGGCCAGAGACGGGTAAAACCGTCAGAATATTTCAGCCCCACTGCCCAGACCACTTCGAGCAAACCCGCAATAAACAGAACTAACCAGGCCATTGTTGACTCCTTTATGGGGTCGTCCCCGCAGAAAATGGAGCGGTGAGGTCGTCCTCACTTCCCTGTTACCGTTACAGCAGGCCAGTATCACGCATGCGCTGACGGCCAAATCCGGACAAAGCATACTGGAATATCAACCTGTCCGTCACCGTATCAAGTCGATGATCTTCACGGGTGATCAATCCGGCAGAAGCCAGTTCATCGAGGATGATGCGAAAATGGTTGAGCCAGTAGCGGCCCTCAAGTTCGTATTCCTGCATGGCGAGATCAATCAGCCTGTCATCCCATTCAATCTGCTGTTGTTCCAGCAAAACCAGCATGTAGCCCTTGTGATGCAGCTTCATGGCTACCCCGCGTTTTCCGTGACCGAACGTAACTCGGCAACAGCCTCGGCAGGTTCACGAAACATCACAAAACTGCCGACGATGGTGAATACCAAACCGACGAGAAAATACCACTCCGGTAATTCCAGTGTCACTATGGCAACGAAAATCACGGCAAACACACCGTAGAGGTTACCGATGGCCTCACCGCGGCTGACACCGATCAAAGAGAAGCTCTTATAAAATGCGGTATAACAAAAGGCATGACAAACCGAGGCCAGTAACATCCAGGTCAGCGCGGCAGGGGTCAGCAAGGTTTCTTGGATCAGGAACCAGACCGGTTGCTCGGTCAGCAGCATGATGGCCGGCAGTACCAGCAAGCCCCAGAACAGGATCTCAAAGCTGAATCGGCACTGGATCCCGACATCCGGATCAGTGACATCCATAGCCCGTGACGCGACGGCGCCTTCTGCGCCCCAGCCGATGGCAGACAGGATACCGCCAAGGTAACCCAGCCAGACATAACTGCCTTCATTGCCCACTTCGCCGAACAGTCCGGGGCCATATATAACGACACCACCCATGATGATGATCGCCATGCCCAAAGCTGCCTGACCGGAAATTTTTTCGTGATACCACAGCCGCGCAATCACGGCACCTACCACCGGGTAGAACAATGAAGTCACGGCGGCAAACACTGGCCCGACGAATCCCATTGCCATGTAGGAGCCGAATATTGCCATGGGACCGCCGAATAAGGAGGCCAGTGCATACCATTTGGAAATCTTTCTGAACCGCACCAGGGTGCGGCCATAATCTTTAAGCTTGCCCAGACTGCCATTCCACAGCGCCAGGAAAATAAACACGGCTATCGCATGGATCCAGGTCATGACCGCTGTGGCGACCAGGCGCTGGCCCTGATCTTCACTGCTGATTATGTTGTAAGGGTATTCATACCAGAGTGCGGTACCCGGTATATACCAGGCACCCCACAACACGGCAGTCCAGATTGCCCAGCGAAATCCCCAGCGCTGATGGCGGATAAAATGCTGCCGCAGGGCATAATCCGTGTAGCTGCTCATGGCGGGGCCTAACGACGAGGTAAATCTGCTACAGCGCGTTCATTCCACTCATCCGGCAGCACGTAGCTTTCTACTGACAGGCCGAAACCACTCATTGATGGCAGTTTTCTCGGCCAGGTCATCAATCGCATCTGGCCAATACCCAGTTCTTTGAGAATTTGTGCACCGATGCCATAGTGCTTGAGGACATACTCTTCATCGAAATGGCGCTCGCCTTCAACCTGCTTTTGCCATTCCATCTCATCACCTCTGAGCAACAGCAACACCCCTTCGCCGTTATCCTGAATGTGGCGCATCGCCTCGGCCACACTCCAGGTATGCCCATGGCGACGGTTATCCAGCAAATCGAAGTCATTAATCGGTGCATGTACCCTGACCAGCGTCGCTGTGTCAGGCTCAGGCTCGCCGCAGATCAGGGCCACATGGGTCTGTCCCGAAGTCAGATCACGGTAACTGACCATTTCAAAACTACCGTAGAGGGTGCTGATATAACGGCGGTCTTCGAATGCCACCAGACGCTCATTTCGCCGGCGGTACTGAATCAGATCCGCGATGGTGCCGACTTTCAGCCCGTGTTGTTCAGCAAACTTCAGCAGGTCCGGCAATCTCGCCATACTGCCGTCATCATTCATGATTTCACAGATGACAGCTGCCGCTTCACGTCCGGCAAGACGACTCAAATCACAGCCCGCCTCGGTATGCCCTGCTCTCGCCAGTACGCCACCATTCTGTGCCATCAGTGGGAATATGTGACCCGGTCTGACAATATCCGCCGGCTTGGCGTCTTTCGCCACGGCAGCCTGGACGGTGCGGGCACGATCCGCTGTCGAGATACCGGTGGTAACCCCCTCCGCGGCTTCAATCGAAACCGTGAAGTTGGTGCCCAGACTGGTGCCGTTGCGGCTAACCATCAGCGGCAGTTCCAGCTTGCGGCAGCGCTCTTCTGTCAGGGTGAGACAGATAAGGCCACGTCCATGCATCGCCATGAAATTGATGGCATCGGCATCAACAGCATCGGCTGCCATGATCAGATCGCCCTCATTTTCGCGATCCTCATCGTCCATCAGTACCACCATCTTTCCCTGGCGAATATCATCGATGATTTCCTCAATCGGCGAAATGGTGGCGGGTACCGGTCTCGGGGTGAAGGGAATGGTGGCACTGTTCATGACTGTCTCCTTACAAGCGATCGATCATCGCGTAGGCCGAGTGATTGTGAATCGACTCGAAGTTTTCGCACTCTACTCTGAAGCCGCCGATAGCCGGTGCTTTATCCAGCGTACCGGCAATATCACGCACCAGATCCTCAACAAACTTTGGATTATCGTAGGCATATTCGGTCACGAATTTTTCATCCGGACGCTTGAGCAGACCGTACAGCTGGCTCGAGGCCTGTTCTTCGACCATGCGAATCAACTGATCCAGCGTCAGGCTGTCATCAACCTCGACTTCCACTGTGACCAGGGAACGCTGGTTATGGGCGCCATATTCAGAAATCTTCTTGGAACAGGGACACAGGCTGGTCACCGGAATTTCAGCCTTGACGGTCAAAGCAAACTGTTTGCCGATGTCGGCTTTCAGGGTGACGTCATAATCCATCATGCTGGTGACACCGGACACCGGCGCCGCCTTGGACAGGAAGAAAGGAAAACGCATTTCCACATGGCCGTTTTCAGCTTCCAGCAGGTCGAGCATGTCGCGCATAAAGGTATTCATATTGCCAACGGCAAAGACCTGCTCGGGACGTTCCAGCAATTCAATAAAGCGTGACATATGGGTGCCTTTCACATGGTGTGGCAATCGCACATACATACTGAAGTCGGCCACAACACGGGTGGGACCCAGCTCATCGCTTTGGAAAAAAATCGGGTAACGTAAGGATTTGATGCCGACCTGGTCTATATCCAGTTGGCGTTTATCGGGTGTGTTCTGAACATCTTCCAGACCAGTATTGAGCGGCAGGTTCATAACGCTAATCCTTATCTTATAGACTTCTCAGTCATTGTGATTCACGGTTTTCCTAAAAAAAGGAGGGTGAACTGTCCACTGCCTTCACCAGATGCCATTGAGAACATGCTTCTGACTGTGGCAGTTCACCCCCAACGTCCCAACGAGAGAACGGGTTAGAGGATAACCATGAAGAAGCTGAATCGCTTAAATCAAAGCAGCTTCAGTTTCATTATCTATTTCGCTACCCACTGCAACAATTCCAAAGAAGGATTACTACCTAGGGGTTACAAAACGCTATAAAAAATGCCGGTATCCACAGAGATACCGGCAACATCAGCATCAACTACCTGGATAGATGCATGCTGTGAATAATGTGCGGCAAGTTGCCCTGCTTGTCGCGCTCAGAGAGATATTCCTCTGTCAGTACAGCCCCCGTGTAACTGCCGGACATCCAGCCACCGGCAACAAGACCAAGAATTGACTGGTAAGCCGTTTTCAGCGTCCGGGAAACTAATGACCTTTTCATCTCATTCACCGGCGACTAAAGGGGCAAGCGCGGTAGATTTTCTGGTCTCATGCTGGGTATACAGCCAGATTGGCAGGTACATACCCAGCACGATGAAACCTACCCAGGTGGAGAACCAGCCGACTTCCAGGCTGTTCAGATACACCACACCCACCAGACACAGCGGGATGTTGAACAGACCGAACAGCATGGCCACATTTTTCCAGCCAGCCGGCGCTTTGAAAGGACGCTCTACATTAATAAAGCGAGGGTCTTTCTTGGCTTTCACGTAGGCAAACAGGCTGATGCCATTAGCACAGGTGTAACCAATCGCAGAAGCGGCCAGAATCGCTGCCGGCGTGCCCATGGAAATCAGCACCAGGTTGAACAGACCGATGACCACCATCGCCAGTACCGGTGTACCATGACCATTCACTTTACTCAGGACTTTAGGCAGGTTGCCTTCATGCGCCATGGAGTGCATGGCACGGGCTGAGCCGAGGTAAGCGGTCTGGATAATCAGAATCATTGCCGCAACCAGCATAATGACAGTGATAACCGATCCTGACTGACCAAATGCCGCCTGAGCAACAGGAATCATCGGTGACAAGGGCTCGGCCAGGACACCTTCCACACCCAGCACACCAATAACCGCAGCCTGAACCAATACGAAGGTCAGCAGACAGATGGCACCACAGACAAACAGCGCTTTAGGTACATCAACAGACGGTTTTTTGTACTCAGGACCGTAAATCGCTGCCGTTTCCCAGGCACAGGCACTCCACTGAGCTATCGCAAACAGCCCGAACAGAATCAGAATGTGGTGCATATCCCAGGACCAATCTGCCGGCAGCCAGGAACTGGTGATATTAGCCATATCTACCGCCCCTGTCGCAAATGGTGCCGCCGTCATAACCACCAGTGGGATGATGGAGACGGCAGCCAGAATATAGCCCAGCACCGCGCCGTCTTTGAGACCAAAGTAGTTCACAATGATCAGGCCACTGAAAATCACGACGCCGGACAGCAGCGATAATTGATATTCGGTAAATAGCTCGCCAAGCCCAGGGAACAGACCCTGCAGGTAACTGCCCACCAGTATGGCGAAGATAGCCAACACCGGGTTCCAGGCAAACCAGTAACTCCAGGCACTGAAACCGCCAATCAACTTACCTTTGTCATACTTTCCCTGGTAGTCCTCGGAGGTAAAAACATGCTGTGCGAAACCGGGCAGGCCGGAGGCCTTGGGAAAGGCTGTGGCCATTTCTGCATAGGCCAGATTCTGCATAAATCCCTGTAGCACCGACAGCCCCCAAACCAGGATGGCGGCAGCGGCAACCCACATGGGGAAATAGCCAAGCGAGGGTAAAATTAATAATGGCACGCCCGATGCTATGGCGAGTCCCTGTTTCCAGTCTATCGAGCGTTCCAGAGACTCATGATCTGGCGTTGCGTTTGTCTTAGCGGCACCAAAACCGGTGCTTGATTTGTCGTGGTTAGCGTCACTCATAGTGTCATCTCCGCTACAATGCACAGTCTTCTTGCCGAGACTTTTTGCTATTTATTTCAGGTTTGAACCCTGTCAAAAGAAGTTCAAGTTTTCAGCTTGCAAAAGCCTGACTTGAACTTAGCCTGTCGTGACTGTTTTGATAATTCTCTTCAGGCAGTACTCCCAAGGAAGTACAAGGCAGCAGAAATGACTCCCTGTTTTCAAGCTACTGCCGCAGTCTGCCAACGGATTCTTGCCCAGAGATAGGCATCCATCACTGACAGGGCATAAATGAACAGTCCACCGGCAAATTGGCCGATAACTGAAATATCAGGACCGGCCAGATTAAAACTGACCACGCCCAGCACCAGCATAAAAAACAGCATGGTAAGACCACGCAGTGGCGTCTGGTTTAATACCTGCCCAACACCGGGGAGAATGATGGCGACCAACAGCACCCAGTAGGGATGCCAGGGCCTTTGATAGTTATTTTCAGGCGGCTTTTTCATAATTTTCCCCATCCAGATTGCTCAATAAGTTGTGAAGCTGCCGGGTTAATGCGCCGATTTCTGCAGAGTCCAACGGTTGCATATCGAAATCTGCTGTACGCAACAGCAGGTAATGTCCTCTGTCGGCCTGACGTATCAGATAGGTCAGTCGCACAGCTTCAGGGGTAATCAGCAATGCCTTGGCCCGCTGATCAGCAAAAATACTGCTGACATCTTTATCAATTTTTTCAAGAACAGGTGCTTTGTCCTTACTGGAATATCGTGCATGCTGAGGCCAGCTTTTGAGCGGTGTGATCTGCTTAGGCCAGTTCCATCCGGGACTGAAAATATCACTGTTCTGCGGCCGGACCAGAATATCGAGGCTGCCCTCACTACCACGCCGTCTGAGCATAGTTATATGTAGCCACATCACTGGCAGCTTTCGCGCAGTCAGGCTATCCACTTCCAGTTTCAACGCCACGCTGCTACCGGCAAACTCTCCCGAAACATGACCAAAACCGGCCTGGTCAATCACACTTTGCTTGATTCGTATCACTTTGTGACTTTCATTCAAAAGCGCAGCCCTGTCGTGCATTACCTGCCGGTAATGACGTCGATACATCAACCACAGCAGCACACTAAAAGTCACAACCATCAGACTGATAAACAGTGTCATTTCTGACTCCTTATCTGATCGGTAAAAAAAGCCCCGTAACCGAAGTTACGGGGCAAGGGTCAGCGCACGACGGTCACGGGACAGTGCGCTTTGCTGATAACCTGCTCGGCGATAGAACCGAGCAGCACCTTGGCAACACCGGTACGACCTACCGAGCCGGTAACCACATGGTCATGATCATTGTTTTCGGCATAATCAATAATCGCCTTGGCAATGTTATGACCAGGTACTGTGGTACAGAAGACCGGCTCCAAATCGCGTTGATGTGCCTTTTCCATTGCTTCATGCAATTCCATCTGAATCTGTTCATCCGCTGCCTGAAGCACATTGGAATTCCAGAAATAGGTATGAGACACATCCTCACCGGTTGGCATGACGACATGAATGAATGTCAGTTCAGCCTCAGCCAGCTTGGCCAGTTCGATGGCATAGTCCACTGCTTTCTGGGCGCTATGGGAGCCATCAGTTGCACATAAGATCTTTTTCATGACGACGCTCCTCCTCAATAGCCTTTAGGCCGTGGCCAGGGCATGGTGAACTGGTCACCCCGTTTCACAAACTGATACCGGCGCATGACAAACCACACCGAGGCGACGATATAGAAAGCCATAATCGACAGTAGTGAGGCGCCATAGCCGAGGAAGGTCGCGAAATAGACCACCGAGCACAAACCCAGCAGCACCAATGCTGGAATAGGATGAAACGGATGGATGTAGCCCCGTTTGATCACCCCAAGCGGCCACATTTTTCTGAACTTCATCATGTTGATTGACATGAAGGTGTAGCCCAGCAGCCCCGAGAGGATTGAGAAGGTGATGACCTGATCCAGCAGCCCGGTGAAAGCAAATGACACCGCAATCGGAATCAGGAAAATAATCGCTCTGAAAGGCGTCCGGTAATGGGGATGAATGGCACCGAACCAGGTTGGCATATAGCGGTCTCTGCCCATGGAGAACCAGGCTCGAGCTGCATCATTGATACAACCGTTGGCAGAGGCAATGGCCGCGAACATGGTGCCGATAAACAGTACCACCTGCAAAGAGGGATTACCGATAATCGACGCCGCATCATACAGCGGTGTGGTTGCCTGTCCCAGATACTGCCAGGGCATCAGACCGGTCGACACATACCAGGTGAGTGTTGCCGCAACCAACAGGGTCAGAATACCGCCGATCGTTCCCAACGGAATCGCACGGCCAGCGCTTCGAACCTCTTCTGCTGCCTGACAGGTGCCCTCAATACCAAGGTAATACCACATGCCAAACTGCAGGGCTGCGACCACGCC
>Ga0207716_100557_pt1 | contig 12086 bp, 6 predicted proteins | sample TtaePargueraPR_FD_187739 | JGI IMG/M metagenome (GOLD analysis project Ga0207716, IMG submission 187739) | Aerobic enrichment media microbial communities from Bioluminiscent Bay, La Parguera, Puerto Rico - Tt and P2 (5) (SPAdes) | ecosystem: Environmental > Aquatic > Marine > Unclassified ... | reverse complement strand
AATTTGATAGCTTCTTCTTTTACTTCATCAAAGTCAATCAACTTAGAAACTTCTTCTTCCAGCAATACTTTTCTCGCCTCCGAAATACTTAATTTCCGCTTCTTGGTCTTCTTGGGCATCATACCTGAAATCATATCTTGAAGACCAGCCATACTCGCATCATCCATCATTCCATTCCCAATCATTCCTACACCAACCGGAGAAGAGGCCTTTACACTGATTTCAATTTTCCGATCATCCAAATCACCATTTCTAAGCTTTTCTCTGAATCGCTCTCTTGTTCTTTCATTCAATTCAGAATCATTGGACGGTTCATTTTCTTCACCTCCAGCAGGAACGGGGGCCTGACGAAAGCCAGCTCCTTTGACAGGAGGAATCAAAATATCTAAGATAATCTCTTCCACAGCCTCAGCAGCTTTTTCTTTCACTCCTTCATTCTTGATTTCTCTTACTAAGTGAACAGATTGTTCTACCAAGTCACGAACCATACTTTCCACATCTCTACCCACATATCCTACTTCAGTAAATTTCGAAGCTTCGACCTTTGTAAAAGGAGCTTGAGCAACCTTTGCCAACCTTCTGGCTATTTCGGTTTTACCGACACCGGTTGACCCGATCATCAAAATATTATTAGGAACAATATCTTTTTGGATCTCAGACTTTACCATCATTCTCCTAACTCTATTTCTAAGAGCGATTGCAACGTTCTTTTTGGCGTCTTTCTGACCAATAATGTATTTATCCAACTCCTCAACAATCTGCCTTGGAGTCAATGAAAAAGGTGAATTCATATTCAATTTGTTAAAGTGGTTTAGTTTTCCTCTTCACAGAAAAAGGAGCCTTGTGAGCTCCTTGATTTTACTTTGAAGCCTGATATTCTGGCTGAAAGGCAAACTGAAGAGGTCTGTCTACCTTAGATTTCAATAATGCAATATCCAATACTTCAGAAACCTGATCCACGAAATGGAAATCAATTCCCTTGATATATTGTTCATCTATTTCTTCAATATCTCTTTGATTCTTCTTACAAAGGATGATCTCCTTGATTCCAGCTCTTTTGGCAGCTAAAATCTTCTCTTTAATCCCTCCCACTGGCATCACTTTTCCAATCAAACTGATCTCCCCTGTCATGGCAACTTTAGCTTTTACCTTTCTTTGTGTATAAACTGAAGCCATAGCAGTCAACATCGTAATTCCTGCTGAAGGACCATCTTTGGGAACAGCACCAGCTGGTACGTGAATATGTAGGTCATATTGATCAAATACACGATGATCAATTCCAAGATCCTCTGCTTTGGATTTTAAGTATGAAAGAGCAGTCATCGCTGATTCTTTCATCACATCACCAAGCTGTCCGGATAGGGTTAACTTCCCTTTGCCCCTACTTAAGCTGGATTCGATAAATAGGATCTCACCTCCCACACTTGTCCAAGCAAGACCTGTTACAACCCCAGCGATAGAATTATCCTGATAAGACTCCTTATCAAATATTTCAGAGCCCAATATTTTTCGGACAGCAGCAGGAGTGATTTTAGCATCGTATTCTTCTTCCATTGCGATGGATTTCGCAATATTTCGGATTACTTTTCCAATCGCTCTTTCAAGATTACGAACACCTGACTCACGAGTATAATCCTCAATGATTTTCACCAATGCTGCTTTCTCAAATCGGATTTGATTAGCCTTTAGGCCATGCTCTTTTCTTTGCTTTGGCACCAAATGACGTTTTGCAATCTCCACCTTCTCTTCCTGAGTATAGCCAGTTACCTCAATGATTTCCATTCTGTCTCTCAAGGCAGGCTGAATAGTATCCAGAGAGTTTGCTGTCGCAATAAAAAGAACCTTGCTCAAGTCATATTCTACTTCGAGGTAATTATCCAAAAAGGCAAAGTTTTGCTCTGGATCAAGAACTTCCAAGAATGCAGAACTAGGATCACCTCTGAAATCAGAAGAAAGCTTATCAATCTCATCCAGTACAAATACAGGATTGGAGATTTTCACCTTTTTCATGTTTTGAATGACTTTGCCTGGCATAGCACCAACATAGGTCTTTCTATGACCTCTAATCTCTGCTTCATCATGAAGTCCACCCAAAGACATCCGGATGTATTTTCTCCCCAAAGAAGCCGCAATAGATTTCCCAAGAGAGGTTTTCCCAACTCCAGGAGGGCCATACAAGCAAAGAATAGGTCCTTTTAGGTCATTCTTCAGCTTCAACACCGCTAAATATTCAATGATTCTTTCTTTCACTTTTTCTAATCCAAAGTGATCAGAATCCAATATTTTTTTAGCGTGCTTTAAATCAAAATTATCCTGAGTAAACTCATTCCACGGCAATTCAACCATGGTTTCAGCATAGTTCAATGCAATAGGATATTCAGCAGCTGAAGGATTGATCCTAAGAATTTTATCAAGTTCTTTTTCAAAATGCTTCGCTACTTCTGGTGGCCAATTTTTCTTGGCTCCTCTGAGTCTCAAATCCTCTACTTCCTTTTCAGGTCCTTCTTCTCCCAATTCGGTTTGAAGTACTTTCATTTGCTGACGCAAGAAGTAGTCTCTTTGTTGTTGATCAATATCAGTATGAACTTTCTTCTGAATTTCTGATTTCAACTCCAGCATCTGGATATCCTTCATCATAAATTCCAAAAGCAAAGTAGCTCTCTCTACCCCGTCATTGATTTCCAATAATCTTTGCTTGGATTCTACCGGAGCATTGATATTGGAAGAAAGAAAATGGGTAAGAAAAGTAGTATTGTCAATATTATCCAACGCCACCTGAGCTTCACGTGGAATCTCTGGATTCAAATGCAAAATCCTTGTCGCCGCCTCCTTGAGAGACTCTTCCAATGCCTTGATTTTCTTTGAGCTTTTAGGAAAATTCTCTTCCAGGTAATCAACTTTTGCAATGAAATAAGGATCATCCGTCACATGCTCACTGATTTGGAATCTCTTTTTTCCTTGGATGATGATTGTAGTATTTCCATCAGGCAAAACAATCATTTTAATGATTTTTGCCAAGGTTCCAACCTGGTAAATATCCTCCCATCCCGGATCATCAGTATTTGGATTGATCTGAGCACAAACCCCGATCATTTTATCTCCCTTTTGGGCTTTCTTCACCAGTTTGATGGAACGCTGACGCCCCACAGTAATTGGAATAACTACGCCTGGAAACAAGACAGTGTTTCTTACCGAAAGGACAGGAATTTCTTCCCCGTAATTATCTTTTCCCTGCTGATCATCTTCCTCGTCCGTAATCAACTGGATCAGATCACCCTCACCAGCAAACTCCCCTACCATTAGATTTTCAAACATGGAATTTTCGAATTGACTCATATAGACATAATGACAGACATGCTGTCGGTTTTTGGCTTAAATAAAGAAGGAACCCTCAATGTACGAAGGTTCCCCGGTAAAGTTCAATGGCCATGCCAATCATATAATGGGTCAGAATGGCAGTAAATAATAAGGCCAGATTATAAAACCTGGCCCTTAGAAATATTTTCAATTACTGATCAACCACCTGTGAAGATTTTCAAGATGTCATTGCCGATAACAAATACCATCAAAACCAAAAGGATAGCCATACCTACCTTTTGAGCATTTTCCAAGAACTTGTCAGAAGGAGCTCTACCAGAAATCATTTCATACAATAGGAACATGACATGACCACCATCCAAAGCTGGAATTGGAAGCAAATTCATGAACGCAAGAATCATGGAAATCAAACCAGTGATACTCCAAAATTTTGTCCAATCCCAAGTATCTCCATAGATCTTGGCCATTCCTATCGGGCCACTAACATTTCTAGCAGAAACTTCACCGGTAAACATTTTACCCATCGCTCTGGCATTCAAAATCACTACACCAAAAGCTTTTTCCGTTCCTTTTTTCAAAGACTCTCCTACTCCGAAACTTCTTCTTACTGGATCAATAAGCGGATTGGCAGCAATTCCAATTCTATTATCCTCAGAAACAGGAATGGATAAAGTATCAATTGCATTTTGGCTTTGAATAACAATCTCTGCGTCTTTGTTTTCATACCCGACTAAAGCAGACCTCATCTCATCAAAGTACTCTACTTTATTACCATTGACAGCCAAAATCTTGTCTCCTACTTTTACGCCAGCTTTTTCTGCCTCACTCCCTTCATCTACAACCCCAACATCAAATGGATATCTAATGGAAACAAACTTAGTAAATGCCTCATCTGAATTGAATGAATTGATAAAGCCTTTTGGAATCTCAATTTTCAAGATTTCTCCGCCTCGATCTACCGTGTAATATCCATTCTCACTCAACAGGACCTTTCCACTGGTCAAGTCTCCCAACCCTTGATAAGGTTCACCATTGACATCAATGATTTTATCACCGGTTTTCAAACCGATTGACTCACCATATTCATAGGCTACGATTCCATTTTCGACGATTTGGTCTCTTGAATAATACGTTTCCCCATTATTGTAAACCATGAAAAAGAAAATCACGATACCGGTAATGACATTGACAATGATCCCGCCTAACATCACGATCAATCTTTGCCAAGCTGGCTTAGAGCGGAATTCCCAAGGCTGAGGCTCCGCAGCCATTTGCTCTGTATCCATGGATTCATCAACCATCCCAGAGATTTTCACAAAACCTCCCAAAGGAATAGCCCCTATTGAATATTCAGTTTCTCCCCACTGGAATCCGGCGATTTTAGGAGGAAAACCGATAGAAAATTTTTCTACTCTCATGCCAAACATCTTGGCAGTCAATAAGTGGCCCAGCTCATGAAGCCCCACAAGGATTGATAATCCCAGAAGCAATTGGCCCACCATAATTAATGTATCCATTATACTTTACGCTTTATTAGTTTCTCTGTAATTTCTCTTGCCTGACTGTCTGATTGCACATAATCTTCCAAAGAAGGATGTGAAATAAAAGAGGCTTGCTCCAAAGTTTCCCCAATCAAATCAGACATTTCCAAAAACCCAACTTCTTCTTTTAAGAAAGCATCCACAGCTATTTCATTGGCGGCATTTAGCACACAAGGAGCATTTCCTCCTTTTGCCAAAGCATCAAATGCCAGCTGTAAGTTCCTGAAAGTTTTTAAATCAGGCTGCTCAAATGTTAGGTTAGGATAGTTAATGAAGTCAAATCGCTCAAAATCGCTCTTCAAACGATGCGGGTAACTCAAAGCAAACTGAATTGGGATACGCATATCCGGCAAGCCAAGTTGTGCTTTCAGCGAGCCATCTTCAAATTGTACCAAAGAATGGATGATACTTTGCGGATGAACCACCACATCTATTTGCTCGGTTTTCAATCCGAAAAGCCACTTCGCTTCAATTACCTCAAGGCCTTTGTTCATAAGGGAAGCAGAATCGATTGTAATCTTAGCTCCCATTTCCCAATTGGGATGCTTCAAAGCCTGAGCTTTGGTGACAGTTTCCAAAAATTCTCTATCCTTCCCTCTAAATGGACCTCCGGAAGCAGTCAGAATGATTTTCTCAATTGGATTATGAAATTCCCCAACCAAACACTGAAATATAGCTGAATGCTCAGAGTCTACCGGATAAATATTCACACCATACTCTTTGGCTAGCTGAGTGATAATTTCTCCAGCAACCACCAAAGTTTCCTTGTTGGCCAGAGCTATTTGTTTTCCTGCTTTGATTGCATTGACCGTTGGTATCAATCCAGAGTATCCAACCAGTGCTGTCAAAACAACATCTATCCCTTCCATTTCCACGACCTGAGCCAATGCTTTTTGTCCAGCAAAGACTTTGATATCGTGAGGAATTAAGGCTTCCCTAACTTTGGAATAATTGGCTTCATTACCAATCACTACAGCATTTGGGTTAAACTCCAATGCCTGAGCAATCAGCAAGTCACAGTTATTTTGTGCTGTGAGAACTTCTACTTCAAAGTCCTGTGGATGCTGACGAATCACCTCCAGGGTTTGAGTACCAATACTTCCGGTGCTACCCAAGATGGCTACGCGCTTCGCTTCTGTCATTCAATTGTATTTTTGAGGAAATAAAACCTTCTAATTTAAATGAAGGTTAGATTCATAGGCTGACAAAATTACAAGATGCCGAGACTTTTCCTTGTACAAATCGTCAGTTTTTCACTTTCGGAAAAATATTTGAGTGCTTTGCTTCTTAAAAGATGTGAATTTGAGCATCTAATCAATAAAAAGGACGTGAATTTGAAAAAGCTTACCTATGAAAAATTTTCTAAAAACAACTGGAATTTCATTTATAGCTGGATTAGCCGGAGCTGCTCTCTGGACTTCGATTGACAATTCAAATCCAGCAACCCCCATAATCCCATCAAATCAAGAAGAAACTCAATTAGGACAATTCACCTCAAATTGGGATTCCCCTCCAAGCAATTCCTATTCTACAAACCCTCCGATCTCCTTTGTGGAAGCTTCCGAAAACAGTACTGAATCAGTCGTTTTTATCAAAAACTTCTCAGGAAGTGATCCTAGGAGGTATAGTATGTTTGATTATTTCTTCGGTTCTGGTCCTACTCAACAAGTCAGCACTGGCTCAGGAGTAATCATCTCCCAAGATGGATATATCGTCACAAACAATCACGTGATTGATAGAGCGGAAACCATAGAGGTTGTACATAAAAAAAGAACATATCAGGCGAGATTAATCGGTACTGACAAAAATACGGACATCGCTGTTTTGAAAATCGAAGGCGAAAATCTTCCTGCCATCAAAAAAGGTTCTTCTAAAAATCTGAAAATCGGAGAATGGGTCATTGCAGTTGGAAATCCATTCAACTTGACTTCAACCGTCACCGCAGGAATAGTTTCTGCCAAAGAAAGACAGATCAATATTCTAGGAGGTGATTTTCCGTTGGAAAGTTTTATTCAAACTGACGCTCCTATTAACCCAGGAAACTCCGGTGGAGCATTGGTCAATGTCCAAGGAGAATTAGTAGGTATTAATACCGCTATATTATCAAGAACTGGATCTTACACAGGGTATGGATTCGCTGTACCTGTGGACATAGCCATGAAAGTAGCCAATGATATGATCCAATACGGAGAGGTTCAAAAAGCCATTCCGGGAATTGATGCAGTGGAAATCACCCCAGAATTAGCGGAGGAAATGAATATCCAAACACTGGATGGTGTCATCGTAACACATGTGGTCAAAGGTGGAGCAGCAGATAAAGCTGGGCTTCAAAGGAACGATGTGATTACTCAATTGGGGAACCAGCCTATTACCGGAATGGGAAGCTTTGAAGAAGCACTTTCCTATTATTATCCTGGAGAAAATCTTCCCATAACTTATACAAGAAATGGTCAGAGACAATCTGGCAATCTCCTACTTCAGAATTTGGAGGGTGGCACTGGAGTTCTCAAAAGAGAGTTTTACAGCTCAAAGCTTTTAGGAGCACAATTGGAGGCCGTAAATACGATTGAAAAAGATCGATTAGGAATCTCAAACGGAATAAAAATCACTGGTTTGACCAGAGGCTATTTACGTGACTTAGGATTAAGAGACGGTTTTATCATCACTCAAATTAACCGCGAACCGGCTCGGGACCCTAAATCAGTTGGAAAATATCTGGAAGAGTTCAGTGGAAAGCTTCTGCTTGAAGGAGTTGCCTCCAATGGACAACCCTTCATGCAAAGCTATAATATTCGGTAAAACGTGAATTAATTAGAATTTGTCAAAGGCTGAACCCATTGAACGGTTTGGCCTTTTTCATTTATTAAATCTCCCCAGATCACATAAGAATCTTTCACATCAGAATAATTCCAAGCTCTCTGAATAGATTGATTTGGCTGAAGGAAAACACCGGAATTCCATAATAGAACAGGTCTCAAATCAGGGGCATCATTTTCTGCTTTTTCAAAACTTTTTACCAATGGATTTATCCCATGGAATTCAGGAAACCCATCATATAGGTCCTGAACAGGGTTTGCGTATTCTTCTTTCAACTGGACAGAAAGGACACCAAATCTTCCTAGAGTCCCAAACTGCTTCTGACTTCTAATTGAGTTAAATACAGAAATGGATTCTATCTGATGAAATGGGATTTCAACCAAGTCCCCAATATTATAAAATGGAACACCGTTCAATAAAATCAGAGGGCTTTCTTCATATTTGAATCCAGCACTTGCTGGAGTCATTCTGATGGAATATTCTTTTTGGCTTCTACTGACAGACACTTTATTCACGATTCCAGAAAGGGCTTCCCTTAATGTCGCAACTCCTTCATAATCATTTCCCTGATAAACCGCATCTGCAGTTTCCAATGAACCAGAAAAAGAATTTTCAACTTGATCAATGTCACTTCTGTACACCTGATTAATAAATTTCCTCGACCTTTTATGATTTAGAATTGACCTTACATCTTCAGAAAAAGGTACAGTATTGTCAAAATCATGAAATTGAACACTTTCCCATTCACTCTGATTCACTTGGATTTCACCCAATCTATTTCCCATCGGACCAAATTGGTAAACCCATATTTTACTATCTCCTCGGTGAGTAACAAGCTTTCTCTCCATTTCAGCTTGATCTTCTAAAAAATACTCCTCAGTCATACCCTGATCCACGAAGTATACCGAATATCTGGAATTGGGAACTCCAGAAATTGGTGTGAAGTCTATTTTGAATGGATTCGATTCACCCAAAGTTGAGCTCTTCACAACTCCTGATACAGGAAATCCTTCCAGACTTGGGTCAAATATTTTGAAAGCCAACAAACCAGAGTTTTCTGAAGAATTTACAGTCACAATCGGAGTAGATTGGTTGGATCCAACCTCCACTTTTAGAGGTGATTCTGGATATTTGGCTTGAACCAATGCCAACATATTATCGGCATTTTTAGGCACTATTGCTGATGTGAAAATCTTAGGACTATAGACATGGACTAATGCCTCTGTTTGAAATTCACTTCCTGGAATATGAGCTACTAGTTTATAATTTCCTGTTGCCAAATCACTTGGAAGAAAAAACGCCATCCCTTGATCATACTCAGCAGTATTAAACCTTTCTATCGCCTCAGTTTTCCCTTCATTTGAAACCAAATAAAGGTTTACCAAAGCACCATTTTCCACTAATTTTCCTCTTTCATTCAAAGTGAGAACCTGAAGATTAACCAAGTCTCCACTTACAAATACAGAAGAAGAAACAACCAACTTTACTTGGCTAGAGTTTGCTTGAGAAAAGCCTACTATTGGACTTAGAAACAAGCAAATAAAGAATAATCGAAGTTTTAAAATTCTTGCCACCATGCTGGTTTTTGATTAGTTACATCTGAAGCTCCTCTATAATCCAAACAATTGGAACAACCTGCCGGAGGAATGAAAGGAACTCCTGGGATCGGCTCACAAGGATCCTGAAACACCAAAGTGTAAGGTAAATCCTGAGGATACAAAAACCATCTATAGGATGATTCATGCGCTACGAAGAAAAAGCCCGACACCTTTTCTTCTGCATTATTGACATTTCTAATATTGGTCACTAAAGTGAAGGGAGGTGGGTCAAAAATTCCTCCACCACTTTGCTGTTGAGTGGCTAGCTGATCCCAAAACTGATAGGCTTGTTCGGACAAACTGTATTGAGTAATATAGGCCGAATATTCATATTGAACCTGCTCATTATCATCCGTTTCCAGAAAGAAAAGATCATGATTATATCCACCTGAATTATCTTCCCAAACATTAATTTGTTGGTAATCATAAATATTGGTTGCATAGCATCTTTTATTTGGATTGCCAACCGGCAAAAGAGATGATTCAAATACCCAACTTGGTATAATTTTCCAGCGGTACCTTAAAGGCTCACTAGTCTCATTGTCTCCCAATGGAACAGATAGCTGAACTCCTCTTTGCTCAACAATTTGGGCTTGACCATTTACATCGATGCTTTTTAAAATTGATTTATACTCCATATCAATTTCCGAAATTGCTGGAGCAGGATATAAATGATCATTGATAGACTCATATATTTCTCCGCTTGCCAATACTATGTGAATTCTATATTCAACATTTTCTTTGGCAGCAAAATCTACATCATCGATCAAATACCTTTGCTCGTCGACACTCCAGGAATATTCGAAAGATTCATCCTCAGAGGTCAATAATCTTACATCTGCATCGGGAATAACTTCGTCCAAAACGTTGGTCACGTCACTTGTCCACCTCAAGGCCACATAAAACCTCGTTGGAGGAGCCGGATTGAGACACTGCTCGGTATAAGAAACATTGGAAATAAATCCATCTACCACAAGTCGAGTAGCTTCTCCCTCCACATCAAACTTGATAGGGTCAATGCAAGTCGTCAATAAAAACAAACTTGCTATGGCAAAAATCCTTCTCATGTTCATAGCTTGAAATTGTAAGAAATTGAAGGGAAAGCACTGCCTAATACAGAAAGCTGAAAGGCATTCCCTCTTTGGGTGAAATAAACTGAGAATGGATTCCTTCGCCCATAGACATTATATACAGAAAAGACCCATTCCCCGTCGACTTTCTTTTCTTTCCTTAAACCACTTTTTAAAGTAAATGCAAGGTCCATCCTATGATAATCCGGAACTCTATATTGATTCCTATCACTGTAATTCAAAATGGATAAAAAGTCCTCATATTGGAATTTAGAAACCGGAACTGTGATAGGTCTTCCAGTAGAATAAGCGAAGTTCATATTCATGGAGAATCTTCTGCTGAACTTATAATTCATCACAACAGACACATCATGAGGCTTATCATAATTGGATGGGAAGAAGACCCCCTCATTGATAATTTCCTCATCAAAAGGAGACTCATTAAACTGCCTTAAGCTTCTCGAGTAGGTGTATCCTAACCAACCGGTCAGTTTCCCTCTATTTTTTCTCAACAAAAATTCAACTCCATATGCTTTTCCTTTCCCCTGAACCAAGTCAGCGTCTAACGTCTCATTTAGCAAAATGGTGGCGGCATTTTTATAATCTACCACATTCTGGATCCACTTATAATAGCCCTCCACCGAAATTTCAAATAAGTTGTCATTCCAGTTTTTGAAAATACCCAAAGTATATTGATCTGAAACAGAAGGATCCAAATTATAGCCAGATGACTTCCAGTAATTCACTGGTGAAATCGCAGCTGTATTAGAAATCAAATGGATATACTGATTGGTCCGGTAGTAGCTCGCCTTCAAAGAGCTAGAAGGAGTGATCAACCATCTAAAAGAAACTCTAGGCTCTAACCCAAAATTAGTTTTGGCTACCTCGCCATTTTGATAAGTTAAAGTATCAACGATAGAACTTGGAGACTTTGGTGAATTCGGGTCAAACTCATAATAAGTTCCTCCCAAAGTCAAGTAATTGGATACCCTAAGTCCATATACCAAAGACACTTTCGGAGAAATCGAAAATTCATCATTGAAATAAACCGCACTTTCTAATGCACTTTCCTGAGGGATATAGATTGCTTCTGCATTTGAATTCTGTACTCCTGGTTCAAAGGTTCCATTATCGAAAGAATAATGGAGAGAACTTATTCCAAAATCCAATTTGTGGGCGGACCCTATGCTGTAAGAGAAGTCAATTTTCCCCTGATAATTCTTGATTCCCGATGTATAATCAAATCCGAAGTTTTCTTGATTGTTTTCAATATTGCTTTTATAGTCACTTACCACAAAATTGGTTTGCATCAAAAAGTTAGAATTGAATCGATGGGACCATTTGGCTATTGCAGCCTTGGTTTTCCATACATAGGCTGTATCAGAAGCAAATTCAAAATTATCATCACTCAAATAGCCAGAAAAAGTCAAGACATTGTTTTCATCGATAGTATGATTGACTTTCAAATTCACATCATAAAATCCAGCTGCACTTTGATACAGATCTGGATCTTTCATTTGCTTCAGCATCCAATTAGGATATGAAGTTCTACCTGAAAGAATGAATGATGTTTTGTCTTTTTTCAATGGTCCTTCCACAGAAAGTCGAGAGGAAATCAATCCGATTCCACCAGCTACTTCATATTCTTTCGCATTTCCATTTCTCAAATTTACATTCAGAACTGAAGAAACACGCCCTCCATAATTGGCAGGTCCTCCTCCTTTATACAGTTCTACATCCCG
>Ga0207716_100556_pt1 | contig 12120 bp, 11 predicted proteins | sample TtaePargueraPR_FD_187739 | JGI IMG/M metagenome (GOLD analysis project Ga0207716, IMG submission 187739) | Aerobic enrichment media microbial communities from Bioluminiscent Bay, La Parguera, Puerto Rico - Tt and P2 (5) (SPAdes) | ecosystem: Environmental > Aquatic > Marine > Unclassified ... | reverse complement strand
GGCGGTCTCCGCGCTCGGCACGCTCGGACAGGGCGAGGTCGGCCGCCTGATCCTGCGCCACAATGATCCGCGCTCCGGATGGACGCTCGAAACCGGCCGGGAAGTCCTGCTCGTCGTCGGTGTGGCCGGCCCAGTCGCCGCGCTGCCCATGGCCGTCGCCTTCCCCGTCGCCGTCACGGCGGCCGGGCTTGAGCCGGCCTTCTCCAACGCGCCGATCTATCTGAAATCATGGCTGTCCAGCGCCGTGGGCATTGTCGTGTTCACGCCCATCATCCTGCTGCTCGCCGAACGCCACCTGGTCAGCCGGCGCCGCAAGTTCGCGGTCACCATTCCCATGGCGCTGCTGCTGGCCACGGCAGTGACGGTGTTCGTCTTCAGCCGTGCGGACGGTCTGCGCGACCGGCGGGAGGCCTTCGCGACCCTCGTTGCGAGCGACCAGCAGGCCGTCGCGGAAACGTTCGACCGGCTTCATCACCGTCTCACCCAGCTCGGCGGCCTGTTTGCGGCCTCCGAATCCGTGACGCCGGACGAGTTCGAGACCTTTGTCGCCGTGGCCTTTCCCCGGCGGACGGAAGTGCTGGACGTGCGCTGGGCGCCGCGTGTGGCGGATGCCGGCGAGGCCGGCTCGATGGAGCGCCAGGCCTATGGGGGCGCTCCCGGCAGCGACGCGACGGTCTACCCGCTGTCGCCGGACGCTCCGGAGGGCGAGGGCATCGCAACCAGCCTGACCGGAATCGACATGCAGGAGGTCCTGGATGCGGCGCTCGCTGGCCGCTCGGCGATCGCCCGCCTGGCCGGCGACGCCGGTCAAACGATCGTCATCGCCGCGCCGGCCTTCACCGGCCGGGCCGCGCTGGACACGCTGGCCGACCGCCGCCGCAGCCTCAGCGGGCTGGCCCTGTGCCGCATCGACCTGGCCACGCTGATCAGCAGCGTGACCACCCATCATGGCACGGACTACCACCTGCACGTCGAATCCGTCCGCGGGGAAGAGCGCCACACCCTCCTCGGTGCGCCGCCCCGGCCCGGAGCGCCGCTGGGCACAAGCCACATGCTGGCACTGGGCGGTCTGGAGCTGCGTTTCACCTATACGGCGACCCCCGGCTTTCTCGACCGCAACCAGGACTGGCTGTCCTGGGTGACGCTGGTGGTCGGCCTCGCCTTCATCACCCTGCTCAACGCCCTCACCCTGGTGAGCACCGCGCGCACCGACCTCGTCCAGCGCCTGGTCGACCGCAAGACCGGGGAGGTCGAGGACCTCTCGCGTAACCTCGTCCTGATCATGGAGAACGCGGCGGACGGCATTATCGGCGTCGGTCCGGACGGCCGTGCCACCACGGTCAATCCCGCCGCCGCACGCCTGCTTGGCTATACGCCGGACGAACTCTCCGGAACGGTGATCCATGACGTGATCCATCCCGTGGACGCCCAGGGCCGTGCCCATTCCCGCGCCGACTGCCCCATGGTGGCCCGGACACGCGCATCCTCCCTTCACAACGGCGTGGAACCTTTCCGCCGCAAGGACGGCTCCAGCTTCACCGCCGAATATTCCAGCGAACCCATGTTCGACGAAGCCGGCAGCCTTCTGGGCGTGGTGACCGTGTTCCGCGACATCACGGAACGCCAGGAAGCCCAAGCCGAGCGCGAGCGCTTCATCACCGAGCTGTCGCGCGCCAACGAGGAGCTGGAACGTTTCGCCTTCGCCGCCAGTCACGACCTGCAGGAACCCCTGCGGCTGATCTCCAACTTCAACGCCTTGCTGGCGCGCCGCTACGGCGAACAGCTCGACGAGGCCGGCCACGGCTATATCCAGCACTCGATCCAGGCCGCCGAACGCATGCAGGCGCTGATCTCCGACCTGCTCGCCTACAGCCGCCTGAACCACGACACCGAGCCTCGCCACGCCGATGTGCCGCTGGGCGAGGTCGCCGGGGACGCTATCCGCAACCTCCAGGTCGCCATCGACCGGGACGGCGCCGTGATCGACATCGACACCCTGCCGACCCTGCGCGGCAACCGGGCCCAGCTGACCCAGCTCATGCAGAATCTGATCGGCAACGCCATCAAGTATCACGAGCCGGGCTCACCGGTTTCCGTGCGCATCGCGGCGCGGGACGACGGCGAGAACTGGCGGATCGCGATCGCCGACAACGGTATCGGAATCGCACCGCAATACCGCGAACAGATCTTCCAGCCCTTCAAGCGCCTGCATGCCAAGGACGAGTATTCCGGCACCGGAATGGGGCTGGCAATCTGCCGAAAAATTATTGAGAGTCATGGAGGTGTGCTATGGGTCGAGGAAAGCGATGCGGGCGGAAGCCTGTTCCTGTTCACACTGCCCAAGGCCAGCGCATCTACTCATGACCCCAACTGACGCCTCTTCGTCCAGACGTCCGCGCATCCTGCTCGTGGAAGACAATGCCGGTGACGAATTCCTCGTCACGGACGCCTTCGATCATGCCGACTTCCCCTACGAGATGGAAGTCGTGCGCAATGGCGAGGAAGCGCTGCAGCGCCTTAGGCGGGAAGACGAATTCGCGGATATGCCGATACCGGACCTCGTCCTGCTCGACCTCAACCTTCCGCGGCTGGACGGGCGCGACGTGCTGCGCAGCGTGAAGTCGGACAGCGCCTTGTCGCAGATCCCGGTGCTGATCCTGACAACCTCGTCCTCCCCGGACGATATCGATACGTGCTACTCCCTGCACGCCAACGCCTACATGACCAAGCCCTTCGAAGTGGGCGGCTACGAGGCCATCGTCGAGGCGATCCGCGCCTTCTGGTTCAGTGTCGCCACCCTGCCGCATCCGCTGCGCCAGCGTCATGGCGTGGCCTGACCGGGCAGGCGCCTCCGGCCCGTCTTAAATCGTCTCCACAATCTGCCTGCGGGTGCTGGACGCCATGGCGCGTCGGGTTATCCTGCCGTCCATGACGAGCCTGATCGCCTTCGCCCTCCTGGCCGGCCTGCCCCTGCAGGACACGCCGCCCGCCGATCCGCCCGCGGATGTCGAGGTGGCGCCGCGCAGCGAATTCCAGAGCCCGGAAGTCCGCCTCGAGGAACGTCTCGACGCGCTTGCCGAGGCCGAGACACCGCGCGAGGCCGCACCGCTGATCGACGAGATCCAGGCGCTCTGGGCGCACTCCGGCAGCGACACGATCTCGCTCCTGATGGACCGGGGCGCCGCGGCCGAAGCGGCGGGCGACGCGCGGATCGCGTCGCGCATGTACAATCATGTCACCCGGCTGGATCCGGACTTCGCCCAGGGCTGGCTCGCGGCCGGGCGCATGGCGGCCCAGGCCGAGGACTGGGCCTATGCGCTGGAAACGCTGAACACCGCCCTGACCCTGGAGCCGCGCCGCTACGACGCCTATCTCACGCTCGGCCGCGTCCTGGAGCGCGCCGAGGAGCTCGAGGCGGCGCTGGAAGCGTACGAGGCCGCGCTGGCCATCTACCCGGCCCATGAAGATGCGCGCGAAGCCCGCGACCGGCTCGCCGAGGCGCTGGCCGGCCGCGCGCTCTGACCCCAATGACCGTCGCCGCCCTGATCGCCGCTGCGGCGCTGCTTGCCTTATTGCTCGGGATTGTCGTGGCGCGGCTTCGCGTCCGCCGCATCGAGCGGGAACACCCGCCCCGCGCCACCTTTGCCGATGTCGGCGGCCACCGTCTCCACTATCGCCGGACCGGGGATCCGGCACGCCCGGCCGTGCTTGTCCTGCACGGAGCCACCAGCAATCTGGAAGAGCCGCACATGGCGCTCGCCGAGACCTTCGCGGACGAGCATGTGATCTGGCTCGACCGGCCCGGCCTGGGCTGGTCGGAGCGCCCGGACGGCGCCTGGTCGCCGCAGCGGGAGGCCGCTCTAATCGCCGATTTCCTGGACACGCTCGACATTCCCGCAGCCATCGTGATCGGCCATTCCTGGGGCGCGGCGATCGCCATGCGCCTGGCGATCGATCATCCCAGCCGCGTCGACGGGCTGGTTCTGCTCGCCCCGGCCCTGTCGGCTTGGATCGGACGGGCGGCCTGGTTCAACACGGCCAGTTTCTGGCCCTTGGTTGGCCCGCTGATCTCGCACCTCGCCGTGCCGCTCGCCGGGCCGGCACAGGCCGAAGCCGGCGCCGGAACCGCCTTCAGCCCGGAAGCTGTGCCGCAGGACTATCTCGCCCGCTCCGCCCTGCCCCTCCTCCTGCGCCCGGCGGTGTGGAAGGCCAATGCCGCCGACATGGCGATGGTGAACATGCATCTGGAACAGCAGGAAACGCGCTATGAGCGCCTGGACCATCCCGCCATCGTGCTGGCGGGCAAGGGCGACACGGTCGTCTGGTCGAAACGCCATGGCGGCCAGGTCGCGGAACGCATGCCGCGCGGCGAGATGCGCTGGATCCCCGGCGCCGGGCACAATCTCCACCACCACCATCCGCACGCCGTGCTGGAAGCGGTCCGCGACGTGCGCGAGCAACTGCGCGAAACCGCAAAATCGGCTGGCGGAGCGGCTTGAGGCCGCGGACGCGCGCCACTAGTCTCCCAGCCCGTCCCGAGAAGAGGTTTGCGACATGGCTTTCACCGACACCGCCCCTGAAGATACCGGCCCCATCGACCAGTCGGACGCCATCGGCGGCGCCGCGCGCGAGCAGATCAAGGCCTTCGTCGCCCGGATCGAGCGCCTCGAGGAAGACAAGGCCAATGTCATGGCCGACATGAAAGAAGTCTATGCCGAAGCCAAGTCGATGGGTTTCGACACCAAGATCCTCCGCAAGGTGATCTCTCTGCGCAAGATCGACCGCCGGGAACGCCAGGAAGCCGACGCGCTTCTGGAATTGTATCTGGGTGCCGTGGAAGGCTAGACTGACCGCCTCCCGCACCGGAGGCCCGATGGTTCGCAAGATCGACGAGAAGAAGACGAAGCGCGCCCTGCGACGGCTGAGCCGTGCCCGCAAGGCGGCGGAGGCCTCCGACACGCCCGATCGCGAACTGTCCGAATGGGAAGGCGAATTCCTCGGTTCGCTCGAGGAAAGGCTGGAGACCTACGGTTCCGCCTTCAGCGACCCTGACAAGGGCAATACCGAGGAAGCGCTTTCGGCCCGCCAGACCGTCAAGCTTCGCGAGATCGAGAAGAAGGCGAAGGGCAAGGCCCGCAAGCCGATGTCCCGCGGCCAGGGTTTCAAGCGAAAGGCGCCGGCGCGAACATCGCGCAGCCGCGACATCCACGACGACATGGAGCCGGAAACGCCTGCGGCGGACGACACTGCCCCGCAGGCGGATGCGGACGAAACGCCCGAAATGCGGCGCGCGCGCTTCACGATCGTGCGCGAAGACGGGGAAGACGACAGCTGACCCTGTCCGTGCTTGTCGCCCGACGCCCCCCGGCCTAGCCTTCCCGACACTCCAGGGAGGGACAGATGCACAGCTCGACCGTCACCACCGCCATAATACTGGCTTTCGCCGCCGCGCCGGGCCTGGCGCAAACCAGCAATGTCGCGGGCGGGCATTCCGGCGCCGACATGTCGATCGAGGCGATCACGCCGGAAAACGAGCCGGTCAACGTCGGCCTGGCCGGCGAGGATCCGGCCGATATCGGCCGCTACCTGCTCGCATCGGGCGCCAGCGGCGGCGCACTCTCGCCGGATGGCCGGCAGGTCGCCTACACACGGGGGCTCACGGGCCAGTCGCAATTGTGGATCAGCGAGGTGGGGGGCAGCCAGCCGCGCCAGCTGACCTTCGGCAACGGAATTTCCTTCTTCCGGTGGATGCCCGACGGATCCGGCCTCATCTACGGCGCCGACAATGACGGAAACGAGCGGCCGGCCTATTATTTCATCGCGGCGGACGGCAGCGCGGAGCGCGAGATCCTGCCCGCGACCGACAACGGCTTCCGCGCCTTCGGCGACATTACCGCCGACAGCGACCGCATCGTCTACGCCTCCACCGAACGCAACGGGCTGGATTTCGACATCTATGTCGCCGATCTGGCCAGCGGTGAGACGCGGCGGGTCTATGAGGGCGAATTCGCCTATCTCGCCCGCTCCGTCTCGCCCGGCGGCGAACGCGCCGTCGTAACCGAAAGCGTGGGCGAGGATTCCGACAATCTCTACCTGCTCGACCTGGCCTCGGGCGAGCTGACCACGCTCTCCCGTCCCGACCCGCGCGCCAATCACGGCGATGGCAGCTTTGCCTGGAGCGATGACGGCGAAACACTGTGGTTCGCGACCAATCTCAACTACGAATTCGCGGCGCTGACGCGCTACGATCTGGCGGCCGGCGAGATGGAGACCGTCTATTCCGCCGAGGCCGACAGCGGCAATATCGTCCTGTGCGGCGCGGACGACCGCTACCTGGCCTGGACCACCAATCACGACGGCTTCTACCGGCTGCATGTGCGCGATCTCGCGCGCGGCGAGGATCTGGAAACGCCCGCCCTGCCGGAAGGCTATTACGGGTTGAGCTGCACCGACACGTCGGACCGGATCGCGATCACGGTCAATGGCTGGCGCACGCCCGGCGACATCCATGTCTGGAACATCGCAACGGGCGAGCTTCATCACAGCTACCGCTCGAGCCTGGCCGGGCTGGACCCGGACCGGCTGGTCCGGCCGGAATCGATCCGCCTGACGGCGCGCGACGGAGTGGAGGTGCAGGGCCTGCTCTACCTGCCCGACGACAGTTCCGCCGACGGCACGCCGCCCCTCCTGGTGGAAGTGCATGGCGGGCCGACCGGCCAGTCCATCGCGAATTTCGATCCGGTCGTGCAATACCATGTCGATCGCGGCATCGCCGTGTTCGAACCGAATGTGCGCGGCTCCACCGGGTTCGGGCGCACCTATGTCACGCTGGACGACCGGCAGAACCGGCTCGACAGCGTGCGCGACCTGATCGACATGCTGGAATACCTGCGCGAGGACGGCCGGGTGGATGTCGACCGGGCCGCCGTGTCCGGCGGCTCCTATGGCGGCTATATGGTCAATTCCGTGCTGGCCAATTTCCCGGGGCATTTCGTCGCCGGCGTCTCGCGCTACGGCGTCGCTGACTGGGTCACGGCACTGGAAGTCGCCTCGCCGGCACTCAAGGCGTCCGACCGGATCGAATACGGCGACATCACCGACAGCGATTGGCGGCAATACTATACCGAGAACTCGCCCATCCGGCAGGCCGACCGGATCACGGTGCCCGTTCTCTACAGCCACGGCGTCATGGACCCGCGCATCGACATTTCCGAGACCGAGACCATGGTGCGCATCCTGCGCGAGAACGGGATCGACACGCCCTATATCCGCATCCCCGACGAGGGGCATGGCTGGCGGAAGCTGGACAATCGTCTGTTCTACTATCGCCGGCAGGCCGAATTCATCGAGGAGCAGCTCGGCCGGGCTTCGTCCGCCGACTGACGGTGTTAGCGGCGCGTTAAATCTGTTGGCGTTTAGCGCGGGCGCCGCCGGAGACGGGCATCTAGAGTGAGGTCCAGTCAGCCATGAGTCCCTCGTCATGCCCAAAAACATCGCCCGCATCGCCGCCCTGGAAACCACGCTCTTCGAAGCCCTGGACGCGGCCGAGGAGGCCGGTCTGGGAATAGCCGCCGGCCAGGAGGCCTTCCGCCGCGCCATGACGGCGCTGGACGGTGCCGTGGAATGCCGGGCGGAACGGCTTTATTCGCCCCTCGCCGCCGATCCCCTGACCCGCGACTACGTCTCGCATCTGGACGGGCAGCTTCACGGACTGGCCACACGGATCGACATCCTGCGGGCGCATATCGAGCTCGGTCTGGAAACCGGCAGCGACGACGATGCCAGCCTCAACGCCTCGCTCAACCGCCTCTCTCGCCAGCTCAAGGTCCGCTTCAGCCGCGAATCCGCGCTGATCCCCGTCTATTTCGGCTGGTGCGACCGGCAGACGGCCGCGATCGCCGCCAGCGCCTGACCGCAGGGAAACGCGTCGCGCCTTGACGCCCCTCCGCCCGTGCGGCATGGGCCGGAGCGGGAGGACGCAACCGATGACGCAGGAACAGGCCGAGACCTGGCAGCGCTTCTGCCGTGAAACCGGCCACACGGGCGAGCCCGCCTTCATCGGCGCCTTCGGCGACGGCCCGGACCTCGCCGACGAATTGCTCGACCTCATCCTCGCCGATCGCAAACGGGCGACCTGCTGCCTGGCCGGCTGGTATGTCCGCCAGAGGCTCGAGCTTCCGCGCGCCGGCGACCTCTCTTTGATCCTGGACGGTGAAGGCCGGCCGCGCTGCGTGATCCGGACCACCGCGGCCCGGGTCCCCCCTTCAGCGCGGGCGATGCCGACTTCGCACGTGCCGAGGGCGAAGGCGATGGCAGCTTCGCCTACTGGCACGCCGCCCACACGGACTATTTCGGCCGCGAAGGCGAACGTGAAGGCTTCGTCTTCGATGAGAGCATGCCGGTCGTCTTCGAACATTTCGAACGGATCTGGACGGCCTGAGCCTCAAACGGAACCGGGCCGGAAGGCGTATCCTTCCGGCCCGGCCGCGTGCCCCCGACCCGGCCTGCCTCACAACGTCCCGTCATGGCAGGCGAGCGCTAGCGACGATGGTCAGCCCGCAGCGCGGACGCCGTCCACGTCGAGTTCGTATTCACGGACCTTGCGATAGAGCGTGGACCGGCCCACGCCGAGACGGCGCGCCACTTCGCTCATCCGGCCAGCATAGGTCTCGATGGCAAATTCGATCAGGTCGCGCTCGATATCCTCAAGCGAACGCAGATGACCGCCCTCGTCCATGATCTCCACCGGTCCCAGATCGGCCTCGTTGGCCGCCATGGCAGCCACCTGGCCGGCCAGCGTTTCCGCGGCCGCCACCGACTGCGCCTCGGCTTCCGCCAGATCCGGCGACAGGCCGGAAATCTGCGGGAAGTCCTCGGGCTTGAGATAGTCGCCATCCGACAGGACCACGCCGCGGAACACGGCGTTTTCCAGCTGGCGCACATTGCCCGGCCAGTCGTAGCGGGCCAGCAGAGCGTGCGTTTCCGGGGCGGCGTCGATGATCGACTTGTTTTCTTGGGCGTTGAAGCGGCCGATGAAATGGCGCACCAGGGCCGGGATATCGTCCATGCGTTCACGCAGGGAGGGCACCTCGATCGGGAAAACGTTGAGGCGGTAGAACAGGTCCTCGCGGAAATTGCCCGCGGCCACCTGTTCGGCCAGGTCGCGGTTGGTGGCGGAGATGATCCGCACATTCACCTTCACCGGACGTTTCGAACCGACCGGATCGACCTCGCCTTCCTGCAGGGCGCGCAGCAGCTTGACCTGCATGTCCAGCGGCAGCTCGCCGATCTCGTCGAGGAAGAGCGTGCCGCCGGCGGCTTCCTGGAACTTGCCCATATGCTTGCCGACGGCGCCGGTGAAGGCGCCCTTTTCGTGACCGAAGAGGGTGGATTCCACCAGGTTTTCCGGGATGGCGCCGCAGTTCACGGCCACGAAGGGCCCGTCCGCGCGCTTGGAGGCGGCCATGATGGAGCCGGCGACGAGTTCCTTGCCGACGCCGCTTTCCCCGGTGATCAGGATCGGAATGTCGGACTGGGCGGCCCGTTCGCCGAGACGCACGACCTGTTTCATGGCCGGCGCGCCGGCGATCATGTCGGCAAAGCCCAGCTTGTTGGTCGCCTTCTTGGAGAGGCGCTGCACCTCGCCGGACAGGTTCTGAACCTTCAGCGCATTGCGGATCGACACGGCGATCCGTTCCGGGCTCGCCGGCTTGACGAAGAAGTCCACGGCGCCCGCCCGCATCGCCGAGACCACGGTCTCGATCCCGCCGGACGCGGTCAGCACGATCACCGGCAGGTTGATCTGCTTGCGCTGCAGGGCTTCCAGGGTCTCCATCCCGTCCATGCCGGGCATGATCAGATCCAGCAGCATGACGTCGATCCCCTGGGACGCCACGCGATCGAGGGCCGCTTCGCCGCTTTCCGCGGTCTCTGCCTTGTAGCCCTGCTTCTCGATCACCGCCTGAAGAAGGCGGCGCTGTGTCGGATCGTCGTCCACGATCAGAACCGTTTTCACCATCTCACCCACGCCTTTTCGGTCGCCTTGTTTTCCGCCGGGCCTTTTGACCTCGCTACCCGTTCTGGGCAGGGCGTCTATGCGCACCGTTATGGGACAGTCTTCTAAATTTCACGTTTAAGACGCGGCAACGACCGGTTAAGCATAACGCGGGGGCCCGCCGGGATGGCGGGATGCGAGGGAGGTTCGATGCCGCAGAATGCGGACAGCAACACCGTCATGCCGGACCGCCCGATACCGGCACGTAGCGGCGTGCGCTGGCCGTTCCGCTCGCGCGACGCCTTCGCCCGGCTGGACGCGGAACGTCACCGTCTCGCCCTGATCCATTCTTTGCCCGGCGTTCTGGTCTGGCCGTTCCTGATGATCGCCCTGGCCTTCGCTTTCCAGTTCGCCGGCGGCTTCATCTGGGCGCTGGCGGGCGGACCGGACGGGCCGGTCCATTTCGACACGATGGCCTTCGGTGCCATGGCGCTCGCCTATTTCGCCTTCATCGGGCTGATGTGGCAGAGGTGGAGCCGCTACAATGCCGAACGCCACGCCTTCGCGGTCTGGCCCATCCGGCCCACCGACATTCTCGCCGCCGGGCTGGTCCTTGTCTTCATGGCCTTGGTCGCCGGCCGGCTGAGCGTGATGTTCCACGATTTCGCGATGGCCGATCCCAGCCTCACCCTCTCCGGTGGAGCCTCGCGCGAGGACCTGTCCAATGTGGACGAATTCGCGATGTCCAACGCCGCGCTCTGGTCGGTCGTTCTCCTGACCCTGGTGGCCGCCCCGCTGGCCGAGGAGATCCTGTTCCGCGGCTGGATGCTGCCCATGATGATCGCCCGCGGCGTGCCGGTCCTGTTCGCCATCCTCATCTCGGCCCTGGCCTTCGGCCTCCTCCATATCGCGCAGGGACTGCTGGTGATGACCTCGACCTTCCTGCTGGGCGTCGCCCTGGGCGTGGCGCGGGTCGCGACGGGCCGTGTCGCCGCCCCTCTTCTGGGGCATGTGGCCAACAATGCCTTTGCCGTGTTCGCCGTGCCGGCGCTGCTTTCGCGCATGCCGGGTTAAGATTGACGCGGCGCAGCCGTGGGGCTAGCGCTGGACCATGAACCAGAAAAACACCGCGTCGAAGCCTCGACCGCCCGCACCGCTCGTCCAGTACGCCGGGGAAAAGCCGCCGGCTCCAGACTGGTTCGCCGGGGCGCTGGCGAAGAAGACCGAGGCCGGATCGGTTGTCGTCGACGATGCCACCGTCCGCTGGAAAGCCTGGGGCGAGCGCGGCATGCCGGGCCTGATCCTCGTGCATGGCGGCGTCGCCCACAAGGACTGGTGGGACAGTATCGCCCCCTTCCTCGCCGATACCCGGCGCGTCGTCGCGCTGGACCTGACCGGCATGGGCGACAGCGATCACCGCGAGCGCTACTTCATGGAGACCTATGCCCGCGAAGTGATCGCGGCGGGCGAGACGGGCGGCGCCTTCGACGCGGGCGCGCCCTTCGTGGCCGGCCATTCCTTCGGCGGCTTCGTCTCGCTGACCGCCGGGATGGAGCATGGCGAAAAACTGCGCGGCGTGGCCGTGCTGGACAGCCCGATCCGGCCGGCGGACGAACAGCGGCGCTCCTCCCCACCCAGCCGGGGCGGCACGGTCTACCCCAGTTTCCAGGCCGCCATGGAGCGTTTCCGCCTCCTGCCCGAACAGCCCTGCGCCAACGCCTACCTGCTCGACCATATCGCCCGGAAGAGCCTGAAACAGGCCGCGCGTCCGGACGGCACGCAGGGCTGGACCTGGAAGTTCGATCCGAAACTCTGGGACAAGCTGGTCTACGACCGGCCGCCGCCGGCCCAGCTGGTCGACCGGCTCAGGACCCGCGTGGCGCTTTTCCGCGGCGAGGACTCCCGTCTGGTCACCGACGAGATCTGGGCCTTCATGCGCGAGACCTTCGGACCGGACACGACCATGGTGTCGATCCCCAGTGCCGAACACCATCTGATCCTGGACCAGCCGATCGCCGTGGGCGCCGCGCTGGAAGTGCTCACGGGGCCGGGCTGGGGGGTGTAGAAGCTCTTCTCCCCTTCCGGGGAGAAGGTGGGCGAAGCCCGGATGAGGGGCGCGCGGCAAA
>Ga0207716_100555_pt1 | contig 12137 bp, 8 predicted proteins | sample TtaePargueraPR_FD_187739 | JGI IMG/M metagenome (GOLD analysis project Ga0207716, IMG submission 187739) | Aerobic enrichment media microbial communities from Bioluminiscent Bay, La Parguera, Puerto Rico - Tt and P2 (5) (SPAdes) | ecosystem: Environmental > Aquatic > Marine > Unclassified ... | reverse complement strand
CTACTTCAGGCGTCATTCGAGTAAAAAACGTCTCCAATTCATTCATTTCTGAAATATTGATCCCTCTCGATTCCAGCATCCTTTTGAAAGTTGCACTTACTTGAGGGACTGGCTCCATATTTAAAGTGTCGATAATAGAAGGGCCTCTTCGAAAACTTTGCCGAGACTTGATTTCGAAATTAATAGGTTCAATTTTTTCAAATAATGATTCTTGTAAAGCAGGATCATTGATCAATTGTCCCAAGAATATGTCAGTGGCCTCACTTTTCTCCAATTGATCTACAGTACCAGTCAAGGCTTGATAGACATCTTGGTCGAAGCGATCTTGATAAATACGAATGGCATTATTCACCCAGTAATACTGAAAAGCCACCAAGCCAAGGCTGGCAACTGACATCAGAACGATAATAAAGGTGATTTTACTCTTGGACATGCTACAAATTTAAAGGCTTTGTGAGGCCATATATTAGGGTTAACAATATTTAACGGGCTGAGCTAAAGGTGCTTTCTGTTCTATTCGCCTCATAAATAGTGTGTTTGTCAACATATTTAGTGCTGGAAAAGATCCATTATCCTTCTTCATTCCGGGCCTATTTTTCTATCTTTGAACGCAAATTTCAAACCATGTCAAGCGTTCAAAAACCTACTCAGATTCAAGGTATTCCTTTTGCTTCCATAGCGGAGGAGTTTGGTACTCCAGTATATGTTTATGATGGAGAGAAGATTACTAGTCAAGTCAAAGCTATACAAAATGCTTTTTCTTCTATTCCTCTCAAAATCAAATATGCTACCAAAGCACTTTCCAATATCAATATCTTAAAATTGATTAAAAAAGCTGGTGCTGGAATTGATGCCGTTTCTGTAGAAGAGGTCCGCTTGGGTATGTTGGCGGGTTTCAATGCCGGTGAAATCATGTATACACCTAGTGGTGTTGGGTTTGAGGAGATTGAGGAAGCCGTTGCTTTGGGAGTAATGATCAATTTGGATAGTATTCCATTGATGCGACAATTCGGAGAAAAGTATGGTTCGACTGTTCCTTCATGTATTCGAATTAATCCGCACATCATGGCGGGAGGCAATTTGAAAATTTCAACAGGACATAAAGCCAGCAAATTTGGGATATCAGTAGATATGCTTCCTGAGATTTTGGAGGTTGTAAAAGAAAAGCAATTGAAAATTGTTGGACTTCATATTCATACTGGCTCAGATATTCTGGATGCAGAGATTTTCTTAAAAGGAGCAAATGTCCTTTTTGATGCAGCAAAACAGTTCCCTGATTTAAGATTTATTGATTGTGGAGGCGGATTCAAAGTAGCATACAAGGCAGGAGATCCGTTCACAGATATCAAAGAGGTTGGAGAAAAAGTAAGTAAGGCTTTCAGGGATTTCTGTGATAGATACGGGAAGGAACTGGAGCTTTGGCTAGAGCCAGGGAAGTTTTTGGTAAGTGAGAGCGGCTATTTTTTGGTTAAGGCCAATGTAGTCAAAGAAACTCCTTCTATCACATTCGTTGGAGTAGATTCAGGTTTGAATCACTTGATTCGACCTATGATGTATGATGCATATCATGATGTGTATGCTTTGAATAATCCAGAAGGAAATGAGGCTACCTATAATGTGGTAGGTTATATCTGTGAGACAGACACCATTGCAGCCGAAAGGCAAATGGGGGAAGTGAAGTCTGGAGATATTTTGGTAATAAAAAATGCGGGAGCCTACGGATATAGTATGGCTTCAAATTATAATTCGAGGTTAAGGCCTGCTGAGGTTTTGGTTTGGGAAGGGAAAGCACAATTGATTAGAAAGCGAGAAGTCTTTGAGGATTTGACTCATAATCAGGTTATTCTGGATTTATAATTAATCATTCATCGTTTTGTTGAGGGCTTTGGTATAGTTATTGAGTAGAGAGTGGGAGTTTTTGTAGAAGCCTACAGAAAATTATATCAAGGTCTGAAACAATACATGATTGATCGCCCCAATCGTAAGCCCTAGTAGTTTCACAACCTAAATGAATCTAGATTTCGACGGGGAGGTTAGAAAGCTTTCCTTTTTTGAAATTGGGGGATCGGTATGAAGAAAAGGATATTAATTGGGATGCTTTTTTTGATGGGGCTTAGTTTGATTACTAAAGCCCAGGATGTACAGTATTCCCAATTTTATGCTGCCCCACTTTATTTGAACCCAGCTCTAACGGGAGCATCTGAATTGACAAGAATTGGTGTCAATTACCGAAATCAATGGCCTGGTCTAGATCAAAATTTCAATTCCTATTCCTTCTACATTGATCATTACATCTTTGACTACAATAGCGGTATTGGTCTGATATTTAATGGAAATCGAGAAAGTATGGCAAATTTGGCTACCAATGAAATCGGGCTTTCCTATGCTTACAAGCTACAATTGGGAGAGGATACCTATTTCAGATTAGGTGGTCAGGCTAGTTACATGCAGAGAGATGCATTCTTCTCGGACTTGGTCTTTGGAACTCAGATAGATATCATTAATGGATCAATTGGAGGAATTACTGATGAACTAGATGGGATTCCAATAGACAGCCGTTACAATTTCTTTGATTTTGCTTTTGGAGGTATGTTCTATACCAATAATATTTGGTTGGGAGCATCTGCCCATCATTTGAGCGAGCCTAATGTTTCTTTTGTTGAAGGCAATATATCTAAACTTCCCATGAAGCTTTCCGCTCAAGGGGGGATCAAATTTGACCTTACTGGTGGAAGAAGGGATTATTTTACACATGCCTATCAAGAGAGAGCAATTTCGTTTGCATTTAATTACAAACAACAGGATCCCTTCAACCAGTTAGATATTGGAACTCAACTGTATCTGGACCCATTGGTATTGGGATTATGGTATAGAGGGCTTCCTACCAAAAACTCACTTCCTAACAACGAAGCGGTAATTGGATTAGTAGGCGTATCCTTGCCAAGTGGTTTGGACATAGGATATTCTTATGATGTGACGGTTTCCAAACTGGGTTTGAAAAACTCAGGAGGAGCCCATGAAATCTCAATAACCTATCGATTTTTGTGGGGAGATCCCAAAAGTAGAAATCAAAGAGCAAGGACAATTCCATGCTTTAGATACTGATTTTCCGCAATTCTTTTTGATCCGGGGAAAAATTTCAAAAAAAAATTCAAAAAATTTTTAAGGCCTGATATTCAGGCCTTTTTTCATTTCATATCCTAAAAAAAGCTTCCTATTCTGAGTTTTTTGAAAATGGTAGAATTTGAAGAAAAATAATACTTTTTAAAGCTGCATTTCATTTTTAGCACCTCATGCGAAACGTTTGCATAAACGAATTATTATATTCTTATTTCATGAAATATTCAAAAAAATAGAATATCATTTTGTTGTATATGATTTACAAAAAATAATATTCTAAAATATGAAATGCACAAAAGACGATTTATAAGGCAAATTTTAACAGGTAAAAGCGTCTCACTGAAATTCGAATGAAAAACTGGCTTCTCATATATGGAAAAATAACAATCATGTTCTTATTGAGCATTGGTTTGATTATTCCTGCCTATGCCCAATTTTCTTTTGAAATCCCCCAAGAGTCCAATGCTCGAATTTTATCCTATGATGGGATACAGGTAGAGGTGTCGGGCAAATTGGCGCTTTGCTCCCATCAAGAGAGAGGACATATCATTTTGGATGTCAAAGGCGGAACTGCTCCTTATACTTTCCTTTGGAATACCAATGAAACTAGCCAAAACAGAAATAACCTCTTTGCTGGAACCTATACAGTTGAAATTACCGATTCAAAAGGTCTGAAATATGTAGAGCGCATCGTGGTTCAACCTCCATTTCCACTCATTCTAGAAGAAATTGAAACGAAGGATGCCTCTTGTGGAACTGGTAATGATGGCTTTGCTAAAATTGCTGTGAAGCTCGGAAGGAATGAATATGAGGATGACAATGTCCCATATAAAATTTATTGGAGCAATGGTCTTGAAGATGTTTGGGAAGCCGATAACTTAAATCCAGGAACCTATACAGTTCGAGTTGCTGATAAATATAACTGTGACATCACAGTAAGTTTTGAAATTAAGGCCGCATCCGAAGGTATTTCAGTAAACGAAAGCATTTTAGATGCTTCATGTGGGGGAAATTCCGATGGGAATATCTCCCTTGCTGTTTCTGGAGGAGTTGCTCCTTATACCTATTCTTGGAACAACGGATCGACAAGCAAGGATCTTTTGGATGTGAAAGCTGGAATCTATGAAGTTTTGATTCAAGATAGCAAAGGCTGTACGTTCCAAGGCTCCTATAGGGTAAAGCAACCTGATGGAATCACCGTTCAAGAGACCGTTTCTGTACCGACTTGTAAAGGTTCTGAGAATGGAAAAATCGAACTTCAGGTAAGTGGAGGCACCGCGCCTTTTTCATATACATGGAGCAATGGTGCAACCACAAACTCCATTGAAAATTTAGGTGCTGGAACATATTCAGTTTCGATTTCTGACGGATCTGGCTGCAGCTTCCAAAAAACATTCTCGATTCAAGCAGACGCTCCATTAGAACTGGAGTTAGTTCAATCCAAAGGAATCAGTTGCTCAGGCGAAAATGATGGTGAAATCGAAATTGCTGTCAATGGTACTAAAGGAGAAGCGAAAATCCTTTGGTCTGATGGAGTAGAGGGAGAAACACATCGTCAAGGTTTAGCTGTTGGAGAATATGAAGTTCAAGTTTCAGATGCTAGTGGTTGTACCGTTTCTCAAGTTATTCAATTAACACAAAGCGCTGCAATTCAAGCTAGAATAGAAAGTGTGCTAGATGTCAATTGTGAAGTAGGATCGGTAATGGGAAATGCTTGGGTATCTATTCAAGGAGGAATTGAACCTTATCAAATCACTTGGAGCACAGGTGAAGAAAACAAGCGTGAAATCACCTTTACTAAAACCAGCACATTAATAGTAACTGTAGAAGATGCTCTGGGCTGTAAGGTTCAAGCAGAAGCTAAAGTGGACTTCCCTTCCAATGCAGTTTCCCAAAATGGAAGATTGCAATTCAATTATAGAAAGCTAGAGATCAACTCAGAACCTGAAGTATTGACCGATGAAGAAATTCTATTTGAAAGTGTTATCGATCCAGAGTTCATCGCTTGGCAATGGGAATTTGGAGATGGAAATACTTCTAATGACAAAGATCCCATTCACGTATTTGAATCCCCTGGAACCTACGAGGTAAAACTTACAGGTTTCGATATATATGGTTGTTCTTCTTTTGAGACCAATGCAATTGAAGTAACCTCGATTACCCCACAAGTGGTCATTCCAAATGCTTTCACTCCTAATGGAGATGGTTTGAATGACACATTTATCCCAAAAATGAAAGGCATCAATTCATTCTCCATGGACGTCTTCAACACTTGGGGAGAAAAATTATACACAACAACAGGGCTAGAATCCAAAGGCTGGGACGGTACCTACAAGACCCAATCCCTTCCTGCTGGAAACTACCTGTACAAAATCACCTATACCGACCGGGAAGGAACCCAAACAGTCCGAACCGGCGGTATCACCCTAATCAGATAGATAATGAGAAAAATCTACATGTTTATCATCCTCAGTATTGCCAGCCTGAGCCTGAAGGCTCAGGATGTGCAATATTCTCAATTCTATGCCAATCCCCTTTACCTAAATCCAGCAATGGCTGGAGCTTCGGAAATGACAAGAATTGGTGTAAGCTACAGAAATCAGTGGCCAGGATTGGATCAGTCTTTTACTTCTTATTCAGCATATATAGATCATTATATATTCAGTGCGAATAGTGGAGTAGGTTTGATTTTCAATCAGTCACAACAAAGCATGGCCAATCTTCAGGTATCTGAAATTGGTGCTAATTATTCATACCGTGCTCGATTGGGTTTCCGTTCTTTCCTAAGAATAGGTGGACAAGTTTCTTATATGGATAGAGATGCCTATTTCGGAGATTTGGTCTTTGGAAGTCAAATAGATGATCAGACTGGTTCCATTGGGGATTATTCAGGAGAAAATTTAGGAGCCGATAGCCGACACCAATTTGTTGATTATAGTTTCGGTGCCTTATTTCACAATGATAATTTCTGGTTGGGTGTTTCTGCTCATCACGTGACTCAGCCCAATATCTCTTTCTTAGATGATCAAATCAGCGAACTTCCCTTAAAAATGTCTGCTCACGGTGGTGTGAAGTTGGATCTATCTGGAGGGACTTCTCAGGAATACTTTACTCATAGAACCGGTACCAAAGAGCTAACTTTTGCATTCAATTATAAAAATCAAGGCCCTTTTTCTCAATTGGATTTAGGGACTCAAGTTAATATTCAACCCCTTGTTTTGGGAGTTTGGTATCGTGGAATTCCCGTTTCAGACAACTCGCAACCTAATCATGAGTCAGTCATAGCCCTAGTAGGAATTTCATTGGGTGGAGGATTAGATGTAGGCTATAGCCATGATTTCACACTTTCCTCTCTCGGCAATGCGAATACAGGTGGTGCACATGAGATTTCATTGCGCTATAGCTTCCTGGCAGGTTCTGCAAAAGGAAGAGGGAGAAAATCCTCCATGCCTTGTTTTAAATATTAATTAAAACAATCAACCAATAAAAAGGCTTTCTAATGAAAGCCTTTTTTTATGCCCAAAACGCTCAGATTAATATTAGGAGATCAGCTGAATTCAAATCACTCTTGGTTTCAGTCTCCGGATGAAAATATCATTTATTTGATGGCAGAAATGAGACAGGAAACTGATTATGTAATGCATCATATTCAGAAGGTAATGGCTTTTTTTGCGGCAATGAGATGCTTTGCAGATCAACTAAAAAATGAGGGTAAGCACGTCAGATACTACAAATTGGATGACCCAGACAATCCTCAGAAACTGGATCAAATCATTGACCAACTCATCCAAAAGGAAGCTATTGAAAAGTTTGAATACCAGCTTCCTGATGAATATAGGCTCGATCAGCAACTTAAAGATATTTGTAAGTCGATTTCCATAGATAGTGAGCCTTTTGACACGGAACATTTCCTTACTGAGCGCTCCTTTTTAGCTCAATTTTTTGAAGGAAAAAAGACTTTCCTGATGGAGTCTTTCTATCGTGAAATCAGGAAGAAATTTGAAATCCTAATGGATGGAAAAGAGCCTGAGGGTGGAAAATGGAATTATGATCACGATAATCGATCTGCTTTGATAGATAAGAGATTGCTCCGAAAGAAACTTGAATTCAAGCATGGTTTAAGTGAGATCTTTCAATTGATTCAGGATCAGAATATCAAAACCTTTGGTAATGTAGATCCAGAAGATTTTCAATGGCCCATCTCCAGAGCCAAATCCTATGACATGTTGGATCATTTTTGTGAAAAATTATTGGTTCACTTTGGCGACTATCAGGATGCATTGACTACCTGGGATCCTTATTTATTCCATTCAAGGTTGAGTTTTGCTCTCAATACAAAAATGATTTCTCCACTTGAAGTTGTACAGAAAGTGGAGTCTCACTGGCATAGGAAAAGGGATGAAATTTCCATTTCTCAGGTAGAAGGGTTTATCAGGCAGATTATTGGCTGGAGGGAATATATGCGGGGAATTTATTGGGCAAAAATGCCAGAATTCTCCAAAATGAATTTCTTTGGACATGAGAGGAGTTTGCCTTCCTGGTTTTGGACAGGGAAGACCAAAATGAAATGCCTTTCAATCTCCATCAATCAAAGTTTGGATTTGGCTTATGCTCACCATATTCAAAGGCTGATGGTAATAGGAAACTTTGCTTTATTGGCGGGAATTGATCCTGACGAGGTGGATACTTGGTATTTGGGGATTTATATCGATGCAATTGAATGGGTGGAAATCACCAATACACGGGGGATGAGCCAGTTTGCAGATGGGGGAGTTGTGGGGACCAAACCCTATGTTTCTTCTGCGAATTACATCAAAAAACAAGGCAATTATTGTTCACATTGTGCCTATAGCCCCAATCAAAAAACTGGAGATAAGGCATGCCCTTTCAATAGTTTGTATTGGCATTTCTATGATAGAAATCGAGAGCTTTTGGAGAAAAATCCACGAATTGGAATGGCATATAAAACTCTAGATCGAATGAAAAATAAAGCTCAGATTCTGAAACAGGCAGATGAATATTTAGGACGGATCGAGGAGCTTTAATCAAAGTTGAAAGCCAAGGAAGTCAACACAAAAAACATATTTGAATTGGCTATATCATCCTGAAATCCCAAGTAAGCTCTTCCCGGGGCGTCCAGATATCTTCCTTCTATTCTCAGGGTCGTAAAATTTTCAAAAATGTAATCCACATTTAGAGATAATCCACTGGTTTTTATTCCCAAATTCGAATAACTAGTGGCGATAGCTTGAAATTCATCATCGTAATGCTCTACACGGAAAGCCGTGGCAAAATTCTCAGTAAATTGATAGTGGGTGATTAATGCAAATCCCCACCAAGTAGGATTGAATCCATCAGGAATTGTCCTTTTTCCAGCATCCAAAGCAGCTTTCACTTTCCATTTTTCTCCCAAATCAAATTCTCCAAATAGATTACTGAAATAGAGCATGGTTCCAGCTTCATTACTCTGATCGGTTCCCAAGAAAGTAGACCAATTGAAAGTGGTTTTTTCCGAGGGAGTAAATTTAGCTTGTGTCCCAAAAGAAGGCTTGTTTCTTCCTTGGATAAATTGAACTCTCTGCCAGCCATTCAATACCAAAAATGCAAAGTACCAATCTTCGCTTTTTTGCCAGCTCAATTGTGCGCCTGTTTCGAAATAGGGGCTGTTTTCGGCAATAATGGACCTTGAAAGTGTCAAGTTGTCTGTAGAAACTGCACTTTCAAACCCAATATGAGAAGGCAATACACCTGCATCAATCCAGATGGTTTTTTCGGTGTTCAATGCATAGCCAACATTTGCCTGATTGATCCAACGAAGGGCTTTAGGTTCAGCTGAATAATTATCTTGGGCATAGGTTCCCTGTTGCAAACCTAAGTTTGCTCTCATTCGATCCGCTTCTACATTGAATCTGATCAAGGCAAGGTTGACTGCAAAACGATTGGCTCTGGCATGGTTGTAAAGGAAAGGCAATCGCTTTGGGCTCCCTGACTCATACTTGAAGTCCGAACCATAATAGAGGTCTAAAAAACCAGAAACTTCCAATGAGGCTTTCTTTTCTCCCTCTTGAGCTATTGCTGATATGTATAAAAGTGAAAGAAGAAAGAAAGCTACAATTTTCATTTTTCAGTTGGTTCTTGATCTAAGGCTATCCTGGTTTTCGGGAGTGACTCAGGAAAATTCTTCTGAATAAATTCGATCATTTTTTCCCGAACATGTACTCTCAGATCCCAGGCAGTTGGAGAGTTTTTCGCTGAAACTAAAATACGACTTTCTACAGTTCTTTCCTTTGCTTCAGTCACTTGTAAAACTTTCACTTTTTTGTCCCAAAGAGGAGTGTTTTCCAATATTCTATCTAATTCTTCTCTTAATGCCTCAAATGAGACTCTGTAATCAGTATATAAAAACACCGATCCGATGATATCTGCTGAGGTTCTCGTCCAGTTTTGGAATGGTTTTTCCAGAAAATAGGTAGTTGGTAATACCAATCGTCTTTGATCCCAAATTCTTACCACTACATAAGTCAGGTTGATTTCTTCAATCCATCCCCACTCGTTTTCAACCACCACGGCATCGTCTAATCGGAATGGCTGTGCAAAGGCAATCTGAATCCCAGCTACCAATGTTCCGATTGCTTTCTGGGCACTAAAACCGATAATAATACCGGCGACACCCGCTGATGCAAATACCCCAACTCCAATTTTTCTGATCTCCTCAAAAGAAATTAGAATCAGGCCGATACCAAGCACGATAATGACGAAGTTGACGATTTTCTGAAGAATGTTAAGCTGGGTATAGACTTTCCTAGCCCTCAAGTTATCTTCTTTTCCAATGTCAAATTGCTTCAAAAAACCTCTTTTGAGAATCCCTGTCAATACCAAAAGGCACCAGGTGAATCCTGTGATGATTAGGACTGTATTGATGTGTGGAAGCCAACCAAAAATTCCTTCCCAATTTTGTGATTCCCCTCGAAAATAAAGTTTGGCAGCCACCAATAGGGTAGTTACCAGAAGAGGAAAAATTAATCTTCTGTAGATTTTCATAAGAATAGTAGGTTTGAGTTAGGTGAGAAGTTAAACAAGGATTGAATGGATACAAAAAAAACCGCTAAAAAGCGGTTTTATTTAATAAGTTGATTTTCAATTAATCTCCTATCCATTCGGCGACAAAAAGATTGGTGTCGCGAGTACCACCATTGTTTCTGTTAGAGGAGAATACCAAATATTTTCCATCATTTGAGAATACTGGAAAGGCGTCAAAGGTGTCATTTTCTGTGATTCTGACTAGCCCCGTGCCATCCAAATTAATCATGTACAAGTTGAAAGGGAAGCCCCTTTCAGTATGATGATTGGAGGCGAAAATGATTTTTTCTCCTGATGGATGGAAGAATGGAGCCCAGTTTGCCTGACCCAATTCAGTGATTTTTCGGATATCAGTTCCATCTGCATTGGCAACGTAAAGCTCCATTTCTGTAGGTTTCACCAATCCTTCGGCAAGCAATTCTTTGTATTCTGCAATTTCCTCGTCGGTTTGAGGTCTAGATGCTCTCCAGATCAGTTTACTTCCATCAGGAGAGAAAAAAGCTCCTCCGTCATAGCCCAAATCTGAAGTGATTTGCTTGATATCTGAGCCATCAATATTCATTGTATAAAGTTCCAAATCCCCTGTTCTCATAGAAGTGAAGACAATTTTGTCACCTTTTGGAGAAACAGTCGCTTCCCCGTCATAACCAGGGTCGTCAGTCAGCTGGCTGATGATATTTCCTTCCAAGTCCGCCGTGAAAATATCATAGCTATCATAAATCGGCCAAACATATTTTCCATCGGTTCTCCTTTCCGGTACAGGAGGGCAAGCATCTCCTCCCAAATGGGTAGAGGCATAGACGATGGTTTCATTACCTGGTAGAAAATAAGAACAGGTTGTTCTTCCTAAGCCAGTTGAAAGTCTTTGAGGAGTGTTGTTTTTCAGGTCGTCGGTTTGCCAGTTGGTATAAAAAATCTGATCGCACTCATTTCCCCACTCGGCACAGTCGGATTGGAAAACCAACTTGCTATCATCAAATGACCAATAGGCCTCGGCATTATTTCCTCCGAAAGTCAATTGCTTGACGTTTTTCAGAAATTTCATCTCGTTTTCTGAAAGAAGTAGAGAATCTAAAGCTGTGTGGTTGGAAGTGGTGATTTCTTCAGTAGTTTCTACTGCTTTTGGTCCACAGGCAAATGCCAATGCAACCAAGGCCAGTAATTTTATTCTCATGGGAAATTCGAGTTTAAATTATTGCAGGCCGAAGATACCAATTATTATCTTTGGTCTAAACCAAAGAAAGATATGAAAATCCACCACCTCTACTTTTCTGCCATTCTGTTATTGGCAGCAGTTTCATGTAATAAAGCTCCTTCTGACGCAAGTCTTTTGGCCGATCTCAAAACGGATGTATATTTCCTAGCTTCGGATAATTTGGAAGGAAGATCTATTGGAACCCAAGGTGAGGAAAAAGCAGCTAAATATTTAGCGGAAAGATTTCAAAAAATCGGTTTGACTCCGAAAGGAACAGATGGTTTTTTTCAGGAATTCACTGTTTCCAAACCTACCAACCCTCATGAAGAAGCGGTGATCGGGACAGATGGTGAAGGAGTGACTGGTAGAAATGTGGTCGGTTTTATCGATAATGCCTCAGACGAAATCATTGTGATTGGAGCCCATTTTGATCACTTGGGTATGGGAGGTTCCGGCTCTTTGCATAGAGGAGATTCTGCAATTCATAATGGTGCGGATGACAATGCTTCTGGAACTGCAGCTTTGGTTGCTTTGGCAGAGATTCTAAATTCTGAAGAACATCCATATGATTTTATTTTCATCGCTTTTTCTGGTGAAGAAAATGGACTTTGGGGATCAAATTATTTTGTAAAAAATCCGACCATCGACCTTGAGAAGGTGCATTATATGATCAATATGGACATGGTGGGTCGATTGAATGAAGAAAATACCTTGGCGATCAACGGCGTAGGAACAAGTCCAA
>Ga0207716_100553_pt1 | contig 12164 bp, 13 predicted proteins | sample TtaePargueraPR_FD_187739 | JGI IMG/M metagenome (GOLD analysis project Ga0207716, IMG submission 187739) | Aerobic enrichment media microbial communities from Bioluminiscent Bay, La Parguera, Puerto Rico - Tt and P2 (5) (SPAdes) | ecosystem: Environmental > Aquatic > Marine > Unclassified ... | reverse complement strand
TTATGAGGCGAGCCGCAAACGCGTTGTCTGGCCCGGCGGGGCGGTGGGCTATGCCTTCTCCGCGGAGGATGCGGACGGGCTGCGCGGGCCGCAATTCGAATTTGCCTGGGGCGATGAAGTCGCCGCGTGGACGAGCCCGCAGCGCGTTATCGACACGCTGCGCATGGGGCTGCGCCTGGGCGATCGTCCGCGCCTGATGCTGACCACCACGCCGCGGCCCATCCCCGCCATCAAGCGCCTGGTGAAACAGGCCGGCGTCGCGCTGAGCCATCAGCCGACCGCGCAGAATGCGGACAATCTGGCGCCGGGTTTTCTCGACGCGATGAATGCCGCCTATGGCGGCTCCGCGCTGGGGCGCCAGGAAATCGAGGGCATCCTGATCGACGACCCGCCCGGCGCGCTGTGGACGCGCGGCCAGGTGGAGGCGTGCTTTGCCGAAAGCGTGCCGGATCTCGACCGCATCGTCGTGGCGGTGGACCCGCCGGCCACCGGCGGTCCGCGCTCGGACGAGTGCGGTATCGTGGTCGCCGGCGCGCGGGGCGAGGGGGCGGAAAGGCGCGGTTTCGTGCTGGCCGATCTCTCCTTCGGTCCCGCCATGCCGGCGGACTGGGCGGCCCGCGTGGCCGCCGCCTTCGAGAGCTTCGCCGCCGACAGCGTGATCGCCGAGTCCAATCAGGGCGGGGAAATGGTGCGCTCCGTGCTTCTGGCCGCCGAGGCCGCCCTGCCGGTGCGCCTCGTCCACGCCACGCGCGGCAAGCATGTCCGCGCCGAACCGGTCGCCGCGCTCTATGCCGCCGGCCGGGTGAAACATGCCGGCCGCTTCGCCGGCCTGGAAGACCAGATGTGCGCCTTCGGCGCGCCCGAGGGCGGCGGTGCCAGCCCGGACCGGGTGGATGCGCTGGTCTGGGCCCTGACGGACCTCTTGGTCGGCAGCCGCGGCGCGCCGCGCATGCGGTGGATGTAGGGAAGACACGCATTGTCATCCCGGATGGATGCCCCGCGAAGGCGGGGCGCAAGTCCGGGACCCATACTCACGGCGCTCGTCCAGATGCATCGAATGCCGAGCCTGCTTCCGGCCCGCAGCGAGTCTATGGGTCCCGGCGCTGCGGCCTGCCTTCGCAGGCCATCCGACCGGGATGACAGCGCAAAATTTCGAGAACGAAAGGACACATCATGTCCAACTGGTTTTCCCGGCTGTTGGGCCGGGATGTGAAGACGGCTGTGACCAGCCGGCTGGTCTCGCTGGCGGCGGGGCGGGTGTCGCGCTGGGTGCCGCGGGCGCTGCCGGCGCTGATCGAGGCGGGCTATGCGCGCAACGCGATCGCCAATCGCTGCGTGCGGCTGATCGCGGAGGCCGCGGCCAGCGTGCCCTTCCGCGCCTCCGATCCGGCCGTCCAGCGCCTGCTGGAACGGCCCAATGCGGACACGTCCGGGCCGGAGCTGTGGGAAAGTCTCTACGGTTATCTACAACTGGCCGGCAATGCCTATCTCGAGCTCGCCACGCTGGACGAGACCCCGCGCGAGCTTTTCATCCTGCGGCCGGACCGCATGCGTGTGCTGGCCGATCCGGCCGGCTGGCCGACGGGCTGGGAATACAGTGCCGGCGGCTATAGGCGCCGTTTCGAGCGCGATCGCGCCACCGGCCGTTCACAGGTTTTCCACATGCGGCTCTTCCATCCGGCCGACGATCACTACGGCCTCTCGCCGCTGGAACCGGCCGGCCGTGCCGTCGAACTGCACACGGCCGGGGCCGACTGGGCGCGGGCGCTGCTGGACAATGCGGCGCGGCCCTCCGGCGCGCTGGTCTTCAACGGGGCCGACGGCCATCTCACCGAGGACCAGTTCGACCGGCTCAAGGGCGAGCTGGCCAACGCCCATACCGGCGCCGCCAATGCCGGCCGTCCGCTGCTTCTGGAGGGCGGGCTGGACTGGAAACCCATGGCGATGAGCCCGGCGGAGATGGATTTCATCGAGGCCCGGCGCGAAGCGGCGCGCGAGATCGCGCTGGCCTTCGGCGTGCCGCCGCTCATCCTCGGCCTGCCCGGCGACAACACCTATGCCAACTACCGCGAAGCCAATCTCGCCTTCGTGCGCCAGACCGTGACGCCGCTGGCGCGCAAGACGGCGCGGGCGCTGGCCGTCTGGCTGCAGCCCTGGTTCGGCGAGAGCCTGACCATCGAGGCGGAAACGCGCGATCCCGAGGAGGGCGGCGAATGACCGACATCCCGCGCTGGACGCTGCAGCGCCAGGTCACCGCCGGCGTTCTCCTCGCCATCGGCCTGCAGAGCGCCGGCGCGCTGATCTGGTCCGGCCGCGTCGCCGAACGCCTCGACCAGCTGGAACAGGACAATTCCCGCGCCGAACCGCTGGCGGAACGTCTCGCAAGGCTGGAAGCAGAAATGCGCCTGGCGCGGGAGAGCCTGGTGCGGATCGAGAGGCGGATGGAGGAATAGGGCTCCGCCGAACAGCTACCGCTTGTCATCCCGGACGTATGCCCGGCGAAGGCCGGGCGGAGATCCGGGACCCATAACCGCGGTTCCTAGTCATTTGTCACGACGAGCGGATCTGCTTCCGGCCAAAAGCGAGCGTATGGGTCCCGGCCCTGCGGCCCGCCTGCGCGGGCCATCCGGCCGGGATGACATCGCAAATTCAAGGAATATTTCACCATGCCCCAACCCCTCCAGATCGAGGGTCATGCCAGCCTGTTCGGGCTGGCGGACCTGGCCGGCGATGTCGTGCATCGCGGGGCGTTTGCCCGGTCGCTGCGGGCGAAACCCGCCGTGCCCATGCTGTTCCAGCACGATCCGGCCGAACCGGTCGGCGTGTGGACCGGGCTGCGCGAGGACCGGCGCGGGCTGTTCGTGACCGGCGAGATCCTGGCCGAGGGACCGCGCGGACGCACCGCAGCCGGCCTGGTGGCCCGCGGCGCGGTGAACGGGCTCTCCATCGGCTTTCGCACCCGCCGCTCCGCCGCCCGCAGGCCGCGCGGCCGCGACCTCTTCGACATCGATCTCTGGGAGGTCTCCATCGTGACCTTCCCCATGCTGCCGCAGGCGCGCCTGCGGCTCGTCCGGCCCGCCATGGCCGCCTGACCCCTCTCAACCACAAGGGAAACTCCATGACCAAGGAAACCAAGATGACGCCGGTCTCGGCGGAAACCCGGGCCGCGCTGGGCGAGGTGCTGGCCGCGTTCGAGGCCTTCAAGGACGCCAATGACGCCCGGCTCGACGAGATCGACGCCAAGGCCTCGGCCGACGTGCTGCTGGAGGACAAGGTCGGCCGCATCGACGCCGCGCTGACCCAGCAGAAATCCGCCCTCGACCGTCTCCTGCTCGACCAGGCCCGGCCGGGGCTGGAAGGCGGGGCTGCCAGCGCCGGTTCGGCCGCCTGGTCCGACTATATGCGCCGCGGCGATGCGGCCGGGCTCAACGAGGCCAAGTCGGCCAGCGCGGGCAGTGATGCCGATGGCGGCTATGTCGTGCCGGCGGAGACCGAGGCGCGCATCGACCGCCTGCTGACCGAAGCCTCGCCGATCCGCGCCATCGCGTCGGTGCGCCAGACCTCGGCGGGCATCTTCCGCAAGCCGGTCTCGAAAGGCGGCGCCGCCACGGGCTGGGTCGCGGAGACCGCCGCACGGCCGGAGACCGACAGTCCGACGCTGGATCTCATCGATTTTCCCTGCGCCGAGCTCTACGCCATGCCGGCCGCCACCCAGCAATTGCTGGACGATGCCATGGTCGATATCGAGCAATGGCTGGCGGAAGAGGTGAGGGACGTCTTCGCCGTCCAGGAGGGCGCGGCCTTCGTCTCCGGAAACGGCACCAACAAGCCGCGCGGTTTCCTCAACTACACCAAGGCCGCCGAGGGCAGTCAGGCCTGGGGCGAGATGGGTTATGTCGCGACCGGCACGGATGGCGGCTTCGACGCCGGCGACCCGGCCGACGCGCTGATCGATCTCGTCTATGCGCCGAAGACCGGCTATCGCGCCCGCGGCCGCTTCGTGATGAACCGCCAGACGGTTTCCGCCGTGCGCCGCTTCAAGGACGCCGACGGCAATTATCTCTGGCAGCCCTCGCTGTCGGAGGCCGGCACGTCCACCCTCCTGGGCTATCCCGTCACCGAGGCGGAAGACATGCCCGATATCGGCTCGGACGCCTATGCCATCGCCTTCGGCGATTTCGAGAAGGGCTATCTCATCGTCGACCGCCAGGGCGTGGAGGTGCTGCGCGACCCGTACTCCGCCAAGCCCTACGTCCTCTTCTACACCACCAAACGCGTCGGCGGCGGCGTGCAGGACTTCGAGGCCATCAAGCTGCTGAAGTTCGGGACGTCGTAAGGCGAAACGCCCATCCTTCCTTGTCATCCCGGATGGATGCCCGGCCTTGAGCCGGGCGGAAGTCCGGGACCCATAATCCCGGTGATTGCCTGTCCGGCGCGAACAGCGAGTCTGCTTCCGGCCTGGAACGGTGCGTATGGGTCCCGGCTCTGCGCCCCGCCTACGCGGGGCATCCGGCCGGGATGACACGTGTTTTGCGAGGTCCCAGAATGTCCCTCACCCTCCTCACGCCGCCGTCCGCGGAGCCCGTCACGCTGGCCGAGGCCAAACTCCGGCTACGCGTCGGCACCGACGTGCATGACGACACGATCAACCAGTGGATACAGGCCGCCCGCGAGCGCGTCGAGCGGGATACCGGGCGGGCCTGTCTCTCCCAGACCTGGCTGGAACGCCGCGATCGCTGGGACGGGGACGGGCGGCTTCTCGCCTTCGGGACGCAGTTCCGATTGCCCAGACCGCCCCTGATCGCCCTGGAGGCGGTCACCACATACGATGCGGACGGCACGCCGTCGGATCACGATCCGGCGGCGTTTTTCGTGGATACGATGGCCGATCCGGGGCGCATCGCGCTGAAGCCGGACACGGTCTGGCCCGAGCCGGGGCGCGCTGTCGGCGGGATCGAGATCCGCTTTCGCGCCGGTTATGGCGACCAGCCCTTCGATGTGCCGGCGCCGCTGCGCGAGGCGATCCTGCAGCTGGTCAAGGCGATGGCCGAGGGCGGACAGGCCCTGCCGCCGGTCGCCGACAGCCTGATCGCGCCCTACCGCACGGTGACGCTGTGAGCGCGCCGGAAGCCGATCTGCGCGTGGCACTGGAGGCGGCACTCCGGGCCGATCCCGCCATCCAGGCCGTGCTGGGCGATCCGGTGCGGCTGTCGGACACGCGCGACACGCGCGCCGTCTATCCCAATGCCAGCTGGGGCCGGGGCGAGACGGTGGAGGGCGGGGCGGATGGCGTCACCCTGCTGGAGCATCGTCTGACGCTGGAGATCTGGTGCCGCGACGCCGATCCGTCGCCCATTGTCGGCGCGATCCGCACGGCGCTGACCGATCTCGATATCGACCTGCCGGAACCCTGGACTTTGCTGTTCCTTCTGCCCGCCTATTGCGACGTCTTCACCACCCGCGACCGCCGGGTGCGGCGGGGCCTGGTGCGGCTGAAGGCGGTGATGGGGCGGAGCGCGTAGCGCGCACGAGACTCACCCCCATCGCCTCCCCCGGCTCAAGGCCGGGGCCGGCACTTCCCCCGCTTCGCAGGGGAAGCCTTGCGACCCGGCATCCAACACAAGGACATCCATCATGACCCTCCAATCCGGGCGCGACATGCTCGTGCGGATCGGCGATGGCGGCGAGCCGCCGGCCTTTGCCGCCGCCGCAGGCCTGCGCATGAAGACGATCTCGCTGAATGCGAAAACCATCGATGTGACCCATGCCGACAGCACGGACGGCTGGCGCGAGCTGCTGGCCGGGGCGGGTGTGAAATCCTGCACCGTATCCGGCGCGGGCGTCTTCGTGGATGCGGCGGCCGATGCCCAGGTGCGCCAGGCCTTTTTCGACCAGGCGGCGCGGGACTGGCAGCTCGTCATTCCGGATTTCGGCACGATCACCGGGCCGTTTCTCGTGGCCAGCCTGGATTATTCCGGCCGGCATGACGGCGAGGCGGCCTGGGCGATGACGCTGGCCTCGGCCGGCGCGCTGGTCTTCGAGGCGCTCTGATGGCCAATCCGCAACGCGGCGAGGTGGAGCTGGTGGTCGGTGGGGAGACGCACGTCCTCTGCCTGACGCTGGGGGCGCTGGCCGAGATCGAGGCGCTCTGTGCCGACGGAGCACCCATGACCGCGACACGGCTTGTCGATGTGCTCGGCGCGCTGATGCGCGGCGGCGGGTCGGCGCTGGAGGCGCGCGAGATCCGCGCCCTGCCCATCGATATCGAAACCGCCGCCGCGGCCGTCGCCGAATGCTTCGAGCGGGCGGGCCCGTGAGCCGGACCATGGACTGGCCGGCCGCCCTGCGCCTGGCGCTGCGGCTGGGCCTGACGCCGCAAGCCTTCTGGCGGCTCAGCCTGATCGAGTGGCGCGCCCTGACCGGCGGTGCCGGGCCCGTGCTGAACCGCGCCGCCCTCGACGCTCTCATCAAACGCTATCCGGACAGAGCATCATGACCGATTTTTCCGATACGGCTGGCGAGGCCCTGGAAAGCCTCGCCGACGGCCCGGCCCGCCAGGCCGCCGAGGCTATTTCCGCCGCCTTCGAACGCACCGGCCAGACGATCGAACAGGCGCTCGGCCGGGCGGCGCAATCCGGCGAGACGAGCTTCAACCGCATGACCGAGGCCATCCTGCGCGATCTCGCCCGGCTGGCGGCACAGCAGCTGATCGAGCGCCCGCTCTCCGGCGCCATCGACAACGTCCTCTCCGGTCTCGACCTGTTCGGCGCGCGCGCCGGCGGCGGTCCGGTCACGCCCGGCGGCAGCTATCTCGTCGGCGAGCGCGGGCCGGAACTCTTCACGCCCTTGGCGTCCGGCGATGTCGGTCCGGCGGGCGCGCCAAACGTCACCATCAATCTCACCCTGCCGCCGGGCGGCGATGCGCGCGCGGTGGAACAGTCCGAAACCCGTATCGCCCGCGCCCTGGCCCGGGCGGTCGCCAGGGGGAGCCGCTGGTCATGAGCGCCTTTCACGAGATCCGCTTTCCCTTCGCCATCGCGCTGGGCGCCTCGGGCGGGCCGGAACGCCTGACCGAGGTCGTCACGCTCGTCTCCGGCCGCGAGGAGCGCAATGCGCCGCGGGCGAGCTCGCGCCGCCGCTGGGATGCCGGACCGGGCATCGCCTCGCTGGACGATATCGCGACGCTGATCGCCTTCTTCGAGGCCCGGCGCGGCCGGCTGCACGGTTTCCGATTCCGCGACCCGCTGGATAACCGCTCCTGCGCGCCGACGGCCGAACCGTCTCCGACGGATCAGGCGCTGGGCACCGGCGATGGCGAGACAACGGCCTTCCAGCTTGTCAAACGCTATGCCAGCGGCGCGCAAAGCTGGACGCGGACCATCGCCAAGCCGGTCGACGGTTCGGTGCGGGTGGCCGTGGACGGTGTGGAGATGGCAGCGGCCGTCGATCACACGACCGGCCTGGTCACTTTCGACACACCGCCCGCGCCGGGCACCGCCATAACAGCCGGCTTCGCCTTCGACTGCCCGGTGCGGTTCGACACCGACCGGCTGGACATCGCGCTGGATACGGTCGGCGCGGGCGCCGTGCCGCACGTGCCGCTGGTGGAGTTGCTGGTCTGACTTTTCATGCCCTGTCATCCCGGCCGGACGCCCCGCGCAGGCGGGGCGAAGAGCCGGGACCCATACACTCGCTGTGCGCCGCAAGCAGGCTCGGTCGCGGAGTCAGGCAGACGAGCACCGGGACTATGGGTCCCGGACCTACGCCCGGCCCGAGGCCGGGCATCCATCCGGGATGACAGCTCCGTCAGTCCAGAAATGCAGTGATGAGGAGTTTCCCATGCTCACCCTCCCACCATCGCTCGAGGCGGCGCTCGCTTCGGGCGTGACGACGCTGTGCTGGTGCTGGCGCGTGACGCGCCGGGACGGGCCGGTCTTCGGCGTCACCGATCATGACCGGGATATCGAGGTCGACGGGCTGGTCTTCCGCTCCGGCTCCGGGTTTGGTGGGGCCGCAACGGAGTGCGAGGCCGGCTTCGCGCCGGGCCAGACCGGCCTGACCGGTGCGCTCGACGGTGAGGTCCTGACCGAGGCCGATCTGGAAGCCGGGCTGTGGGCCGGCGCGGCGGTCAGGATATGGCGCGTGGACTGGTCCGACCCGGCTGTCTTCGTGCAGACGGGACAAGGCGTTCTGGGCGAGATCCGGCGCCGCGACGGGCGGTTCGAAGCCGAGCTGCTGGGCCCGGCCCATGAACTGGAAACCGTCACCGGCCGGGTCTTCGCACGGCGCTGCGATGCGGAACTGGGCGATGCGCGCTGCGGCGTCGATCCGGAGCATGGCGAGTTCGCCCTGGGCTGCGACAAGCGCTTCGCCACCTGCCGCGACCGCTTTGCCAACACGCTGAATTTCCGGGGCTTTCCCTACATGGTCGGCAATGATGTGCTGCAGGCCTCGCCGGCCAGCGAGGCGGTGCGCGATGGCGGCTCGCGGGGGCTGGGCGGATGATGCGGGGCCGCGTTCTCAAGGAGGCGCGCACCTGGCTGGGCACGCCCTATTGCCACCAGGCCAGCCGCCGCGGCGCGGGCTGCGACTGTCTCGGCCTGGTGCGCGGCATCTGGCGCGCGCTCTACGGCGCCGAGCCCGAGGCCGTGCCGCCCTATACGCCCGACTGGGCCGAGGTGGCCGGCGCGGAGACGCTGCGCGACGCCGCCATGCGCCACCTGGCGGAGATCGGGCGGGACAAGGCCCGGCCCGGCGATGTACTGCTCTTCCGGCCCGATCTGGATGGGCCGGCCAAGCATTGCGCCATCCTCTCCGCGCCCGACCGGATCATTCACGCCTATTGGGCGCGGGCCGTGTCGGAAACGGCGCTGACGCCGTGGTGGAAGCGGCGGTGCGTGGCGGCCTTCGCGTTTCCGGAAAGCGAGGCGCTGTCTTCCAACGCGATGGCAGAACGGATGTTCGGCTAGTCCGGCTTACCGGCTGCGACCGGGATTTCCCCCGCTCCCCAACCCTCTCCCCGGGGAGAGGGAGTTCCGTTGGAGCGTGTCACCGAGAAACCCCTTCTCCCAAGGGGAGAAGGTGCCCGAAGGGCGGATGAGGGGGGAGACACCGCCTCAGGCCTGTTTAATCCACGCAAGGACACGACCCCCATGGCGCAACTTGTCATAACCGCCGGGCAGGCGGCGCTGAACGGTGTGCAGGCCCTGGCGCCAACGCTCGCCTCGACGGCGGCGAACATGGCGGTGAACGCCCTGTTCGCGCCGCATCGCGAAGGCCCGCGCCTGACCGAGCTGCCGGTCCAGACCTCCACCGACGGGGCGCCGATGGCGCGGATCTGGGGGCGTGGACGCATCGCCGGGCAGGTGATCTGGGCCTCGCGCTTTTCCGAGCATCGCAACGAAACCGGCGGCGGCAAGGGCGGGCCGTCGCGGACCGAGTTCACTTATTCGCTCTCCTTTGCCGTGGGCCTGTGCGAAGGCGCGATTTCCGGCATCGGGCGCATCTGGGCCAATGGGGCGCTGCTCGACCGCTCGCGTTATCCGGTGCGGGTGCATACGGGCGCGCAAGAGCAATGGCCCGATGCGCTGATCCAGGCGGTCGAGGGGGCAGGGGCGCCGGCCTTTCGCGGCACCGCCTATGCGGTGATGGAGGACTGGCCGCTGGACGCCTTCGGGAACCGCATCCCCAATCTCTCCTTCGAGGTCTTCCGTCCGGCCGGGTCGGGCGGGCTGGAACGCCAGGTGCGCGGGGTCAATCTCATCCCCGGCTCCGGCGAGTTCGCCTATGCCGTCGAACCGGTGATGCGCGAACTGGGGCCGGGGTATGACGCGGCGGAGAATGTCAACAATTCCCGCGGGATGACGGATCTGGTCGCGGCGCTGGACGATCTGGAGCGCGACCTTCCCGAATGCCGCTCGGTGCAGCTCGTCCTGTCCTGGTTCGGCAATGATCTGCGTTGCGGCCATTGCCAGATCCGCCCGGGCGTGGAGGTGCGCGACAAGCCGACCCGGCCGGCCGTCTGGGCGGTGTCCGGCGAGGACCGGTCCACCGCTCATCTCGTCTCGAGGGACGGGGCGGGGCGCCCGGTCTATGGCGGCACGCCGGACGATGCCTCGGTGATCGCGGCGATCGCCCATCTCAAGGCCCGCGGCTATGCCGTCTCGCTCTACCCTTTCATCCTGATGGACATTCCGGCCGGTAACGGCCTGCCCGATCCGCATGGCGGGGCGGAACAGGCGGCCTATCCCTGGCGCGGACGGATCACCAGCCTGTCCGATGGCAGCGCCGCGGCGGCGAGCGATGTCGCGGCCTTCTTCGGCACGGCCCAGGTTGCGGACTTTTCCGTGGCGCCCGGCGCGGTGAGCTATCAGGGTCCCGCCGAATGGGGGCTGCGGCGCTTCATCCTGCATTGCGCGGCCCTGGCCCAGGCGGCCGGCGGGGTGGACGGTTTCCTGATCGGATCGGAGCTCGTCGCCCTGACCACGCTGCGCGACGGGGCAGGCGGCTATCCGGCGGTCGACGCCCTGTGCAGCCTGGCGGACGCGGCGCGCAGCCTGCTGGGACCGGCGACCCGGCTCTCCTACGCGGCCGACTGGAGCGAGTATTCCGGCCATCAGCCCGGCGGCGGCGCGAAGATATTCCACCTCGATCCGCTGTGGTCGCGGCCCTCTATCGATGCCGTGGCGATCGACTGGTATGTGCCGCTGTCGGACTGGCGCGAGGGCGAGGATCATCTGGACGCGCAGACCGCCAGCGGCCCCCACGATCCGGACTATCTGGCCGCGGGCGTGGCCGGCGGGGAGGGGTATGACTGGTACTACGCCTCGCCGGCCGACCGCGCAGCGCAGAGCCGCACGCCGATCGCCGACGGGGCGTATGGCGAGGCCTGGGTCTGGCGCTACAAGGACCTCGCCGGCTGGTGGTCGAACGCCCATCACGACCGTCCCGGCGGTGCGCGCGAAACGACCCCGACCGGCTGGGTGCCCATGTCGAAACCGGTCTGGATCACTGAGGCGGGCTGTCCGGCCATCGACAAGGGCGCGAACCAGCCGAACGTCTTCTCCGATCCCAAGAGCGCGGAAAGCGCGCTGCCGTATTTTTCCTCGGGTGCGCGCGACGACCTGGTGCAGCGCCGCTATCTCGAAGCCGTCCTCTCGCACTGGGAAACGCCTGCAAACAATCCGGTTTCGCCGGTCTATGGCGGGCCGATGGTCGATCCGGGCGCGGTCCATGTTTGGACCTGGGATGCGCGCCCATGGCCGGATTTTCCCACGCGCACGGACGTCTGGTCGGACGGGCCGAACTGGGATCTGGGCCACTGGCTGAACGGGCGGGCCGGACAGGTGCCGGTCGCTGCCATCGTCGCGGACCTGGCGGCGGATGCGGATATCGGCACGCTGGACCTCACCGCCCTGGACGACCTGGTCTCCGGCTACACGGTCGACCGGCCGATGAGCGTGCGGGCGGCGGTGGAGCCGCTCGCCGCGCTGCTGGGGTTTGGTGTGTTCGAGCGTGCCGGTGCGGTGCACCTGGTCTCGGCCGGTTTCCAGGGGCCGGTCTTCGCCCTGAGCGACAGCGTGGATGACGGCGGGACCGCCCGGCGCTGGACCGGCGCCGCGCCTGCTGAACTGCCGCGCGACGTGGCGCTGGGCTTCACCGACGACACGGCGGCCTACCGGCCCGGCCATGCCTCGGCCCGGGATGCGTTCGGCACGGTCGCCACGCTGAACCGCCAGGTCTGCGTCGTCGCCGATCCGGCGCTGGCGCGGCGCTGGTGCGGCGAGATGCTGGCGGACATCGCCCGGACGGCTCCGCTGGACGGGTTGATCCTGCCGCCTTCCGCCCTGGCGGTGGAGGCCGGCGACCGGATCGCCGTCGAGGGCCGTGTGCGGCAGGTGCAGGCGCTGGACGGGGCTGCGAGCCGGCAAGCGGCGGCGGCGCCGCCCTCGCTGCGCCGGGCGGTCAGCCGGGGTGCGTCGGCCGGTGTGGAAACGCCGGGTCCGGCCGTGCCCTCGCGTCCGCTGGTGGCGGTTCTCGACCTGCCGCTCCTGCCGGGCGAGACCGATCGGGCCGGGCCGCTCGTGGCGGCCCATTGCCAGCCCTGGCCGGGGCGGATCGCCTATCACGCCAATGGCGCGGCGCGGGCGGAGAGCCGCCAGCCC
>Ga0207716_100552_pt1 | contig 12181 bp, 14 predicted proteins | sample TtaePargueraPR_FD_187739 | JGI IMG/M metagenome (GOLD analysis project Ga0207716, IMG submission 187739) | Aerobic enrichment media microbial communities from Bioluminiscent Bay, La Parguera, Puerto Rico - Tt and P2 (5) (SPAdes) | ecosystem: Environmental > Aquatic > Marine > Unclassified ... | reverse complement strand
TCTTTCTGACTGTAAATAGCGAAGAAGACGAGTCATATATTGTATTTAATGACAACATCAATAATGGACTGGTCAATACCCGCTCCTTATTTAGTCCAGACTATCCCATTGTGGAATCTGATACGGTAAGCGTTGAAATGCGCTGCATTGATCTGTCTACTTACAACTATTTCTACACCCTATCACAGTTTTCAGGGGGCGGTCCTATCGGCGGAACCACTCCGACCAACCCACCCAATAACATCACAGGAAATCCAGCTCTTGGTTTCTTTGCCGCTTACACAGTACAAGTGCTTACTGAAATTGCCCCCCCTAGCTGACAATTGAGTTTCGAAACTCTCTCCGACTTCATGATTGAAGTCGGAGAATTATAGTTTATAAACAACCTCGCAATTGCTTTCCTCTACAAAATCACCCATTACTTCGCATTTATTTGCCAAACATATTGATATATCGTTCATTTGAATGAATAACTACACTATCGTGAAAAACAAGTTCTTAGCAATCAAAATCCATATTATCGGATGGTTTTTGCTCCTGCTGGCTCCGTACTTCTCAACAAGACAGGTGTACCAATCTATCTTGCCTGATCAATATGTCTATTCCAATATTGCCTTGTTGGCATTATGTTTTGTTCTGATTTCCGTATTCTACCTCAATTACTTCATCCTAATTCATAGGTTCCTTTTTAAGAAGAAATATTGGCAATACTTCGTTCTTTTGATCTTGTCGATAGCATTCGCATTTTCTGTTTCAGGAGGCATCCTTTCTTTTTCAGACTTTCATCCACATCAGTTGGCTGAAATGAGCCCTTTGATCAAGGACATCCAACCCATCATCAAAGTAAATGGGTTGTTAATGCTGATCATTTCTATTGTCACTTCGACCTTATTGGCTGTGAATATGCGATTAAAAGAATCCGAGGCGGAAAACTTTTCTGCACAAATTGCTTCACTCAAATCTCAAATCAACCCCCATTTTCTCTTTAATACACTCAATAATATTTACGCTATTGCCATCGACACTTCTCCCAAAGCGGCTGATATGGTGGACAAGCTTTCAGAAATGATGCGCTACACCATGAGGGACACCCAAAAGGACTATGTTCTGCTTGAAGATGAGGTGAATTATATCGACAACTACATCGAGCTGCAAAAAGTAAGATTAGACAGGAGGGTCAAACTAGACTACTCTGTTAAGGGTGAATTTGAAGCTTTTCAGCTAGCTCCTATGTTGCTGATGCCATTTATTGAAAATGCCTTTAAACACGGAGTTTCGACTGATCAGCGATGCGAAATTAAAATCTCCATTAAGGTTGAAAAGGAAGAATTGCGACTTGAAGTAACAAATCGGAAAGTAGACCTTCAGACTGAAACCTCGGAAAGTAGTGGTTTAGGGATAGAAAACACCAAAAGAAGGTTGGAACTACTCTACCCTTCCAGACATCTTCTTTCTATTTCTGAAACGTCAAGAGATTTCATTGTTTTATTACAAATCCATCTCTCATGATCAAAGCTGTTGCCATAGATGACGAACCTCTTGCCTTGAAAGTAATCAAAACTTTATGTGATCAAGTGGACTTTATCGATTTGCAAAAAACCTTTACTGATCCGAAAGCTGCTCTAAAGCATCTCAAAAAATATCCCACTGATTTGGTATTTGTGGACATCCATATGCCCTCGATGAGCGGATTGAGTCTAGCTAAGGCAATTCCACAAAACTCCATGATCATCTTTACGACAGCCTTCAGCGAATATGCAGCAACCAGCTATGAGTTGAATGCCATCGAATACCTGCTCAAGCCAATTAACCAAAAAAGATTTGGGCAAGCGATCAATAAAGCAAGGGATTACTTCAACTTCTTGCGTCAGGCAGCACCTGCAAATGAGGAATACTTATTTGTGCGCGCGGAGTTTTCCATGGTAAAAATCCTCCTCTCAGACATTGAATTTGTGGAAGGCATGGCGGACTATATACGCTTCCATTTAAAAAACCGGAAGTCACTTATGACCAGAATGACCATGAAATCCATTTCAGAAAGACTTCCTGAGAAAGACTTCATCAGAGTAAACAGGTCAGCTATCATCCCTGTCAATCGAATAGAATCTATCCGGAACAAAACGGTTTTCTTACCGGAAAGAGAAATCCCCATTGGCAACACTTATATTGAAGATGTCACCAAAAGAATCCAGGGAGTTTAAAAAGCTATCCTTTTAATTTCTTCGTCATTTTTCTTCAGTTCATCGCATTAATTTTTTCCTATTCCCTTTCCTATACATTTTTAATATGTCAATCCCAATGTAATTAAGGCGATGGTCGAAATCTTCAAAACCAATATCAGAACCCAAAGTCAAGCCGACTCACTTATTCTCAAATTAGAGAAGGTTTATCCCGGTATTCAATTCAATGTAGACTTAATGGATTGTGATAATGTATTAAGAGGTAAATCCAATTCAACCATCCCTTGGGAGTCAATAGAAAAGACTGTAGGAGGAGAAGGATTCGAATGCCGTCTTATTGATTATTGACCTAAAAAATTGAAATTCTTAAAACCAAAAAAATGAAAATTGCAATTATAGGAGCAACGAGCGGTATAGGATTGGAGCTTCTGCAAATCGCACTTCAAGCAGGCTATGAAGTGACAATATTAGCTCGAACTCCGGGCAAAATAAATTTCAAGAACAATAATCTTCGAATTATACAAGGCGATGCTCTTGATCCGATTGCGATCCATGAGGTAGTCCGAGGAAATGACATCATTTGTGATTGTCTAGGCACTACCAATGTAACAAAGCCAGTCACTCTATTTTCAAAAAGCACCGAATACATTGCCAGTGCTCTAAAGCCCGATCAGCTATTAATTAGTGTCACTGGAATCGGTACAGGAGACAGCAAAAATCACGGGGGCTTTCTGTACGACCGAATTTTCATGCCATTAGTCTTACGGAGAATGTATGCCGACAAAGACAGGCAAGAACAACTTATCAAAAGAAAAGTAAAGAAGTGGATAATAGTTAGGCCTGGATTTTTAAACAATGGTCCTTTGACAGGAAGGTACCGTGCTATTACAGATCTCCAAGGGGTTAAAGGTGGAAAAATATCTAGAAAGGATGTTGCTGATTTTATCCTTTCCCAAATCGTCAATCCATCATATATCGAACAGACTCCACTTTTGATTTATTAACCCATCGGATCTATGAATTTAGAGGACGAACCAACCAACAAAAAAAGACCCACCTCAAAATCTATATCATCCAGTCAAAAAAATCCACAGAATATGGTTTCAAATGAAAAATTGCTGAATGTCGTGATGACTGGTGGGACAGCAGGAATAGGAGCTTATGCACTTGATAAATTTGCTAAGGAAAGGAATCTCCAGCTTTTCCTAGGTGCTAGGGGTAAAAACCGAAATGTCCCAACTGGTATAACCGTCATCAATTTAGACTTATCTTCATTAACCAGCGTAAAACAATTTGCAGAAACTCTGGCTCATCAACTGGAGGATCAAGACATTGACATCCTCGTCTTAAATGCAGGAATGCAATCTGGAACCAATGAAAAAAGAAGCATAGATGGATGGGAACTAACTTTCGCAGTCAATCATTTAGCCCACTTCTATCTGGTACAGCTTCTGACTCCCTATATGGCAAAGGAAGGTAGAATCATAATCACAACAAGTGACACCCATGATCCGAAGGTCACTCCTATTGCACCTAAAAGCTTTCAAATTAAGGAATGGGCCAACCCAACCCAAACTGGATTTGGCACTGGAATCAGGGCATATGCTGCTACAAAGCTCTGCAACTTAATGGTAAGCGATAAACTTAGAAGAGAACCATCGGTAATTGAAAACAACATCCAAGTGATAGCTTTCAATCCTGGATTTACAGGAGGAACTTCACTAGGAAGAGACAGTTCAACCTTAAGCAAAGTAATTGTAAAAATCATGATCAATACTGTTTTCCGTATTGTGGGATGGTTCAAACATGAATATAGAATAGGAAAACCTGAAATCGCAGGAACAAAACTGGCTGAAGTATCACTTGGAAAGATATCTCTTCCGGCAGGTTCATTTTATATTTCACTGGTTGATGGAAAGGAGACTTTTCCAAGTCCATCCGAACTTGCTTTGGATATTGAAAAGCAGGAAATCCTTTGGAAAATGAGTGAAAAAATGATCAAGTTATAAGAGTGAATTAGAAAGTTATTAATGCTATAACAAGAAGCATTTCTTCGCCAACTTCCACCTGTTCTTCGCATTTTTTTTTAATTCAATAAATTGATATTCAACTTTGAATCATCTAGTAGAATGATATGAAAAAAATTATGACAGCAATAATTATTCTAGCAATCGGTTTGATGATTGGGTTTGGTATCATACAGGCTGGCACCTCACCGAAAATTGAAGTTTCAGATCATTACAATGGAAAGAAATTTATCAACCCCACTTTGGAAGAACAAATTTCTCCAAGCTTCGGAGATATAATCAAAATGATCCGTGAAGGCCGTCCAAAATGGCCAGAAAACCTGGAGAATTTAAGTACTCCAAATTTTAATGAAAATTTGATTTCAGAGGACATCTCCATCACATTCGTTAATCATGCCTCATTTTTGATTCAGACTAAAGACGCAACTATTTTGACAGACCCAGTTTGGTCAGAACGAGTTAGCCCAGTTAGTTGGTTTGGTCCAAAACGAGTGAGAAAACCAGGTGTATTAATGGATTCTCTTCCAGCTATAGATGTGATTGTCATCAGTCACAATCACTATGACCATTTGGATAAAGAAACTTTAAAGCAGTTAAATGATAGGTTTGCTCCTCTGGTCCTTGTTCCTGTCGGGGATAAAGATCTTGTTCAATCTTTGGGAATTGAAAATGTAGAAGAACTAGATTGGTGGGAAACTGTTGAAGTCAATTCACAAACAAAAATCGCCTTTACCCCGTCTCAGCATAGCTCCGCTAGAGGCCTATTTGATCGGGATAAAAGCCTTTGGGGAAGCTATTTTATTGAATCAGAAAATCGAAGCATATATTTCGGTGGAGATGGAGGATATTCAACTCATTTCTCTGATATCCAAGATCGGATGGGGGCTCCAGAATTTGCAATTTTGGGAATTGGCGCCTATAAGCCGAAATTCTTTATGCAACCTATTCACCTCGATCCAGCGGAAGCGGTTCAGGCACATTTGGATTTAGGTGCTGAGAAAAGTATCGGTATGCACTTTGGAACTTTTCAAATGGCCTCTGAAGGATTCGATCAACCCCTGATTGATCTCACATCAGCTATGGACAGCCTTGGTATTTTATCAGAAAATTTCTTTACTCTCCATGAAGGAGAAACTCGAATTTACCGGCGAACCATTAATTCAGAAAAGAATATCCAAAATTAATACTTACCCCTCCTTTCTTATTTAACCAGCTCCTATTTATGGGTTTATTCACCACAGTATTAAAACAGATTTTAAAAGAAGGAACGATTACTGACAAAAAAAGAATTTCAGAATCTGTATTCCAACTGACAATCCAAAGTGAGTTCTTTAAATCCGTGGATTTTGTTCCAGGTCATTTCCTTAGACTTGTTATTGGAATAGATAACGATCAGCTTACAAGGGAGGATTCTGTAAGAAGTTATTCAGTATGGGGTATTGATCAAAAAAATGGAGTGGTAGAAATCGCTATTGCAACCCACAGTCAGGGGGCCGGAGCAAACTGGGCAGCAACCCAAAAAAAAGATAGTCCAATTTACTTTAATTGGAAAAAAGGGAAGTTTGTTTTAGATACAATATCTGACAGTTTCCTGATGATAGGTGATCTATCCGCCCTGTCACATTTGTATATGATTCGGAGAAATATATCCCAAGAGAAGCAAGTTGAAAGTATTATTTACAGCCAACACAGGGATGAGCTCTTTGCAGATTTGGATGGAAGTTTACCATTTGATTTTTATGAAATGCAAGAAAATCCTTTTGAGCAAATTTTGGAAAGAGTTAAAAAGATAGTCCCCATTATGAAAGGAACAAAAATGGTCTATATCGCTGGCGATAGTCGGGTATGTATTGCTTTGACCCAATATTTCAGAAAAGAACTTGGCTGGAGTTCCTCACAGATAAAGACCAAGCCATTTTGGAACCCACTTAAAAAAGGATTAGAGTAGATGTTTGTTGTTGTCACCTTATTGGCGGCCATTCTATTGGCCGCCGATTTGTATGTTTTCAAAGGCATTCGATCACTTGCAAAAAACATTACCCGAAATTGGATAAAAAAGGCTATATACTGGGTTTATTGGGTTTGGAGCATTTTTTTAATAGTTGCAACAGTTTTACTGATCGCCAATTTCCAAAACATTTCGGTCCAAATACTGGAGTCAAAAAGCTTTTGGCTTCCATTTACTTGCATCGCCCTTTTTTTACTCAACATTCTACCGAAACTCACTTTTCTGATTTTCCATTTGATCGAGGACATCATTTGGCTTGGGACAAAAGGTATCTCCAAGATTAAACCAAAAAGCAAGCCTGCAGGAAAGCCCATCAGCCGATCTACCTTCCTTTCCCAGTTGGGATTGATTTTAGCCGGAATCCAATTCAGTTGGTTTTTTTATGGGTTTACCAAAGGCAAATTTAACTTCAGAGTTTTGGAGGAATCTCTGGCCTTCGACAAACTTCCTGAAGCTTTTCACGGATTGAAAATCGTGCAGATTTCAGATTTACACTTAGGAAGTTTCTATGAGCATTTCAATGAGGTGGAGCGGGGAATAGACTTGGTCAATAGCCTCAACCCCGATGTCATCTTTTTTACCGGAGATCTGGTCAACAACTATTCTTGGGAAATTGACGGATGGGAAGGCATACTTTCAAAACTAAAGGCCAAACACGGAGTCTATTCCATTATGGGCAACCATGATTATGGAGATTACGGCTATTTCGCTTCAGAAGAAGACAAGCAAAAAAGCGTTTCGGAAGTCAAGAGCAGACAGCAGGAGTTTGGCTTCAACCTATTGAATAACCAACTGGTTAAGCTCCAAAAAGACGGTGAATACATCGAACTGATCGGTGTGGAAAACTGGGGAAAAACCAGCAGAACCAATCCCGGTAATCTGGCAGAAGCACTCAAAGAATCCCGTCAAGAATCTTTTAAAATTTTGCTTTCTCATGACCCTACGCATTGGGAAGAGGAAGTTAAGGACAAAACTGACATTGATCTCACTTTATCCGGACACACTCATGGGATGCAATTTGGAGTTGAGATCCCAGGATTTCGCTGGAGTCCCGCCCAATACCTTTATACCTATTGGGCAGGCTTGTATCAGACAGCAAACCAATCCCTCTATGTAAACAGGGGATTTGGAAATACAATCGCGCCTGGAAGAGTCGGAATGAAGCCCGAAATCACAGTAATCAACCTGCTCAAAAAAACTTAGAAAGAAGAGTTTGACGGCATATTTTGACCATTTTGCAGCATGCTGAACCCGACAATTAGAAGAGTCATTTCTGATTTTTATTTAATCCTACCTCTTTTTCTACAGAAAAGATTGACACTGAAAAAGTTCTCAGGTCTGCCTTTGACTATTCTCAGCCTCCTTGTCATTTCAAACTTCCTGCTTCTGGCAGACTTTACAGAAGAGGTCATCAATTCAAAAGAGTTTATTGCCATTGACACTCAGGTGGCTCAATATTTATTCGAGAAGAGAAACCAAGGACTGGCAAAGTTCTTTTTTGAGTTCACCAAAATCTGCAGTACCCAAGGTGTTTTGTTGGTCAGTATTCCCATTGCGGGATACCTTCTGATCAAAAAACTCTATCCCTATTTTTTCTCATTATTGGTAACTCTGAGTGGAAGCGGAATTAGTATTTATCTCGGCAAGAGAATTTTCGAAGTTGAGCGTCCTCATGAGTTGGCTTTTTATTCGGAAAGCACATTTTCTTTTCCAAGTGGACACACCACTATTGCAGTAGCATTTTATGGTTTACTTTTCTATTTTGCAGTACGTCATTTTAGATCTTTTCGAGTTGCTTCTTATTCTGGTCTGGTCTTCTTATGCTTCGTATTTTTAATCGGTTTCAGTAGAATTTATCTGTGCGTCCACTATCTCAGCGATGTATTGGCTGGCAGCATGCTGGGCTGTCTTTGGGCATTGTTGGGCATCAGCATTTTTGAATGGATGAGTTCCAGAGCAAAACCATTTTAAGCTAGCCGATTCGAGAAATATCTTCCCCAACGATATCCCTGCAACAACATAACGGGGACGGCATGTACAAGGGCAGGTGCCCAGTGGTTGTGAATCAAAGCCCAATGTAGGTATGCTAAAAGCGCAGCTAAATAACCCCAATAATGAATCTTCTTCCAAGTGGATTTCAACTGTCTCATCCAACCGTCTGTACTCGTGATTGCCATAGGAATCCAAATCATAAACGAGAGCCAGGCAGACAACAAACCCAGGTCAAAAAACTCTTTTACAATAGTATCAACAGGAACCTTGACTAAATAAACTATCGCATGGAACAAAGCGTAAAAGAAAGCTGCTAATCCCAGATATCGCTTATTTCTATTCAACCATTTTGGAAATCTTGCCTTGGGAAAAAGTAGTATCAAGGGAGATGCTATAAGAGAAAGAAGTAAAAATCTGCCACTAAGCTCTCCGGTAATATGCATGGAATTAGAATATCCTGATCCATCTCCTGACAAAATGCCAATTGCCAACAACAGGCCAGGCAACATCATAAAAAACCAAAGGACGTATTTTCCTTTCCACCAAGGTTTTTTGTTCATATTTTCTTTTTTACTCATTTTGACTGATTAGACTATAGCTGTTTAATTGAATCCCAACCCGACTTGGGTTTTAATTCTAAAATGAACCTTAACCCGGCCGATATAAAATAATATCGACAAAGTCTTCAAAGTATGCGACAAAGTGTGCCTTTCTGAATTCAATCATCTTACTACTTCAACACTTAGGACTTTCTCATCAGCATACTCATACTTGATAAAATTCAATTATTAATCAAATGATTAAATATTTGATTAATATTTTTGTTTAAATCAAAAATACTCCTTTCATTTGTATCGAATTAAAAGCGAATCAAAATGAGCCCAAAAGAGAAAATAGAGATTTCGACGGAGGAAAAAATCAAGATCACAGCCCGCCAGGTATTCTTGAAAAAAGGTTTTGCCGCTACCCGAACAAGGGATATTGCCGAAGAGGCCGGAATAAACCTGGCTTTGCTGAATTACTATTTCCGAAGTAAGGCCAAGCTGTTTGAAATCATCATGACAGAAACATTGTCCTCATTTGTGGGTAGTATCCAAAAAGTGTTGAACAACGAGGAAACCACTTTGGAGGAAAAAATCAGTCAATTGGCAGCCAGCTATATCGATTTACTCAAATCCGAGCCAGAGATACCTACTTTCTTGGTGACCGAAATCCGGAACAATCCCAAAGAGCTGAAATCCAAATTCCCTCTGGGACAAAAAATATTGCAATCCAGATTCTATGAGCAATACCAAGAAGCCTATCAGCAAGGCAAAGTCAAGGAAGCTCATCCTCTTCACTTCATGCTAAACCTGATTGGTTTGATTGTATTTCCATTTGTCGCCAAACCACTGCTAATGGAAGTTAGTGAAGTCGGGCAGGAGCAATTTGAAACCGTCATGGAGGAAAGAAAACGACTGATTCCCCTTTGGCTTAAAGCTATGATGGAAACCGAGTAGTTTTTTTTACCTATTAATTAATCAAATGTTTAAATCTAAATTATAAATAAAATGATTAAGCACCTTGTATTCGTATTCTGCGCCTCTTTTGCTTTGGCAAATCTGGCAACTGCGCAGACCCTCACTATCGAGGAGTGCTATGAATTGGCCAGGGCCAACTATCCTGCGATCAAGAAAATGAATCTAATCGCTCAAACTGGTGAGCTCGATCTCAAAAACGCAAACAAAAAATTCATTCCACAACTGAATTTTTCAGGCCAAGCCACTTATCAATCCGAAACTGTTGGCTTTGCAGACATCACAGGACCAGACGGCACTCCCCTGCCTTCATTAAGCAAAGATCAATACAAACTTCAGGGCGAAGTCACTCAACTGATCTATGACGGTGGCAGCAACAAGAGCCAAAAGGACTTGATCGAAGTGAACAACGAATTGGAGCAACAGAGTCTCGAGACTGACCTGTATGCGATCAACAGTCGAATCAATTCCATTTATTTCTCTGTATTGCTGATGGATGCTCAGCTAAAACAAAACAAACTGAACGAAGCTGATCTCCGTGCTCAGGTGCAGAAAACCGAAGCCTCCTATGCCAATGGAGTGGCCTATAAAAGCAATGTAGATGAGCTCAAAGCAGCCATCGTCAATGTGGAAATGGCAGGCATTGAGTACCAATCCAACCGAAATGCCTATCTCCAGATGCTATCACAATTCATCGGTAAAGAACTTGATCAGGCTTCTCAATTGACCATCCCTGATACCAGGACAGTAGATCAGACCATCAACCGTCCTGAATTACGAAGATTCGATTTGCAACAAGCTTCTTTTGAAGCCCAGAAAAAAGATCTGCAATCGTCCTACCTCCCTCAGGTCAGTGGATTCTTTCAGGCTGGATACGGACGACCTACCCTAAACATCATAGAAAATAAGTTTGGCCCCTGGTACTTGGCCGGAGTTCGTTTTTCCTGGTCATTGGGCAGTCTTTATACCAATTCCAACAAAAAGCAAAGCTTAAGTAATAAACAGCAGCAGGTGAGTTTTGACAGGGAAACTTTCCTTTTCAACACCCAGCTGAATCTTACCCAGGAAGATGAAAATGTCAACAAATATCTCAACCTGCTACAAAAGGACGACGAAGTAATCGCGCTTAGGGAATCTGTGACAGAATCTGCGGCCGCTCAAATGGAAAATGGTGTCATCACGACCCACGAATACATCCAAAAAGTAAATACAGAATCCATCGCCAAGCAGAACAAAATCCTTCATCAGATCCAATTGCTTCAGGCTAAATACAATCAAAAATTCATTACTGGAAACTATTAATAATCAATACGATGAAAAGAATCGCAATAGCATTTTCTGCGGCATTTCTACTGAATGCCTGTAGCCAATCCAATGATTTCGACGCCTCTGGCAATTTTGAGGCAGATGAGGTGATTGTTTCCTCTCAGCAGAGCGTCAGGTCGATGTCAGAATAGTAGAACTCCAAAAACAACAAACTGAGGCCAGCATAGAAGCACTGAATGATAAAACGGTAGCTCCCCATGATCAAGCTGAGCTAGTCCGCCGTCAGCTGGAGGTACAAAAGGCCCAGTTGGAACAACAAATACGCGAACAGAAGCGAACAGAAAATCTGGTGGAAGCAGATGCAGCTACTCAGAAACAACTGGACGATATCAATGCCGCTGTCGAGCAGATGAAAAAACAAATAGCGGTCACTGAGCAGCAACTAAAACTCAACACCTACAATACCCAAACTCAAAACCAGAGTATCCTCAGTGAAAAAGTACCTATGGAAAAGGCAGCCGCCCAACTCCAAGAACAAATTGATCGGGGAAAGGTAATCAACCCTATTAACGGGACGGTATTGACAAATTATGCTTTGCAAGGTGAAATGCAGGTGATCGGAAAGCCACTTTACAAGATAGCCAATCTGGACCAGCTGGACCTGAAAGCTTATGTAACTGGATCGCAATTGCCTCAGATCAAAATTGGACAGAACGTCACAGTACGAATTGACAATGGCGATGGAGGATTCAAAGAATATCCGGGAACCATTACATGGATCTCTGCCAAGTCAGAATTTTCTCCGAAGACCATCCAAACCAAAGATGAGCGCGCCAACCTGGTTTATGCCATCAAGGTCAATGTAAAAAATGACGGGTACCTAAAAATCGGTATGTACGGCGAAGTTCTCTGGACCAATGAATAAGCTCATGAGCTCAGTTAGTTTAAATAACATCAACAAAACGTATGGCGATGTCAATGCCGTGCAGGACGTCAGCTTTGAGGTGGACAAAGGGGAAATCTTTGGGCTTATTGGCCCAGACGGAGCCGGTAAAACTACCATCTTCAGAATCCTGACCACCTTGCTTTTGGCAGACAATGGCGAAGCTAAAGTGGAAGGTCACGACGTGGTCGCGGATTTTGAAAAAATCCGAAACATCGTTGGCTACATGCCCGGACGTTTTTCACTCT